>WNFC01004925.1_pt1 | contig 26240 bp, 30 predicted proteins | sample 5400541 | NCBI WGS metagenome assembly WNFC01 (sample SAMN13153342, study PRJNA577476) | soil metagenome | isolation source: 120 cm saprolite under Douglas fir tree site 2 hole 2 replicate 1 | place: USA:California | collected 2015-04-18 | reverse complement strand
GAACGCCAACGCCACCAGCGCGAACGCCAGGATTCGTCTCACGATGTTAGTTCGAAAAGCTCTCGACATACTTCACACCGCTTCCAGTATTGAAGAGCACGACGCGCTCGTCAGGTTTCACAGAATCGTCTGCCAGCAACTTCTTCAAAGCCGGCAAGCACGCCGCGCCTTCCGGCGCGCAGAAGATTCCTTCGGCCGCGCCAATTACTTTCGTCGCGTCAATCAGCTCTTTATCAGTCACAGCGATGGCGGTTCCGCCCGAGGCCCGCAGCGCGTCAAGAATCAGAAAGTCTCCAATCGCGCGGGGCACGCGCAGGCCTGAGGCCGTCGTTTGGGCCTTGGGAAATTCATCGGCGAAGCGCTTCCCTTCCTCGAACGCGCGCACGATTGGCGCGCAACCTGACGCCTGCACCGTGATCATGCGTGGTCGTTTCGATCCAATCCAGCCCATCTCTTGCATCTCGTCAAACGCTTTCCACATTCCGATTAGTCCCGTGCCTCCTCCGGTCGGATAAATGATCACGTCGGGCAGTTCCCAGTCGAATTGCTCTGCTAATTCGTAGCCCATCGTCTTCTTGCCTTCGATCCGGTAAGGTTCCTTCAAGGTCGAAACGTCGAACCAACCTTCGGCTTCTTTCCGGCGCGCGACTTCGGCGCCGCAATCGGTGATCAATCCCTCCATCAACGTCACCTGCGCGCCGGTTTGCTCGCATTCAATCACGTTCGCTCGCGGCGTGTCGTTCGGCATAAAAATGAAAGCTTCCAACCCCGCGCGGGCCGCGTAAGCCGCCAGCGCACCCGCCGCGTTACCTGCCGATGGCACCGCGAGTTTCGTCGCGCCCAATTCTTTGGCCATCGAAACGGCCGCGGCCATACCCCGCGCTTTGAAACTCTGAGTCGGATTCTGGCCCTCGTCTTTGATGTAAAGCTGACTCAGTCCAAGCTGCGCGCCCAGCCGTGACGCATGCACGAGCGGCGTGAATCCTTCGCCGAGGTTGACGATGTTCTCGTCGTGCTCAACCGGCAAGACCTCGCGATAGCGCCACAGATCGGGCTCGCGATCGGCTAAACTTTCCTTTGTCAAAGACGCCGCGGCGCGTTTTAGATCGTAACGAACCAGCAGCGGTTTTCCGCACTGCGTGCAGAGGTTGTGCAACCGTCGTGCCTCGTGCCTGAGGCCGCATGCGGCGCATTCAAGATGAGTGACATTCATCGTTTTTCCTGCGTGATTCCTTTCAAACGTATTTGAGCAACGCCCCCTGCGGGCCGGGCTGCTAATGATAGCTGTTTGGGAATGAATCCGTCAGGTGGAGCGGGAATCTTGCGTCAGCGAAAGCATCAACCGCAGAGGGCGCGGAGGATCTCGCAGAGGGAACGCAAAGGAATATTCTGCGTCCTCCGCGTGACCTTTGCGCCCTCTGCGGTTAAGCTATTTCCTTTGCAAGCAAAACCGCTAAGGGAGACACTCCGATGGCAAACCGAACTGCAGTCATTCAAACCAACCAGGGCACGATCCGTTTTGAGCTGCTGGAAGAAGACGCGCCAAAGACGACCGAGAATTTTCGCCTGCTCGCCGAAAAAGGTTTCTATGACGGCGTGATCTTTCATCGATGTATCAAAGGCTTCATGATCCAGGGCGGCGATCCGACCGGCACTGGCCGCGGCGGACAGTCGGCGTGGGGCGGGCGATTCGACGACGAGATTAATCCATCGTCTGAAGTTTACAAGCTCGGTTATAAGGCCGGAACCGTCGCCATGGCCAACGCCGGCCCGAACACCAACGGCTCGCAGTTTTTCATTATGCACTCGGATTACGGTCTGCCGCCCAGCTACACGATCTTTGGACGAGTTACCGAAGGACAGGATGTGGTCAACGCGATCGCCACGAGCAAAACCGACGGCAGCGATCGACCGCTATCCGAAGTGAAGATGGAAAAAGTTACGATCGAGTGATCAAAAGGAGCCGGCGCGAGGATCTATTCCTCCGGTCCGATCATCTCGAGTTCCAGCCTCACCGGCTCGGGTCCGAACCTGGGCGCGTAGCGGATCGCATCAGCGACAAATCGTTTAGCAGCACTGACTGCGGTTTGCAGGTCCATGCCAAGACTCAGGCACGCCGCAATCGCTGCCGACAGCATGCAGCCCGTGCCGCGCACCGGCGGCGAGTCAATCCATTCGCCACGAAAAACCGTAACCCGGCCTCCGTCATCGAGCACGTCGATGGCTTGAAGGGCCGTGCTCGCCTTTTCTGCCTTCTGACTGCTGACCTCTGACATCTGCTTGAGGTGCCCGCCCTTTATCAGCACGGCCCGCGCGCCCAGCTCACGCAACTTGCTCGCGGCTTCGCGCATTCCGTCTTCGCTCTCGATGTCCCGTCCCGTGAGCGCTTCCGCTTCGGGAATGTTTGGCGTGATCACTCGCGCCAGCGGCATCAACTCAGCCAGCAGCAATTCGATCGCTTCCGATTCCATCAACTCGTAGCCAGAAGTCGATCGTAACACTGGATCAACGACCGGCGCCGGCAGCTCCATTTCTCGAAACATCCGCGCAACTTCGCGGACTATCTCTGGCGTCGGCAGCATGCCCGTCTTCACGGCCGCGATTGGCGATGCGGTCATGATCGCGATTACCTGCGCGCGCACAGTCGCAGCGGTCTGATGCCTGGTGCCTTGAATCCCCAGCGGGTTTTGAAACGTGAGCGAAGTAATCGCCGCCGTCGGGGTGCAACCAAAGGCAGTGAGAGTTCTGAGATCGGCGATGATTCCAGCGCCACCCGAGGGATCGAAGCCTGCGATGGTTAGAATAATGGGCGCGGTCACTCTCTCTTTACCATTCTTCGCGGCTCATCTATTTCAGGACGGCCAGGCGTCGTTCGAAGTCTTTGAGCACGGTCTTCTTTCCTCGCCGTGCGGTCGCCCAACCTTCACCGCGAAGATAACGCGACTGCAGTTCAACTCCGCCGGGGAACCTGGGGTTGAGACTGCCATCATCCTTGATGACCCGCCAGTAGGGCGCGACCCGCTTCCGGCCACTGGCGCGATCCTCTTCCGCAGCTTCCGCAACGATGCGAATGAAGATGCCCGTGGTCAGCGGGCAAGCTACATCGGCCGAGAAATCGGCGGCCAGGTTCCGGCGAATTTCGCCCACGGTGACGAGCCGGCCGCGAGGGACCTGCCGGACAACCGCGTCCACCAGCTTCGGCGTGGGAATCAGCATCATCCCTTTCCCGAACCGTGCCATCCTAGGCGGAACTTGAACTAGCTTCGGCTCCTGAGGTCTTTCCATTTTTCCGCGCCATGGCACGCGGCTTCGAAATTCGTTTTTCACTTTGCGACTCCTGAATGAATTTGCGAGAGCTTTCCAATCTCTGCGCACGTCCTATTCAAATTCCCCGGCGCCTGGAAGAGACTAATACCGGCAATGCCGCTCGCGCCGGCGCGCAGACACTCCCGCGCATTCTCGATCGAAATCCCGCCGAGGGCCACCACTGGAAAAGGCGCTAGCCCGGAGGCCACGTCGGCCAGGCAGTGCACACCCAGCGGCGGTCCGTACTCGTCTTTCGACGGCGTCGGGAATATCGGTCCAAGGACAACGAAATCGGCGCCGCCGTCGCGGGCGCTCGTTGCTTCGGCGAGCGAATGAGTCGAAGCGCCAATCAGAAACTCATCACCGAAAGTCCGGCGCACGATCTCAGGCTCAAGCGAGCGCGTCGTCAGATGCACGCCATCGGCGCCGGCGCTCGCAGCGATGTCTGCGCGATCGTTTACCAGCAGGCGCGTGGAAGTGCGACGCGTAATCTCCCCCATGCGCACGGTAAGCTCAAACAAGACGCGCGCCGTCAGTTTCTTTTCTCTTAGTTGGATCAGTGGAACACCCGCTGCGACTGCGGCTGAAACCTGGTCCAGGAGGTCTCGGAACTCTGTGCTTGCTGACGTAGTTGCTTCAGCGGTTGCGCCGCGGGTAATCAGATAGAGGATCGGTTTTGGCAGAAGCAGCGGCATTGGTTGCGGCAGTTTCGGACGTCTTTCGAGGCGAGCTTTCCACAGAAGGCAGCCCCGCGTCCAGCGCTCGTACGGTCTGGCGAAAATGAAACAACTCCCAGAAACCCATTGCCAGATTTAAAACGCCCAGGCCGGAAACCGCGCCGCGCACCCAGCCCGACGCCACCAGACCCTGCAACCCGTAAAGGCCGGTCTTGCGCGCCGCCATTACCAGAAAATAGTTATTACCCCAATCGCTCAGGCTCAGACCCAACCATCCATACGGGATCCACGGCAAGACGACCAGCGCCGCGCCGAGTTCAAGACAGAGAATGATATAGAAAATTACCGAGAGCCGCGAAGACATTCGATCTACTCCTCGCCCGATACCAGGTTGAATTGTTCAGGGTTCAAGCCTTTTGCTTTAGAGGCGCAATTGCCACTCAAAAGGTTGAACTCTAAGCTCGACTCAGTATTTTACGCGATGAGAGCGAGGATGCCTAGACACCGGCTAGTCTACTTCGAACGACGCTTCCCGCTTTTGGATACCTTGTGTCCCGGCGCGTGCTTGCCGTTCTTCGATTCTCTAACGCGCTGTTGCAAGGCCCGCAGACGCTCGCTGACTCCCCGGTATGAAACATTCTTTCCGTACACTTCAGTAAAGAGAGCGATGGCGCGATTCAACTCCCCAACGTGTTCATAGGCAGCAGCCAGTTCATAGCGCAGAGCCTGGCGCTCGTCCTCTGACGCGCCCTTCGCATTCAGTCCGTCGCTGAACCACTTCAGCGCCAACTGCGGGACTCCATTCCGCATGAAACAATGACCCAGAAGATTGCAGCACTGCAGGAAACGCGGCGTTCCATCGCCCGGCGCAACCATCGACACCGCCACCTGAAATTCTTCCAGCGCCTCTTCGAACAGGTCCATTTCCTGGTAAGCCAGGCCGAGGTTGTAATGAGTTTCGTAGTCGCCGTTACTTGCGGTTGCGGCTCCAGCTTCGGCCGAGACGCGATACTCCTCAAAAACTTCGGCGAGGCCCGGATCAATTTGATAGGCGGGAGCCGGCGCGATGTTGATTTTACTGAGCGGAGCGGCGGCTTCTGGCGACGGTTGCGGTGAACCATTCGATCCATTCGACGGCATCCGATCCACTTCATAATCGACCTTCGGTATCTGAACTGGCTGCTCAATCGGCGCGTCGGACGCGTGCTGAAGACGATGGCGGCGAATATCAATGTCCGGCTGCGACCCAAACTGACGTTCGAGCAAGTCAAGTGTGTCGGCCGCGATGTCCAGGTAGCCTTGCGCGATGTAGAAATCTACGCTTTCCAGTTCGCGTGCACGCAGGGCGGCGTTCCGCAACTCGGGATTGTCCTCGACGACTGGTTGCTCGGACATTGAGGGCAGCTCTTCGGCAACGATGCTCTCGAAAGTAAACCCCTCGGCACTTGAAGCTTCGGACGATGGCTCCGTCCATGCTTCATTCATGTAGGCGACAGAATTGAATTCGAATTCTACCTCACCTGGTGATGCGGAAACCGTCTCAGATCCAAATACGAATTGATCGGTTGTCGAAGCAGGCACCTCTGAAGGCGAGTCACTGCCGTCAAATTTCGGCAACACCTCGTCTGCGGCCGCTTCCTCCGCGCCGCCGAGTTGCTCGAGCCGTTCGGCGTGGTATACCTGCTCGGGAACCAGTCGGGTCAGTTGCGTAAGGGCATAGCGCTCGTCCGACTCGAGGCCCGCTGCCTGAGCAGCCTCTGCCAATCTTTCCAGCGAGGCCCTTAGTTTGTCCATGTCGCGCTGCCACCAGTGCGCGCGCACAAGCAAGCGCAAAGCCTGAACATTATCTGCGTCGCAGGCGAGCAACTCGTCGACGAGCGCGAGTAACTGTTCTGCTTCGCGCTCCGCCAGAATCTGTTCTGTGATCCCAGCAGCGATGCGCACGGCATCCTCGACCTTGTCCGCTCGAAGATAAAGCCGGGCAACATCGAGGTACCGAAGATACGCGGATGATTCTCTGGTAACCAGAGACTCGACCGCGCGCTCGGCCAGCGGAGCGTCCTCCGCGGTGATATAAGCGCTCGCCAGCATCGACAGCAGCTCGAGGTTGTCGGGATCATTGGCCAGCACGCGCTCGATCGCTTCTGCTGCTTCGTCGGCGGTTCCGCGCGCACCGTGCGCTGCCAGAATGCCCTTCAGCGATGCCAGGTCAGACGGAAGGATCTCCAACGACTTACCAAACATTTCGAGAGCGACATCGAACGCGTTACGCGTTAGCATTCGCTGTCCGGCTTCCGTAAAGCAGGTCGCCGCCTCGGGCCGCAACCCTTCCTTCAGGTACCCTTCGGCGAGCTTGACTCGGATGTCTGTGTTTTGTGGATCAAGATCGGCGATCTTGCGCAGTATTCCCAACGCCTCTTGCCTGGCACCAGAGCGGTTATGTGCATCGGCGACGGCGAGATAATGAGCCCGCGCTTCAACGACGAGATCCTGCTTGGCGTAAAGGTCCGCGAGTCTGGTGGCTATTTCTGTATCGCCAGGCTGGAGACGATCGATCTTCTTGAAAACAGCGATTGCTTTCAGTCCAAAATCCTGTTCGCGGTAATGCTCCGCGAGGCGACGAAAGCAGGAGATCGCCCCGGGCCGATTACCAACCCGCGCATGAAGATCGCCCAGCGTGTTAACCGTGGCGAAATCGTCCGGCTCGTTGGCGACGATCAGGGTATATTCTTTTATCGCTGCCGGAATCTTTCCAAGTTCAAGATACTTCTCAGCCGCGCGCAGAGTCTTTACCTTGTCGAATATCATGTTATGAACTCTAAATGACTGGAACGGTTCGGGGCCGGAACTGTGGGTCGTGCGAGTGCTGCCGCGGAAGGAGACCCGAGCTTCAAAATTTTCCGCTTAAGAGCCAAGCGGCCCTTCTACGCTACCACGCACACCACCGAGTGTCAACGAAGTTTTTCAAAGCGCAACCGCGGCAAACACTGCTCAAATTTGACCTAATTAGATGACATCGGCGAAGTTCTTGCGGGATTTGGCGAACCACCAATAGCCAATCAGAAAGGCCACAGCGGCGAAGGTTGAGAAGTAGGCCAGGCCGCGCCAATCCGGAAGTGCCCCTTCCAGAATGATCCGGCGATAACTGCGGACCAGCGGCGTGAAAGGATTCAGGTTAACCAGGGACTGGTAGCGGGGAGGAACCATCGATTCGGGATAGATGATCGGCGTCAGGTACAACCAGGCCATCAACACCAGGGATATTCCCTGCACGATGTCACGGACAAATACCCCGAGCGCCGCCAGGAGCCACGCCGCCCCCAACGTCGCGATGAACTGCGGAATTAACAGTACCGGCAACAGCAATATCGTTGGGTGCAATTCGCGTCGCAGGATCAACACTGCCGCCAGCAGCGCCAACGTGCCGAACATCTGATTCGCGATCGCTGCCAGGGACTGAGAGACGGGGAGAGTTTCAAGCGGAAACACAACGCGCTTTACCAGGTTCGCGTGACCCACGATTGTCGTAGCTGAAAGCTGCACGGATTCCTGGAACGCGTTCCAGGGCAGCAGCCCGCAAAACAGATACAGCGCATAGTCCCAACTCGAATTGCTGACCCCGAACTTCGCTTTGAAGATCCCCGCGAAGATGATCGTGAAGATTGCAATCATCACGATCGGCGTCAACAGGGCCCAAAGAATGCCCAGCACGGATCCTTTGTAACGCGCCGCGAGTTCGCGCTTCGCGAGCGAGACGACGAGGTCGGCTCTTCCAGGCAACTGCCACAGGGGCCGCCACACTGCGCGGCGCGCAATTTGAGATGAGATCATGCTCGATTGTTCCGGAGAGTATGGAGTCTAGACTGTCACTGCAACCTGCCGAAACGCCGTAAGAAATGCTTCCATTTCCGGCTTTTTTCCAATAGTCACTCGCATGTGATTTGGCAGAGCGGGAAATACCCGGCCAACCTGGACGCTGCGCTGCCGCAAACCATCAAGCCAGGGCCGAACCGGTCGTCTCAGATCGATCATTATGAAGTTTGCCTCCGACGGAATACTCTTGAACCCCATAGCCTCCAATTCACCCAGCGCAAACCTCTTCGTTTCGCTGTTCAATCGCCGGCCGCTGGTGACCTGGTCCGGGTCATTGAGGCTTGCGATCGCGGCCACCATCGCCATGATATTCACGCTGTCCCATGTTTGATGCGGCCGGAGGCGCTGAATCGTTTCCGGCTGCGCCACGCAGTAACCCAACCGCAGGCCCGCCATGCCGAAGATCTTCGAGAAGGTGCGCGCAACGATCAGGTTGGAATGATCCTTGATCAGCGGGATCACGCTTTCATAGTCAGAGCTGTCGACGTAATGATGGTAAGCCTCGTCAACCAGAACGATCGTTTCGCGTGGCGCTTTCCCGAGCAACTCGCGCATCTCGTTCTTTGGAGTGATGCTCGCCGTGGGGTTGTTGGGATTGCAGATATAGATCAATCCTTCGCTCGCTGCAGCCAGCATCTTCGGCACGTCGTGACTGAAGCGCGCGTTGAGCGGCACCTTGACGACCTCTGCCATGTTGACGCGCGCGTGATTGAGAATAGCTTCGAAGGTTGGATCGGCAACGATCATTTTGCCACGCCCAGGCACGAACGCCGGCATCGCGCCACCGCGCGAACGTGGGGCCAGCTCAACCGCACGATTCGTGGCTGTGGACATCGGGCCAGTGAACGCCGCCGCGCACAGCTTCAAAATCTCGCCTGAGCCATCGGCGATCAAAATCTGATCGCGGCTGACGCCGTTGATTCTAGCCAGCGAGTCAATCAAAACGTCAGCGTGGTCGTCCGGATAGCGGCAGGAAAGACTGAACGCTTCCGTCATCGCTTTAATCGCCATCGGCGATGGCCCGTACGGATTCTCGTTCGCGCTCAAACGCACGACGCTGGCCGCACTTCGGAGAACCGGGGCAGAACTCGTTACCGCGCCGGAAAACAAGGAGCCGGCGCGCGCAACTCCCGGGCTGGCCACGGCGCAAGCTGCACCTGCGCCCAGCAATTTCGCAAACTTGCGACGCGAAATCGAAGCAGTCGTATTTGGCATCTTCCGAAACCTCCACCAAGTGAGATCAGAGCGTTTCGCATTATGAATCATCCGACACTCCAGCGCCAAACTTTTGGCCGCACGATCGACGGCGGAATTCCACGGCTCGCGACAATCCGGAATCCAGATGCTCAGGATTTCAAGGTGTGATAGGCTGCTTTGCAAAGCGATGCCCAGCAGAAGTGCGACAAATCTGTTTCCTGAGATGGCCGCCTCAATGGCGGGCAACGTGTCATCACCGCTTGCCGATCGCATGCGACCACTAACGCTCGCCGAGTTTGTCGGACAGGAGCAATTGGTCGGCGAGGGGCGCGTGCTTCGCCGTTTGATTGAAAGTGGTGCAACGCTTCCGTCATTGATTCTTTGGGGACCTCCAGGTACCGGCAAGACGACTCTGGCGCGATTGCTGGCCGAGAGGACTGACGCGGAATTCATCGCCCTCTCGGCCGTTTTCTCTGGCGTGAAAGATTTGCGGGGAGCGATCGGTGAAGCCCGTTTGGTCCGCCAACGAGGCCGCCGCACCATCCTTTTCATCGACGAGATTCATCGCTTCAACAAAGCTCAGCAGGACGCGCTGTTGCCTGCGGTCGAAGACGGAACTGTCACGCTGATCGGCGCGACGACGGAGAATCCTTCGTTTGAAGTTATTAGCGCGCTGCTCTCACGGTCGCGCGTGCTGGTGCTAAACCCACTCAGTGATGATGAAGTGGAAACGATCTTGCGGCGCGCTCTGGCTGATGGAGAACGCGGACTCGCGAGTCTGCATCCCGAAGTCTCCGATAAGCTGATCACGCAGCTCGCGCATTCGTCCGGCGGGGATGCGCGCGTCGCGTTGGCCGCGCTCGAAGCCGCCGTCGAATCGACGCAACCGAATAAAGATGGCGGACGTTTGGTGACGAGCGAGACGCTGATCGAAGCGTTGGGCCGCGCGCAGTTTGCTTACGACAAAGGCGGCGAAGAGCATTATAACCTGGCGTCTGCACTGATCAAATCTCTGCGCAACTCCGACGTGAACGCGGCGCTTTACTGGCTGGCACGAATGATCGAAGGCGGCGCCGATCCGCTGTTCATCGCCCGGAGGCTTTGCATTCTGGCTTCCGAAGATATCGGCCTCGCCGATCCGCAAGCGATGCTCCAGGCCTCGGCCGCCGCCCAGATCACGCACTTGATCGGATTCCCCGAAGCGTTGTTCCCGCTGACGCAGGCGACGATCTATCTCGCGCGCGCGCCGAAATCGAACGCGGTGCTGCGCGCTTACTCTGCGGCCAACAGCGACGCCGTCGAAACGGCGCGCGAACCGGTGCCGCTGCATCTTCGTAACGCGGTGACGCCGCTGATGAAGCACATCGGCTATGGCAAAGACTACCGCTATGTTCACAGCGACCAATCCGCGAAAGATGAAATGGAGTGTTTGCCGGAGAAGTTGCGGGGAAAAGTTTATTACGAAGATGATCGAACCACAGAGAACACAGAGAAAGACCCCGGAAAATAATAGTCTTACTGCCTTCAACTCTTCCTCTCGTTCCTCTGTGGTGAAATTCAATGAAATCACAGAAAGAACTCGCCTTCCTCGAAGACCTCTACATCGCCACTGATTGGGGCGAGCGGTTTGCGGAACTCGCCGACGAGCACGTCGAGTTACCCAAACAGGGGCGCGCGCTCTATCTCGCGGCAGGCACTGGCGCGCACGCGCTGGCTTTGCAGGCGCGCGCCGGCAACAAGTTGACGCTGCTGTGCGCGGATGAAAATGAAGAGTGTCTTGAACTGGCGCGAGCTAAGGCCGTGGCAGTAAATCAAGAAGCGGAATTCAGCCGTGAGGACCTGGGTGCCCTTTCGTTTCATGATGACGAGTTCGATCTCGTGCTCGGCAACGGCTCGATGGTCGCGCCGCCGCACCTGCCGGAGATGATAGCCGAGATGGTTCGCGCAGCCCGGCCCGGCGCCACGGTCGCGTGGTGGCTGCCAACGGCCTCGAGCTTCGGCGAGTTCTTTTCAATCTATTGGGAGGCGCTGCTAAGCGCCGGTCTGGACGAACATGGAGCCGAGGTCGAAAAACTCATCGTCGAACGCCCGACTGTCCGCGACGCAGAGGAATGGGCGGAACACGCCGGCCTTGAGGGAGTAACTTCATGGACGAACATCGAGGAATTCGATTTCGCATCAGGCGAGCAGTTTTTCAACTCACCGCTGATTACGGACTTTCTCTTACCGACGTGGATTCAGTCCGTCCCGAAAGCATCGCGAAATAAAGTTATGAAGGAACTCGAGCGGATCATCGATGAAGAGCGACACAGCGGTGACTTTTCATTGACGCTGAAGGCGACGCTGGTGGCGGGCAAGAAGAGCAGGACACAGTGAGAGCGTCCACGTGAATGCACAGAGTCTAAGTGCCGTAGGCATGAAATATTTATAGCCGCGGCATCCTCACACTAGATCGACACCGGCGCGAAAGCTCAAGCTTTCGCGCCGGTGACTTGTATAGATTGATCTTTATGAATATGTCGCGCCTGCGGCGCTTCGGAAGTGTCGCCCTCGTCAGTGTTCGATCTTCTTAGTTTCATCCGCGCGCATTTGTTGCGCGCGGCGCCGCGCTTCCTCAAACAGCGCCTCATCATCGACGGATGCGAGTGAGCCGCGCGCATCAGACTTCGCCTTATCTTCGTGGTCCGCGTCGTCTATGCCTTCTTTGAAAGCCTTCTTGCTCTGACCCAGCGCTCTCGCCAGTTGCGGCAGCTTGCTGCCGCCGAACAACAAAAAGATTGCGGCCACGACCAGGATTATGATCGTCGGGCTGGCGATCTCGAACAGCAAAACATTCATGACGATTCTCCTTACGCCGTCAGGCCGGCGTCATCATCCGCGAGCGCACAGCTCTGTGCTGCCGTCCGATTCATAGAAGAGATACTTGCGCCAGGTCTCATCGGCGCGGCCGAGATAGCGCATGATCTGGCGATTCACGTGCAGCGAAAACGCGCGCGGCCGGCGCAGCAGATGCATTCCCGACTCTTCCGGTGTACGGTTGCCCTTGCGATGATTGCAACGCTTGCAGCAAGCCACCAGATTGTCCCAGGCCGACTCTCCACCGCGCGAACGAGGCGTGATGTGATCCAGGGTCAACTCAGATGGCGCGAACTGCTTCCCGCAATATTGGCACGACGAATGATCGCGCAGCAAAATGTTCTTGCGTGAAAGCGACCGCCGCTCGTACGGAATGTGCCGGTACTCGGTCAGTCTGATCACCGCGGGCGCGTGCAACGCGAGCTTCTCGGAATGCAGCATGTGCCCGTTGTGCTCTTCCATGCGCGCTACGCCTTTAAAGATCATCACCACCGCGCGCCGCTCAGTGCACACGTTGATGGGCTCGAAAGAAGCATTCAGAACTAGCACCCGCGCGTTCATGATAGAGGCTGATATTACGCGAGGCCGGCGGAAAGTGTCAAAATTGTGGCCCTGGCACGGGGCTCTGAACCCGTGATTCACGGGTAGCATCCGGCAGGCCCCTGCGCTCAGGAAGTGTGAATATGCAACTGATTCTAACCGCAGAGTAACGCCGAGGAATAGCGGAGGGCCGCGCGGAGGAAGTCTTTCTCTGAGGCCTCTGCGAGAAACTCTGCGGCCTCTGCGGTTAAGTCTTGAAAAGAGTCACCGGACACAACTTGGTGTTGACCGATTGCTCGTCAGCGAAACTTATCAGTCGCCTCAACCAGCGCGCTCAGATTCCCCGGCTCCATGATCGAGTGTCCGGCATCGGGCGTGATGTGCAGGTCAGCCTCCGGCCAGGCGCGATGCAGGTACCACGCGCTATTGATCGGACAGACAACATCGTAGCGCCCTTGCACAATCACTCCGGGAATTTGTCGAATCTTGCCGACGTTTTCAATCAGATAGTTTTCCGTCGGGAAGAAACAGTTGTTCATAAAGTAGTGACACTCGATCCGCGCAAAGGCCAAAGCGAACTGCGGATCGGCGAATTTCTCGATCGATTCGTAATCAAAGAGAAGTCTTGAGGTGCTGCCTTCCCAGATGCTCCAGGCGCGGGCCGCTTCGACTCGCACCTGCTCGTCGTCGCTGGTTAGCCGGCGATAGTAGGCGCTCACCATATCGCCGCGCTCGCTCTCTGGAATCACCTTCAGAAATTCTTCCCAGACGTCCGGGAAAATCCAGCTCGTGCCTTCCTGATAGAACCATTTGATTTCTTTCGGCCGGCAGAGAAAGATGCCGCGCAGCACGAGTTCAGTCACGCGACTGGGGTGTTTCTCGGCGTAAGCGAGCGCCAGCGTGCTGCCCCACGATCCGCCGAACACCTGCCACTTTTCGATGCCAAAGTGTTCGCGCAATTTCTCAATGTCCGCGACGAGATGCCACGTCGTGTTGTCTTCCAAGGATGCATGCGGCGTGCTCTGGCCCGAGCCGCGTTGATCGAAAAGCACTATGCGATACGCGCTCGGATCGAAGAACTGGCGATACTCCGGCACCAGCCCGCCACCGGGGCCCCCGTGCAGAAACACCACCGGCCGGCCCTTCGGATTGCCGCACTGTTCGTAATAGATTTCGTGGACCTCCGACACTTTCAGACGGCCAGTGTCGTAAGGTTCGATTGCGTCGTAGAGGGTTCTTAGCTCTGTCATGGCTCCGATTCTATCCTAAGCGCCAAAGGCGCGAAATGTAAGAGCCTGGGCCAACGGCTCAGGTTGGGTCGTGATTAGAATTGCGAGCGCTGAAGGCGCGGAATAGATTTCGGTTGTGGCGATATCTGATCGACGCGGTCATGCCGCACCTACAGGGCTTGGGATTCATGAATGACTTGATCCAGGGGTGGCGCGACTTCGTCGCTTACCACTGGCTATTACATCTCACGCCTTCAGCGTGAAGAGAAGGGCGTTTGACGCTTTTGCGGAATGCGGCGCGGGGTGCGGAGCCCGCCTTTACGTTTCGCGCCTTCGGCACTGGTTGGCGACCACATTCAGTCAGACGATTGATCCGAAGAATCAGCTAAAGCATCTTCTTTAACAGCTAGTTTGTTAACTGCGGACGCACCCGGCTGCACAGGGACGGGTGCCATCAGCAGCAGACCCGCGACGTAGAGTGCCAGCGCGAAGAAGGAGATGTATCCGGTAATTGGCGCGAACGCCGGAACGTCTATGGCGATGCCTTGTAGCAGCGTAGACGCAATCCTCCTGAACCACCCTCCTTCGGGAGCGTAGAGCCCGGAGACGAACAGGTGCTTGAGCACGAACGCCGTGCCGAAGAGAACAATGAGGCTTTTCAACAAACGCCGCGCGTCGAACGCCGAAAACTGATTGGTCCAGAGCGTCCAAAGAAAAAAGAAAGCGAACATCCAGTGCAGCAGACCGCTTTCCGGCAAGACCGAATTGAATGCCTGGGCTGAGGCAAAGAACAACGCCATTAGCGTTAGCAAGTGCGAGAAGTTTGTCAGGGTTGGTTGTTCGATGGCGATCCAACGATGAAGGTCGATGGCCCCGGCGCGCACAAAGAGCGATCCTAAAAGAATCGCAAGGCAGGACGATGAAGTGCAGCAGCGCTCGATTTCTCTCCGCGTAGTCCTTCATTTTCGTTGGCGAAAAAGCTTCAGTGGATTGAGATCTTTCCAACTTCGTTCGGTTCCCTGTTCCAACTCCGTCTTCAATTCTGCGGCAGTGTGCATTTGCAGATCCGGATCATCAACTGTCAGCGTGCCGTTTGGCGCCAGGTTGATCGCCCGATTGACTGCCTCCAGCCCTTGCTTGAAAAGCGCATCGTCGTAGTAGACGCGACCCCAGCCCTCTCGGTAGCAGGCGTAGGCGATATAGAACTGTGTGCGCGGATCTCTCTGTGCCGGATCGGCGCCGGCCCACTCGTCACGCGCCGCGCGAAACTGATCGCGACGAAAGAGTGTCAGGCCGCTGTTAAATTTTTCCTGATTGATTTCGTAGATCCCGGCAGTGACTTGTGAGTTCGTCGCTACCTCCTTAAAGGAGCGCGGTTCAGTCGCATAGATCCACACAATGATGCTGGCGTACACCAGAGTCCAAATAATCCCGGCGATCTGAATAAACTTTCGTTGCATAAGACAGCTGGCAGGATTATAGACACGAATTGGAATTGTAAGAACCCGCGCACTGAGGTAATTGACGATGCCGCGAGTTTGCGGTGAAGGGCCGAAGGCGCGAAATGCGAAAGCCTGGGCCAACGGCCCAGGTTGGGTTGTTATTTGAAATGAGGAGCGCTGAAAGGCGCGGAATAGATTTCCGATGTGGCGATATCGTATCGACGCGGTTATGCCGCCCCTATGGTGGATGCGACCGGATCACAGAGGCCACTTGAGTGTATCATCCCGTCGCTACTGCTCCGGGTTCTGTACCCAAGCCCTCTCTACGGTCGGCTACTGTCCCAACTAATCGCGAACGTTCCATTTCTCAAAGTCCGGCTACTGCCTCGCTTGCGGACGCGCAACTGTTAATACAAACACTTCTTCCGCGCCGGCATCTTTCAGCACCGCCGCACACGCCGAAACCGTCGCGCCGGTTGTGAACACGTCGTCAATCAGCAGCACGCGCTTCGCGGCGATCGCCTCAGCGTGGCGAACCGCGAAGGCATCAGCGACGCTTTCGCGGCGGGCGCGAGAGTCCATGCCGGCGCGATGCCGTCCCGTCTGAACCCGACGCACGACGCTGTGTTCATCGAGCGGCAGGTGGCTGAGGCGCGCGAGTTCGCGAGCGAGCACAGCAGCCTGGTTGAAACCGCGCTCGCGTTCGCGTCCGGGATGAAGCGGAACAGCGATGATCAAGTTAGCGCTATTGATAGGCTCGCGCTGCAACGCCGCAAGCATCAGGTGGGCCAGATGAGCAGCGACATGAGGTTCACGTTTCAACTCCAGCACTGAAGCGCGCAGAGCTCCTTCGTAGAATCCGCACGCACGCGCAGCGGTAAAGCTGTCCTCATCACATTGGCCGCAGCGAATACTTTTTCTCCGATCCTCGCTCACGCTGGCGCGGGTGAACGCGCCGCACTTCCAACATAAAGTGTCTTCGTCGCTAAATAGCCGAGTTGCTTGCCAGCATGCGGCGCAGGCGACGCCATCATGGCGCGACTCAACGCTGCCGCCGCAGACGGCGCAGGCTTGCGGATAAACGAGGGCGAGGGCGGCGTCGTAGAGACTACTCGTAATCGATAATGCTAGATTCATCGGAGAGCGGTTTGGCGATTGCGTTTCCGAGTCTTATGAAGCTGGACGAGCCGTACAACGGAGACTAGTAGCGCAACGAGTGCTAAACAAAATACAAAGGACCAAAGATCAGCGAGTATCTTGGCCCGATGAGCCATGGCTTCATCGGTGGTTGACTGGGCGGCCCAACCAAAAAACACCAAGGCATAGATTGAATAGAGCACGGCTCCAATTGAGCAGATTAAGATGAGCCAGTACTTGAACATCTGTGTCTGACGCCGCCAACGTTCTCTTCATGCGCCATGCCTCGTCCGCGAGTTACACTTCAAGAAATTCGGATTATGTCACAATTTCGACCTCGAATCTCAGATTTCAGATTCCAAATTCCAGATCGAAAGACCTATTCTTCCTCGCGAATCAGCAATCCGCGCTCATTCAGATCCGCGCAACGCAGACAGTAGCGCGCCCAGGGCACGGCCTCGAGCCGCTTTTCCTGAATCGGCTGGCCGCAGTGGATGCACTTTCCATATAGGCCGTCCTCGATTCGCACCAACGCCGCATCGATCATTTCCAAAAGCTGCCGATCGTTTGTCGACATCGACATCATCAACTCTTTCGTGTACGCGTTCGCGGCCATGTCCGCCGGATCCTGCGTCGCTTCCGCATCGCGTTCGCGACTGTAAGCTTCCGCCGCCTGCACCTGACCGACCAACCCTTCACGCCGGACCAATAACTTGTCTCGATAACTTTTTGCTTTCCGCTTGTCCATTCTCTGCATTCTTTCTGACTCCTGTCCTTTTGTCTTTTTCATTTTTGATACGGTAACCCGCGATTGATCGTGCAGGCGCGATAAAGCTGCTCAACACAAACGACGCGCGCCATTTCATGTGTTAGTGTCAGACGCGACAGCCGCCATTTCTCCTGTGCTCGCGCGACCACTTGGGCGCTGACCCCGCGCGGACCGCCAATCACGATTGCCACTTCCTTCACTGAATCGTTTTCCCAGCGCTGCACCTGCGCGGCCAATTCGGGCGAACTCCATTCGCGGCCTTTCAAATCCAGCAAAACCATCTGACTGCGAGCCGGAATCGCCTCCAGGATTCGGTGCGACTCCTTCTCGATCGCCCCTGGGTCGCCGGCTGTGCCCTCTCGCGTCTCAATAACTTCGCAGCGCGCAAAGCGCGCGAGCCGCTTCAGGTAGTCACTGACGAGCGCGCGCAGATGCTCGTCTTTTGTCTTTCCCGGCCAGATGAAGCGGATGCGCATCGGGTTGCGGAGTTCAACCTTTAGGTTGCTAAATCGAAAGCCGGCAAGCTAAAGCTTGAACTCTAAACTGCTTCATCCTTCATCCTTGTTTTCCCGCGCCAGCCGCTCGTAAAGATTCTTGCGGCTGATGCCGAGTATTCGCGCCGCTTCGGCCTTGTTTCCCTTCGTCGCGGAGAGAGTCTCGCGGATATATTCGCTCTCGATTTCCGCGAGCGTCGGCCGCCGATCCCTTTGCGCCCGTTGCTGAGCAGCAGCGCGCAAACCTTCCGGCAAGTCTTCGACCGCGATCTGCGTGTCGTTCGAAACGATTACCGCGCGCTCAATGATGTTCCCAAACTCGCGAACGTTGCCGGGAAAATCGTATGCCCGCAACAGAGCGAGCGCTTCGGCGGACAATTTCTTCGCGGGCCGTCCATGCTTGGCCGCATAGGCTTGCACGAAAACCCGGCCCAGCGTCTCAAGATCCTTGCCGCGCTCACGCAGCGGCGGCACGATTATGTGGACCACATTGAGCCGGTAAAATAGATCGTCGCGAAAAGCGCGCCGCTCGACCGCGCTCTTGAGATCCGCATTCGTCAACGCCAGCAGCCGGGCGTCAACTTCAATCGTCCTGCGCCCACCCAGCCGTTCAAACTCGCGCGTCTCAATCACGCGCAACAGTTTTGCCTGAGCATCAGAAGTAAGATGCGCAATCTCGTCCAGCACCAGCGTGCCCCGATGCGCGGCTTCAAGGCGGCCCGGCTTTGCTTCAGTCGCGCCGGTGAACGCGCCACGCTCGTAACCGAATAGCTCGGCTTCCAGCAAATCAGCCGGCAGCGTGGCGCAATCGATCTTGACCAGCGATTGGGAAGCGCGTTGCGAGTGCGCATGGATGAACCACGCCAGCGCGTCTTTGCCCGCGCCTGATTCGCCGGTGACGAGCACGTTCGCATCGGTCGGGGCCACGCGTTCGGCGAGGCCCACTGCCTCGCGCATCGCATCCGACAACGCCACAATCTCGGCCACTATTTTTCTCTCAAAGATCCAACCGCCCCGAATTGATCGGGCGGCACCTCTACCCGCACAGCTTCGCGCCACAAGCGTTCGAGGTCATAAAAGCGCCGCGCTTTCTCATCGAAAACGTGCAGAATGAAATCGCCATAGTCCACCAGGATCCACTCGGCAGTTTGATAACCTTCGACGCGGGCGGGGCGCACGCCGTTCTTTTTCAAGTGTTCGACGACGCCGTCGCTGATGGCCTGTACCTGACGCCGGTTGGTCCCGCTCGTGATCACAAAAAAGTCGGTGAAGCTGGCGACCGGGCGTAAATCGAGCACCACCGAATCCAAGGCCTTCTTTTCGGTGGCGGCCTGCAGCGCGAGCAGAATGCGTTCATCAAGTCCTGCGTCTCCGGTCACGCCGCTCACCTCCGACGTTGCCTGCGCATCCGGGAGTAATGATTTCTCTTTTAAGTTTTGACTCAAATTAGTTCCGGTAAAGTTCGTACTTTTCAATATAGTTCGCGACCGTCTCAGGCACCGACTCACGTAGCTTTTCGCTATCGCCGGCCCGCGCCGCAGCGCGAATCGCCGTGGCCGAAACGTCTAAAACAGCGGCATCAGTAAAAAAAGCCTGTCGCTCGGTGTGGCCTTCGATCAACACCGATACATCATCTTCGCTCATGCCGCGCACGTCCGAGACAGCGGCGCCATGGGCCTCGACTAATTCATATCCAGGCCGCGTGACCACGATTTGATCGCACGTGCGCAAAAACTTCTCCCATTCAAACCAGGTCGTGATCTCAGCCCACGAATCGGCGCCCATAATGAAAAACAGACGCGAGTCCGATCCGATTTGCTCCTGAATCCGCGCAACTGTGTCTACCGCGTACGGGCGCTCGGGCTCGTCCAACTCAATCGTGGAAACGCTAAAGCCGGCGTCCTCCTCAGTCGCCAGCGCGAGCATCGCAAACCGATGGTACGCTGGAGAGATGCCGGCGCCGCGTTTGTGCGGCGGCGTGCAAGCCGGCACAAAAATCAACCGGTCAAGCGCGAACAACTGCGCCACGCTCCGCGCTACCGTCAGGTGCCCGTGGTGCACCGGATCGAAAGTGCCACCGTAAATTGCTGCGCGCCGTGTCGACATATTTCAAACAACTCAGCCATCAGGGACTTCCCGGCCGATCGGAATCACAGACTTCCTATCAGCAGCTCTTCATTGACTCCTCGCAGTTGAACCTTCGATGAGTCGGTTCTAATCCGATCAAGTTCGCGGACGATGGCCGCTAAAAGCTCCGGCATACCGTCGCCAGTCACCGACGAAATCGCAAAGAACAATCTCCCGTCCTTCGTGGCGCACTCGCGCAAGCGTTCAACCCGCTCAGGCTCATCCAGCGCATCCAGCTTAGTTGCCACCACAATCTGCGGCTGCGCATCGAGCCGCGCGCCATACGCCGACAACTCGCGATTGATCACTTCGTAATCGCTCACCGCATCGCGGCCTGACGCAGACGAGACGTCCACCAAATGCAGCAGCAACTTCGTGCGCTCGAGATGGCGCAGAAAACGATCACCCAGTCCGTGGCCTTCGTGCGCGCCTTCGATCAGTCCGGGGATATCGGCAACAACAAAAGTGCGAAAGTCGCCCATGTCCACAACCCCCAGATACGGCTCAAGCGTCGTGAAGGGATAGTCAGCGATTTTCGGACGCGCCGCGGAGATCCTGGAGATGAACGTCGATTTACCCGCGTTCGGAAAGCCAACCAGGCCAACGTCCGCGAGCAGTTTTAGTTCGAGTTGCAGTTCAAACACTTCGCCGGGACTTCCCTCCTGGTGATAGCGGGGCGCGCGATTAGTTGAGGTGGCAAAGTGCGCGTTGCCAAATCCTCCGCGGCCGCCGCGCGCCGCGAGCCAGCGCACGCCGTCCTCATCCAGGTCAGACAACAGATCGTTCGTGCGCGGATCAAAAATCTGGGTTCCGATCGGCACGCGCACGATCGCGTCGGCTCCTTCGCTCCCGGTTCGGTTGCTGCCCTCGCCGTGCAGGCCGCGGCCGGCAACGTGCTCGGGGTTGTAACGCAGGTGCAAGAGCGTGTTCACCGACTCGTCGGCGACAATCCAGACGTCGCCACCGCGCCCGCCGTCGCCCCCCGAAGGACCGCCGCGCGGGACAAATTTTTCGCGGCGAAAAGCAGTCACGCCGTTACCGCCGTGGCCACCGCGGATGCGAATCTTGGCGCGATCAATGAACATCTGAAATCAAAAATGCGCGCCCACTGAGATAAAACTTTCCGCGGGCGTCGCATTAAATTGAAAAGAATTGAAAACTTCGAACAATTTTATTTCTAAGACGCAGCCGAGGTAGCCGAGATCTCGGGATACACGCTAATAAACTTGCCGGAACGCCCCTTGTCTTCGAATTTGACTACGCCGGCGACCATAGCGAACAACGTGTCATCCTTGCCGCGGCCGACATTCTTGCCGGGCTTCCATTTCGTGCCGCGCTGGCGCGCCAGAATGTTGCCGCCAAGGACGCGTTCGCCCCCAAACTTTTTCAGTCCTAAACGCTGGGCCGCCGAATCGCGGCCATTACGCGAAGAACCTACGCCTTTCTTATGAGCCATTTCCTGATTTTCGATTTGCGATTGCTGATTTGCGATTTTCCGAAAACCCACGAAGGGTCTCAATCTAAAATCTAAAATCAAAAATCTAAAATCGCCTCCTACCCAATCGATTCAATCTTCACCGTCGTAAATCCCTGCCGGTGGCCCTTGGTCCGCTTGTAGTGCTTACGTCGCTTTTTCTTGAACACCACAATCTTGGTGGCCCGACCATGGTCCAGGATCTTGGCGGTCACCTTCGCTCCTTCGACCAAAGGCGAGCCCAGCTTGGTTTCCTTGTCGGCGCCAACGGCGAGCACATCGAGCTCCACTGAAGCTCCAACGTCTTCCTTTAGCGAAGGAACGCGGAGCGTCGCGCCCTTTTCGACGCGAAACTGTTTTCCCCCAGCTCTAACAATTGCGAACGACATTTCCTTTTCCTATCCTCTCAGTGAGCCCCGCGCACTACCGAAAAGTCGAGCATTATAAAATTACGCAGACGCCCCCGTCAACGCGGCAGACGCCGTCACGTCCGGGCGTTCCGTTACGCCCTTCCCGGCCAAAAAGTCTTCGAGAAAGCGCGTGGAGATATTACCGGCCTGAAAATCAGGATCGTTCATGATTTTCAAGTGCAAAGGAATCGTGGTTTTGATCCCTTCGATGACCATCGCTTCCAGCGCCCGTCGCATCCGGGCAATCGCCAACTCCCGCGTCCGCGCGTGCACGATGACTTTGGCGATCATCGAGTCATAAAAAGGCGGCACGCGATAACCGGGATAAACGTAAGTGCGCCCGGAAGATTGAACGTAGTAATCGTGCCGGGCGAAGGCGCGAAGGTTTCCGGGCTTTCAGCATTGATGCGGCACTCAATCGCGTGGCCGACCATGATCACATCATCCTGGCCGAACCCGAGCGGCTCTCCTTCAGCGATGCGAATCTGGTTGCGCACAATATCGGTGAGCGTCACCATTTCAGTGACCGGATGCTCGACCTGAATGCGCGTGTTCATTTCCATGAAGTAGAAACGTTTGTCTTCATCGAGCAGAAACTCGAACGTCCCGGCGCTGGAATAGCCAATCGACTTGCACGCGGCCACCGCCGCCGCGCCCATCTCCTGGCGCAGCTCCGGCGTCATCACCAGCGACGGCGCCTCTTCGAGCAATTTCTGATGCCGCCGTTGAATCGAGCATTCGCGTTCGCCGAGATAAACACAGTCGCCGTACTCATCGGCGAGCACTTGAATCTCGATGTGGCGCGGCCGATCGACAAAGCGCTCGATATAGACATCGCCGTTCTTGAAAGCGGCCGCCGCTTCGTTTGACGCTGTCTCCAAAGCCTTGCCCAGCTCACTTTCGGAGTGCACGACGCGCATGCCGCGCCCGCCACCGCCGGCGGAAGCTTTGACGATCACGGGAAAGCCGATCTCGCGCGCAATGGCCAGCGCGTCAGTCTCTGATTCCAGAGCTGTCGGGCTCCCGGGAACAATCGGCACGCCGGCGGCCTTCATCGCGCGCCGGGCTTCAACTTTCTCGCCCATCAATTGGATAACGTCCGAGCGCGGGCCGATGAACTTGATGTTGCAGGCTTCGCAGATTTCGGCGAAGTAGGCCGACTCAGCCAGAAAGCCGTAGCCCGGATGGATCGCATCAACGTTGAAGATCTCGGCCGCGCTGATGATCGCGGGAATGTTGAGGTAGCTTTGGGCCGAAGGCGCGGGCCCGATGCACGCTGACTCGTCGGCAAAGCGCACGTGCAACGAATCTCGATCAACGTCGCTGTGCACGGCGACGGTGCCGATGCCCATCTCTTTGCACGTCCAGATAATTCGGCAGGCGATCTCGCCGCGGTTGGCGATCAGAATCTTGCGAAATCGTCGTGGGCCGTTGTTCATAACTGTAAGCAGTGAGCGGTAAGCAGTGAGCAGTTGGCAGAACTTCGCATTCCTGCTTACTGCTCACCGCTCACTGCTCACTGCTCCTTGATTCCGAAGAGCGGCTGTCCGTACTCGACGGCCTGGCCGTTCTCGACGTAAATCTTGACGACTTCGCCCGTAGTTTCGGCCTGAATCTCGTTCATCAACTTCATCGCTTCGATAATGCAAACGACCGTGTTGGGCTCGACTTTGCTGCCGATGCGCACAAAGCTTTCGGCTGTCGGCGAGGGCGAGCGAAAGAAGGTGCCGATGATGGGCGAGGTAATAATGTGCAGATCCTGATCTTCCGAGGCGGCCTCTTCGGCCTGAGCTCCCGGATGCGGCGGAGCAGTGGGTACGCCCTGGCCCGAGGGGCCAGCGCCCAGTTTTTCAGGGGCAGGGGAAGCAGCTGAAGTCAGCGCGGTAACGCCCTCGACTTGCGGGCCCCGACTAACCTTGACATGAAAGCCCTCGCGCTCCAATTCAAAATGCGTAAGCTCGTTCCTGGTAATCAAAGTAACCAGCTCGCGCAGCTCGGCCATGTTGATCGAGGCTTCCAGGTGCCGTGCCTGGTTTCGATGCCGCCGGCCGCGGTGGTCGCGATCGGACGGCCGTGCCGGGGCTGAAACTTCGGCCTGGTTTTGCTTCTCTGGATTGCTCATCGCTCTCTTTACTCCGGTTGACATCGAATACTTCCTTGTCCGGTTTGCGCCGCGATTGCGGCGAGCCTGCTAAAGCAAGAGCCCCGATGTCGGCCAATGAAGCCGACCGGGGCCGAGCCACGGAGTCTCTTCTATTCCTCGGTTCCTGCGGTGTCCTTTGTGTCCTTTGCGTCAGTCGCCTCAGCCGTCGTCTTGCTATCCTTCTTCTTTCCAGATCCTTTAGTACGCTTGCGCGCCGCCTCGGCGGCTTCCTTTTCGCGCGAGTTGTCCACGAGCTCGATCATGGCCAGTTCCGCGCCATCGCCAGCCCGGCGACCCATGCGAATAATTCTGGTATAGCCGCCGGGACGATCCTTGAAACGTTCGCCAAGCTCGTCAAAAAGCCGTTGCAGCGCCGCAACTCCTGAGGTGCGCGGCGGTTTTGGCTGGCCGCGCCGTCCGGCCGCGGCGGCCTGGGCGTGATTGCCAGAATGAAAGAAAGAAGCGGCTTGCCGTCGCAAGTGCAGTCCATCGGCATCGGAGCCATTTTCGAGACTGGCGGCGCGGCGAGATAGCGTGATCGCCCGCTCGACGAACGGCCGCAACTCTTTGGCCTTCGGCATGGTGGTGACGATGCGATCCTCGCGCGAATTGATTAGCGAAGTCGCCAGGTTCCGCAACATCGAGATGCGATGCTCAGTAGTCCGGCCAAGTTTACGATGTGCCTTTCGATGACGCATTACTTTTTTCCCTACTGCACGGCGGCTTCGAATTCATCCGCCCCGTCGTCGCTCTCACTGTCGATGTCGCTGTCGCTGTCGCTTTGGCCGCTACCCGGAATCGGATTGCCCTGCTCGTCAAACTGGATTCCAAAGTCGAGCCCCATCCCGCGCAGAATGTCGCGAATTTCCCCGAGGGATTTCTTACCAAAGTTCTTGGTCGCCAGCATTTCACGCTCCGATCGCTGCACCAGATCGCGAATTGTCTTGATCCCGGCGTTCTTCAGACAGTTATAGGAACGCACGGAAAGCTCGAGCTCATCCACCGAACGATCGAGTTGGTCGTTGCGCGGCAAAGGTGCTCGCTCCTGCTGCTGATAGCTGAACTCGTCGCTGTCTTCTTCGAAATTGATGAAGATCGCCATGTGATCTTTGATCAACTTCGCCGCCAGGCCAATCGCATCGTCGGGTTTGACCGAGCCGTCAGTCCAGACCTCGATCGTCAGCTTGTCGTACTCAGTGTTCTGCCCGAGACGCGCGGCGTCGACCGCGTAGTTAACCTTTTTCACCGGTGTGTGCACCGAATCGATCGGGATATAACCGAGCGAAAGATCCTCGTCAAAGTTGCGGTCGGCAGACACGTAGCCGCGGCCACGCTTTAGACGCATTTCGATGTTGAGCGAGCCGCCACCGCTTAGAGTTGCGATGTGCAAACCCGGATCAAGAATCTCGACGTCGCCATCTGCCTGGATGTCCCCGGCGGTCACTTCGCCTGGGCCCGTCCTGGAGATGGTTAAAGTCTTCGCTTCATTGCCGTGCAACGTGAACGGGACCTGTTTGAGGTTCAGGATCACATCCGTGGCATCTTCGACTACTCCCTTAATCGACGAGAACTCATGCTCGACGCTTTCGATCTTGACCGCCGTAATGGCCGCGCCTTCGATCGACGAGAGCAGCGCCCGCCGCAGGGAATTGCCTACAGTTGTACCGAAGCCGCGTTCAAATGGCTGGGCCGAGAATCGCCCGTAGCGGTCGGTCAGCGTTTCGCTGTCAGCCGCCAGACGACGCGGCATTTGAAAGCCAGTCCAGAGATTGTTTTGGTCCATAACCTACCGTTAGAAAATTTGGGGAAAATCATGCAGCCTCTGAACGCGCGCTTCAGTCGCGCGGGCCTCGAGGCGCGCCAAAGTTACTTACTATAAAGTTCCACGATCAGTTGTTCGTTGATCGAACGATCGACGTCTTCTCGCGTTGGCAGTGCTGTGACTGTCGCGCTCATTTCCGCGCCGGCGGCCGAAATCCAAGCGGGACGGCCGCGCCCCGCCGCCGTTTGCCAGGCGCCCTCGACGTGAGGGTTTTTGCGACTCGCTTCTTTCACGCTGATAACCTCGCCGGGTTTTACCTGGTACGAAGGGATATCAACCTTTCGTCCATTCACGAGCACGTGTCCGTGATTTACGAGTTGGCGAGCTTGCCGTCGTGAAGTTGAAAACCCGGCCCGATACGCCGCGTTATCCAGCCGCCGCTCAAGCAGAAATAGAAGGTTCTCGCCGGTGATTCCTTTCTGGCGAGCCGCGCGTTCGAAATAATTTCGAAATTGTCCTTCGAGAATGAAGTAGATGCGTTTGACCTTTTGCTTTTCGCGAAGCTGCTGGCCGTAGCCTTGCAGAGCCTTCCCGCGCCGCATCGAGTTGCCGTGTTGTCCGGGCGGTTGCGTACCCCGCTTCTCAATCGGACAAGAAGGTTTGTAACAACGGTCGCCCTTGAGGAAAAGTTTTGCGCCTTCGCGGCGGCACAGACGGCACACCGCATCTCTATACCTAGCCAATCGTTTCTGCCTCCAGTCTAAATACCTAGACGGAAAAGTTTACAGGCCCGCATCTTTGAAA
>WNFC01002000.1_pt1 | contig 26240 bp, 19 predicted proteins | sample 5400541 | NCBI WGS metagenome assembly WNFC01 (sample SAMN13153342, study PRJNA577476) | soil metagenome | isolation source: 120 cm saprolite under Douglas fir tree site 2 hole 2 replicate 1 | place: USA:California | collected 2015-04-18 | reverse complement strand
TTTTTAATTTTGATCGTCCCACTTGCAGAACCATCGATCACCACTCCGATGCCGGACGGACCGGGATTCCCGAGTGATCCGCCATCGACATAGGCAACCAGATCCGACATGTTTTGTGATCGTGTGCTGGAACAACAATGCGGGACATGTGTTCCGCCGTCAAGACGTTGAATTGGTTCCCTTACATGCTGTTGCCGGTATGCCGAGATTCGCTCCGGTTTTCCACAATTAGATTCACAGATATTTGAATAAGCGATGAAAAGAAGCATTGACATCGATGAGGCAACTGTTTAAGTTGACACACGTCGACGGCTGAAAGGGTTGGCTTAATTAAAACTTTGCCAGTCCGAAGTAAGCTGGGTGATCTGCTCACCGGGGCAACCCGGAGAGCAACCAGACCCGAAAAAACCGACTGACTCTGCGAGGAGCAGTTGGGGTTTGGAACTGCAAAAGCAGTGATCGCATCAAGGGCTGTGACGGTGCATGCATCCACGCGGTTAGCTCCCTCGCAGGAGCTGATGGCTAGAGCATAACCAATGTCACAGCCTTTAGTATTTTTTCTGGCGCTCCCGCCGAAGATTCTCAGCCTCAATAGACCCTTCCCAAAATCCACTATCTGTATTTCGACGTTGCCTGCCTAGAAGACACCACTTTTCCACACGATTTGTGGATGAGCGTTTCAAACAGTCACTTGATAGGCGCAATCGACGCAGCTTTGACCGGTTTGCACAAGAAACGGTCGCTGCGTGTGCCGCATGGGTTCGAATAGTCGTACACTTCGGGTCAGATGAGTTGAGAGCTACGCACCGAACTCTCTCACCGATACCAGTGATACCGTTTTACGCGGAAATCCAGGGAATGAGAGAAACCCAGAAACTCCAGCCAGAGATCGAATCTCCTTGTAACCCGCTCAAACACAGGGTATTATGGCATAAGTATAGGATTCACCGGCACTTGCAGGGAATGGCGGTAATAGAATCCCTCCCTCTCCGCCAGTCCTTTAATTTCTGCTATTTTGCAGCACCTGACTACCAACTGACTAACAAACTCAAAGTATTTTTGCCCTCAAGGATGTCAGACCCCGTGCGCAATGCGCCGCCAAAGAAGAACGATCCGACCCCTTCTTGACTGCAAGGAGCACAACGACGTCGGCACGGCTACCTTGATCGAAAACGTCTATTGCACGAGACTGAACCGTGTACATGTCGTTCCTACGGAGATAACGCGCAACTTTTAATGGACGCAGACATCATAAAAGAGGTCAGACCGGTGCACAGTCCAACAACCGACAACCATCAACGTGAAGAGAGAAAAGGAGAATGTCATGCCACATATCAATGTCGGTAAGGAAAACTCAGGCAACATCGACCTTTACTATGAGGACCACGGCTCAGGCAAGCCCATTGTCCTGATCCACGGATATCCACTGAGCGGCACATCCTGGGAAAAGCAGACCGCGCTACTTTTGGCGGAGGGTTACCGGGTCATCACTTATGACCGCAGAGGGTTCGGCAAATCCAGCCAGCCGACAACCGGCTACAACTATGACACCTTCGCAGAGGACCTCCACAAGCTCGTGTCGCAGCTCGACCTGCGTGATTTCACGCTGGTCGGTTTCTCGATGGGTGGTGGTGAAGTAGCCCGCTATTTCGGGAAATATGGATCGAAGGGCGTCAGCAAAGCAGTGATCATCTCGGGAGTCCCGCCTTTCCTGTTGAATACGCCGGACAATCCCGAAGGTGTGGACGGCAGCGTCTTTGAGGGAATTCAGAAAGCGATCGTTGCAGACCGCTACGCGTTCTTCACCGAGTTTTTCAAGAACTTCTATAACACAGACCTTTTGTTGGGCAAACGCGTCAGCGAAGAGGTGGTCCAGGCTAGCTGGAACCTGGCTGCCGGCTCCTCTGCCACCGCCACTCTGGCGTGCGTGCCGACCTGGCATGAGGATTTTCGCCAGGATCTCAAGCGCATCGACGTGCCCACCCTGGTCATGCATGGCGATGGGGACCGCATTCTGCCGATCACGGCGGCGGGGCTCCGGACCGCCAAGCTCATCAAGGGAGCGCGCCTGTTGGTGGTGAAGGATGGGCCTCACTGCATAACCTGGACACACGCGGACGAAGTTAATGCTGAGTTGATGAACTTTCTTGGGAAAGCGACTGGGCAGCGCGGAGTCTCAGCCAGCAAGGACGAAGCAGCTGCGCAACCGTAGCAGTCTTCGTTAGTGTTAGTGGCCTGCTTCCCCGGCCGCTGATTCACAGAGGGCGCCGTCTTAGGCGGCGCCCTAACTCTAAGTCCCCGCTCCTCGAGAACAAACCGTAGCGTTCGGTCGATGACGACGAGGCGCACGTTTCTCGATCTTCAGTAGAACCTGCGGTTCTTCTGAAATTGACTCCCCCACTACGCGGCCCATAACATAGTCATTCTCCCGCCCCCAATGATTGGTGAAATCATGATTGGTGAAACCATTTCGCATTACCACATCGTCGAGAAGCTCGGCGGAGGCGGCATGGGTGTGGTTTACAAGGCTGAAGACACTTCCCTCGGCCGGTTTGTCGCGCTCAAGTTTCTTCCCGAGAGTGTGGCGCAAGACCCAGCATCGCTGGAGCGTTTTCGGCGCGAGGCGCGGGCGGCGTCGGCATTGAACCATCCCAACATTTGCACCATCTACGAGATTGGCGAGCACGACGGCAAGCGCTTTATCGCCATGGAGTTTCTCGACGGAGTGACCCTTCGGCACCGCATCGCAGGGCGACCGTTGGAGATGGACGTCCTGCTCAGTTTGGCAATTGAGATCGCCGACGCACTCGACGCGGCGCACGCCCAGGGCATTATTCATCGCGACGTCAAACCCGCCAACATTCTGGTTACGCAGCGAGGACACGCCAAGATTCTCGACTTCGGACTGGCCAAGATTACGCCGCCGCGCACTCCGGGTTCGGGATCGGCGTCGGCGGTAGACATGAGCGACGTGACGGTCGCCATTACGGAAGAGCTCACCAACCCCGGTACCGCTCTGGGCACCATCGCCTACATGTCACCCGAGCAAGTCCGCGGCAAACCGCTCGACGTCCGTACCGACCTGTTTTCGTTTGGCGTGATGCTCTACGAGATGGCGACGGGGGTGACGCCGTTTCGCGGCGAAACATCTGGCGTGATCTTCGATGCCATTCTGAACCGCGCTCCCGCCGGTCCGGTGCGGCTGAATCCGGAGCTCCCGTCCAAACTGGAAGACATCATTAACAAAACATTAGAGAAGGATATCGGGCTGCGCTATCAGCATGCGTCGGAGTTGATGGCAGACCTGAAACGGCTGGTACGGGACACCAACAGCGGCGTGGTGGCGATTCCGGCGCAAAGTGACGCGCCGTCGTCGAAAGCAAAGGCTGTACCGCTGGCAACGCCCAAGCCAGTGCGTTCGATGCGCTCCGTGTGGGCCGTACTGGCGGTGGTTGTGGCCGTCGCGCTTTTGGGCTTTGGGTTTTGGTCCGGACGTCTGGTAGGTTTCCACTCTTCCAAAGCGGCAGCGGTCGTTAGCGAAACAGCGCCAGTTGCTACTGTTACCACACCGCCGCCGCCGGTTACGAACAGTCCGCCGCTGGCCGCGAGACCTTCACCCTCTACGCCAGCGCCGGTTTTTACTTCCTCTGATGATGCGACGCATCCTGCCCTGCAGGCACAACCGGCTCACTCACGCCTTTCTACTCCGCAGGTGGTCACTCCACAACAGACATCCTCGGAAGTAGCAACTCTGGAAGCGACGCCGCCAGTAACGCAGTCTTCATCGCTGACCGCCGAACTTTCGCTGCGCGATTCCGGCCGCAACCGTGAAATCCCGCTCAAGATCTACTATCCCGGCCATATATCCAGCTCGCTTCCGCTGATCGTCTTTTCGCATGGCTATGGCGGAACGCGCGAGGGCTACGAATACCTGGGCCGAGGCTGGGCCGACGCCGGTTACATCGTGATTCTTCCCACTCATGTCGGCAGCGACAGTGACGCTATGGCACAGGCTGGCTTGCGCGCAGCGGGCGATCCCGCCGCCGCATTCGAGATGCAAAGGCAGCGCACCGCCGACATACGATTCATCCTTTCGTCGCTCAAGTTGATTGACCGTCAAGTGCGCGAGATTCACGGCAAGATCAACAACAAGCAGATCGGGGTCAGCGGACACTCGATGGGGGCGGGCACAGCGCTGCTGGTCGCCGGCGCAACCGCCGCACCACCAAATGCCTCGACGCAGTCTTTCCGCGACAAACATGCCCGCGCCGTGATTGCTATGTCACCCCAGGGAACGGGCGAGGAAGGCTTCAGCGACCACTCCTGGGACCGTCTCACGCTCCCGGTCTTGACCATGAGCGGAACGAAAGATCGGGGAATCGGCGGCCAGCCTCCGGAGTGGCGGACGCAGCCGTTCCGGGACACGTACTTGAAGGGACAGGCGAAATCAGTTCAATCGTCCGGCGCCTGCGAAGTCACCGCGAAGTAGAAACGCCCCGGGCTGCTGGTCCAAACAGATCTCATTGCTCGGTGAGGTGGGGAGCAATGATATTCAGGAACTCTCTCGAGCTGATCACCTTCGTACTCTTCCAAAATCTGGGGAAATGTCGCTCATTGCCGGTAATCACGTAATCGGCCCGAGCCGCATCAGCGCATTCGAGAAAGATATTATCGGCGGGGTCGGTGGTGATTTGAGACAAACGCGATGGAACAACCAGCCGGGTCTGATTCCGAATCAACTGGAGCAATTGTTGGCGAAGGCTTCTCCGAATCCTGAGTTCGGGCCGGGCCAGGACCGTAGCGTATTCGGAAAGAATCGCGTCCGACACATACCAGCGGGCGGGCCTGGTAAGCGCAAGCAAAATCACTGTCCGCTGTAATCCTTCCGGTTTGAGGGCCGCCGAAACCACTACATTCGTATCAATCACAAGCCGGAGCGGGATCATTTTCGCTTTGATCTACGAGCGGCTTTGATGATGGTATCGATCTGCCTCGAACTGAGTCGGTTCGTTCTTTTTTGTTTGGACTCCTTCCCGATGATTTGAAGAACATCGGGCTCAGGGAGTGCCAGACGCACATAGTCCCGGATGCTGAGCAACACTGCCCGCGGAGTCCCCCGCTTCTCGATAACCAGCGAACGGCCTTCCTCCTCGACTCGGCGAAGCAGCTTGCCGAGGTTGGATCGAGCGTGCAGAGCCGTAACCACGATGCTGTCGTTCATGTACTCTCCAGTTCAAGCTAATAAACTGTACAGTTCATCGGCCTAACTGTCAATCGAGGATGTCCTCAGACGCCCGCTCCACTCGCGGACAGAGTGGGAGTCACGACCTTGAATACAGTATCCGCAAAATTCTCATCCAAGGGAGCATGTTTGAGAAGCAAGCGAAGATAGAGGGGACCGTAAAGCAGATCGAGGACACTGTCTGGATCGAGGTCCGCACGAATCTCACCTTCGGCCATCGCGTGGCGCAACAATTTGCGCGCCTCGATTCGCCTGGGTTCAATCCAATGGAGTCGAAAGGCCTCCAGTATTTCGGGCTGGGACTGTCCCGCTCCGATCACGGTGGCGATGATCTGGCCAAGGGGGCTGCGAAATATTCCTGCCCACCGTCTCATTTGTTGGTGAATGGACTCCAGTACTGGCCCGACTGATGGAAAGCGTAGTTCGGGCTCAACGGCCATAACAAAAGCCGCAATCACCAGTTCCGCCTTATTGGGCCACCACCGGTAAACCGTAGCTTTGCCGACGCCGGCGCTGTATGCGACAGATTCCATGGTGAGTTCATGGAATCCCACTCGCTTTAGCAAGGCCAGGGTGCTCCGAAGGACCGCCTTGCGGGCCCTTTCGCTGCGCGGGCGACCGGGCCGGCGAGGCGCCAGTTTGGCTGCTGTCCGCCGCATTGCCATGACCTTGCAACCTTATCAAAAATAAATCCGATACGCACCGTCTCGCATCTATTCCCTCTATACCGGAGCAACCGGCGAACTGCCGGCTCCGTCAGGGCCGGACTCCCACGGCAAGGCAGGGATAATCATCGATGTGGATTGTCGCATTAGCGCTACGCAGGCCGTACACCTTCATCGTGATGGCGCTGTTGATCCTGATCCTCACCCCGGTCGTGCTTCTGCGTACGCCGACGGATATTTTCCCGGATATCAATATTCCAGTGATCAGCATTGTCTGGAACTATCAAGGGCTCTCCCCCAAAGACATGTCGGATCGCATCACCTCGGTGACTGAACGCGGCCTTACCACCCTGGTGAACGACATCGAGCACATCGAATCGCAGTCCCTCAATGGCGTGGCGGTGGTGAAGATCTTCTTTCGTCCGTCAGCCAATATTCAGACGGCGCTGGCGCAGGTGACGGCGATCTCGCAGACAGGAATCCGGTTCTTGCCGCCAGGCTCCACTCCCCCATTGGTCATTCAGTATTCGGCTTCGAGTGTTCCAATCCTGCAGCTGGGGATGAGCAGCAAGACCCTTCCCGAACAGCAACTCAACGATCTTGCTCTGAACTTTGTGCGCACACAGTTGATCACCGTCGAGGGAGCCGCGGTCCCGTTTCCGTGGGGCGGCAAGGCGAGGCTGGTATCGGTTGATCTTGACACCGCCGCACTGCAGGCCAAGCACCTGACGCCGGTGGATGTCGTCAACGCGATCAGCGCGCAAAACCTGATCTTGCCTTCCGGCACAGTGAAGCTCGGGCAGCTCGAGCATCAGGTTGAATTGAATGCCAGTCCGCAAACGGTTGCGGAACTGAACGATCTACCCATCAAGACCGCCAACGGCACCACCATCTACATACGCGACGTCGCCCACGTCCGCGACGGCTTCTCGCCGCAGACCAACGTCGTCCGGCAGGACGGAGTTCGGGGAACGCTGCTGACGATAATGAAAAATGGCGGCGCATCTACGATTGACATCGTTAAGAACATCCGGGGAATGCTGCCGCAGATCGCGCAGACGTTGCCGCAGGATGTCCAATTGACCCCGCTATTTGACCAGTCTTTGTTTGTGCGGGCGGCGATCCAGGGAGTGCTGAAGGAGGCGGTAACCGCGGCCTGCCTGACCGCAGCCATGATCCTGCTCTTTCTGGGGAACTGGCGCACCACGCTGATCATCGCCATCTCGATTCCACTTTCGATTCTTACTTCGGTGATCCTGCTGAGCGCGCTGGGAGAGACGTTCAACATCATGACCCTGGGTGGGCTGGCGCTAGCGGTTGGTGTCCTGGTGGACGATGCGACGGTGGAACTGGAAAATATCGAGCGCAATCTCGGGATGAAGAAAGAGTTAAAGCAAGCCATTCTGGATGGCGCGCAACAGATTGCTGTGCCTGCATTTGTATCTACGCTGGCCATCTGTATAGTCTTCGTCCCCATGTTCTTTCTGACCGGGGTGGCGCGCTATCTGTTCGTGCCCCTGGCGGAGGCGGTTGTGTTTGCCATGCTGGCGTCGTATCTGCTGTCGCGAACACTGGTTCCCACGCTGGTCATGTACCTGTTGCGGGGACATGAAGAGGATTCACACCACGCCCCGAGCAACATCTTTGGACGCTTGCAGGCGCGGTTTGACAAGTGGTTTGGCAGCTTGCGTGAATCCTACCGCAACACTCTGGAAGCGATCATGGGACACCGGCGCGTATTTGTCACGGCCTTCCTGGGCGTCTGCCTGCTATCTGGCGGACTGGCCTTCTTGCTGGGCCGCGACTTTTTTCCCAACGTGGATGCCGGGCAATTCCGGCTTCATGTTCGTGGGCGGGCCGGGCTGAGAATCGAAGAAACTGCCCGGCTGGTTGACCAAGTGGAGCAGGAGATTCGACGTCAGGTCCCGAAGCCGGAGATCAATACCGTACTAGACAACATCGGCCTGCCTTACAGCGGAATCAATCTTTCGTACAGCAACGCGGGGACGATCGGTACGTCCGACGCCGAGATTCTCGTGTCGCTGAATCCGAACCATCGCCCTACCCAAGAGTATGTTCGCCGCTTGCGAGAAGAATTGCCGAGGAATTTTCCGGGCGTGGAATTCTTTTTCCAACCGGCGGACATCGTCAGCCAAATCCTGAACTTCGGCCAGCCCGCGCCGATTGACATCCAGTTATCCGGGCAAAACTACACCCAGAATTATGTGATTGCCGAGCAAATCGCCAACCGGTTGCGGCATGTGCCGGGGGCGGTTGATGTCCATGTGCAGCAACTGATGAACAATCCCACACTGCACCTGGATGTAGATCGAGTACGGGCTCAAGAAGTCGGCCTGACGCAGCGCGACGTGGCGCAGAATCTGCTGGTGTCGCTTAGTTCCAGCTTTCAGACTTCTCCCACTTTCTGGGTAAATCCGAAGAATGGAGTCAATTACAGTGTGGCTGTGCAGTCGCCGCAATACCGGGTGAATACTCTGCAGGCCTTGATGAATACGCCGGTCAGCGGCATCGGTGCAACGTCTCCCCAGGTGCTGGCGAACCTGGCCACCGCCACTCCGGAAACCACACCCGCGGTGGTGAGCCATTACAACGTGGCTCCGGCGGTGGATGTGTACGCCACGGTGGATGGGCGCGATCTGGGGGGCGTGGCAGATGACACGAGCGAACTCCTGAAGCCATTTGAAAAACATCTGCCCCGGGGCACGCAGTTGAACGTCCGCGGCCAGGTCGAGACTATGCAGTCTTCGTACTCGGGTCTGTTGATTGGGCTGGCCATGTCCATCGTGCTGGTCTATTTGCTGATCGTGGTGAATTTTCAGTCATGGCTGGATCCTTTTATTATCATCACTGCCCTTCCGGGAGCGCTGGCCGGCATTCTGTGGATTTTGTTTCTGACCCATACCACCTTGAGCGTCCCCGCGCTGACCGGCGCGGTGATGTGCATGGGAGTGGCAACCGCCAACAGCATTCTTCTGATCTCGTTTGCGCGCGAGCGTATGGCGGCAGGTTCAGATCCGGTTCACGCTGCCATCGAAGCCGGCTATACCCGCATGCGTCCCGTAATCATGACCGCACTGGCTATGATCCTAGGCATGCTGCCGATGGCGCTTGGCTTCGGTGAAGGTGGCGAACAGAACGCTCCCCTGGGCCGGGCGGTGATCGGCGGACTCACGGTTGCGACGGTAGCTACTCTGTTTTTTGTTCCGGTGGTATTCAGTATTTTTCATGGCTGGCGGGTGACGCGGGCTCAATCATCATCGCCGGCGAGACCATGATTTTGTTTTCTTATGAGGCGCGAATATGGCGTATGAAATGGGCGTAACATCGCAACCTGAAATGGAGTCTCCGGCGCGATCGCCGAAGACGAAGAAGAAACCGAGCTATCTCGTATTGGTAGTGGTTGCGATCTTGCTGGTTGCGGGCGGCATTATTGCGCTTGTCCTTCGCCTGGGAGAACGCCGTGCCCTGGCCAAGGAGACTGAAGTCCTGGCAGTGCCCAGCGTCATTGTGATTCAGCCCAAGCTTGAGCCGCCACAAGAGGAACTGGTGCTTCCATCCTCCCTGGAGGCCTACACCGAGTCTCCGATCTATGCGCGCACCAATGGTTATCTGGCCCACTGGTACAAGGACATTGGCAGCCGTGTGCAAAAGGGGGAGTTACTGGCCGACATCGAATCTCCTGAAATTGATCAGGAACTGATGCAGGCGCGAGCCACTCGCAATCAGGCGGAAGCGCAGCTCAATTTGGCGAAGACTTCGGCCGAGCGCTGGGACACACTGCGCAAGATGGATGCCGTTGCCCAGCAAGAAACGGACGAGAGATCGAGCGGATATACCCAGGCGCAAGCGGCGCTGGCTTCATCTACCGCGAATGTGCGCCGGCTCGAGCAGCTGGAATCGTTCAAGCATATTTATGCGCCATTTTCAGGAATCATCACCAAGCGCAACACCGACATCGGCGCCTTAATCAACGCCGGCAACAGCGGAACCAACCAGGAACTGTTTGTGGTCGCGCAGATTAACCCGATTCGTGTTTACGTGGACGTTCCCGAGATCTACGCGCCCTCGGTCCGCGCCCACCTGAGTGCGACCATTGAATTGCCGGCGTTCCCGGGACGGCGTTTCGCCGGCCGCGTGGCGCGGAGCGCCGACGCCATCGACCCGAGCACGCGCACCTTGCGTACCGAGATTGATGTGCCGAACCCTGATGGCCAACTCTTCCCCGGTTCCTATGCCCAAGTACATTTCGGGGTGAACGTCGCTGCAGTGCGCATGTCGGTGCCGGTGAACGCGCTGTTATTCCGCGCGGAAGGTCCACGAGCGGGAGTGGTCGGCGGAGACGGTAAGGTACACCTCAAGGCAGTGGTGATTGGCCGGGACTACGGTAGTGACGTTGAAATCCTCGGCGGCTTGGACCCCAGCGAGAAGATTATCCTTAACCCAAGCGACTCACTGGAGGAAGGACAAACCGTGCATGTGATGAAAGAAGGCGATCACTCATGAGACCGCGCTTTCTATTAATCACGGTGCTTCTGTGGAGTCTGGCCGCGTTCGCCGGCGGACCAAAGTACACCAAGCCGGATGCGGAGGTCCCGCAGAACTGGCAGTCGCCGGTGCCGTGGCAGGCGGCAAGCCCGCTCGACTCGCTTCCAAAACAGGCCTGGTGGAAGCTCTTTGGCGATAGCGAGCTCGATCAATACGAAGAGCGGGCGATGGGCAGCAACCAGACTCTAAAGGCCGCCACCTCACGCCTGGCCGAGGCCAGGGCCTTTGCCAAGGTCACGGCGTCTGGTCTCTATCCCGAGCTGGATGGAGGTGTCAATGGCGAGAGGCAACGCCTGTCTGCGAACCGGCCAACCAATGGCGCTGCCATTATTCCTCGTGCCGTCACTCAGAACGTTTTCAACCTCCCATTTACCCTGAATTATGAAGTGGACTTGTTCGGCCGGGTGCGGCACAGCCTAGAGGCGGCTAACGCATCGCTGCAGGCATCGGCTGCCGATCTGGAGAATGTCCGACTGATGGTCGCCTCAGAATTGGCTGCCGACTATTTTCAGTTGCGCGAGCTCGATGCCGAAATTGCAGTAGTTCAGAAAGCCATCGACTTCGAGAAAGAAGGACTTCAGCTGGTCGATAAGAGACACGCGGGCGGCGCGGTCTCTGGCCTGGATGTAGCCCAGCAACAAACGGTCCTCGATTCCTCCTACACGCAGTTGGCATTGCTGCAGCAGCAGCGGGCGCAGTTTGAACATGCGGTGGCCGCGCTTCAGGGACTGCCGGCGTCCGAATTTAAGGCGCCGGTTCGGGCCTTGGATGTGCTGCCTCCGGGAATTCCCGTCGGCTTGCCTTCGGAGTTGATCCAGCGGCGTCCGGACATCGCAACCGCGGAACGAGTGGTGGCCTCGGCGAACGCACAAATCGGCGTGGCGAAATCTGCGTTCTTTCCCAGCATTCTTTTGGGTAGCACGGGAGCGGGATTCCAGAGCGCGGATATTGCCAAACTGGTGGACGCTCCAAGCGCCATCTGGTCGGTGGGTCTGTCATTGATGGAGCCGATCATCGCCGGAGGCCGCAACCGCGCTCGGTTGGAGAACACGAAGGCGGTCCGTGACGAAGATGTTGCCAACTATCGCGAATCCGTACTCGTCGCTTTCCAGCAGGTTGAAGACGCACTCTCCGGATTAAATTCCCTGGCGGCAGCCTCCGAGTCGCAACAGAGGGCTGTTGCCGATGCACAGAGTTCGCTGACTTTGGCAAATGCGCGCTATACCGGCGGGCTGGTCACGTACCTGGACGTGATCACGGCGCAGGAGCAGGTCCTGAGCAACGAACGACTGGCTACCGAGATCCAGGGACAACGGCTGGTCACCTCGGTTTTGCTGGTAAAAGCGCTGGGCGGAGGTTGGGACAGTTCGAGTATCGCCGCAGTCGGCGTAAAACCAAGCCTGAAGCAAGCAGTGCAGCAGTAGTTGAGACGGCCACACTCCCTTCGCTCAGAAGATGGACATTGAACCGCGCTTAAGGCCGGTCAACCGACTGCAATTTGCCCCGAAGCACGGTCAATGAAGCAGCTGGCAAGTTGTACAGTGTGTTCTCACTCCCGACGAGCGTGGATCTCACGGCTGGACCATCCGGATCTGCGTAGCCCTTTTTCCGATTCGGGCGCCACCGGTACTGAGCCTTCCCAAACGTAATCATGGTGACGGTGCCGAGGAAAGATTGTGCTTTGGTGGCTTCGACGTCGTGAAATACGACGCGGACCTGATGAGCAATGTCGTAGTCCTTATTAATGAGCATGAGCGACCACTGGCCATCTGGACGTTGTAGAGCGTAGGCGGTTACTAGAACGTGCCCCTCTGCATCTTTTACATCGCTGGAGGCGCGGAAGAGCCGATGCTCGGCATCTTTTGGCTCTGCCCACTCTTGCGTAATGAGTTGTGCGGCGAAGAACTGGGAAGTGCGGCGCTTGATCTGGTAGCGCTCGTCCACCATGAACATGTGGTAAGTTCCCCAACTGTTTGGACAGGCGGGATGCGGTGGCGAATATGGCAGGTCGTGATAATAGTGCGTGGACTGGCCACCCGCCGTCAGAAAACCGCCGAAGGAATCCGCGAGCCATAGAGCGCCAAAGATATCGACCGCGGCCTCTCCACCGTGATCGTTCGTCTCCGTGTCGAGAAGGGGTAGTCCAGGCGGCAGTCCGTCGTTTCGCCATACCTGCATGATGTGGGTAATCAGCTCCGGTTCCTGATAGAGATTCTTCCAGGGAGTTTCGCAGCCGTCGTAGGGATAATGCTCAAATGACATGAATGCCAAATCCTGTAGGCGATCGTGGGCCTTTAGATAATCGAGGAAACGCCCCAGCCAGGAAGTTCGGCCTCGCGCGTCAGGCCAAACCTTAATGTCATCTGTGACGCCTTCAAAGACTGGCCCGCCTAGCTTGAAATTCGGATCCACTCGATGAAGAGCTGTGGCGAACTGCAGATATAAAGTGGCATAGTCCTCGGGCAGCATGTACTGACCGTCGGGTTCTTCTCCCATCTCAATGTATGAAACGGGGTAGCCACGCTTCTTTATGTAGGTCATTTGTGCGGCCGCATCTTCTGGTGTGCTGTATAGCATGGCTATCGGGATGATCGCTGGCAGGCCGCGGGTAATTCCGCTAGTGAAAAAGAGATCGAAACCCGGCTGGTCTCCTGATTCCATGCGGTCGGGCGCCAGGTAGAGGTCCGAAGGATCATGCCAGGAGTCAACCGAGGAGCAAAGAGTGAACGTTTGTTTCTGATCCGGAGAGTGGCGCAGTATGTCCCTGAATTCTCCACCCGCGTCAATCGTTCCCAAATAGAGCTCGCGGATCGCATACCCTACACAGTTTCGACGATCGCCGGCGCCATGTGTGTCACAGGTATTTGACGACCGTGTCATCAGGACGCGCACATATTTCGCATTCACCGGCGAAGTATCCAAACGAATGGTTGCGATGCCGCCCCGGCCACTGGTCACGATTCCGGAAGTGAAATCTTTCCATGTTCCCTTATCTTGTTCATCCATGGCGTCGCCGGCACCAACCCAGTACTGCACGTGGTACGCCTGGGCGTAGGGTTCAGCCCATGCGACCCGAATTGCGTTGATACGTTCCTCCTTCTCCAGGTTGATCACCACCCATTGCGGATGCAGCGAGTCGTCCTCCCCGGTGAACGTCTGGGTGAGATACGGATTGCTTTTCCAGTAAGACTGGAGATCGCCATCGTTGAGGCGGGAGAAGCCGTCGAACTCAGTCCCGTTATTTCGAGTGAATCCACGGTGACGGAGAGAGTAGCCGTACGAGTGCCGAATCATTTCCGGAGTTGGGGTCGCGTCGCCGGTGAAGTATCCCCTGCCTGCGGGATCGCTCCAGGTGCCCTTGGGATTCCAATGCCAGGCTTGGACAAACAGATCGGTGTTTTGCCGATAACTGATCACTCCCCAACCTGCCGACTGGATCTGCTGAATCTGGTCAGGCCGGAAGAACATATCCGTGGCGTTGCTGGGCACGCGGTCCACGGTCGAACCGAGGGCGTAAAGCGGGCTGAAAGTATTCACGACATGGCTGGGGGTCGCATCCACTTGAACGGTTTGCGCTGTCCCACTTTCGGACAACATACAAAAGACGATCAGCAGCAAACCGGCACAACTCGTTGCGCTTGATTTCTCTCGAAGACCGAGAAGTGACGACTTTCCCATGGCGCGCCCTTAATTGAATTGTGATTGCCGATCCGCATAGAGTCATACAACAAATGTCACCTTTTCGCCATCTCTATCTGACCGTTTTCCACCTGATGACCCGGGCTCGTGTGTGTGCGATTCACGGATTTGCACGTTTCGTATAATCTAGCAACTTCGACAGTTTGACAATCTTTCTCCCGGGCAGGAGATGATTCTCCCATGCTGCTCAAGGTATTTTCTGATAAGACCGCTCTTAGTGAGGCAGCCGCCGCGCATGCAACAATCGCGATTCGCAGTGCCATAGCGGAGCGCGGCCAGGCACGGATCATCGCTGCTACTGCAGCATCCCAGATCGAGTTTCTGGCTGCACTAACCCAAACATCCGAAATCGAGTGGACAAAAGTGGAGGTTTTTCACCTGGATGAGTACATCGGTCTCCCGGTTACGCATCCCGGTAGCTTCCGTAAGATGCTGCTGGAGCAATTGGTTCGAAAAACTGGAATTGTTAACTATCACTTGCTCGACGGTGATGCCACCGATCCGGCTGAGGTCGCGCACCGTGTTGGCCGAGAGCTGGCCTCGGCGCCCATTGATATCGCTTTCCTTGGCATTGGTGAAAATGGGCACATCGCTTTCAACGATCCGCCGGCGGATTTCGATACCGAAGAACCATACATTATTGTCGGCCTTGATGATGCGTGCCGCCAGCAACAGGTTGGGGAGGCGTGGTTTGCGGACATCTCACAAGTGCCGAAGCAAGCGCTCTCGATGTCCGTGTGTCAGATTCTTAAAGCGAAGGAGATACTCGCGGTCGTGCCAGATAGCCGGAAAGCGGCAGCGGTGAAGCTCTGTTTTGAGGGCGAGATCAGCCCCATGGCGCCAGCATCGATCCTGCGCAAGCATCCCACTGCGACTGTGTATCTGGACAAACATTCAGCGTCGCTTTTAAGTCCGGCTCTGCAGAATCGGCTTAAAGGCGAATTGCCGGTGGCAGTCAACGGCTAGCGTTCCTCCGAATCCACTCATGGCGACCACCCTGAAGCCGCCTTCCCCGCGATCTATTCCGTCCTTGCGCTGGTGGATTGGCGGCATACTGTTTGCTTCGACCGTCATCAACTACGTTGATAGACAAACCTTGTCGCTCCTCGCTCCCTACTTGAAGACCCAATACCGCTGGACGAACACCGACTATGCCAACATCGTCATCGCTTTTCGTGTCGCTTACTCGATCGGGCAAATAGGTTTCGGCAGAGTGATGGATCGCATTGGCACCCGGCGGGGACTGACCCTCACCGTAGCCTGGTATTCGATCGTATCCGTGGCCACCTCTTTAGCAGCGGGTCTGTTCAGCTTTGTTGGATTCCGCTTTTTGCTGGGTCTCGGAGAATCGGCCAACTGGCCTGCCGCCACCAAAGCGGTTTCCGAATGGTTTCCGAAACAAGAACGCGCACTGGCAACCGCGCTGTTTGACAGCGGCTCTTCCATCGGGGGCGCTATAGCGCCTTTTATCATTCTGCCGATCTACTTTCGCTGGGGATGGCGTCCCGCCTTTGCCATTCCAGGCGTCCTTGGGTTTCTATGGCTAGTCGGATGGAGGTGGCTGTATCACTCACCGGAGAGTCATCCGCGCATCAGTCAGGCCGAGTTGCAGATGATTACAGCGGATAAGATGGAATCCATTTCGCATCCGGTGGACAAAGCACGGACTCACTGGAGCGATCTTTTGAGGCTCCCCCAGACCTGGGGAACGATCATCGCCAAGGCTTTCACCGATCCGGTCTGGTTTTTCGTGACTGATTGGTTCCCCATTTTCCTGGTCGCTAAAGGGTTCGAGCTACGGAGCGGCCTCATCGCGGTTTGGGTACCCTTCATCGCCGCAGATCTTGGAAACTTCTTTGCGGGTGGCGTTTCCGGATACTTGATCAAGCGCGGCTGGCCACTTGGCGCTGCTCGAAAGGCCCTGGTGATCTTTGGAGGCCTCGGCGTCACACTACTCATTCCGACTATCTTCAGCGAGAGTCTCTACGTGATTACGACGCTGTTTGCCCTTGCCACATTTTCGTATTCGTCTTTCAGTACGATTGCAAACGTGTTACCGTCTGACCTTTACAACAGTGATTCGGTGGCATCGGTCAGCGGCTTGAGCGGTGCTGGAGCCGGCATTGGCACGATTGTTGCGTTCAAGCTCATCGGCCACTTTTCGGACGCGCGAAGCGCGAGCACGACCCACGCGTTCGATCCTATCGTCATCGTGGCGGGCCTGGTTCCGTTTGTTGGGATGATTCTGGTGTTGCTGTTGGTCCGCAATACTCAGGCCACAGAAGACGGGCGGGTGCGGAGAATTTGAGATTTGCGGGAGGACACCCATGAAGCGAAGATGTAAGAGACTGGCACCGTTGTTATTGCTGATAATTGCAGCTTTTCCGCTCGGCGCGCAGAATCCTGCGCCACGCGAAATCGCCATCACTATTGATGACCTACCCGCGGGCAACGCGAACGCCATGACTGGAACCGAAATCATCGAGATGACGACAAAGCTATTGGGGACTCTGCGGGATCAGAAAGTCCCGGCGGTTGGTTTCGTGAACGAAAGGAAACTGTACAAGTTTGGCGAGGTGGATGACCGCATCAAGGCGCTCAGCTTGTGGCTGGATAACGGATTCGAACTCGGCAATCACACCTTCAGCCACGCGTCCTTGAATCGGGTGCCGCTGAAACAGTGGGAAGAGGAGGTAATCCGCGGCGAGACAGTGACCGCCCTCCTGCTGGCGCAGCACAACATGAAGATGCGCTACCTGCGGCATCCGTATCTCGATACCGGCCGCGATCTGGAAATCCGCCGTCAAGCTGAAGCTTTCCTCTCCGACCGGGGTTACCGGATAGCGCCGGTCACCATGGACGCGTGGGACTGGATGTACGCCGGGGTTTACGACGACGCCCGCCGCCGCGGTGACACCGCACTGCAGCAACAGTTGGTCAGTTCCTATCTTTCTTACACCGATGCCGTTTTCGATTATTACGAAAAGTTCTCCAAGGACCTGATCGGATACGAGCCCAAGCAGATTTTGCTACTGCACGGGAACTGGCTGGAAGCCGATCACATCGGCGCACTGCTGGACGTGTTGCGAAAACGAGGCTATCGCTTCATCACACTCCAGGATGCGCTCAGCGACCCGGCCTATAGCCTGCCCGACGAGTATGTTGGCGAAGAGGGCACGAATTGGCTGGATCACTGGGCCATCACGCGCGGCCATCCACCGAGGAATACTCCTGTGTTTCCGCAATGGGTGATTGACCGTTCCAATGCGCTGCCGCATCTTCCGACGCAGCCCTAACGGTAATAACCTTGGATGTTGATAGCCCGCTGCATCGAAAGAATAGTTCTGCCGAGTGCTGGGGCAAATCCACAGCAAAGGTATCCGCGGCAGCCGGTGCTTGCGCCGCACGGCGTTCGTTCGGGATACAAGACACACCGTTACTCCCCTCGTGGACGAAGGTTGCTTACGTCGCCCTCTCCGACCTAAGCCAAGTCAACATTCACCGCAGTAACCGAAGCAGGGGGAAACGTGAGAACCAAAGGCGCGGCGATCTTGAGTTCACTCGTATGCAGCGTCACGACGTCTCTGCGCTCAAAGGTATTATGCGCGTGAATATCAGAGTGTGTCAGTGTGGTCACGCTTCCCGATCGGACCGTGGCTCCGCGGAGCACGATTTCAGTTTCCCTCCCTTCGCTGACGTGAGGATTCACCACCGTGAGACACAAGTTCTTCTGGTTTAGCGACGCCGATCCGCGCAGGCCCCAGAAGGTTGCCGGCTTGCCGTCGCGGTCGTAGTTCACCGACGGAGAGGAGAACAAGGTGCGCAGTCCCTGGCCCCCCTGGTGGGCGGCGTACATGGCAAGCACGTGGCCGACCGGCGTGACTACGAACTTGTCCTCATGCGCCAGATAGAGGCTGTTGAGACAGTTAATCAGTTGTGCGCAATTGGCCATGGCAACTTTTTCAGGATTGCGATTGAAGATATCCAGGGTCATGCCGCTGAACACCGCGTCGCGGAGAGTCGGCATCTGCTCGATGATATCGCCGGGAGTCGCTTCGCTGCCGGGTTTGTACCAGGGACCCCACTCGTCCACCACCAGCTTGATGTGATGCTCGCGGTCAATCTCGCCCATGACCTGCCAGTGCCCGGTGATGAGAGACTCCATGCGGTCGCCTTCGCGGAGAAGCTCATACCACTCCACCGGCTCGAAGTTGAGGGCATCCCGTTTGCCCTGCACCCAGTTCTCGGGTCCGCGGCTCAGGTTCCAGGCATAGTGGTGCAGCGCCAAGCCATAGATTCCTCGCAGTGCCCACGGCCCTTTTCGCACAATCTCCTCAAGAAAACCGCGGGTCCAACTCCAATCGTCCACGTTGGGACCGGATCCGATGAACGACAAGTCCCCTCCATAACTTGGGACCCAGGTGGTGAAGCGACGAAACTCTTCGGCATACTCTTGAGGACTAAAGTTACCCCCGCATCCCCAGGACTCATTTCCCACGCCCCAGAATCGGACACCGAACGGATCACGATAGCCGGCCTCCGCCCGCACATCCGCCAACGTGGTTGATCCTGCGGGCGAGTTGCAATACTCCACCCAGCGGTAAAACTCTTCGGCCGGGAGGCTGCGCACATTGGCCGCCAGATACGGCTGGCTGCCAATCAGTTTGCAGAAATGGACAAACTCGTTAGTGCCGAATTCGTTGGGATCGTACTTATGACTGGGAGCCGAGGGGCCTTTTTCTTCGCCGGCCCAGAAGTTGGTCCGTCGCGGGCGCTTCTCCGGCGGCCCAATACCATCACGCCAGTCGTAGCTGTCGGCGAAGCAGCCGCCGGGAAAACGCACCACGGGAGCTTTGATTTTTCGCATCTGCTCAACTAATTCTTTGCGGATGCCATCGATGTTTGGGACTTTCGAATTTTTTCCCACCCATACCCCGTCGTAAATCACGCCACCCAGGTTCTCGGTAAAGTGACCGTAAATGTTCGGCGAGATGGTACCCAGGGGCTCACCGGACAGGACTTCTATGCGGGAATCCGTGCCCGTAGCAGCGCGCAAAGGACGCACGCCGGCATATTGCGAGAACACCAATGCTCCTGTGCTCGCCAAGGTGGTGCGAATAAATTCACGGCGTTTCATGCTGGACTCTCGCTCCTCCCTTACGAGGAAACCGGAGTAAACGATTTCTGGCAGGGCATAAATATACGACTGCCATCGGCCCACTTCAAGTTGCTTTTCCCGGCCTTTCACGTCGAGGTCCCGGCCAGCGATTCCCTACTAATCTTCGTGGCTCAGGCGCTTGATCAGATCCGTTTCCTCGGGTTGTAAGGCGTCCAATCTCTGTGAAAGATGTCGTGAAACCACAGTGGGGGCCGAGCGGTATAGGCCTTGTCCCAGGAATCCCAGAGATAGATGGTCTGCGATTTGCCGGAGAAGAGCCCCCAGTTCGGCAAATGACAATTCTTTCACCAGTTCACTCACGTTGCTGGCGGCTGAAACTGCCCGGGAAGGCGGGCTCTAGGACTTCCTCGGGACAAATCCTATTCGGTAGTTCTAGTGAAGATTTTACTTCTTGTCTAGTTTTCTCCGATGGTTTCTTTCCGGACGCATAGTCGGCACGCCGGTTGCTTTCTGTGTAGGCCTTGATTACGACAAACTATCGCCCGCAGAGACACGGGAGGATTTCGCGCGGCCGGGTGTTCAATCGTGACCAACCCAGTCAGTCTTGAGACTCGGTGGCCGCATTAAAGTCTGCATCACCACGCAATACTGTTCTGTTTTCTCCCGCAATCCGCGAAGTTGTTCCGGAGTCGCCTGAGGCGCAGCAACATCAAAATGAAGGTGAATGCTCTCAAAGCCGACGGGCACGTCTTTTGATATGCCGAGGGTACCTCGAAGATCCAAGTCGCCCTCCACCGTGACCTCAATTCGCTCGGTTGGTATGCCCATAGCCGCAGCCACCATCTGACAGGTGATCTGTGCGCAAGCCGCCAGGGCGCCAAGCAAGAGATCACCAGAGCAGGCTCCAGCGCCCGCACCTCCGACTCCTTTGTGAGCCTCGGCTTGGTAGATGGCACGTCCGATATCGACCGAGCATGCTACCGGAACATCCGTTTGGCCGCCTTTCGCCCGGATTGTTATTTGCGAGGCATTGGGGTCATTGCGGTATTGCTCTTTCAACGGCTTCTGAAGCGATCGAATATCCATAGCAACCTTCATTTCTCGTTCTCCTTGATTCCTGCCACTTCTCGCTAGACTGGGACACCTAGCCCAAATGGTGTTGAAGCCGCCTCCATCCGCTTGTTAAGATAGATGCTCGCCAGCAGGACGCCCATGCCCAAATTCGTCATCGAGCGCGAAGTCCCCGGAGCCGGAAATCTAACCGACGCCCAATTGCAGGAGATCTCGCAAAAATCAGTCAGCATTCTGAGGGCAATGGGTCCCGAGATTCAGTGGCTCCATAGTTACGTAACCGGCGACAAGGTGTACTGCATCTATCTGGCCCCGGATGAGGCGACCATCCAAGAACACGCCCGGCGGGTGGGCCTTCCTGCCAATCGCATCTCCGCCGTTCGACGCCTTCTCGACGTAACAAGCGCGGAGTAAGCGCCCCGGTGAACCTTCCGGTGCGTCCGGATTTCCTTCGGCATCAGCGTCAGCTCGTCTCGGCCCGTGCGCTAATGCGACGTAGAGGGAGCCTCGGCCATCAACACCTCTTCAACCGCTTTCTCGGCCGGCAAAGCCCAGCCTTCCGACCAGGCCGTCACGCTTACGGTGTGGGTCAAAGCTTGCCGTGCCGGGTGCAAAACTGCTTCCAGCTTGGCTTGTTCCGCCGCCGTGAGCGGTGCGCCAATATTTTGGCGCAGCGCAGCCGCTGCGCCCGCCAGCCGCAGTGAGCGTTCGGCTTCGAGTTGAGCCGCCGCTGAGCACGCGAAACACTCCAGCAGGCGTGCAATTCCGCGCTTGTGATCCAGTTCCTGGAAAATTTTTATACTTTCCCGGTACATACAGTGCGCTGTGGGATAATTCCGCTGTTCTCTCGCCAAGCTTCCCAGATCTGCCAGTGTGCCAGCAATGCCCCAGCGATCACCGAGTTCCCGAAAAATTGCCAGGCCCTGTTCATACAATCCCTGCGCGGCTGCGGAGTCACCCTGATCGCGAGCGACATCCCCCTGGTAGTTCATCGACCAGGCGACGCCTGTCCGATCCCCCAGTTCTCGGAAGATCGACAGACACTCCGCGTATAGAACCCGCGCGCGCGCATTGTCCCCCTGCAATTTGACAATATTTGCCAGGTTGCTCAGAGAACGAGCCACCGCCTTCTGATCTCCCAATTCTCTCCACAGCGCAAGGCTTTCTTCGAACAGGGAGCGCGACCCAGTGACGTCACCCCGGTCGCGAGCAATGACTGCCAACGCGTTTAGAGAAACCGCGGCACTCTGCCTGTCGCACAACTGACGAGCGATGTCCAGACTCTCCTGGATGAGCGCGTCCGACGCGGGGTAATCTCCCTGCTCGACCGCCAGCACACCAGCGGCAAAAAGAGCGCGCGCTCGCCCTTTGGTGGGAGCTGCCGCTCCGGCGAGCTTCAGCAGCTTGCCCAGCCTGTCCCTGCCTTCGGCGAGATACTCACGCGCTTCCCAAAAACGAAACAAGGCAGCGCCGAGACGCAGACCCCACTCCGCATCTCCGTTATCTGTCAGCCGCTGAAGTGCAGCGCGAAAATTGTCATTTTCGAGCGTCAGGCGTTCCAGCCACATCGCCCCACCCGTTCCGCTTTGCTCTGGGGCCTCTTCTTCCGCAAGCACCAGGCAGTAGGCGGCGTGGGCGCGCTTCGTCAAAGCCTCCTCCCCGCTTGCCTCCAGTTTTTCCAGAGCGTACTCACGAATCGTTTCCAGCATCACGAACCGCGATTCACCCTCCGATTGCTCGACCTGCTGCACCAGGCTTTTGTCCACCATGGATGCCATACCGTCGAGCAGATCCAAATGGAGATCATTGTTGGTGTCGCACACCGCTTCCGCCCCTTCCAAAGTGCATCCGCCCACGAACACCGATAATCTTCGGAAGAGCCTTTGCTCGGCAGCGCTCAGCAGGTCGTAGCTCCAATCGATGGCAGCGCGGAGCGTCTGTTGCCGCTGTGGCATATCCCGCGCGCCGCCCGTTAATAGCTGCAACCGGCTCGTCAGGCGCGCCTGCATGGAAGTGGGCGAAAGAACTTTGACCCGGGCGGCTGCGAGCTCGATCGCGAGAGGCAGACCATCCAAGCGGGCGCATATCTCGGTGACGGCAGGGGCGTTTTCCCGATTCAGTGCAAAATCCGGCTTCACAGCGACGGCGCGCTGCACGAACAGCGCGACCGCAGGGTACTGCGACAGGACCTCAACCGGAGGCATGGACAACGAATCCGGCAGCGCAAGCGGCGGCACCGGAAATTCATGTTCTCCGTATATGTGCAGCGCTGCGCGACTCGTTACCATGATCTTAAGATGAGGACCGATGGCCAACAGCTCTGCCACGGTAGGTGCCGCCTGAACCAGGTGCTCGAAATTATCCAGCACGAGCAGCATTGGCGCCCGCAATGAATCCCGTAAATTCTCCTTGAGTATTTCGAGCGGCGACTGACCTCCTGCCTCCCCAATCGCCAACGTCTGAACGATGACGGAAGCAACCAAGCTCGAATCGTTTAGGGGGGAGAGGGGAACAAAATGAGTGCCGCCTGGAAAACTCTCAAGAAGGCCGCTCGCTACCTGCACTGCGAGGCGCGTTTTACCGATCCCGCCTGGACCCGTGACCGTCACCAGGCGCACATCTTGCCGCAGCAGGAGTTCTTTGGTGGCCGCTACTTCCCGCTCTCGCCCCACGAACCCGGTCCGCTGCACGGGGAGATTGGTCAAGCGGGCTTCCACCTGCTTAACTGGCTTCTCCGAGAAGCGGTCGCGCATGGTCTGAAGTTCCCGCGCTCCGTCTCTACCCGAGATCTCGGGCTGCGCTTCGGCCTCGACCACTGCTGCGATGAAGCGGTAACCCCGGCCGGTGATGGTCTGCACGAATTGCGGCTGCTCGGGGTCGTCCTTGAGTACCTGGCGGATTTTGCGGATGGCGGCGTTGATACTGTTGTCGGTGTCGAGGAAGACGTCCTTACCCCAAATTCGTTCGATGATCTGGTCGCGGGTCACGAGCTGTCCTCTGCCCTCAATCAAGAGGATCAGCAACTCCACGGGAATCCGCTCCAGCTTCAGAACTCGGCCGGCACGGCGCAGTTCGTAGGTACGCACGTCGAGGTCGAAATCCTCACCGAATCGGATCATGTCTGACAGTCTGACTTGGTCGGACGCCACCGGTAGCAACTCCCACAAGCGGGCATAATTCTACATCGGTTGCACCATACCTCGACAGGCCCAGTATTTTCTGCAGCTTACGAATTCATCTGGCTTAAGCCAAGCTTAAGGCGTTCGCCATGGTCAATCCGCGTTGGTTGCCGCAGTATCGCGAAGTGACCTTCCTCCTTCGTTACAGGTTTTCACCACAGTTCTCGCTATAGGAGGTGAGGGGCAAGAAAAAACAGGCGCGGTCGGCTCGAAGGCCGTGACCACAATTCAAAGGAGAAAATCATGACCACGCGAATCAGGACTCTGCTTGGATCCATTTTGTTGCTGATGGCCGCAATGGCCTCGGCTCAGACCGTACAGCGAGTGACGGTCACCGTACCGTTCTCGTTTGTTGCCGGAAGCCACAATCTGCCGGCCGGCGATTACACCATCGAACTCAACTATGAGAAGGCCACGATGATCCTTCGTTCTGCAGACCCCTCCGAGAACAATGTGGTGATATTGGCGAGAAACAGCGAGTGGGCTGCGAACTCGGACAAAAGTTACGCGATTTTCCATCGCTACGGTGCGCATTACTTTCTGGCCGAGGTGCGGAGACAAGGCGCCGGTCAGACCCTCACTCCGGGAAAACTGCAACATGAACTGGCGAGCAATGGGGCCGTCGGGGAAATGGCCCGAGTCGAAGCTCGACTTTCGCCTCGCTGAAGCGCAATTGAGGAATTCCGGGCGGTATCGTCTTTCGCCATTCCGCCCGGAAACTCAATGGATCTCGGCCCATTCACCTTCCGCTAGTCTGACTACGCTCAGACGCCCCAGGTGGGCGTGATTTTGCATCGGCTACACCGCACCTGGGCAAGCCGATATTTTTCCCGCAGCTTACGAATTCATTTGGCTTAAGACAATCTTAAGGCGCTCGCTATGGTCAACTCGCGTCAGTTGCCGCAGTATCGCGAGGTGACGTGCTCAAAGGTTAGCACTGGCTGGGACTCCGGTCGCACGCAAGCAGCGCTTTCCCGAGCACAAATTCCTGAACACCCTTAGGAGAAGCAAAATGAGAACTCTAACAATAAGTCTCCTCGCAACGTTTTTCGTCGTCGCCCTGACCCTCAGTTTTATGCCCGGTGGCGCGACGCATGCCTTTGCCCAGAGTCAACCCCATGCAAAAACTGCGTCAGCTCAGGTTGCAGAGAGTTCGCCAAGTTCCGCACAGGTAGTGGCTTTGGACGAATGCGATCCGGCCACTTTCAACGCCGCGCTTGGGCCTGACTTCTGCCATAACGTGACGCTCGGAGCATTCACAACGTTGTCCGACTTATTTGCAAAGGCAGCCGCTGGAACTCCGGATCCGGGCTGGGACTTTGAACCTGACACCCTCAACATCAAGAAAGGAACCACGGTTATCGCGGTCGATCAGGGCGGCGAGCCTCACACCTTTACCGAGGTGGCGCAGTTTGGCGGCGGCTTTATACCGGTACTCAATGCGCCAGGAGAGGATGTGGTTCCCGAATGTGTGGGCGGCTTTGCGAACGTCTCAGTGGCCAAGACTCGAATCCTTCAAGGCAGCCAGCTCCAGGTCACAGGCCTATCGAAAGGTAAACATTTTTTTCAGTGCTGCATCCATCCCTGGATGCGCGTGGAAGTTGACGTGAAGTGACAGTAGCACGAGAAAAAGGGAGCGCGAGCCAGAAGCCAGATATCTAGCAAAGCACTCCGCCAACGTGCCGGCTGTCCCACTAGGGAATTGCGAAAAAGGCTGGGGTAGCCGGCGATCCCAAAAAATCTAAGGCATACATAATATATATAAGGAGAAATGGAATGAATAACGTCAAAGTAGCAACTGCGCTCGTGCTTGCAAAGACTGTCAACGGAGTCGCGGTGGAAGACCTCTCTAAGACCGTTGATGCCATCAAAGCCACACCGTCGAATGCGAAATTCAAATTTCGCATTCGCAACCAATGGGTGGATGCTGGCCAAAACAGCTCGACTGCGGACACGTTTTTCGGCGCCGGCCAGGAACAATCACGACCGAAGCCGTTTGTGCTGGAGGCCGATGAGCCTCCGGTTCTGCTCGGCAAGGACAGCGCGGCAAACCCCGTCGAACATCTGCTCCACGCCCTGGCATCTTGTCTGACCACGTCCATGGTCTATCACGCAGCGGCGCGCGGCATTCACATCGAAGAAGTCGAGTCGTCTTTGGAGGGCGATCTTGATCTGCGTGGATTTCTTGAACTCGACAAGAACGTTCGCAACGGATACCAGGGAATCCGGGTCAATTTCAAGATCAAAGCCGACGTGCCAGACGCGAAGTTGCAGGAGATTGGTCAGCTGGGGCCAAGACACTCTCCGGTGTTCGACTCGCTGACCAAGGGAGTGCCTGTCTCGGTGTCGGCGGAACGTCTGTGACCCCACGGAACCACCAAACTCGTTGCCCTGGGTGGGACCAACCGACCTGCCCAGGGATTCTGTCACTCGTTGGATTTTGTCGCCGCCGCAGCTCAGCAGAAGGTGACTATTGCGGCCGATGGGTGGGGCCCCAAGCCGGCAGAAATTTACGCCGCTAGAAGCGTCGGCGAGAGAGTGACTGACCTAACCAGAGCCTTATCCGAGAACCCCACTGCCCTCCACCACCCGCACATATCGATTGATGGGTAGGTCCATGAACTTGTCGATTCGTTTACTGGGTGCGGGCCAGCGAATCTCCAACGTATCAATCTTGCTGGCACTTCCGATTCCCAATA
>WNFC01001840.1_pt1 | contig 26247 bp, 24 predicted proteins | sample 5400541 | NCBI WGS metagenome assembly WNFC01 (sample SAMN13153342, study PRJNA577476) | soil metagenome | isolation source: 120 cm saprolite under Douglas fir tree site 2 hole 2 replicate 1 | place: USA:California | collected 2015-04-18 | reverse complement strand
ATCCGAGCGTGAAAGCGAGTAGGCGCCGCCCAGGGTTGCGGCCGTCAGGGCCCGCTCCACGGACATCTTGAACACCGCGACCGCCAGCGCGACGACCACGCTCATGCTCGTGAGGCCGCTCGTCCCCGGGTTGTGGTCGGTGCCTAGCGCGATCACCGCCCCGGCGTCGATCAGCTCTTTGACCGGAGGAAGCCTGCCGATCGAGAGCGCGGTGCCGGGGGCAAGGGTGGCCACCACACCGGCTCGCGCAAGCGCCACGGCGTCGCCTCGGTTGGCGCGCAGGAGGTGGTCGGCGGACACCGCCTGCAGCTCCGCGGCGAGACGCGCGCCGCCCGTGCGCTCCAGCTCGTCGGCATGGAGGCGCGGGATGAGCTTGGCCTTCAGCCCCGCCTTCAGGATGCTGCGCGTCTGAGGAACGCTGAAGTAACCGCGGTCGCAGAACACGTCGCAGAAGCGAGCCCCCGCCAGGTACGCCTCTTCGCACCACTCGCCGACCTGCTTCGCGTACGACCCCATGCGCGTCCAGCGGTCCGGCGGTAGGGCGTGCGCGGCGAGAAACGTCACCTCGATGCGCGGCAGGTCGGCGCGGCCGCTCAGGCGCGCGAGCAGCCGCACCGCCTCGAGCTCGCCGTCGCGCTGCAGGTGATAGCCGGTCTTCGCCTCGACGGTCGTCGCGCCTCCGTCCAGCCACGTCCACAGCCTGCGCGCCGTGGCCTGCTCGAGCTCGGCGATGGGCGCCTCGCGCGTCGCCTTGACCGTGGCGCGGATCCCACCGCCCGCCTTCGCCACTTCCGCGTAAGAGGAGCCGGCGCTGCGCATCGAGACCTCGGCCATGCGATCTCCCGCGTAGACGGGATGGGTGTGGGCATCGATCAGGCCCGCGGTGACGAGCCCACCCATGCAGTCGTGTTCTTCGACGACGGATTCCATCAGCTCGCGCGGTTCGTCGCCGTGCCTGCCGCACCACGCGATCTGCTCGCCGTCGCAGATGATCGCCGCGTCTTCTATCACGCCGGATGGCGTGCCGGTGAACAGGCGGCCGATGTTGCGCAGGCGCCTCATGCCTGCACCACTGTTTCGCCACCGACAACGACGTTGGTGACGTCGCGGCCCGAAAAGCCGTAGGCGAGGTATGCGGGCGTCAGCTCGCGCCATTGGTTTCGCGTCTGTTCGAGCGTGATGAAATCGGCGAGCATCCCCACGCGCAGCTCGCCCGCGTCCCATCCAAGGGCGCGCATGCCGTTGACGGTCGCTGCGCTCAAGAGCTCCTCCGGCTCGTGCAGGACGCGTCGCCCCGTCGCGCGCCGCTGGTCGAGCTCCAACCCGCGCGCCTCCTCGAGCATGTCGATGACCGCGTTGGAGTCGCTGCCCACGGTCAATGCGCAGCCGGCATCCGCGACCGCGGTCAGAGGTCCGATGCGGTCGCCCAGGTCGCGCTCAGTGGTCGTGCACGCGCAGATCGACACCTGGTTGTCTCCAAGCAGCGAGATATCGCGCGCGTTGACGTGGATCGCGTGCACCGCGGTGAGGTCGGGACCGAGGATTCCCTCGCGCTCGAGGAGCTCCGTAGGGGTGCACCCCTCGACGCGCAGGCACTCCTCCACCTCAGCGAGCTGTTCGGCCAGGTGGATGTGCAGCGGCGCCCGGTGCTCACGCGCCCAGGTCGCCACGATCCGCATGGACTCGGCGTCGACCGCGCGCACGCTGTGGATGGCGGCGCCGATGCGAACTCCATCCGCTTCTTTCAGATCGTCGACTCGCCGCGCCCACCGGTCGGCGTCGCCATCCGAGAACGACTGCTGCTCGGCCTCGAGCGGCCGGCCGTCCAGGCCGCCGCGCAGGTAGCACGCGTCGATCAGCGTGATGCGAATCCCCTCCTCGCGCGCCGCGTCGATCAGCGCCACGCCGAGCTCGTTCCCGCGCTGGTGGAGGTAGTGGAACTCGCCGACCGCGGTGATGCCGGCCTCGAGCATCTCGCGGAAGACGAGGCGCGCGTGGTTGAAGTAGTCGGCCGGGTCCCACTCGGTGAACTCGAACATTCGCGCACGCCACTCCCAGAAATCACCGCCGGCGGACTCGACCTCCCCGCGCAGCAGGCGCTGGAACGCGTGGCTGTGCGCGTTGGCGAGGCCCGGAATCGTCCACCCGCGCAGGGCGACCGCGTCGTGCGGCGCGGGCGTGCCTTCTTCAATCGATTTGATCCGGCCTCCCTCGACCTCGATCAGCACGTTCTCCGCGCGATGGCCGAGCCACGCTTGCTCGGCGTGCCAGCGGCCGCTTCCGTTCACTCGTTCATGGGGATGCGGACACCGCGCTCGCGCGCGACGTCGATGGCCCGCTCGTAGCCCGCGTCCGCGTGGCGCATGACGCCACTGCCCGGATCGTTGGTCAGCACGCGCTCGAGCTTCTTCTCCGCCGCGTCGCTGCCGTCGGCGACGACCACCATGCCGGCGTGGATCGAGCGGCCGATGCCGACTCCGCCGCCGTGATGCACGCTGACCCACGACGCGCCGCTCGAGGTGTTGAGCAGGGCATTGAGGATCGGCCAGTCCGCGATCGCGTCCGAACCGTCGAGCATCGACTCGGTCTCGCGATATGGCGATGCGACCGACCCCGAGTCGAGGTGGTCGCGCCCGATCACGATCGGCGCCTTCACCGCGCCGGTGCGGACGAGCTCGTTGAAGCGATGACCCGCGCGGGCGCGTTCGCCGTAGCCGAGCCAGCAGATCCGCGCCGGAAGGCCCTGGAAGCTCACGCGCTCGCCGGCCGCCGCGATCCAGCGGACCAGCGCCGGGTCGTCCGCGAATTCCTCGACGATGGCGCGGTCGGTCGCGGCGATGTCCGCCGGGTCGCCCGACAGCGCGACCCAGCGAAACGGGCCTTTGCCCTCGCAGAACAGCGGCCGGATGTACGCGGGGACGAAGCCCGGATAGTCGAACGCGCGCGTGCTCCCACCGAGCCGCGCCTCCGCGCGCAGGCTGTTGCCGTAGTCGAAGACCTCGGCACCCCGGTCCATGAACGCGACCATCGCGTCGACCTGGCGCGCCATGCTCTCCCGGGCGCGCTTCACATATCTCTCCGGATCGTCGAGCCGCAGCTCGGCCGCATCCTCCGGTGAAAGTCCTGACGGCACATAGCTCAACGGGTCGTGGGCCGGCGTCTGGTCGGTGACCACGTCGACTTCGAAATCGCGAGAGGCGAGCTCCGGGAAGACATCAGCCGCGTTGGCCGGCACCCCGATGGAGAGGGCGCGCTTCGCGCGTTTCGCCTCGAGCGCGAGCCGCAGCGCGTGGTCCAGGTCGTCCGCGCGCACGTCGAGGTAGCGGTGCTCGAGGCGCCGCCCGATTCGCTCCGGGTCGACCTCGACGCAGATCGCGACGCCGCCGTTCAACGTGACGGCGAGCGGCTGGGCGCCGCCCATGCCGCCGAGGCCCGCGGTCAGCGTGATCGTGCCCGCGAGCGATCCTCCGAATCGCTTCCGCGCGATGGCCGCGAAAGTCTCATAGGTCCCCTGCAGGATCCCCTGCGTCCCGATGTAGATCCACGAGCCCGCGGTCATCTGGCCGTACATCGTCAGGCCGAGCGCCTCGAGGCGGCGGAACTCCTCCCACGTCGCCCATTCGGGCACGAGCATCGAGTTGGCTATGAGCACGCGCGGCGCCCACTCGTGCGTCTCGAAAACGCCGACGGGCTGCCTCCCATGACCGCGCCGCGCGCCCCGTCCCCCCATAGACGACGAGGTCCTCCGGGCGCTCGGCCACCTCGGGGTCGAGGTTGTTCATCAGCATCCGCATCGCCGCTTCCTGCGGCCAGCCCAGGCAGCTGATCTCAGCGCCCCTGGGGGCATGGATCGTGCGAGTCACCGGAGGGTTCCGACGACCGATTCCGCGGCCTGGACGATCGCCCCGCTGCGGATGAGCGCTTCGGCTGCCGCGAGCTCCGGCGCCACGACCCGGTCCGGCCCGACGCCCGCCACCTGCCTGCGCAAAGCAGCTCGCACGGCACCGGTCGCCGGCGAAGGCTCGAGCGGCTGGCGCATCTCCTGCGCCCGCGCGGCCGCGCACAGCTCGACGGCGAGGATGTGGGCGACGTTGTCCAGGACGGTGCGCAGCTTCAGCGCGGCGCCCCATCCCATCGAGACGTGGTCCTCCTGCATGCCCGAGGTCGGCACCGAGTCGACGCTCGCCGGGCCGGCCAGGCGCCGGTTCTCCGCCACGAGCGCCGCCGCGGTGTACTGCGCGACCATGAGCCCGGAGTTCACGCCAGGTTCCTGGGCCAGGAAGGGCGGCAGGCCTTGCGAGCGGTGCGGGTCGAGCAGGCGGTCCACGCGCCGCTCGGCGATCGATCCGATCTCGGCCGCCGCGATGGCCAGGAAGTCCGCGGCAAACGCCAGCGGCTCGCCGTGGAAGTTGCCGTTCGACTCCACGTCGCCGTTCTCCATCACGATCGGGTTGTCGATCGTCGACGCGAGCTCGATCCCCGCCGTGCGGCGCGCGAAGTCGAGTGTGTCGCGCGCGGCGCCCGCGACCTGCGGGCTGCACCGAACGGAGTAGGAGTCCTGCACCGCGTGCTGGGAATGGCGGTGCGAAGCCACGATCTGCGAGCCGGCCATCAGCCGCGCGAGGTTCGCGGCGCTCGCGATCTGACCGGGGTGCGGGCGGACCTCCTGCAGCTGCGCCTGGAACGTGCGGTCCGTCCCGAGCAGCGCCTCGGCGGACATCGCCGCGGTGACGTCCGCGGTCCGGAACAGCAGTTCCGCATCGGTGCAGGCGAGGAGGAGCATGCCGAGCATCCCGTCGGTGCCATTGATGAGCGCGAGACCTTCCTTGGTCTCGAGCTTCACCGGCTTGAGCTTTGCGGCCTTGAGCGCCTGCGCAGCCGGCCGCGTTCCTCCCCGCCCGTCGACGACCTCGCCCTCGCCAACGAGCGCCAGGCCGATGTGCGCGAGCGGCGCCAGGTCGCCGCTGCAGCCGACGGAGCCGTAGCGCGGAACCACGGGGGTGACGCCCTCGTTGAGCATCGCGAGCAGCGCCTCGACGAGCAAGGGCCGCACGCCGGACATCCCCATCGCCAGCGTGCGAGCGCGAAGCAGCATCGTCGCGCGCACGACCTCTTCGTCGACCGGAGGCCCCACGCCCGCCGCATGCGATCGGATGAGGGCAAGCTGGAGCTCGGGCTGGCGCAGCGGGGCGATTCGCGTGCCCGCGAGCGCACCGAATCCAGTCGACACGCCGTACACAGGCTCGCGTGAGGTCGCGGCGCGCTCGACCTGCTTCCGGCTGCGGTCCATCCTGCTGCGCGCCGCGGCGGCCAGCGCGACGTTCTCCCCGTGACGTGCCACGGCCACGACCTGGTCCTCTGTGAGCCCAGCGCCGCGCAGCGTGACCGTCACGAAGAAAAGGCTAATCCCCGTGGCATGGAGCCATCAGGACGCAGGTGGTCGAGTCAGATCACGGGGCTGGGATATACCTCGCACGCTCGACGACGCCGTGGTCGTCGACCTCGCACACCCACGTGGTGCCTTTCTCGTAGCCGCCTTCGCCGGCATCCGCCACCTCCCTGCTGCGCAGGTCTTCGACGAGCTCCCACACGATGTCGCCGTGGGTGCTGAGCACCACCTTGTCGAGCGACTCATCGCCGAAGAACTCGCCCAGTCCCTCGAGGCCTCTGCCTTCCTCGAGCGATGGCGATCGTTTGATCTCGAGCCCACGCGAGTGTGCGAGGGGCTCGACCGTCTGGACGCACCGCAGGTATGGGCTGGAGAAGATCGCCGTGATCGGAAAGGGCTTGAAAGTCCTCACGAGCTCCTCGGCCTGCTGCAGGCCCTTCTTGCTCAGCGGCCGCATGCGGTCGTCACCCTCCCACTTGTCGCGGTTCCCCGCCTTCGCGTGCCGTACCACGTAGAAGGTCCGCACTTCAGCGAGTCACCCGCCGCACCCGGTCGATTCCGCACCTCTTGCGCCAAACGCGCCCGTCGAGGGCACTCCATACGCGCCTTTGGCGCCAAACGCGGCCCCATTTGCGCCGCAGCGCTAGGGCATCCACTCGCGCAGCCGTCTCCGGTCGAGCGCGTCCCAGGCCCTCCGCCATCTGGCCCGCGCCTCGTTGGCAGCCAGCCTCTCCAGGGCGATCAGCTCACCCGCGACGAACGCTCGCCGCCCGGTCACCCTGGCGTCGCGCAGCCACGCCTGCGCCGTGACGCTGTCCTGGTGCTCGCCGAGCACGGTCTGCAGCTTTGCCGCGGCCTTGGCGAACGCGGCCGCCGCGGGACCGACGACCGGCGCCACCGCCTCCGCGGCGTAGCGCGCGCGCTTGGCGAGGATGCGGATGCGGTGCAGCTCGGGGTCCGTCGGGGTCTCGGGCAGCTGGCGGACCGCCGAGCGCAGGCGTCGCCACGCCGTCGTGGCGAGCGCGGGCAGCACAGCCCTGGCCGGCTGGTCGGCTTCCGGCAGCGTGGCCGGCGCGTGCACCGCGGCGACCAGCGTCTCGAGCAGGTCGATGTAGCGCTGGGAGTCGAGGTCCGCCCGCAGCTTCGTCCGCAAGCCCTCGATCTCTTCTTCCAGGAGGTGGAGCAGCGCCGCCGCCGACCGCTGGTCGCTCGCGGGCAGCCCTTTCGCGCGCTCACGCAGGCGCTCGAGCAGCACCTCCCGGTCGCGCACCGCGCCCAGTCCCATCGCCAGCCAGCCGAGCTCCGAACGCAGCGGCTCGGTCCACTCGGGGTCGAGCAGCGGCCCGAACGTCCGCAGGTTGGAACGCATCTTGCGCGTCGCCACCCGTGCCTGGTGGACGGCCTCCGGGTCGCGGCCCGTCCTGACCAGCGGGTCGTTGTGCAGCAGCGCGCCCACGGCCTCGGCGAGCACGTTCTGGATGACGTCCTTGGCCGGCGCGTCGGGCGGCAGCGGCGCCGGCGTGACCTCGGGCGGCTCGATCGCGCGCGGGCCGAGCGCGCGGATGTGTTTAGGCGTCGGATCCGGAGCCCCCGCTCCCGCGCCGCGCAGCCGGCTGACGAGGGAGGTGAGGATGCCGTCTCCCCCGGTCTCGCCGTTGGCTTGAGCGGGTACCTCGACCTCGATCTCGCGGAATCGCGCGGCCACGCGCCGCCCGTCGCGCACCGACACCTCGTCGTCCACCACCTCGGCGACGCGAGTCCCACTTGCGTCGACCAGGCGCACGCGACGGCGCACGGTCGAGAGCCGCGCCACCGGCACCAGCTCAGCCTTGCGCACGTAGGCCCGCACCACCTCGAGCGCGGCCTCGGGCGGCTTCTTCGCGCCGCCCTGGAAAGTCAGCTCGTCGCGCTCGAGGACCGCGGTCTGCCTGCCGGGCGCCGACGGCGGGTCGGCGAGCTTCAGCGTCCAGCCCTCACCCGCCCGATGCCGCAGCGAGACGCCCCACCGCGCGAGCCGCAGGTCGGGTGTGTCGTAGTAGACGGTCTCCAGGCGCACCGTCTCCGATGGTCCGACCGCCACGCCTTCGATCACGCCGGCGAGGTCCGGGAGGTGGAACGCGGGGCCGGCCCCGAGCTTCACCTCTCTCTCAAGCATGAGGGAGGGTGCCTACTCCGTTGCCGTGCGCGCTCTCGAGCGCGAGCTCCTTGAATCGGTTGTGCGAGTTGACTCCGCGCACCGTGGGCACGCGATGCCACGAGCCGTCGGGGCCGAGCTCCCACGAGAGGACGTCGTCGGCCAGCGAAACGTCGAGGATCTGCTGCAGGCGCAGCCGGAGCTTGCCGTCGGTCACGGGAACGACAGCTTCCACGCGGCGGTCGAGGTTGCGCGGCATGAGGTCCGAAGAGCCGAGGTAGTACTCGGGCCGGCCGGCGTTGCCGAACGCAAAGATGCGCGAGTGCTCGAGGAACTGGCCGACGATCGAGCGGACACGAATCCTGTCCGACAGGCCCGGCACCCCTGGGCGCAGCGAGCACATGCTGCGGACGAGGAGGTCGATCTGCGCACCGTTCTGGGACGCCGCATAGAGCGCGTCGATGATCTCCTGGTCGATCAGGTTGTTGACCTTGATGATGATCCGCCCGCCGACGACGCCTTCGCGTTCGATCAGCTGCGTGATGCCGGTGCGAAGGTTGGTCGGCGCGACGAGCAGCTTGCGGTAGCGGCTCTGCCGGCTGTAGCCGGTCAGCAGGTTGAAAAGCTCGGTCACGTCCGCGCCCAGGTCCGAGTCCGACGACAGCAGGCTCACGTCCTCGTAGATGCGGGCCGTGTTCGGGTTGTAGTTGCCAGTGCCCACATGGAGGTAGTGCTGGATGTGGCCGCCCTCGCGCCTCACGACGAGCGTCACCTTCGCATGCGTCTTGAGGCCAAGCAAGCCGTACACGACGTGCACGTTCGCCTCTTCCAGCGCGCGGGCCCACCCGATGTTCGCCTGCTCGTCGCCGCGTGCCTTGATCTCGACCAGCGCGACGACCTGCTTGCCGCGCTCGGCCGCGCGGATCAGCGCGCGCACGATCGGGCTCGCGGGACCTGACGTTCGGTAGAGGGTCTGCTTGATGGCGAGCACGTCCGGGTCACTCGACGCGTGGTCGATGAACGCCTCGACCGACGTGGCGAACGAGTCGTATGGGTGGTGGGCGAGCACGTCGCCCGCGCGCAGCACCGCGAAGAGGTCCGGCACCTCGGCCGCGATGCCGCGCAGTCGCGGCTGCGTGGTCGGCGTCCAGGTCTCTTCTTTCAGGTCTGGGCGGTCGAGCGACGTGAGCGTGACGAGACTTCCCATGTCGAGCAGGCCGTCGATCTGGTAGACGTCCGCGGGCTGAAGCTCGAGCTCGCGGGTGAGCAGCTCGAGGACCTCGGGCGACATCCCGGGGTCGACCTCGAGACGGACCACGCGCGCATGACGGCGCCTGCGGCGCAGCTCGGTCTGGATCGCGGCGAGAAGGTCTTCCGCGTCGCTGTCCACGTCGTCCAGGTCGCCATCGCGAGTGACTCGGAACGGATGGTTGGCGACGATCTCCATGCCGGGGAACAGCGACGAAAGGTGAAGCGCGATCACGTCCTCGAGCGGCATGTAGCGCTCGCCCTCGATAAGCGGGATGAAGCGCGGCAGCACCGGCGGCACCTTGACGCGCGCGAACCGCTGCTGCTTGCGCTGCGGGTCGCGGACCATGACCGCGAGGTTCAGAGACAGGTGCGAGATGTACGGGAACGGATGGCCGGGGTCGACCGCGAGCGGCGTGAGCACAGGAAAGATCTGCTCGCGGAACACCGTGTGCAGCTGGGAGAGCTCCTTCCTGCTGACGTCCTCCGCCCGAACGATCGCGATGCCCGACTCGGCCAGCGCGGGCACGAGCTCGCGGTTGTAGATCGCGACCTGGCGGTCGACCAATCCCTCGACGCGCGTGCGGATCGCCTTGAGCTGCTCGAGCGGCGACATGCCGTCCGGCGAAGCCACCGCCACGGCGGCCAGGACCTGCTCTTTGAGTCCCGCGACGCGGACCTGGAAGAAGTCGTCCAGGTTCTGGCTGAAAATGGCCAGGAAACGCACCCTCTCGAGCAGGCGCAGCTTCGGGTCCTCCGCCATGGCCAGCACCCGTTCGTCGAAGTCGAGCCGCGACAGCTCGCGGTTGATGTACCTGGGGCTGGCTGGCGAGAAGACAGGCGCCGATTCCGGTTCGGGGTGGGCTCCGACCGCCACGAAACGAACTTTAGCGGCTGCCGACAATCCCTTGGTCAGGCATTGGTTAAGGCTTTCCGGCGCGAGCGCCACGCCTCCCTCGAAGCTCCCCCGAGCCTTAACCTCCAGCCCAATTCGGCCTTAACCTGCGCCGCATAGCCTGGCTACCGAGGCCCTAGATGGAGATGACCGGAACCTGGCTTACACGGGTGGTCGAGATCCTGCAGCCGGTGAGCGTGCGGGCAGACCGGCTCGCCGCGACGGAAACCTTCGGGGGCCTGCCCCGCCTCGAGCTCGAGATGGCCGCCGCGGAGCTCACGGAGACCCTGGTCGAGCGGGGCACCCGCCTCACGGTCCAGGGCAGGGTTGGGGACAGGTTCTGGCTGATCGTCGAGGGCCAGGCCCTGCTGTCCGCGGACGCCCGGCCTCTACGGGTGGCGGCCGCGGGCGACATCGTCGGCCTGGCGGGCATGCTCGACAGGTCCGGATCGCCCGAGACCACGATCGCCCTGTCGCCGATCCGGGCGTTCGAGGCCGGCCAGGAGCAGCTCAACCGGCTCATGACGCGCAAGCCGATCAAAGCCAGGCTGGCGGTGGCGGCCGCACTGACCAGGCGAAGCGGTGCAGCCAGGCGGCGGAGTTCGGCGGCAGGCTGAGCCTTCCACCGGCCAGGCGGACGAGCGGGTCGCTGCCGAGCACAAGCCGCCCCGCGAGCCCGAGCCTGACGGGCCGTCCCGTGAAGTTGCAGGCGACGGTCAGGGCACCGCGCGAGTAGCACAGGACGCCCGTGGGAGATTCCAACCAATCCACCCGGTCCGCCACCCTCCCGGCCAGCCGTCGCCTCGCCGCCAGGGCCCTGCGAAAGTGGCCGAGCACTGACTCGCCGGAACCGGCCTGCCCGTCGACCGCCAGGCGGTCCCATCCCGCCGGCATCGGCAGCCACGGCGCCGCGGTCGAGAAGCCGGCGTTGGGGCGGCCCCGGTGCCATGGCAGCGGGACGCGGCAGCCGTCCCGGCCCTTCTGCCGGCCGTCGGAGTGAAAGAAGACCGGGTCCTGCCGCGCGCCATCCGGCAGGTCGACCTCCTCGAGCCCGAGCTCCTCGCCCTGGTAGAGGAAGACCTGGCCGGGCAGGCCGAGCAAGAGCAAGAGCGCGGCGCGGACCCGCGCGCGGCCGACCGAACCGCCGCCCAGACGCGTCACGGGGCGGACGACGTCGTGGTTCGACAGCGTCCAGGTCGGCGCCGACCCGGGCCCGTGCAGCGCCATGCGACTGACCTCGATCGAGCGCCGCCACAGAGTCGCGTCCCAGGGAAGGTGGATGAGCGCGAAGGCCATGTGCAGCTGGTCGGGGACGATGTACTTCGAGTGGCGGCGCGGCTCGAAAATCTCGCCCACGAGCACGCGGTCCGGCTGGTAGCCGTTGGCGATCTGGCGCCATCGCCGGTACACCTCGTGAAGCTGCGGCTGGTCGACGATCGCAAAAGACGAGTCAAAGCGGGGCGCGCCGGTCACGCGGTCGGCGACCAGCGGCCTGTCGGCCAGGTCCTTGCGCTTGAACAGGGCGGACGCGACGTCGATCCGGAAGCCGTCGGCACCGCGGTCGAGCCAGAACTCAAGGATGCGCTCGAACTCCGCCGGCACCGCGGGATCCCACCAGTTGAGGTCCGGCTGCTCGGGCGCGAAAAGGTGCAGGTACCACTGCGGGCCGCTCGGCTCCTGCGACCAGGCCGGCCCGCCGAACGATGAGGTCCAGTTGTTGGGAGGCGAGCCGTCCTGCTTGGGATCGGCGAAGTGGTAGCGGCCCCGCATCGGGCTGCCGGCCTCGGTGACCGCGGCCTGGAACCACTCGTGCTGGTCGGACGTGTGGTTCGGCACGATGTCCACCAGCACCTTCAACCTGAGCTCGTGGGCCCGCGCAAGCAGCCCGTCGAAGTCCTCCAGCGTGCCGTAGTCGGGGTTGACGTCGAAATAGTCGGCGACGTCGTAGCCGTGGTCCTTTTGCGGCGAAGGGTAGAAGGGGGTCAGCCAGATCGCGTCGGCGCCGAGGTCACGGACGTGGTCGAGCCGGGACGTGATGCCTGGCAGGTCGCCGATCCCGTCGTCGTTGGAGTCGGCGAAGCTTCGGACGTAGATCTGGTAGAAGACCGCGCTGCGCCACCACGGCTGAGGCACGGCATAACTATCGAGGAAACCGCTGGGGGTGGGGGCTCCGCGAGCCGGGCCCCCACCTCAAATAAGCGAACTCAAGCCCCTAGCGCGGCCACGACGTTGGAGAAGACGTTCTGGATCTGGTTGCCCATGGTCAAAAGAATGACTATGACGACGATCGAAACCAGCACGAGGATAAGGGCATATTCCACCATGCCCTGGCCGCTTTGCGACCGGCGAAGCCAGCTTCCCAAGTTACTACCTCCTTTCTTCGTAAGAAGAGCGATCGACAACGTAACTCTTCTAACGCTCGACTTCAGCTTTCATTAAGTGAGATTGTGCAACAGTTTGTAATCCCTTTCATAAGCCCGACTAATATGTCCGCGTGCGCCGGCCGGGCTTCACCCTGGAGCAGCTTCGTTCCTTCGTTGCGGTTGCAGAGACCGAGCATGTCTCCCGTGCTGCGGCGTCGCTCTTCCTGACCCAGGCGGCGGTCACGCAGCAGGTCCGGCACCTCGAACGGGCGGTCGGACTCCAGCTGCTCGAGCGCGACGGACGCCGGGTCCGGCTCACGGACGCCGGCCGGTCCCTTGCCGAGACCTGCCGCGCCGCCCTGCGAGGCATCGACGTCGTCGACGAGGCGGCTCAGGCCATGAAGCAGCTGCAGGCGGGCTCGCTCCATCTCGGCGCCAGCCCGACATGCGCAGCCTACTACCTTCCGCCGCACCTCGCCGAGTTTGCCCGGCGCCACCCGGGTGTCAAGCTCAACGTCACCGTCGACACGTCGGCCGAGCTCAACCGGCAGGTCGCGCTGGGGACGCTCGACTGCGCCGAGGTGGAAGGCGCCCCGGACCCAGCCCTGACCGCGGTCGAGGTGGCGCGTGACGAGCTCCTGCTCGTCGTGCACCGGGACCACCCCCTGGCGCGCATGAAGCGGGTCACGGCCGCCGACTTCGAGCGCCATCTCTACCTGGGCCGGGGACCCCAGTGGTCCGCGGAGCGGTCCGCCAGGGAGATGCTCGGGGACGCGTACGACAAGGTCGAGAGCCTGAACCTCGGGCACCCGGAGTACGTGCGAGCCGCCGCAGCGGCAGGCCTTGGATTTGCCGCGCTGTCCAGGCGGGCCGTGGCGTCAGACCTCACGAGCGGCCTTCTGAAGCGGCTCCCGATCGCCCCGATCGTGCGCCCCATCACCATGGTGCGCCGGGCCGCGCGCGGCGGGCCGGCCCAGGAGGCCTTCTGGGATCTCCTGACAGGCGGCGAGGTCACGACATCCGGCAAAATCTCGGCGGATGGGCAACTCAGATCCTGAACCGATAATCGAAACGCGCGGCCTGCGCCGCGTCTTCCAGAGCCGCAAGCGCGTGGTGGAAGCCGTCGTCGGGGTCGACCTGAGCGTCCGCCGAGGCGAGATCTTCGGCTTCCTCGGACCGAACGGAGCCGGCAAGACGACCACGCTTCGTATGCTCGCCACGCTGATGCCGCCGAGCGGCGGCACCGCGCGAGTCGCGGGCTGCGACCTGGCCACCCAGCCGGGCAAGATCCGCGAGCGAATCGGCTACGTCGGCCAGGCGGGTGGAGCCGACCGGGAGATCGTCGGCCGCACCGAGCTCATCTTCCAGGGGCGCCTTTACGGAATGACAGTCGAGTCGGCTCGCAAGCGCGCCGGCCAGCTGATCGAGATGCTCGAGCTCGAGGGCGCCGCCGACCGCAAGGTGGGCACATACTCGGGCGGCCAGAAGCGTCGCCTCGACATCGGGCTCGGCCTGGTCCACGACCCTCAGCTCTTATTCCTCGACGAACCGACCACCGGCCTCGACCCGCAGAGCCGCGCCCGCGTGTGGGAAGAGGTGCGCAAGATGCACGACCGCGGGACGACGGTGTTCCTGACCACGCACTACCTCGACGAGGCTGACGCGCTGTGCGACAGGGTCGCGATCATCGACTACGGAAAGATCGTCGCCGAGGGCACGCCGGAGGAGCTAAAGCGCGCCGTCGCCGGCGACGTGGTGACGCTGAGCGTGGCGGGCGAGCAGCAGCGCGCGCTCGACCTGCTCAAAGACCAGCCCTTCGTGCGCGAGGCGAGGATGGACGAGGGTTTCGTCCTTTTATATGTGGACCGCGGTGAGGTGGCGATGCCTGCCATCCTCCGCCTGCTCGACGGCACGGGCATGCAGCTGAAGACCGTCGAGCTGCACCGCCCGAGCCTTGACGACGTGTTCCTCCGCCAGACCGGCCGCTCCCTTCGGGAGGCTGCGGCGTGAAGCTGCTGCGCGACACCTGGCTCGTCTTCGGCCGTTACTTCGGCATCTTCATCCACAACCCGGCGTGGGTTGCGATCGGCGTGCTGCAGCCGGTGCTCTACCTCGTTCTGTTCGCACCGCTTCTCAAGCCGATCGCGGCGATGCGCGGCTTTCCGGCGGGAGGCGCTTACAACGTGTTCGTGCCCGGTCTGCTCGTGCAGCTCGGCATGTTCGGCGCGGCGGGTGTGGGGTTCAGCCTCATCTCGGAGCTGCGGATGGGCGTGATCGAGCGCCTGCGCGTCACGCCCGTGAGCCGCGTCGCGCTCCTTCTCGGGCGCGCCCTGCGAGACATGTTCTCGATCGTGCTCCAATCACTGATCCTCATCCTGATCTCGCTGCCGTTTGGGCTGAGCATCCATCCGGTCGGCGTGGTCGTCGTGCTGGCCCTGATCGGCCTGATCGGGCTCCTCACCGCGTCCATCGGCTACGCGGTCGCCCTCGCGGTGAAGAGCGAGGACACCTACGCGCCCATCGTCTTCACCGCGGCGCTGCCCATCCTGCTGCTGTCGGGCGTATTGCTCCCGATGAGCCTGGCGCCTGTGTGGCTGCAGAACATCGCACACGTAAACCCGCTCCTGTACGCCGTCGACGCCGCGCGCGCCGTCTTCCTCGGCAACCTCACCGACCCCAGCGTCGCGCGAGGCGTGCTGATCCTGGCCGTGCTGTCGGTGATCGCGACCGTGATCGGGGCGCGGCAGTTCGGACGCGCGGTGGCCTAGTCGAAAGCGGAGAGGCTCTCCCGCTCGGCGGTCCACATCTCCTCGAAGAGACGGTCGATCTCTTCCGGCGAGCAGGCCGCCGCAGTCAGCGGATCGAGCATCAGCGCGTACTTCGCCTTGCTGCGATCACGCTCGAGGAGCGCCTCGACGACGAGCTCGTGCACCGCCATGTGCGCGCGGTTGAGCGCGGCGAGCTGCTCGGGCAGCGCACCGAACCGCCGCGGGTGGATCCCGCCCCGGTCGACCTGGCATTCGACCTCGACACAGCCGTCCGGAAGGTTCTCGATCCAGCCGGCGTTGCGGACGTTGCCGTGGATCGACGCCGGGCGGCCGCACTCGACGGCCTCGACGATGTACGAGCCGTACTCGTGCCCGCGGTCGAGCGGCACCGGCGTCTGCCCACGCAGCATCGACGCGATCAGCTCATCGTTGGCGCGCCGCCATTCGGGCCAGTTGTTCGCGTAGAAGCCGCTTTCGCCGAGATAACCGGCCCGTGTGTAGCGTCGGATCAGGTCCGGACGCTTGCGGAAGTACGGCACGTACTCCGAGAAATGACCGCTTGACTCGGTGACGAACGCCCCAAGGTGAAGCATCACCTCGAAGCGAACAGGGTCCTGCTCGTAGATCTCGGGCAGCGTCGCGCGCTCGCGCAGCAGCGGATACAGGTCGACGCCGTCCCGCTCCAGCTTCGTGAACCAGGCGTTGTGATTGATGCCCGCGCATTGCCACGTGATGTCGCCGTACGAGACGCCCACGTAGTTCGCGAGCTGGCGCGACGTGCCCTGCACGCTGTGGCACAGGCCGACGACCTGCAGGTTGGTGGCGCGAAGCGCGGCCAGCGTCAGGATCGACATCGGGTTGGTGTAATTCATGACCACCGCGCGCGGGACGGCTCGCTCTACGTCGTGGACGATGTCGAGCCACGCGGGTCCCGTGCGCAGCGCCTTGAAGATGCCGCCCGGGCCGATCGTGTCCCCGATGCACTGATCCACTCCGTAGCGCAGCGGGATCTCGTAGTCGAAGCGGACGTTCTGCAGGCCCGCGACCTCGATCGAGTTGATCACGTAGTCGCTGCCTGGGAGCACATCGCGCCGGTCGGTCGACGCAACCACCCGCCACCGTTTTCCAGACAGCTCGACGAGGCGCTCGGCGATGCCGCGGGCGAGGTCCAGGCGCGAGACGTCGACGTCGACCAGGGCGAACTCGCCGGCATCCAGACCCGCGACCGCGAGGATGTCCGTGATCAGCTGGCGCGCGAAGACGGCGCTCCCGGCCCCGATGAAGGTCACCTTCGGCACAGCGGCCATAGTTGACCACGCGCCGGTCGCGGCGCGCTACAGTCTGCGACCTGTGTTGACCTCGGCCATCAGGTACGTCCTGCTCGGCTTCGGTGTGCTCGTCGGCTTCGGCGTGATCATCTTGGGGCTGGTGGGGCTTGGCCTTTCGCTGACCGATCCGAAGTATCAGAACGACACGGCGGTCGGGGTCGGGATCGTCGGCCTCGGCAACGCTCTGCTTGGCTCCTGCCTGGTCTTGATCCTGCAGCCGGAGAAGACCCGCACTCCGCTGGCCACCACCACCGACAGGGCGCGTGGGGTCGGTGGCCTCGCGATGTCGCTGGGTGGCTTTGGCATGAGCATCCCGGAGCTCGGGATCATGGGCTGGATCGTGGTGCTCCTCATCGTCGTGAACACAGCCATCGCCCTCGGCCATCCGAGGGCGGGTTCCAACTACGTGGTTCCGTGGGGCACCCTGATCGTGGTGGGGATCCGGGCCTTCCAGCGCAACTGGGGAGCCGTGATCGTGATCGGCGGCGTCTGGCTGGCCGCGGTAATCGCCCTGCATGTGGCGGGCTATTTCGCCTAGCCGGTCACGGGCGGCGCTCGATCGTCAGAACCGGTTGGTCTGCTCCCACTCCGCCTGGCAGCGGACGCAGCGGGTCGCCGTCGGGATCGCCTCGAGGCGCTCGGCGCCGATCGGCTGACCGCAGTCCTCACACACCCCGGACTGACCGCGGGCGCGCACCTCCGCCGCATGCGCCGCCTGTTCGCGATCACGCTCCAGGATTGCGTTGATCGTGTCGGTCGTCGCCTTCTCCTCGAGGTCCCTCGTTTCGTCTGAGTTCCGGAATCCTCGGCTCATTGCTCCAGCTTAAGCGCGGGGAACCGTGATGTCGCCGGCGGATTCTGCGGCTCGTCTATGCAGAAGCTCGCGCTCCCGCACGTTCTCCGTCAGCGACGCGGCGCGCTCGAACTCCGCGCGCGCCTCCTCGGACCGGCCGAGCTTCCTCAGGAGGTCGCCGCGGACGGCCGGCAGCAGGTGGTACGACTTGAGCGAGGGCTCGGCAACGAGCGCGTCCACAAGTTCAAGGCCTGCGGCCGGACCGAACGCCATCCCTACCGCGACCGCCCTGTTGAGCTCGACCACCGGCGACGGCGCGATCTCCGCAACCGCGTCGTAAAGCGCCACGATGCGCGGCCAGTCCGTCTCCCCGGCGGTCGTCGCTCGAGCATGGCACGCGGCGATCGCCGCCTGCAGGGCGTAGGGACCGAGGGCGCCCCCGAGCCTTGCAGCGCGCTCGAGTGCCGCCAGGCCGCGCCGAATGAGGAGACGATCCCAACGCGCTCGGTCCTGATCGAGCAGGAGGACGGGCTCGCCGGATGGTCCAACTCGAGCGCCCAGGCGAGAGGCCTGGATCTCCATGAGAGCGACGACGCCGTGGACTTCCGGCTCGGTCGGGACGAGCTCGGCCAGGATGCGGCCCAGACGGAGCGCCTCCTCGCAGAGCGCCGGTCGGACCCAGTCGTTGCCCGACGTCGCGGAATACCCTTCGTTGAAGATCAGGTAGATCACCTCGAGGACGGAGGAGAGGCGCGCAGCGCGCTCGGCGCCGCCCGGGACCTCGAACCTGACGTGCGCCTCGGCAAGGGTCCGCTTCGCGCGGACGATCCGCTGGGCGATGGTCGAGACAGGTACGAGGAAGCCTCGCGCGATCTCCTCGGTCGTCAGACCGCCGAGGACGCGAAGTGTGAGCGCGACCCTTGCGTCCTTCGAGAGGATCGGATGGCAAGCCATGAAGATTAGGCCGAGGAGATCGTCCCCCACCTCCTCGTCGATGGCCGTGTCCAGGTCCAGGCCTTCTTGTGCCCGCTCGATATCGCGTTCGATCTCTTCTTGCTTGCGCTCGAGCGTCTTGCGGCGCCGGATCAGGTCCATCGCGCGGTGTTTCGCGGTCCCCATGAGCCAGGCGCCCGGCCGCTCCGGCACGCCATCGGCGGGCCACTGCTCGAGCGCGGCGACGAGGGCGTCCTGTGCGAGCTCCTCAGCGGTCCCGATGTCGCCGACCACGCGAGCCAGCCCGGCGATGAGCCGGGCCGACTCGATCCGCCAGATCGCTTCGATCGCGCGATGCGCTTCGCTCGCGCCTGTTTCGCGGCGACCTGGGCCCGGCTCCTTCACATGCCCTCGAACTCGAAGACCTCCCGAACCTCGAAGGTCCCGCCATCGTAGGGTGCCCGCTTGAGCCACTCGAGGGCCTCATCGATCGAGCGCACCTGCCACAGCCAGTACCCGGCCACGAGCTCCTTTGTCTCCGCGAAGGGCCCGTCGATGACGGTCCGCTTCTTGCCGTCGAAGCGAACGCGCTTGCCCTGCGAGCTGGGGTGCAACCGCCCGGCTTCGAGTACGACCCCCGCCTTGACCAGCTCCTGGTCGAACTTCTGGTACTCCGCCATAGCCTCCGCTGTTGGGGGAGTCGCCGCCTCGCTCTGGTTGCCTTCCTTGGCCATTATCAGCACGCGCATCTCTGTCACCTCTTATTACAACTTCCGCATTGTCATGGGCTCGGGCTTATGAGGCCTCAGCCACTCATCGAATGACAGGCCGCGTTTTCGACATGGATTAGCTCCGATCCTGTCCATCATCGAGCGGTAAGACCACCGTCGCCAACATGCGCCGATTGCGACCCGGCTTGGGTTCGTAGGCTACGAAGCAAACCGCCGCGGCGTTGAGTGCGCCAGCCATTTCCGGGCGTCAGGCGGCGGCCGCCCCCGGCAAACGCGAGAATGATGCGCAGTGGGATTCATGGCCTCTCCGCCGGGGATCCACCTCTCCGCAAACCTACTGTTGGTCCTCCTCCCCCTCGTCGTGATCGAGCTCGGCCTGGTCGTGTTTTCGCTGGTGGATCTTTTCAAGCCCGAGCGGCAGGTTGTCGGCAACAACAAGCTGATCTGGGCGCTTGTGATCGTCCTGGTGGGAACAATCGGACCGCTCGTGTACCTGTTGGCCGGTCGGAAGCAGAACTAGGGAATTGGAAGTCGCGATCGTCTGTCACGGCCTCGTCAAGCGCTACGGCGATATCACCGCACTGGACCGGCTTGACCTGGAAGTTCCGGCAGGATCGCTGTTCGGCTTTCTGGGCCCGAATGGCGCCGGCAAGACCACAACCATCCGGCTTCTGACCGGCCTGGCTTGGCCCAGCTCCGGTCGAGCAGTCGTGGCGGGACTCGATCCCGCCCGTGGTGACATCGAGCTTCGGCGGCGGATCAGCCACCAAGACCAGCAGTCAAAGCTCTATGGCTGGATGAAAGGCCGGGAGCTTCTCGAGTTCGTGGGTCGACTCTTCGGCTTCCGCGGACCCGATCTGAGATCTCGCGTCGATGAGGTGCTGGAAAAGACCGGCCTCGTCGAAGCCGCCGGCCGTCGCGTAGCCGGCTATTCGGGCGGAATGCGCCAGCGGCTGAACCTGGCCCAGGCGCTCATAAACCGCCCGCAGGTGCTGTTCCTCGATGAGCCCGCCAGCTCGCTGGACCCGGCCGGCCGGCACGACGTCCTCGACCTTCTGGCGGACCTGCGCGGCCAGGTCACCGTTTTCATGTCCAGCCACATCCTGGAGGACGTTGAGAAAGTCTGCGACCGGGTCGGCATCATAGACCGGGGACGCCTGGTCGCGGACGCGACGATGGCGGAGCTTCAAGCGAGGTTTGCGGAGCCGGTGTTCGCGATCGAATTCGAGCCGGGCCAGGCAACCGCTGGGGCGGATCTGGTCAGGGTCCTCGAACAGTCGACGTTGGTCGAAGGCGTCGGGCGCAGTGGACCGGTGCTTCGGGTGGCCGTTAACGATGCTGCACGGGCTGGACCCGAGATCCTGCGCATCCTCGCCTCGAGCGGCGTTCACATCGCCCGTTTCGAGCGACTCCGACCCAGCCTGGAAGATGTCTTCCTGCGACTGGTGCCAAGCCACCAGCCCCATGGAGGCAGCGGATGAGGGGCTACGCAGTCCTGCTGATCAAGGAGATCACAGAACAGTGGCGAACAGGGCGGCTCCCAGTGATGGCCGTGATCTTCCTGCTCTTTGGGCTCGCGTCGCCGGTGCTAGCGAAATACACGCCGGACATCGTCAAGCTGGCCGCCAGCTCGATCGATATTCACATGCCCACGCCAACTATCAAGGATGCGGTCGCTCAACTGATCAAGAACCTGAGCCAGGTCGGGGTGCTCACCGCGATCTTGCTCGCGATGGGCAGCGTCGCCGCGGAAAAGGAATCCGGCACGGCCGCTTTCGTCCTGGTCAAGCCGGTGAGCCGTTTTGCATTCCTCGCCGCGAAGTTCAGCGGCCTCGCGATGACCATGACGGCCGCAGTCCTCCTCTGCGGACTCGCGGCCTATTTGTATACCGGGCTGCTCTTCGCACCCCTTTCGCCGCTTGGATTCGGAGCCGCGTGCCTCGTCATCTTGCTGGGGCTTCTTGAGATTGCAGCCGTGACTTTCCTGGGCAGCACGTTGGTGCGGTCTTCAATCCCGGCCGCCGGCATCGGAATAATCGCCGTCGTCGTCGCAGGCATCGCATCCACGCTGCCCAACGTCGGTCACTTCACTCCGTTCGGCATGAATGATCTCGCCAGCGCCCTTGCCCTCCAGCAAGCGGCGTCGGGGTGGGGCGGACCACTCATCGTGAACGCCGGTTTTGTAGTGGTCACCTTGGCGGCGAGCTGGCTCGTCTTTCGACGGCAGGAGATATGACGCCTTTGCTTCTTGACAAATCGGTCCAGGACGAACCTTAGTCACAAACTCGCGGTACCTCGCTGCGGGCGGGACCGTCCTAAACGATCTTGAATGGAGGCGGTCCGACGATTTCGATCCCTCCGTTTCGCTCCGCCGACGCGCGGACGCGGGCGAAGTCAACCGGGGCCGAGATTTCGAGGTCGGTTGTGGCTGGCTCGCTCGCGCCCCGGTAGAAAGCCTCACTGCTGCCAGGCGTTTCCAGGAAAAGGATCCGCGCCGTTTCCGATGTGACAAGGAAGGCGTGGGGCACACCGCGTGGAGCCAGCGCGACGCCGCTCGCCCCGAGTCGTTGCTCTTCGCCGTCGATGTGGAGGAGGATTTCGCCCTCCAGCACATATAGGGTCTCGTCCACTTCCGGATGGGTGTGCAGAGGCGTGGTCTTGCCACGTGACATGACATCCTCGAACAGGAGGAAGGCGCCACCCGTCTCAGAAGCGGTGGCCTTCCAGATGTGCAGGCCGCCACCGTAGAACCACAGCCTCTCGCCTTGACCAGCGGCGCGGACGATCGGGACCACTTTGCTAGCTGCCACCTCTTACTCCTGGACTTATATGGGACATCAGTACCATGACGACACTACAGTACTATTTCCCCGATGTCAATTCCTTACGAGTTGGCGGGGCGAACCCATCAGAAGCAGCGCACTCGCCAGGCGCTGGTCGCCGCGGCCCGCGAAATGGTGGCTCAGGGCGTGACACCCACAGTCGAGGCCTCCGCGGCCAAGGCGGCCATCTCGCGGACGACCGCCTACCGCTACTTCCCAAACCAGCGAAGTCTTCTTCTATCGGCCCACCCAGAGATGGAGGCACGATCTCTGCTACCAGAAAATCCCCCCGAGGACCCGGAAGCCCGCCTCGACGTCGTCATTCAGACCTTCCTGCGCCTCATCGTTGACACCGAGCTGCAACAGCGCACCATGTTGCGGCTCTCGCTTGAGCCTGACCCAAGCCTTCGCGGCGAGCTGCCGCTGCGGCAGGGCCGAGCGATCGGGTGGATCACCGAAGCACTCGCCCCCCTCCGCGACCGGATGTCGGCGGCCAAACTGAAACGGCTGGCTGTCGCGATCAGGAGCACCGCCGGCATCGAACCGCTCGTCTGGCTGACGGACATCGCTGGACTATCGCGAGAGGAGGCGGTTCAAGTCATGCGCCAGTCGGCGAGAGCGCTGTTGCGATCTGCACTGGCGGATCTGGCCACTGGCCACAACTGAAAAGGCGATAGCGGTTCCATGCCATGCGGCCCGCCGCGAAGCCACCCGGCTCAGCAGTCGGGAGGACGATATCGCCCGGTCGTGCGGTCCAGCACCCATTCGCCTTCGCGAGCACCCGAGATCACGAGCTCGGCAAATGCCGGGTAGCGCTCCATGAGCCACGCCAGGTCGGGAACTAGAGCAGAGTCGGGGTCCTCCAGTTCTTTATCAGTCTCGTCGCCGACCAAAAGCTGCCAGCCCGACGCCCGTTCACCTCTGGAGGTCGGCTTCAGATTCCCGTCCAATGGGTCATGAACGACGTAACCCGGTTCGAGTGAGTCGTCTTCGATGAGACGGCGATTCGCAAACGCCCGGAGACTCTCGTAAGGCGCCCATTTCGGGTCTTGGATGGCGATGATGTGCTCGCTGCGGAACGCGACCTCATCGCCACCCGATAGGTCCTTGATCGCGGTCGGTCGATTGGTCAGCAGCCCGGTATATGTGTCTTCGTCTCGAGCACTCACTTCCAACCACATGCGCTCAGCTTGGGGGCCGCTCGGGGGAGGCTTGCGGATGTAGAAGAGCAGCTTCACCAGATCGCCGGGTTTCCTGTTGGAGCGCTCATCACGTCCTGGGATGAAGAAACTACGCGGGTTCGAGGCGTGCTCATCCTCTGCGTTGCCGAGGTACCAGTCGAGGCCCTCTGAGCGACCCGCCACGCCACCAGTTTGGACCGAAAACTGGTCGGGGAGGCGGGATTTGAACCCGCGACCACTTGACCCCCAGTCAAGTGCGCTACCGGGCTGCGCTACTCCCCGACGACGAGGAGGTAATCCTACCTAGCGCTTGTATGGGGGCAGGCGGTCGCGGGGTAGCTGTTAGCGGCTTGTCGTTGCGCTTCCGTGAGTCGATGAAGCTGCCGCAACGGGGGCTCGTTGAATGATCGAGATCAGGTTTCCTTCCGTGTCCTTGAACCAGGCGGCTTTGCCTCCGTCCGGCATTTCCACGACACCGTTCTTGGTCTTGAAGTCGGGGAAGTCGTATTCCTCGACCTTCACACCTGCGTTCTTCAATTCGTTCACGGCGCCGGCTGCGTCCTCAACTTCGAGTCCCATTTGCGTGTGGTCGCCAGAAGCCTTGCCCATGCTCTTGAAGACCAGGAATGTCGCGGTCCCAACAAGGTAGCGGGCGCTTCCATCGGGCTGCACCTCGGCCGGCTTCAATCCGAGCTTCTGCTCGTAGAACTGACGCGCACGGGCGATGTCTTGCGCGGGAAGAGCCGCGCCCACATCTTTGATCTTCAGCATGCGTGCCTCCTAGGACTCACCTGCCATCTGTATGAACGACCCGATTATGCGCCCGCTCAGGAACGGGCACCGTACGCGACCAGGCTGCGGTGCGTTTGGGAGAAACCTGCTTCGCGCAGCGATGCTTTCAGCGGCGAGTCCATGACCGACCCACCGTCGACTTTCTGGAGCTCGACCCGGCCGGCGCTCGTGCCGATCGCGATCAGCGCCTGGAGATGCGCGAGCGTCACGTCGCCCGACGTCAGGAGCGAGCGTCCTCCCCGCTCGAGGTAGAGGACAAGCCTGCCATCGTCGAGCACGCAGTACGCCCCGGCGGCGCGGCTCATTCTCCCGCCCGACTCCGGCCAGTCGAGCACCGTTCCGTATGGGTTGGCCGGGTCCGTTGCCGCGAGAGCGATGACGCCGCCGCCCGATTCGCGCAGCGAGCGCAGGCGGTCGACCGCTCCCGGCAGCGCGAACTGCGAACCGCCCAGCCCCTCCACGAAGTAGCCGCGACGGATGCGGCCCGACTCCTCCATCGCGCGGAGCACCGGGTACAGGCTGGCGAAGCCCCCGGGCCAGCCCTCACCGACCACCGCCTCACGCGTGAGCACCCCGTGACGCTGGAGGAGAACCCCGGCCTCGGCGTGCAGGCGCTCGGTCGGATTCGCACCGGCGCGGAGGAGATCGGCCACGAGCGACCAGCGCCCGGTCGCGCGCGGCTGGGTGAGCTTCGGCAGGTGCGGCTTGCGCGTGGGCCGGCGCGCCAGCGGACCGAGGAGCCGGAGCGGCGCGAATGTGTCGTTGGTCACCTCGCCCGACCAGACGAGGTCCCACAACGCGTCGAGCATCACGTCCTCATCGCCTCCGCCGCACGCGCTGTAGACGTCGCGGAAGAAGCTCGCTCCGCGCGCCCTCAGGTGCGCGCGGAGCCTGTCGTGCAGCTCCGATTGGGGTGGGTCGGCCGGCGGAGGTATGAGCCGCGGCGCGTCGCTCCGCAGGTAGAGCGCAATGCGACCATCGCTGGTCCCCAATGAACCGCGCCCAGCCCACACCACCTCGCCCATCGAGACGAGCTCGTCGAGCAAACGCGGCGCGTAGCCGCTGACCCGAGCCCCGATCACGTCGCGCTCGATCACGCTGGCCGGCAGGGCCAACCCCTGGAGCTGGAACACGACCTCCATCAGGCGGTCGACGCCGCCTGCCCGGACGCCAATGCCGTGCCATGCGGGCATGAAGCGCGCCAGCGCGTCCGGCGGGACCGACTCGACCTCGCGCCGGAGCGCGGCGAGCGAGCGCCTCCGCAGCGTCCGCAGAACCTCCGGGTGACAGTACTCGCGCCCCTCCGCGGCCCGGCGAAACTCGCCCGCGGCCACCTCGCCCCGCGCGGCGAGGCGGGTCAGCGCGGCCTCGATCGCCGGTGCGGGCAGGGCCCAGCGCTTCGCTGGGTCGGCGGTCACGAACGGCACGTGCGTACGCGCGTAGCGGCGAAGCAGCGACTCGAGCGGCTCGGGCCCTGGGGCGAGGAATTCTGCCGGCAGGCCTATCGGCAGATTCGCCCCCAGCGCCTCGCGGTAGCGGCCCGCGTCCTCGGCCGCGATCCATCGCGTCTCGCCGGCGACGCGGACCGTCACCGCGCGCCGCTCCTTTTCCAGCCCGCGAAGCCAGTCCTCGCCCACGCCGCGGGCGCGCGCCTCCTCGTCGCTCAGGTCGCCGAGCCGAACGAGCAGGTCATGCGCTTCGTCGACGTCGCGCGGGAAGCGTTTGGGGAGCAACCCCTGCAGCTCGAGCTCGACCGCTGCGATCGCCTGCGGGTCGAGCAGCTCGCGAAGGTCCTCGCTGCCAAGCAGCTCGGCGAGTAGGTCGCGGTCGAGGGTCAGGGCCTGGGCGCGGCGCTCGGCAAGTGGCTGGTCGCCCTCGTACATGAAGTCGGCGACGTACGCGAACAAGAGAGATGACGCGAAAGGTGATGCGCGCTCGGTGTCCACGGCGACGACTCGGATCTCGCGCGAGCGTATGGCGCGCAGGAGACTCGACAGGGCCGACATGTCGAAGTGATCGCTCATCACCTCGCGCCAGGTCTCGGCGAGGATCGGGAAGTCGGGGTACTGACCGGCGACCTGCAGCAGGTTCGCGCTGCGCATCCTCTGCTGCCACAGAGGCGTGCGCTGGCCAGGCCTTCGACGCGGCAGGAGTAACGAGCGCGCGGCGTTTTCGCGAAACCGTGCGGCGAACAGCGCCGACCCGGGCAGTTGTGTCGCGACGAGCGACTGGACCTCTTCGGGGTCGAGGATCAGCTCGTCGAGCGATGGCGGCGACTCGACCTCGGGCAGGTGCATCGCGATCCCGTCGTCCGTCCAGAGCGCGCGCGCGTCGACGCCCAGCTTTTCCTGAAGGTGCGCCTCGAGGGCAAGCGCGAGCGGCGCGTGGACCCGGCCGCCGAACGGAGTGAGCAGGCAGACGCGCCAGTCTCCGACCTCGTCGCGGAATCGCTCCACGACGACGGTCCGGTCGTCCGGCACGACACCGGTGGCCGCCGCCTGGTCGTCGAGGTAGGTGAGCAGGTTCTTGACCGCGAGGTCGTCGAAGCCCGCGCGTTCCCGCAGCCGCTTTGCGGCGGCGCCGGGGTCGAGGCCGCGCAGCTCGCGCACCATCTTGCCCAGTGCGGCGCCCAGCTCGACCGGACGGCTCGGCGCGTCCGCCTTCCAGAAGGCGATCTTGCCCGGCTCGCCCGGCGCGGGGGTGACGAGGACCTGCGAAGGCGTGATCTCGGCGATCCGCCACGTCGAGGCGCCGAGCACGAACGTCTCGCCGACGCGAGTCTCGTACACCATCTCCTCGTCGAGCTCGCCGACGCGTCGCCCGTCCTCCAGCAGGTTGACCGAGTAAAGACCGCGGTCGGGGATCGTGCC
>WNFC01001261.1_pt1 | contig 26250 bp, 24 predicted proteins | sample 5400541 | NCBI WGS metagenome assembly WNFC01 (sample SAMN13153342, study PRJNA577476) | soil metagenome | isolation source: 120 cm saprolite under Douglas fir tree site 2 hole 2 replicate 1 | place: USA:California | collected 2015-04-18 | reverse complement strand
CCCCGGCCCCGGGAACGGCTGCCGCTCAATAATCTCCTCCGGCATCCCCAAATCCCGACCAATCCGCCGAACCTCGTCCTTGAACAAATCCCGCAGCGGCTCGATCAACTTCAACTTCATATCCGCCGGCAGCCCCCCAACATTGTGGTGACTCTTGATCGTATGCGACGGCCCATGCACGCTCGACGACTCAATCACATCGGGGTACAGGGTCCCCTGCACCAACCAGGCGACCTCCTCCCCCGCACTCTTCTCCGCCTCAAAAATCTTCTTCGCCTCATCATCAAAGACAGAAATAAACTCGTTCCCAATCACCTTCCGCTTCGTCTCCGGATCAGTCACGCCAGCAAGCTTCGCCAGAAACCTCTCACTCGAATCCACAGCAACCACATTCAGCCCAAGCTGCTCCCGCATCGTCGTCTGCACCTTGCAAAACTCATCCTTCCGCAGCACGCCGTTGTTCACGAAGATACAAGTCAACCGATCCCCAATCGCCCGCGCAACCAGCACCGCGGCAACCGAAGAATCCACCCCTCCGCTCAACCCGCAGATCGCATGTCCATCTCCAACCTGAGCCTTCACGCGCTCCACCGTCGACTGGATAAAGTGCTCCGGCGTCCAATCCTGCTTCGCCCCACAGATATCCAGGCAGAAGTTCCTCAGCAGCTCCATTCCCTGCGGCGTATGCGCGACCTCGGGATGAAACTGCACTGCCCAGATCCTCCGCGTCTCATCCGCAATTCCCGCCACTGCATTGGCCGTCTTCGCCGTCAGCTCAAACCCCGCCGGCAGCGCCTCCGCATGATCGCCATGCGACATCCACACATGCAGCGTCCCCGGCAATCCACGGAACAACGGCGTCTCCGCCACCACCGTCACCTCAGCATGCCCATACTCCCGAGCCGCCGCCCCCACCACCTTCCCCCCAAGATGATGCACGATAAACTGCAACCCATAGCAGATTCCCAATATCGGCACACCCATCCCCAACACACCCGCATCCGCCGCCGGAGCCTCCTCGTCATACACCGAACAAGGGCCACCCGAAAGAATCACCCCCTTCGGATCAAGGGCTTTCACCTGTTCCAGCGGAACCGTACACGGCAGCACGACAGAAAAAACATTGAACTCCCGAATACGCCGCGCAATCAGCTGCGTATACTGCGACCCAAAATCCAGAATGACGATCGTAGAGGTATCCACCTACCCAGTGTAAACGGGGGCGGTGGCACAACTCTCAGTAGTTCGAATCCTTCTGCCGCGCATACTCGATACCCGTCACCACGCCAATACCAAGCATGATCACGTCAATGGCGAAGATGTAAGGCTCAGGGATGTGGCTGAGATACGCCAGGTACGACACCACAACTACCAGAAGAAGATATCCAACAGCATAGAGGGCAGAGGACATGGTCTCGCTCCGGACGAGAAATAGGGGCCCATGAAAAATGAGATGCAGAATTCGCGCCTACCCGCGAACTAAATTTTTCTCGCTCTCATACGCACGCCAAAGTTGCAGATAGGCAACCTGACGCGCCACATGAAAGAAGTCCGACGCCAGGAAATAAAGCACCGTCACCCCCGCCCACCACCAGAAGAGAAACTCCGGCGTCGTCACGCTTTCAAACGGCAGAGGAGTCGCCGAAAACACCATCGCCAACACAATCAGCGCGATCTTCACGATACCCATCACCAGATTGATCTCCACCAGCTTCGACTTCAGCGGCCCCAGTCGAAACGCTGCCGCCAGGCTCCCGCCAACCCCCAGCCCCTTAAGCATCGCCAGCAGCGGAGCCACGGACAGCGCCCAGCTCACGACCGCCCACAGCGTAAACAGCCCCAGCGTCGCCACAATCACCAGCGAAAAATACCCCACCAGATTCGGCTCACTCCCCGCCGCCACCGGCCCCGTCACGGTAATCTCCGCCACCCGCTCCATACACCAGAACCACACCGCAAAGCTGCCCAGCAGCGCCACCACCCGCACCGCCTGCAGCACAATCAGCGTCCCTATCTGGCTGTGGAGCCGCCCATCCACCCTCCGCAAAACCACCGTCCGCCCGACGGCCGCCATCACCACCCAAGCCACCACCATCACCGGAGCCAGCCACAACACTACGCGCAACACCGGCGACAATAAAGCCTCCATCGCCTTCGCCAGCGTCGCAGCGGACCCCATCGGATCCAGCACCGTCATGTTCCGCAGAGCCGCAAAGTCCACAGGCGTCTCCCGCAGTATCTTTTGCCCCTCATACCACAGCACCAGCAACGCCGGGACCCCATAAGCCCACCGCCACAACACCTCCAGCGCTGTCAGCGAAGGCCGCCGCCAGCACTCCGAAAGCGTATGCACAAATGACTGTGTCCCTCGCACCGTGCCAGCGGCAATCACAACTCCATCTTGGGGCACCCGTTTTTCACGTAACGGATCCACTACTTCACCACAAGATTCACAAGCTTGCCAGGCACCACAATCACCTTCACCACGGTCTTGCCTTCAATCCGTGCCATCACCTTCATATCCGCAAGCGCCGCGGCTCTCACCACAGCCTCATCGCTACCCGCCGGCACCTTCACCACATTCACCAGCTTGCCATTCACCTGTACCGGAATCTCAATCTCATCTTCTCGCGCAAGCTCCTCATTCACCACCGGCCATTGTGTTCGAAACACAACACCCTCGCCGCCGATCTGCTCCCACATCTCAGCCACAAAGAACGGCGCAAATGGAGCGAGCAGTAAGATTAAGCCGCGAAAGACCTCAGCTACGATCGCCGAAGAAATCTCGCCGTCATCCATCGCAGCCTCATTCGCCGCAATCTCATTCACCAGAATCATGATCGACGAGATCGACGTATTGAAGTGCCAGCGCCCATCGAAGTCCTGCGTGATCTTCGCAATCGTCTGATGCAGCCTTCGCAACAATACCTGGTCTTTCGGTGTTGGCGCTGTCTCCGTCGAGCCCGCAGCAGCGGAATATTTAGTCGTCAACCGATAGACCTTACCCAAAAACCGGCTAATCCCCGCAACGCCCTCTTCCTGCCACTCCAGATCGCGATCGGGCGGAGCCGCAAACAGCGCATACATCCTCGTCGCATCCGCTCCATACCGCGCGATCATGTCATCGGGCGACACCACATTGCCCTTCGACTTCGACATCTTCGCGCCATCCTTGATCACCATCCCCTGCGTAAACAACCGCTCTGCAGGCTCATTGTTCTTGACCATCCCCAAATCCCGCATCACCTTCGTCCAGAACCGCGAGTAGATCAGATGCAGAATCGCATGCTCCACACCGCCGATGTACTGATCGATCGGAAACCAATAGTTCGCCTTATCCGAATCAAAAGGAGCCCTGGAATTTTTCGCATCCGTATAACGATAGAAGTACCAGCTCGAGTCGACAAACGTATCCATCGTGTCGGTCTCTCGTCTCGCCGGCCCGCCACACTTCGGACAAGTCGTATTCACAAACTCCGCCACCCGCCCCAGCGGCGACCCGTTCGTCTGCGTAATATCGATCTGCTCCGGCAACAAGATCGGCAACTCGCTCTCCGCCACCGGCATCGGCTCATCCGGAGAGCATCCATCGCAATACACCATCGGTATCGGCGTCCCCCAATACCGTTGCCGGCTCACCCCCCAGTCTTTCAGGCGATATGTAACCGTAGGTGTGCCAAATCCCTTCGCCTTGGCAAACTCCGCCATCTTTCCCTGTGCCACCCCACATTCCAGCCCACTCCACTCACCCGAGTTAACCACCACTGCATCCTCTTCCGCGGTAAACGGCAACACAGACTCCTCCGCACCCGCTACAGCAGGAACAATCACCCGCCGCACCGGCAGCCCGTACTTCTGCGCAAACTCAAAGTCCCGCTCATCATGCGCCGGCACGCTCATAATCGCGCCCGTTCCATAGTCCGCCAGAATATAGTTCGCCACCCAGATCGGCACACGTTCGCCGTTGAACGGATTCACTGCAAACCGTCCCGTATTTACGCCATGCTTTTCAATCGCACCCAGCGCATCGGTCTCTCGCGCCTTCTGCTGCTCCGCCAACAAGCCTTCGATCTGGACCCGCAGTGCATCATCCTCCAGTGCAAACGCCTTCGCCACCGCATGCTCCGGCGCCAGCTGCACCGACGTAGCTCCAAAGATCGTATCCACCCGCGTCGTAAACACTGCAATCTTCTCGCCGACTCGCTGACTTGCTGACTCACTGTCTCGCTGCACTTCAAAATCAACAAGAGCTCCCTCGCTCCGTCCGATCCAGTTCCGCTGCATGGTCCTGACCTTCTCCGGCCACCCCTCCAGCTTGTCGAGGCCCTCCAGCAACTCATCCGCATACTTCGTAATCCGCAAAAACCACTGTGTCAGATCACGCAACTCAACAACCGTATCCTCATGCCGCCAGCAGCATCCACCCACCACCTGTTCATTGGCGAGCACCGTCTGGCATTCCGGACACCAATTCACCTTGCTCTTCTTCCGAAACGCCAGACCCTTCTCAAACATCTTCAAAAAGAACCACTGGTTCCACCGATAATAGTCCGGCAGACAAGTCGTCACCTCCGTCGACCAGTCGTAGCTCAACCCCATCCGCCGCATCTGCTTCTTCATCGCTGCCACATTCCCCAGCGTCCACTCCCGCGGAGGCACGCCATTCTTCAGCGCCGCATTTTCGGCCGGCAGCCCAAACGCATCCCACCCCATCGGATGCAGCACGTTATACCCGCGCATCCACATATGCCGCGCCAGCGCATCGCCAATCGCATAGTTCCGTACATGCCCCATGTGCAGCGCCCCGCTCGGATACGGCAGCATCTCCAGGCAGTAGTACTTCGGCTTGCCCCAGCCTTTTTCGCCGACGCCATGGCCCTCCGCCGCATACAGCGAAGCATCCGCATCCCACCGCGCCTGCCACCGCGGCTCAATCTCGGAAGGTGCGTATCGCTGTTCAATCTGCGGGGACGTTACGGACGTTCCCGCCTGAGGAATATTTTGATTTTCGGGCATACTCCACTATTTTACCCGCTACCCGCGTCCCTACTGCGCCGACAACATTCAGTGCCAAAGTTATTCCCCCGCACTTCATCCCGGCCAAGCAAAATTCGCCTACACCGATGGCACGCCCAAAAGACGCCCACCTACTCCTCAGGAAGATCCGACTGGGGCTCAGGCAAAATTGTAAAACTGAGGAACTCCCGATCCGCCACAGCGGCTCTCACTGCAGGCAAAAGATCGCGCAGAGCATCCGCTTTTGTGATGTAACCCGCTGCACCAATCCGCAGAGCCTCGCGCATCACATATTGGCTGGCAATCACGCTCAGAAACAATATCTTCGAATCCGGCGACACCTCGCGGATCCGCCGGGCAGCTTCCAAACCGCTGAGCTTCGGAAGCCCAATATCGAGCACCACAAGGTCAGGCTGGAGTTCCTGACACATCTGAACTGCCTCTACACCATCTGAAGCTTCGTGGATAACTTGCAACTCCGGGTCATCCGCGATAATCGAAACAATGGAACGTCGCCACGCCTCAAAATCGTCTACGACAAGAATACGAACTGGTCCCAACTGTTGGTGCCTCCCGCCAAATCTCAAGTCCACGGCCAAGATTGGCGGTGCTGAACTCATTGTTTTAAGCGTGACACCTTCCTTTGATTAAGTCGTTGCTCCAGCGCAATCAACAAACTCGCGCACAGTTCTTCCGTCCGCACAAAACAGCCTGATTGAACTCATTTGAGGCAAAATTCAGGCTTCCAGCCGAATCAACTCCTCCGGCAGCCGCAGTACCACCTTGCCCCGGCTTTTCTTCAGAAGTCCCTTCCGCTGCCACTCCCCCATCAGGCGGCTCACGGTGAATATCGTCACATTCGCCTCGTTCGCCAGCTCCTCATTCCTCACATGGAGCTCCAGCCCCCCGGGAACCCTCTGCCCCATTTCTTTCGCCAGGTAACCCAGCACCTGGGCCAGCCGCTGGGGAGCCGACTGGCAGCTCACCGCAACGTGCAGAATGCGGTAGAGAATCAGGTAGTCATACGCCAGCAGCAGCGCATTCTCCGCTACTCTTGGATACATCGCCGCAAACGACCGGATAGTCGCCCGATCCCATACCAGCGCAGAACTATCCTTAACCGCCTCCGCGCTCACGATATATTCCACTGGCTTTGACAAAAGAACCGCCAGACCGACAACTTCCCCGGCTGGAATCCAGCGAAGAACGATCTTCTCTCCCTGCGGAGTCATAGTGTAAAAACGAGCACTCCCATCCAGCATCAGGAACAGATGCCCGGCAGAATCTCCTTCACTGGTAATCAAGGAATTCGCGGCGAACCGCCTCAAGCTGGCCGTCGCCAACATCGACTTGACCTCAGCCGGATTCAGCCCTTCCAGAAATCTCGGCTTCAAATCCGTCAGGGTTGCCGCAGCCTGAGAGCTTGTCATCCCAGCTCTTTCCTTCGCCCTAGTGTTCATGTGCACCCTCCTCTGCAATAGCCTTCACTGGAAGAGCCCAGTTTCACGCCAGCGTTCAGGGCATCGGTGCAACGGATTATAGCGTTGTTCGACCTCACCCCGCCGCCAGAGTCTTCAGCCTGCCGCCAAAGCTCGCAACACACCCACATTCCTCGCCTCATCCCCCGGAGCATCCACCGGCGTCTCCGCAATAAACGCCGCATGCCCAAACCGCTCGTCATGCAGCAGCCGCCGAAACACCTCTGCCCCAATCGTCCCCTCCCCGATATGCTCATGCCGATCCAGCTTCGACCCCATCGCCGCCTTCGCATCATTGCAGTGCCATACCTTCACCGCATCGAACCCCACAGTATCCCTCACCACCATCATCGTCTCCACGTACCCATCCGGAGACACGATGTCATACCCCGCCACGTGTACATGGCACGTATCCAGGCACACCGCCACCGGTGCACACGGCTTCAGCTTCTCCACCAACTCCGCCACCTGCTCCAGCTTTCCTCCCAGCGAAAACTCCGCCCCCGCCGTATTCTCTATCAGAATCTTGAAGTCCTTCCCCTGCCACGGTAAGCCATCGATCGCGCGCTCGATCGACTGCGCCGCCAGCCGCAAACCCTCTTCGCGCGTCAACCCCTTCCAACTTCCCGGATGCAACACCAGATACTCGGACCCCAGCGCCAGCGCCCGTTCCACTTCGCCGCGAAACGCCGCCACGCTGCTCGCCCGCACACTCTCCGTCTGGCTGCACAGGTTGATCAGATAGCTGGCATGGAACGACACTGGTCCCACATCATGCTTCGCGCGTAGCTCTCGCATCTTCCGTGCATCGTCTGGCTTCACTGTCGCCGCACGCCACTGCCGCGGACTCGACGAAAAGATCTGAAACGTGTTCGCCCCGGCCGCCACCGCGCGGTCCACGGCAGTCCACGTCCCACCCGCCGTCCCGACATGCACGCCAATCCGCTTCTTCACGCTATTCGCCATCCCTTAAGCCTATCCCACAAGGTGATATGCTGAGGCCCGTCCACATAACCCGCTTCGAGAGGATTCCAATGCCGACTCCGCAGAACCTCAAGAACCACATGCGCCTCGATCCGCCCTTTCACTTCTTTATCCTGCCCATGCTTCTGCTGAACCTCATCTTCTCCATCTACGTCACCATCCACCACTGGCCGGATCACTGGGCTCTCCATCTCTGGTGGATCGCCATGTCCGTCGTCTTCTTCGTCATGGCCGGCCGCTCCCGGGACCGCGCCCTCGTCGTTCAGGACCGCGTTATTCGCCTCGAGGAGCGCCTCCGCCTCCAGGCGCTCCTTCCAGCCGAAGATCGCGCCCACATCCATGAGCTCTCGGTCAAACAGCTCATCGCCCTCCGCTTCGCCTCCGACGACGAACTGCCCGCTCTTGTCCGCAAGACCCTCACCCAGAACCTCGAGCCCAAGGCCATCAAGCAAAGCATCGTCAACTGGCGAGGCGACTACCACCGCGTCTAAAGTATCTTCATCCAACGCCAACGCCGAGCAACGCGAGGCCCCACGCCTCACGCACCTCCCCGACCGGTATACACGCCACGAAGTGGCCGCTCCACGCGAAGTGGGCCCGTCCGGCAGGACACAGTCTTTAATAAACGTCCCGCTGATACCGCTTCTGCTTCTTCATCATCGCCAGATACTCCGCCGCATGGTCCAGCGTCCCATTCGACCCCCTGGCAATCACATCCAGCAGCGCCATCTCCACATCCTTCGCCATCCGCGTCGCATCGCCGCAAACGTAAAAGTAAGCTCCGCGTTCCAGCCACGAATACAGCTCCGCCGCATGCTCCTGCATCCGGTCCTGCACATACACCTTCTTCGCCTGGTCGCGCGAAAACGCGGTATCCAGCCGCGTCAACACGCCGTCTTTTTGCATCGCTAAAAACTGTTCTCGATACAAAAAGTCCAGCTTCTCCCGCTGCTCGCCGAAGAACAGCCAGTTGTCCCCCGTCTGCCCCGTCGCCTGCCGCTCCTCCAGAAACGCGCGGAACGGCGCAATCCCCGTCCCAGGCCCAATCATGATGACCGGCGTTGATGTGTCCGCTGGCATGCGAAAGTTCGCATTCGAATGCAGAAAGATCGGCATCGTCGTTCCCACGTCCGCACGATCGCCCAATTGCCCGCTCGCCACCCCCTGCCGGCTCCGCCCATGCGACTCATACCGAATCACCCGCACCGTAGTCTGCACATTGTCCTTGTGCATCTTCTGGCTCGACGCAATCGAGTACATCCTCGGCACCAACCGCTGCAGCACATGGAATAACTGCTGCGGCTCCGTCACAACGCCGGGAAATTCCGTCACCAAGTCGACAAGCTCCCGCCCCCAGCAATACTCTTCGGCGCGGGCCTTATTCTCCGGCCCCACAAGCACCTTCAGGCCTTCCCGCCCCGGAGCCAGCTTCGCATACTGCCCCACGCTGCCGCGCGCCAGTTTCCCAATGCCAAGCCGCGTCCGAAGCGCCTCCTCCAGACTGATCTCGACCTTGTAGTGGTCGTGCACCCGCTCATCGCCCCGGAACTCCAGCGCAGCCAACACATCCACCACGGCCTCCGCCCGGTTCTCCGGAATGATCCCGACCGCATCGCCGGGCGTATACGTCATCCCCTCATCGAGCGTCAGTTCCACATGCCGTGTCTCTTTCTCCGACCCCTCGGCCGTCAAAAGCTCGTTCACTCTCACCCTGGATAAAAATGGGTTATTCCGCGTGTACTTCGAGGAATGTCCCACCAGGCTCTTAACTTCCCGCTCCTCAACCTCAATCATTCCTCTATGGTAAAACGCCGCTACCCAAAACGCATATTCCCCGTTCGTGCAGGATTGATTGGTGAATGCCTCTAATGCGAGTCAAGTCAGGGCTTTACAAGATAATGAAAGGTTATTGGCACATCGAATGATAGAGCTCGACCGCCTACGATCCCGCCGCAACCGGCATCACGCGCAGTTCAGGGGAGACAATCAGCCTCGCCTCCGTTCGGGCCTGAACCTCCGCCGCATCAAAACCTTCCGCCACTTCAGTCAAGACAAGCCCTTCCGGCGTCACGTGGATCCAGCAAAGCTCCGTCACTATGTCGTGCACAACACTTTGCCCGGTCAGTGGCAACGTGCACTGCTTCAAAATTCTCGAAGCGCCGTCCTTCGTCTGGTGCTCCATCGCAACGATTACCCGCCGCGCCCCGGCGACGAGGTCCATCGCGCCGCCCATCCCCTTCACCATCTTGCCCGGAATCGTCCAGTTTGCAAGATTGCCGTGCTCATCCACCTGCATCGCCCCCAGAATGCTCATGTCCATGTGGCCGCCGCGGATCATCGCGAACGACTCTTCACTAGCAAAGAACGAGCACCCCGGAATCTCCGTTACCGTCTGTTTCCCCGCATTGATCAGATCGGGGTCCTCCTGTCCCTCGGTGGGTGGTCCGCCAACGCCCAGCATTCCGTTCTCAGACTGAAACATCACATCGATCCCCTCAGGAATATAGCCCGCGATCATCGTCGGCAGCCCAATGCCGAGATTGACATAAAACCCATCTTTGAACTCACGCGCAATCCGTCGCGCAATCCGCTCTTTCCCCGTCACGCCGCGCCTCCGGACTGGCCAATCCCTGCCTGAATGAATTTCGACTCGATCGGCTTCCGATACGCCGCGCCTACCAGAATGCGATTCACATAGATCCCCGGCGTAATAATGTGGTCCGGATCGAGCTCTCCCGGCTCAACCAACTCCTCAACCTCCGCGATCGTCAGGTCCGCGGCGGTCGCCATCGCAGGATTGAAGTTCCTCGCAGTCTTGCGATACACCAGGTTCCCCAGGCGATCGCCCTTCCACGCCTTGATCAACGCAACATCCGCATGCAGCGCTTGCTCCAGAACATACGTCCTATCGCCAATCTTCCGCGTCTCCTTCCCCTCCGCCACAACCGTACCAAGGCCTGTCGGCACATAAAACGCCGGAATCCCCGCGCCACCGGCCCGAATCCGTTCCGCCAGCGTCCCCTGCGGAATCAACGTCAGGTCCAACTCACCCTTCAGCACAAGCGTTTCCAACCGCCGATTCTCTCCCACGTAGCTTCCAATGTGCGAAGCGATCATCCCAGCCTCGAGCATCAGCCCCATGCCGAAACCGTCAACACCCATGTTGTTACTGATCGTGTGCAACCCCGTAATCCGACGCCGCACCAGCGCCGCAATCAGATTCTCCGGAATCCCGCAAAGCCCAAAACCCCCCAGCATCACAGTCGAGCCGGACGCAATATCTGCAACCGCCTCGTCTGCAGACTGAACCACTTTATTCATCGATCAAAACTCCTGCGCGGCGGACCAACCACGCCGCGCTTTTGTCACTGTCTCACTTGGCCTGCGTCGAGAAGGTGAAGGTAGTCATGCTGTGTCGCGTCTCCCCAGGCTTCAACTCCGTCGTGGGAAACGCCGGATGATTCGGCGAATCGGGAAAATGCTGCGTCTCCAAACACAACCCGGAGTTCTTCACATGCCCTTCCTGTGCCTTGCCGAACTTCGTTCCATCCAGGAAGTTGCCGGAATAAAACTGTACGCCCGGCTCCGTCGTGGTCACCGTCAGCACGCGTCCGCTCGCCGGATCATAAACCCGCGCCGCAGTCTTCACCTCGCCGTTCTTTCCCCTCAACACCCAGTTGTGGTCATAGCCCCCCGCAATCTTCAACTGCTCATTATCGTCGTGAATGCGCGCACCGATCACCGTCGACTTGCGAAAATCAAACGGCGTGCCCTCCACCGGAGCCAGCACACCCGTCGGAATCAGCCCCGCATCGACTGGCGTGTACTTGTCTGCAGGCAGCGTCAACTCTTCGTTGAGAATCGGCTTATTGTCGGCCGACAAGTTGAAGTACGAATGGTTCGTCAGGTTCACCACCGTAGCCTTATCCGTCGAGACGCTGTAGTCGATGCGCAGCGCATTGTGATGCACCGTATACCGCACATGCGCCGTCAGAGTTCCCGGATAGCCCTGGTCGCCGTCCTTGCTAACCAGCGTCATCTCCACTCCATCCGCAACGGTGCGCGCCTGCCATACCAGCTTGTCGAAACCAACCGTCCCACCATGCAGCGAATTCGCATTGTTGTTCACCGGCACCTGGTACTGATGCCCCCCAAGCGAAAACTTCCCCAAGGCAATCCGGTTCCCATACCGCCCAACGATCGCCCCAAAGTACGTCTTGTTATCGGCAAGATAGCCATCCAGAGAGCTATAACCCAGCACAACGTTGGCCATCGTGCCAGCGCGATCCGGCGTCTTGATCGAGACGACCCGCGCCCCGTAGGTCATAATGCCGGCTTCAATCCCATCGCTCTTCAACGTGTATAGATCGACCGCCGTGCCATCAGGCATCGTCCCCAGCGCACTCTTCGTTACCAGGCCATGTGCTGCCATCGCAGTTGTCATGCTAAGCAGCATAACCTTTAGCCATCTCATCGTCATGTTTCCTCCGCCCATCCCTTCCCGCCAGTTGATCCGCGGACCATCTCGCCGCAAGATTGCCTGTACTCCAGCGGCCCTCGCCACTATACGTCAACGCCCGTCCCTCCACGAAACAGCGATAAGATGGAGCCGCGAACCAACCAAGTTCAAGCTAAGGAAGGCCATGACGATCAAAGCCCGGATCTCTTATCTCCTCCTGTTCTACCTCTGCGTACTCAACCCAGGCAGCGCCACCGCGGCGGCACCGACCGACCACTGGGTCGGAACCTGGGCGGCCTCACCCATGGCAGCCAAAAATCCCGACGGCAAGTTCGGAGCCCCCGGAACCGATGGCACCACCCTTCGCGAGATCGTCCACATCTCCATCGGCGGCCCTACCGTCCGTGTGATTCTTACGAATTAATTCGGCCTCGATCCCCTGACCGTCGGCGCCGCGCAGATCGCCCTCAGCTCCGGCACCAGCGCCATCACCCCCGACACTGCAACCGCACTCACCTTCGGCGGGAAGCCCTCCATCATCATTCCACCCGGAGCCCTCGCCGTCAGCGATCCCGCCGCCCTCAAAGTCGCCCCGTCTTCCAATCTTGCAGTCAGCCTCTTCCTACGTGACCAGCCCGTCAACCAACTCACCTTCCATCCCTTCGCCGATCAGACCAACTACCTCGTCCCCGGCAATGTCGTCACCGCCGCCTCGCTCGACGCCCCCTCCACCTTCTTCACCTGGGACTTCCTCAAAGGAGTCGACGTCACCGCCGACAACAAATCCGCCTCTATCGTCACCTTCGGCGACAGCATCACCGACGGCGCCCACAGCACCCGCGACGCCAACGCCCGCTGGCCCGACGTCCTCGCCCGCCGCCTCCAGTCCGACAAGAAGACCGCGAACTTAGGCGTCCTAAACCAGGGCATTGGAGGCAACCGCATCCTCCACGACACCACCGGTCCCTCCGCCCTCGCCCGCTTCGACCGCGACGTCATCGCCCAGGCCGGCGTCAAATACCTCGTCATCATGGAAAGCATCAACGACATCGGCCACGCCACCGACCCCGCCAAACCCTACGACATCGTCACCGCCGACGACCTCATCGCAGGCCTCAGCCAGCTCGCAACCCGCGCCCACACTCACGGCATCAAGGTCTACGGCGCAACCCTCACACCCTTCGTCGGAGCAAAATACCAATCCCCCGCCGGCGAGGAGATGCGCCGGACCATCAACAAATGGATTCGCACCACCAACCAGTTCGACGGCGTCATCGACTTCGACAAAGTGACCACCGACCCCACACACCCCGGCATATTCCTTCCGCTCGACGACTCCGGCGACCACCTCCACCCCGGCGACGCCGGCTACAAAGCCATGGGCGAATCCATCGACCTCAACCTCTTCACCAAATAGCCGCTTCAACCAGCGAAGAGTACAAAAAATGTCATTCTGAGCGGAGCGAAGAACCCCCGCATTTCGCTTTTGTCCCGTTCATCGCGGCCTCATCGCGATGAATGGGACAGCGCATACCCCAAGCCACCATCTTTCAACTCACCCCACCGGCACCTTCTCCCGCTCCCACGGCTGCAACACCTTCACCGAAGCCATACCAGCCGCAGTCGCCGCCTGAATCCCCATCTCCGTATCTTCAAACACAAGGCAATCCCCCGGCGCGACTCCAAGCCTCTCCGCAGCAATCAGAAACGGCTCCGGATCAGGCTTGCTCCTCGTGTAATCTCCCGCACAAACCAGCGTCTCAAACTTATCCAGAATCCCCAGCGTCTCCAAAGACTTCGTCACCGAGTCGCGCGTACTTCCCGAAACCACCGCGAACGGAATCTTCCCATGGCTCATGTGGATATGCTCCAGCACCTCCGGCACAGCCTTCAGCTCCGGCAGAATGTTGTAGTACATCCCTTCCTTGCGCCGTTGCACCTCGTCCACCGGCATCGCCAGTCCTTCCCGCACATTCAGCGCGGCAATAATCTCTGCAACCGGCATTCCGCCCCACGAATAAAACAACTCCTCGTCAAACCTGCATCCCCACTCGGCCAGTACCGTCTTCCACGCCACATAATGCAGTGGCATCGAATCCACGATCGTACCATCACAATCAAACAGGTATGCCTTGAAAGGCCCCTCCGGCAGCGTCAACTTCGGTTCCAGATTTTGCATCCATCTCTCCTCATGCGGCAACACGCAGTAGCCCTTGGCCGTTCTGTTCTCGTCTGCGCATTAATAAAACAAAAGCGGCAGCCGGGCCGGGATCATACGATCCACCCGCCTGCCGCCGGGTTGTACTCGGGGATCGACAACAGCTACTTCAATTCCATCCCCGCAAAAAAATACCCAATCTCAAACGCCGCCGTATCCTCAGCATCCGATCCATGAATCGCATTCTCCCCAATGGAAGCGGCGAACATCTTGCGAATCGATCCCTCTTCCGCCTGCGCCGGGTTGGTCGCGCCCATCAGCTTGCGCAGATCGGCAATGGCATTGTCCTTCTCAAGCACCATCGGAAAAATGGGCCCGCTCGACATAAATTCCGTCAACTCGCCAAAAAAAGGACGCGCCGCGTGAACGTAATAAAATCCCTCAGCCTGAACCTTCGAAATTGAAAGCCTTTTAATGGAAACGATCTTAAACCCTGCCTTTTCAATCTCGGCGAGGATAGCCCCGGCGTGGCCCTTCTGAACCGCGTCCGGCTTGATGATGCTGAATGTGCGTTGTGACAACGTATTTCTCCTAGGTGAGTCTCTACTAGTAGTGTAGAACAAGGCCATCGAACAGCGGCTGTTCAACCTGGACGCAACTCTTCTCTGGAGCATGACGATGATGCGAAAGACAGCGTGGATCTGGTTCGTGGGCTTCGCAGCGTGGCTGGCAGACGCTCTCCTAAGCCTTCGCATGCGCAACCTACTGCACGCCCGCTTGGCTCTGATGGTGGCCATCGTCTTCTTCACCGCCGGCCTCTTCTACCGCCGCCAGACCTGACAAACTATTTAGCCGCACTACGCCGCCTGGGAACTGCGACCAGATTAGGTTCGCTGCTGCCAAGTCTTGCAAGTCGTCGAGCGGCTTCCCGCTCAACTAGAGCCTTGAACGCTTCACGAATGGCTCTTATGTCAGCCGGGTGCCCCATCTTCGCGCGGTCTCATCGCGCTAAGGTGGGCATTCGTGCAGAGCACGAACCGCATTCTTGCGAGTCCGAACTCGTACGCAACCTCTGGAACTAAATCCTGACAATATTCAATACTTCCAACTCCTCAAATCCGCCCCCGCCGGCGCCGTCTTAGCAATCCGATCCATAATCTGCGGCAGATACATCGTGTTGTAATGCAACCGCGAATAGGCATTCGGCAGCGAAGGATCCCCATTCCAGCAGTGTTCCGCCCGAGGCCCATACTTCACCTCGCCCTCATACGGAGCGCCATGCCCCGGCGTCCCCGTAGTCTTCAAAAAATCCTCCATCAAATAAACCGCATCATTCAAAAAGTAAGTGTCGTCGCTCCCCACATACAGATGAATCTTCCCCTGCAACTTCGGCCCCAGCGTCGCCCAATCCCGCTGCAGCTTCGCGTCGAGATCGTAATGCTCCTTCCAATACGCAGCGACATTATGATCGATCTCTCCCGTAGCCTTATCGAAGATCGGCTGCGGATACCCATCCGCCCCCACCGGCGAATACACCGCCTGCCAGATATCGAACTGCTCCCCCGACCGTCCGTGATCCCCCAACGCCGCTTCATACGCAATGTTGTCGCGCATCGAGATCAGCGTATGCCCCATGTAATCCCGCATCGCCGGCTGCTCCACCCGTTTATTCGCGCCTTGGAGGAAAAACATGTTCTCGTCTTTGTATAAATCCCTCGTCATATAAGCATGGAAGTCCACCGGATCGGGACACGCCACAAACGCCCCGTTGTAATGCTCCGGATAAAAAATCTGCACTGCCAGCGACTCCCACCCACCTGTCGACCCGCCATACATAAACCGTGCCCAGCTCTCACCAATCCCGCGAAACTTCTTCTCCACCGCAGGAATTAACTCCGTCTCAATCGCATCCCCATACGGCCCCAGGTTCGCGGAGTTCACCGCGTACGAATCGTCATAGTACGGATTCGCATGCTGAATCTTCATCACCAGCACCCGCGGAAACTTTGGACTGATCCACTGCTGATACTCCTTGTAAGCCTCCTCCTGCTGAATCTTGTTGTAGCCGTCCAGATGAAACCGTTCTGAATAATTCGGCTTCAGATCCGAGTCCGGCGGAGTCGTCTGAAAATCATCAAACCCCGAAACAAAGTGGTCGTGAAAGATCATCAGCGGAAACCGCGCCTGCGGATGCTCATCAAAACCCTCCGGCACCAGCACAATCGCACTCAGATACGTCGGAGTCCCCCAGAACTTCGTCAGCAGCGCACTCTCAATCCGGATATGCCGCACATATTTTGTATCCGCCACAGGAGCAATTGGCGGAATCACCTGATCAAACGAGATCGCAATCGGCGCCCCACCCGGCCCAATATGAATCTTCATCGGCTTGCTGTACAGATTCCCGGGTGCAATATTCCAATGCTTGCCCTCGCCCCGATCCGGCGACAGTTTGATCGTCTTCCCATCCGCCCGGTGAAACGTCTGGTACACATCCAGCACCGCCTGCACGGTATAGTCCCCAGTCGGCACCTCGCTCAACTTACGCACAGGATATCCCGCCGCCGAATCATCAACTGCGACGCTCTCCCCCGGCTTCATCCCATCAACGGTCAAGCCAAAAACCATCTGGCTGCGCGGCGTGTCGTCGATCTGCATCCGCGGCTCCTCAGTTGGATCGTTAGACAGCAACAGCAACAACCGCCCATCCAACGCCTTCGCCGACTGCGCAGCAGGAAACGAAACCGAAACAGCCTGAACCCGACTCTGGGCATTCCCCGTTTCTGTAGACAAAGAGACACTGGCGGCCATAGCCAGCAAAAAGGAAAAACTAAGAATACGCATGCTCGGAGTATACAAATCTGCGGCCAAACCCCGCATCCAGTTGGTATCATCCTCGCAACCCGCTTCCTATTCGAGTACGCAGGCACTCTTCCAAGTCCTCGCTCAGCTTCCGTGTGGAGAAAAATGAAAGCACCCATGTTCGTAACCAAATGCGTGGCCTCCGCCGCGCTTCTATGCGGCTTCGCCATCGCACCCATCGCCAGGGCTGCGGACAATCTCCCCGCGGCAAAGCCCTTGAAGGTCCCCGAGCTGAAGTACGAAAAGTTCACCATGCCTAACGGACTCGTCGTCCTCCTGCATGAAGACCATCGCCTGCCTCTCGTAGCCGTCGACCTCTGGTACCACGTAGGCCCACTCAACGAGCGTCCCGGCCGCACCGGCTTCGCCCACCTATTCGAGCACATGATGTTCGAAGGCTCCGAGCACGTCGGCGAAAAAGCCCACTTCAAGTACCTCGAAGGCGCCGGAGCAACCGACATCAACGGCACCACGGACTTCGACCGCACCAACTATTTCGAAACCGTCCCCAGCAACCAGCTCGAACTCGCTCTCTGGCTCGAAAGCGACCGCATGGGCTTCCTCCTCGAGGGCCTCGACCGCATCAAACTCACCAACCAGCGTGACGTTGTCCGCAATGAGCGTCGCCAGGGCGAAGGCACTCCTTACGAAGTCGCGGATGAGCAGACCTACCACATGCTCTTCCCCCAGCAGCACCCCTACTACGCCTCCGTCATCGGCTCTCACGCCGACATCGAAGCCGCCCGCATCAACGACATCCGCGACTTCCACCAGCACTTCTACACCCCCAACAACGCCAGCATCGCCATCGCCGGCGACTTCAACCCCACCCAACTGAAAGCGCTCCTCACGAAATACTTCGGCCCCCTCCCCCAGGGACCGAAGGTCGAGCCCGTCACCGTCAAAACTCCGCCGATCACCGCCCAGAAGCGCGCCACCGTAACCGACACCGTCCAGCTCCCGCGTCTCTCCGTTGCATGGCTGACCCCTCCGGTCTTCACCCAGGGCGACGCCGAAGCTGATCTCCTCATCCACATCCTCGGCGGCGGCAAAGCCAGCCGTCTCTACCGCAAGCTCGTCTATGAGCAGCAGGTCGCCCAAACCGTCACCTGCAATCTCCAACCCCTCAAGCTCGGCTCCGTCGCCAACTGCGACCTCACCGCCAAGCCCGGGGTCTCCCTCGACACCCTCGAAGCCGCTCTCTGGAAAGAAGTAGCCAGTCTGCAATCCGACGGCCCAACTCAGGCCGAGCTCGACCGCGCTCGCACCGTCGACGTCACCGGCAAGATCATCGGCCTCCAGCGCCTCGGCGGCTTTGGCGGAGTAGCTGACACCCTCGATCGCTACAACCAGTTCCTCGACGACCCCGGCTATCTGCCCAAAGACATCGCCCGCTACCAGGCCGCAAGCATCGGCTCCGTCAAGCAGGTCGCCAGCCAGTACATCGGCAAAGATCAGAGCGTTGTCGTCAACTGCGTCCCCGGCAAAAAAGTTGTCGACGACGTCCCCCGCAGCCCCGATAACACCGACGCCGACGCCAAACTCACCCCTCCCTACACGCCTCAGTTTGAAGAGCAGCAGAACTGGCGCAAGACCGCACCCGCACCCGGCCCCGACGTCGCCTTTCACCTTCCCATTCCCAAGACCTTCACCATGAAGAACGGCTTGCAGGTCTACATGCTCGAAGACCACTCCCTACCCGTCTTCACTGCGGGGGTTACACTCCGTGCCGGCAGTGAAGCCGACACACCCGCCAAAGCTGGCCTCGCCGGCTTTACCGCTCGTCTACTCACCGAAGGCACCACCCAGCGCTCCGCCACCACCCTCGCCGATAACGCCGAACAGATCGGCACCACCCTCAACTCCGCCGCCGGCGTAGACAGCGCCAACGCGAGCCTCAGCGCCCTCAGCAACAACACCGAGGCAGGCCTCGACCTTCTCTCCGACATCGTCGAGCATCCCGCCTTCGCCGCTGCCGAAATCGAGCGCATCCGCAAGCAACGCCTCGTCACCATCCTCCAGGAGGGCGACCAACCCATCGCCTCCATGCTTCGCGTAGGCTTCCGCACTCTCTACGGCGACCACCCCTACGGATTCCGCCCCATCGGCACCACCGACGGCATCAAGGCCATCACCCGCGACGACATCACCGGCTTCTGGCAGGCCCACTATGGCCCCAAAGATGCCGCGCTCGTCTTCGCCGGCGACATCAATGAAATCGAGGCCAAACGTCTCGCCGAAAAATACTTCGCCGGCTGGTCCGGATCGGCATCAACCGCCGCCTCCCTCCCGCCCGCGCCCAACCCGCCAAGCCTGAAGATCGTCATCGTCGATAAGCCCGGCGCCCCGCAGACCGCTCTCTTCGCCATCGGCTTCGGCATTCCCCGCACAGCACCGGACTACCCCGCCGTCCTCATCATGAACAATGTGCTCGGCGGTCTCTTCGCCAGCCGCATCAACATGAACCTCCGCGAAGAGCACGGCTACACCTACGGCGCAGGCTCAGGCTTCTTCTTCAACCGCACCGGAGGCCCCTTCTACAGTGGAGCCCAGGTCCGCACCGACGTCACCGCTCCAGCCGCCAAACAGCTCATGCTCGAGCTCAACCGCATCCGCACCGAGCCCCCCACCGCAACCGAACTCAAGCTCGCCAAGGACTCGCTCCTCCACTCCCTCCCCGGCGACTTCGAAACCACCCAGGCCTCCGTCGGCGGGCTGCGTGACATCTTCACCTACAGCCTCCCCCTCGACTACTACGCCAAGCTACCCGGCAGGTTCGAGGCCGTCACCCCGGAAGAGGTATCCAAGGCCGCCCAGACCGACGTCCATCCAGACCAACTCGTCCTGATGGCCGTAGGCGATCGCGCCAAAATCGAACCAGGCCTTAAAGAACTAAACCTCGGCCCAATCGAATACCGCGACACCTCTGGCAACCCCGTCAAATAATCGCGACCGACAACACAAGAGGCCGGAGAGCAATCACTCTCCGGCCTCCTCTTCTACCCACCAAGATCGTCAACCTAACAAAATCGTCTACCCACCAACACCGTCTACCCACCAATACCGTCATTTCGACCGAAGATGCTCACAGTCTCATCGTGAGCATCGCAGTGGAGAAATCCGCTGTTGCCTTTGCCGTTGCTGGTTTTGCCTTGCCTTGCCGTTGCCGGTTTTTGCTTTTGCCGTTGCCAGTTTTGCTGTCATGCCGTTGCTAGTTCTTGCTGTCATTCTGAGCGAAGCGAAGAACTCCCGCATTTCGCCTTCGCACTTGCTTTTTGCTTTTTGCCTTGGCTTCTGGGTACCCCAAGGCTTTAGCCTTGGGTCTCTCTATACCAATTGCTGAAGAGGGGCTTTAGCCCCTGGGGTATGCCTTCCTATCTCGCCACAGTCTCGAAAAGCGCGCTAAGCCTTCCCCAACACCCGAGCCATCGCCTCACCAATCTCCGCCGGCGACTTCACCACGGTAATCCCCGCCTCCGCCATCGCCTTCATCTTCTCCGCGGCCGTTCCCTCCCCACCGGAGATAATCGCCCCCGCATGTCCCATGCGTCGTCCCGGAGGAGCCGTCTGCCCAGCAATAAATCCAACCACAGGCTTCTTCACAAATTCCTTAATAAACTTCGCCGCAGCCTCTTCCGCCGAGCCACCAATCTCCCCAATCATGATGATCGCCTCGGTCTCCGGATCGTCATTCAACAACTTCAGCGCGTCGATATGAGTCGTCCCAATAATTGGATCGCCTCCAATCCCAATCGCCGTCGACTGCCCAATCCCCCGCGTCGTCAACTGGTACACCGCCTCATAAGTCAGCGTCCCCGACTTCGAAACAATACCCACCGAGCCTTCCTTATGAATCCGCCCCGGCATAATCCCAACCTTAGCCTTACCCGGAGAAATCACCCCCGGACAGTTAGGCCCAATCAACCGCGACCCTTTGCCGTTTGATGCAGTCCCCTTCACAAACTCCCACACCTTCACCATGTCAAGCACAGGAATCCCCTCGGTGATACAAATCACCAGAGGAACCTCAGCGGCCGCAGCCTCCAGAATCCCATCCGCAGCAGCCGGAGGCGGCACAAAGATCACGGAAACATTCGCCCCCGTCTCCTTCACCGCCTCCTCAACGGTATTGAACACAGGCCATCCCTCATGCGTCGTCCCACCCTTACCCGGCGTAACCCCACCCACAACCTTCGTCCCATACTCCGCGCAACCCTTGGCATGAAACGTCCCCTCACGCCCGGTAATCCCCTGCACAATCAGCCGCGTATTCTTATCAACCAAAACCGCCATCTCAAGACCTCTCTAGTCCCACTTGTTGTTATCGCAAAACTTTGGCTGGACGACTGCCAGCATAAAATGCTCCACTCGCGCTCTTATTGCGTCATCCTCAATAGGCAAAAAACGGACACTACAAACCCGTCGTATCCAAGTTTTCGCTTGGGAAAAATCTGTACACTCGCCACTGCCGACCAGTTGAGCGGGTAAATTGCCGCCCTGGCTACCCATCAAATGGTTTTGATATAAACGCTGCCTGAGAGTCGCTTTGCCAGTCCCAGTTTTTCCCGCCCTCAGAATCACTCCGTCGTTAGAAGTAATGATATAAATTCCTTTTTTCTCAGGGAATGATGCTGGAGTTGCGCCAGAGTACGATACAGGAACCTGACCTAATAAGGCCTCAAGTGTGCTGCGCAACGCAGAGATATTTCTGTCTATCACTTGGGGCATCATTTCCAGCTCTCAACCTTTCGCCGCTGCCACTGCCAGATCCGCAGCTTCCTTCATCGTCGAGCCAACCTCAAACTTCAACCCTGACTCCTTCAAAATCCGGCGCCCTTCCTCAACATTTGTCCCTTCAAGCCGCAGAATGATCGGGAGCTTCACATTCAACTTCTTCGCAGCAGCAACAACCGCAGTCGCCAATACATCCACCCGCAAAATCCCGCCAAAGATATTGATAAAGATCGCCTTCACATTCGGATCGCTCAGCAGAATCCCAAAAGCATTCTCAATCTGCTCCTGGTTCGCCCCACCGCCGACATCCAGAAAGTTCGCGGCAGCTCCACCGGCATACTGAATAATGTCCATCGTCGCCATGGCCAATCCAGCGCCATTCACCATGCACGCAATCGTCCCATCCAGCTTGATGTAGTTCAGCGCAAACTTCGACGCCTCCACCTCCAGCGGGTCCTCTTCCGACAAATCGCGCAGCTCCTTCAAATCCTTATGCCGGAACATCGCGTTGTCATCAAAGTTAATCTTGCAATCCAGCGCCAGCAGCTTGTCATCCTTCGTCGTAATAAAAGGATTGATCTCCATCAGCGTCGAATCTGTCTCAACAAACGCCTTATAGAGTCCCGTCATAAACTTCACAGCATCATTGATCTGCGTCGGCTTCAACCCCAGCTTGAACGCCAGCCTCCGCGCCTGATACGGCGCAAACCCAACCGCCGGATCGATGTACTCCTTGTAAATCAGCTCCGGAGTCGCATGCGCAACCTCTTCAATCTCCATCCCACCCGACTGCGAAGCCATAAACACGACCTTCGCCGAAGCCCGGTCCAGCACCAGCCCCAGATAAAGCTCGCGCTCAATCGCCGAGCCCTCTTCGATCAGCAGCCTTTGCACCTTCTGCCCCGCCGGCCCGGTCTGATGCGTCACCAACTGCGTCCCCAGGATCACCTTCGCCGCCGCATCCGCCTCTTCGAGCGTCCTCGCCAGCTTCACCCCGCCGCCCTTGCCGCGCCCGCCCGCATGGATCTGCGCCTTCACCACGACGACCTTATTCCCCGCGCCAAACAAGCTCTTCGAAGCCGTATCTGCCTCTTCGAGGGTAGTCGCCATCTCGCCGCCCGGAACCGGCACACCATACTTCCGCAGAATCTCTTTAGCCTGATACTCGTGAATTTTCATAGGGTATTTTTTCGCGAACTGCCCGCTCCAGAAGTGTATCGGACGCAAAGAACTCCCAGCAACGCGAAACGCGAACAACTGTGCGCTTACCGCCCACACGCTGCTTTTTAGTCGCAGTTGAAGCTCCCGTTTCTTCTCTCTTGCACTTGCACCGCTTAAGGACTCGCCTCTGCCTCTGCCTCTGCCTCTGCCTCTGCCTCTGCCTCTGCCTCTGCCTCTGCTTTTGCGTTTGCTTTTGCTTTTTGCTTTTGCTTTTGCTTTTGCTTTTGCTTTTTAGTTGTCATCCTTCGCCGTAGGCGGAGGATCTGCTTTTGCTTTTGCCTTTGCCTTTGCCTTTGCTTTTGCTTTTGCTTTCGCCTTTGCTTTTTGCTTTCGCCTTGCCTTGCGTTTGCCTTTGCCCTTTGCTTTGCCTTTGTTTTTGTTCTCACCCTCACACTCATAGTTCGGAATCCAAACGATTGTTCTAAGATTCCCCCGATGACCAAATCCACCTACACCCGCCGCCAAATGCTGCAGCTCTCTGCCACCGCCGCATCCGCTTTCACCCTCCCCACTCTTGCTGCCGCCGAACAAGCCCCGCACTCAGCCGCAAGCCCCAACCTCTACGCCCAACTCCTCGAAACCTGGTGCGACGGCCTCCTCGCCCACCAGGAAACCACCATCCACGACCCCGCCCTCCGCGGAGCTCTCCTCTGCCCCGCCTGCGCCATCATCCACGGCCGCTGCGGCGACGCCGTCTACCCGCTCCTCCGCGTAGCCCACACCACAGGCAAAGCAAAATACCTCGAAGCCGCCCTCCTCGTCCACGAATGGTCCGAACAACAAGTCAGCCGCGCCGACGGCAGTTGGATCAACGACGTCACCCTCAGCTCCTGGAAGGGCATCACCGTCTTCCACTCCATCGCCCTCGCCGAAGCCCTCCACCACCACGGCGCCATCCTCGACACCGCCACTCGCCAGCGCTGGACCGACCGTCTCGCCCGCGCCGCAAAGTTCCTCGACACCTTCATCACCATCGAAACCGGCAACATCAACTACCCCGTCACCGCATCCCACTGTTTCGCTATCTGCGCCCAGGTCCTCGGCGAACCCCACTACCTCGACCGCGCCCGCCAGCTCGCCCACGCGACCCTCGACTACTTCACCCCCAACAATCTCCTCTTCGGCGAAGGCCACCCCCAAACCGCCATCACCGCCAAGCACTGTCGCCCCGTCGACCTCGGCTACAACGTCGAAGAATCCCTACCCGCACTGGCTCAATACGCGCTCCTCACCAACGACCAGCCCGTCCTCGACCAAACCATCACCGCCCTCCGCACCCACATGGAGTTCATGCTCCCCGACGGCGCCTGGGACAACGGGTGGGGCTCCCGCAACTACAAGTGGACCTGGTGGGGAAGCCGCACCAGCGACGGCTGCCATCCCGCCTACGTCCTCCTCGCCCAGCACGAACCAAAGTTCCTCGAAGTAGCCCAACGCAACCTCGAACTCATGTCCGCCTGCACCCACAACAATCTCCTCTACGGCGGCCCCGACTACTTCGCCCACGGCGATCAACCCTGCATCCACCACACCTTCACCCACGCCAAGTCCCTCGCCACCGTTCTCGACAGCAACGCCCCCACCACAAATTCAAAAGCTGTCATTTCGACCGGAGGCGGCGCACTTGCCGCCGTAGTGGAGAAATCTGCTTCTCTACCTCTCGCACCCTCACCCCGCCTCTCCATCCCCCGCGACGAACCCTACGGCCTGAAATCCTATCCCGAAATCGGCACTCACCTCGCGTCCATCGGCCCCTGGCGCGCCACCGTCACCGACTACGACTTCGAATACATCGAGCGCGTCCAGTCCGGCGGCGCAGGCGCATCCGGCGGAGGCCACGCCTCAGGAGGCGCACTCTCCCTCCTCTACCATCAAACCCTCGGCCCCATCCTCACCGCCAGCATGACCGAGTACCAGATGATCGAAATCTCCAACCAGCAAGCCTTCCTCGACAAGCCGCACATGCCCCTCACCCCGCGCATCGAGTGCGTCGCCAAACAAACCTACACCAGCCTAAGCGACTTCGAAGCCTTCACCATCGCCCTGATCGCCAACGCCGGAGCCGCCCAGGAAATCACCTTTAACGCCCGCGGCCGCCTGCTCACCGCCTCCCACCAACCCCTCCCCAACGGCGAAGCGCACTATCACCTCACCTACAACCTCACCAGATCCACCGTCGAAATCATCGCAAGCGTCGATGCTCCTCCCCAAACGCCCCTGCAATTCATCCTTCCTGTTATCTCACGATCCAACGAAGCAGTCGCACAACCCGACCCCAAAACCATCCAGATCACCAAGCCCCACGGCACCCTCAACATCCACACCGACGCCTCTCATGGTTTCGAATCCGTCCCAAAAGAGCGCACCTTCAACCTTGTCCCCGGCTTCGAGTGCGTCCCCCTCACAATCACCATGCAGCCCGGCCAGGAGATTCACATTCAACTGGAGGCATCGCTGAACAAGTAATTGCGCTTAAACCAATCTGTAAGCAGAAGACCTAACGCAATCCAGCAAGGACATCCCCGCCCGCTCGCGTTTGAATCGAATGAACGTCCACAACAGCCTCTGCCTGCCGGATCTCATGCTCCACCGTCTTCGCCTCCTCTGGGCGTTGGCTCTTACGCAGAAACAAGGCGTACTGTCTCAACGCATTCAAATAGGCCGGATGCCCCCATCCCAGTTGCTCCTTCATAATGGCCGTTCCCTGTTCCATGAACCGGCCCGCCTCGGACAGGTTTCCGGATTGCCAATAAGCAAAGCCAAGAAGAAAGTAGCCAACACCTAGAGGAAAGTCCTTCGGTTGAAATGTGGCATTAGCAATGCCAATACCTTCCTTCAGCAGCGAAATCGCAGACACGCAGTCTTTCATGGAGCATAGGGCCATGGACAGGCCAAATTGGGATGAAACCTTGTCGACGACGTCGGCCCGCTGGTTGACAGCAAATTCATCCACCGCTCTTCTGGCAAAGTCTCTGGCGGCTGCATACTTGCGCCACCTCAAATAAACGGCCGCCAGTGAGTTCCAACTCCGTGCAATCTCCAACGAGTCGCCCACGCCCTCCCTCAGCTTTAGCGCCTCCAACTCTTCGCTTTCGGCCTGTCGCATCTTACCCATCTCTACATGCACCCATCCCAGACTAGCGAGTTCCTCAGCCAGCTGCTGACTCGACCCAGGATTGCGGCGCAACAAGGAAATGGTATGTTCAAACGCCGCTTCCGACTCACCGTACCTCGCCGCATTCACCTCCAGAGAAGCTAGCCGCGAGTACATCTTCGCCATAACCTCATCGTTCGCATGCGCCGACTCCGCCTCTTTGATCGAGGCCTCGCACATGGCG
>WNFC01004766.1_pt1 | contig 26268 bp, 27 predicted proteins | sample 5400541 | NCBI WGS metagenome assembly WNFC01 (sample SAMN13153342, study PRJNA577476) | soil metagenome | isolation source: 120 cm saprolite under Douglas fir tree site 2 hole 2 replicate 1 | place: USA:California | collected 2015-04-18 | reverse complement strand
GTCCGCCTCGTGTTCCAGGCGATCACCCCAACGCATCCTGACATGACCGCTGACCACATAGATGACGGTCTCTTGCTCGCCGTGATGGTGGGTTCCGGTCGCCGCATGCGGAGCGACGTCTGTTATCCCCGCCCATATCGCCTTCGAGCCAACCGTTTCCCCAGATACCGACGCCACCCGGTGCATCCCGGACGTCTGTGGCGTATTCGGGTCGAAGTGCTCCGCCTTGACTACACGCACGGCGTGGGCCCACGCTGTCGGTCCCTCTGCCGGATGTCCAGCCTGGTTCGCGCTCATCGGTCTGCTCTTTCGAGGGACCCCCGCGGGGACGAAGCGCGTCCGGTGGGATGTTTTCGCAAGAATCAGCAAGTCCACGCCCCTCTTGCTGCAACCTTCGGGCAACCGTTGGCCGTCTGAGCCGTATGAAGGCGACCCTTCGGTAGGAGGCTCGGCCATGCGCAATCGACCCCGGTGCGTCGCGGTGATCGTGGGAATGGCGCTGCAGTCGCTGGCCTTCGTCTCCGGCATGCCGCCGGCGTGGGCCCAGGCTCCTCCTCCGCCGGCCATGGAACCACAGCGGCCCGCCCTTCAGATCGGATCAGCCGGACGGTTCAACGAAGACTGGTCGGTCCTGAGGGGGGTCGATCTGAGCAAGACCGACGACTTCTGGGACCGGCTGAAGTTCATCCCCCTGACCAGAGATGGGTCCGTCTGGCTGAGCATCGGTGGGCAGGCCCGGGAGCGAGGGGAGTACTTCCGGCACTTCCAGTTCGGCTCCTCGGAGCCCGAAGAGACCGACGCCTACCTCCTCTCGCGGTTCCGACTGAGCGCTGACCTCCACGTGACTCCCTATTTCCGCATGTTCGCGGAGGGGAAGAGCTCGCTCGCTCTGGACCGAGATCTCGCGGGGGGCAGGACAACGGCGTTCGTCGACGAGTTGGACCTCCTCAATGGCTTCGCGGACATCATGATTCCGCTCGGTGACCAGGCCAGCGTGACGCTGCGGGGTGGTCGTCAGGAGCTGATCTTCGGGTCCCAGCGGCTGGTCGGGCCGGGCGACTTCACCCAGGTCCCACGCACCTTCGAGGGCGGGGCCGGGTTTGTTCGGATCTTCGACTGGGTCATCACGGGCTTTTGGGCCCAGCCCGTGGTGGTGGACAAGTACCGCTTCAACAAGTCGACCCCGGACCAGGAGTTCTTCGGCGTCTTTGCTACCGGCCCCCTTCACCTTCTGCCGGTGAACCTGGACCTCTACTGGCTGGACGCCAGCAACCGGATCGCCGCCTTCAACGGCACGACCGGACGGGAGCGGCGACATACCCTCGGCGGACGGCTCTGGGGCAAGATCGCCGCCACCGGCCTGGACTTCGAAGTGGAGGGAGCGTCCCAGTTCGGGACGCTGGGCCGCGGCGACATCGCAGCTTCGATGGCCACGGCCGTTCTCGGCTACACCCTGCCGGTCCCGCGCCTGGCACCCCGCGTCTACCTGGAGTTCGACCATGCGAGTGGAGACGAGCGGCCCGGCGGGAATGTCGGCACCTTCAACCAGCTCTTCCCGAATGCCCACCCGTTCCTGGGGTACATCGACTACATCGGGCGGCAGAATATCACCAGCGCCAGTGGGGGACTCGCCGTGACCCCCGTTCGGGACCTGACGGTGACCCTCCAGCAGTACTTCTTCTGGCGCGCGTCCGATCGCGACGCGATCTACAACAAGGCCGGGGGCGTGCTGCGGCCGGGCACCGGGACCACCGCCCGCTATGTCGGTGCGGAGATCGATTTGCTCGCCACCTACAACTTCACGCGACACCTGCAGGGCTATGCGGGCTACAGCCACTTCTGGGCAGGGGAGTTCATCCGGAAGACGGGGCCGTCCCGGGACAGTGACTTCCTGTACGGGGCGCTCCAGTACACGTTCTGACTCTGCGAGTCACGTCGCCCCACCTTAGCCGACGATGACTACGCCATCAGGCGAGCTCTCGAACACTTGCGTGGTCAGATATTCCGCCCGCCACTCGTGTTTCGTCAGCTGGCCGGACCGTGCAATGGTGACGGCTTAGAAGGTGTACTGGATCGCGCCGTACAAGAAATCGCTGTCCCGGGACGGCCCCGTCTTCCGAATGAACTCGCCGGTGAAGAAGTGGCTGTAGCCCGCATAGAGCTGCAGGTGACGCGTGAAGTCATAGGTGGCGATCAGATCCATCTCGGCGCCGACGTAACGGGCGGTGGTCCCCGTCCCCGGCCGGAGCACGACGCCCGACTTGTTGTAGAGCGCATCGCGCTCGGATGCGCGCCAGAAGAAATACTGCTGGAGGGAGAGCGTGAGATTGCGGACCGGGCTTAAGCTGACGCCGGCGCTAGCGCTGACGATGTTCTGTCGTCCGATGTAGTCGATGTACCCCAGGAACGAGTGGGCGCTCGGGAAGAGTTGGTTGAAGGTGCCGACGCGGCCGCCGGGCTTGCCGTCGCCGCTCGCATAGTCGAACTCGGCGTAGACGAAGGGGGCCAGGCCCGGAACCTGCAGATTGTAGCCGAGCTTGGTCGTGAACATCCCCGCGGCAACGTCCGCCCGGCCCACTGTTCCGAACTGGCCTGCTCCCTCGATCTCGAAGTCCAGGTGTGTCTGGCCGATCCTGCCCCAGGTCCTCGCTCCCAGCGTCTGTCGCCGCTCTCGTCCGGAGGTGGCGTTGATGGTGACGCCCGAGTTGTCGGCGCTCAGCCAGTAGACATCCAGATTCACCGGCGCGAAGGGAAGGGGCCCGGTGCTATAGATACCGAAGAGCTTGGTGTCCGACGTAGACTTGTCGAACTTGTACTTGTCTATCACGACGAGCTTGGCCCAGAAGGGGCTGATGGTCCAGTCTCCGATCCGGATGATCCCTTTCCCCCCGTCGAAGGTGCGGTGGAAAGCGTTGGTGAAGTCGGACACCCCGACCAGTCGCTGAGCGCCGAAGATCAGCTCCTGCCGGCCCCCACGCAGCGTCACATTGGCGTGCTCGCCGAGAGGAATCATGATGTCCGCGAAGCCGTTCTGGAGGTCCAACTCGTCAACGAACGACGTCGTCCGGCCACCCACGAGATCCCGGTCCAGGACGAACGAGCTCTTCCCCTCCGCGAACATGCGGAAGTAGGGAGTCACGTGGAGGTCGGCGCTCAGCCGGAACCGTGAGGCCAGGTAGGCGTCGGTATCCTCGGGCTCCGAGGAGCCGAACAGGAAGTGCCGGAAGTACTCCCCCCGCTCCCGGGCCTGCCCACCGATGGTCAGCCACACGGACCCGTCCCTCGTCAGCGGGATGAACTTCAGCCGGTCCCAGAAGTCATCCGTCGTGCTCAGATCAACTCCCCTCAGGACCGACCAGTCTTCGTCGAACCGTGCGGCATTTCCGATCTGAAGGGCGGGGCGTTGCGGTTCGCTCGCAGGCGGACCCGCCTCCGCCCACGCCGGCAGCGCGCCGGAGACGAAGGCCAGTGCGAGCAGCGCCATTCCCACGATCACCGCGACGTACCGGGGCCGGTTGCGCATGGCGGAGCCTACTACCGACGGGTCGCCTTCATACCACTCGGAGCACGCTTCATCGTGACCTCCCGACGCGCTTCGTCCCCGCCGGGTCAGCCCGGGTTGCTCGAAAGAGCAGACCGACAAGCGCGAACCAGGCTACCGACCGGAGTGGCCACCATCGCCGATGGCTACGGTGCATTGCAAGAGAAATTGGTGATGAATGCCAACGCCACATCGCTGAAGTCGGCCTGGCGCTACGAGAGCTAGAGAGCCGCCTCGGATGCTGCAGCTCTCCAGCCCTTATGGCTACCTTTCGACGCTGAGCCTGATGCCGGCCGCCGCGAGCTCGAGGCTGGCGCCCTGGGTCGTGCTCTTCAGCTCGATCACGACTCCGGTCTGATTCTTCATGGTCGCCAGACCCGCCCCACCGCCGATGGTCGCCTCCGCGGCGCCGGCGGTGTAGTTTCCATCCGTACGAGCGGTGAGCGCCGTCCGCGAACTGCAGGGTCAGCGTGTGCCGGCCCGGTGGGAGGGTGATCTCCGCTTCCGTCTGCCCCTTGCCGAAGTGCAGATCCTTGTCGTCGAGGGGGACCGGCTGGCCGGTGGCGATCGGCCGACCATCGATGATCAGGTGGTGGTGGCCGCTCGTGTGATCCAGAGGATCTTCACCGGCCGGCCGCAGCTTCAATCCCTCGAGGCCGAACTCGACCTTGACGGTGGGCGGGACGGTGGCACCGTTCTTCAGGTTCTTGAAGTACACCTTGCCCGGGACGCTGGGCGGCCGGAAGTCCTGGGCGGCGGCGTTGAGCACGAATCCGAAGGTGAGGGCGAGTACGGCGAGGGCGACGCGAGTCATGACATCCTCCTGACGTCTTTCAGGTCGAGTTCCTTCATCTTGTTGGAGGTCTCCAACCCCGCGGCTGGTTCCCCGGCCCATCGCGGATTCTTACGGAAAGCGGGGGGCGGCCGCGCCGGCACTGCGTCGCTCAGCCCTCATTGGGGAGCTCGTTAATGGTCGGCCAAGCAGTGCCGACTGTTGGCTAGGTCTTGGTGTGTGGCATGCGCTGTTCCGGAGGCAATGAGCCGCGCTTTGGCGATCACAACGAGGGAAACTCGATGACGGCGAGGCCTTCCACGTAGAGGCGCGTCACGTCGATGTTACGTGACATTCGTGTCATCATGCGTGGCCCTGGGCTCCTTCGCCGGCTCGGGCTCCTCCGGCACTCCGGTGGCCACGCCCTTCTTGAACTCGCTCATGGCCTGGCCGACAGAGCGTGACAGCTCCGGTAGCTTCTTGGCGCCGAAGAAAAAGACCCCGAGGCCGAGTGCGATCCAGAGATCCTGTGGTCCTAGCATAGCGTGCTCCTTTCACCCGTAACCGCTACTTGGCGATGCCGAGCGCGGCCTTGGGCAGCTTGTCGATCACCTCTGCGGTCACACCGAAGTTGTCCTCGAGCAGGCTGGCCGGGTTCGCGGCGAGCCACTGCGACAGCGAGATCTCGGTGTAGAGCGGATTGTTGAACAGGATGGCGAGTTGAGTCGGCTCGCCCCCGATCTGCTCGATCCAGTGACCGAAGCCCTGCGGAATGAAGCACACGTCCCCGCGGCCGAACTCTGCCATTTCCACCCGGCCGTGCGCCCCGAACATGCCGACGCGAGCCCGGCCCTTCGTGTAGTACTGCCACTCGTCCGAGTTTGGATGCCAGTGCATCTCCCGCAGCGAGCCGGGCTCGAGATCCATCCGCGAGCTGGTGAGCGTCGTCTGAATCGGGAACTCCACCGACGACACGATGCGCTCTTCCCCGCCCGCGAACCGCCGGGGCGCGGCCGCCCCCAGACGATACTTGTGGGTCAACTGGCTCGGCTCCAGATTCGCATTCCGGAACGGCTCGCCGAACTTCGGCGCCTTGCCCTGGACGATGTACACTTCGCCCCTCGGCAGACCGGCCACCACGCTCTCCGGCAGTTGCATGTTTCGCGCAACGATGCGCTGCGGCGTTCGTGAGATCCAGTCGGTGATGCTGAACGTGCCGAACTCGGAGAAGTCGCCGTTGTCGAAGCCCAGGAGAAAGTGGCACGCGCCCGGACCAAGCCCTTGTAGCGCGTGACCATAGCCTCTCGGGAAGAACCACGTGTCACCCGGGCCGAATTCGTTCTTTTCGACCGTTCCATCGGGCGAAACGATCGTGGTCATGACGTGCCCCTCGATGACGTACGCCCACTCGGCCGCTATCCCGTGCCAGTGCAGCTCGCGCAGACCGCCGGGCTGCAGGCGCATCGAGACCCCCGCGATGCTCCTCGAGATCGGGAAGTTGCTGGTGTTGACCTCCCTGGCCGTGCCGCCCGCACCCTCCCAGCGAGAGTTGCTGTTCTCCAGGCTGAACTTGAAAGGCGACAGCGCCGGGAACTTGTCGGCGTTCGACGCTTTCACCGGCGCCTCGGCCGCGACCGCGCGCTCCGCCCCCAGCCCGACCGCCGCCGCAACGAAAGGCGCCGCCGCCAGCAGGCTCCGACGCGTCATCCTGATCCCGGTATCCGCGATATTGTCTTTCACGTTCTCCCTCCGAGTGAATGTTTCGATCCAGGCTCATTTGCCTGTGCTGTCCCTTTTTCGAGGGGCGACGACGGAGGCGGGATCCGTGGGGTAGCTTTTTTGGCAAGGGCGCGCAACGATCCCCCGCAGGATACGCGCTCGTCTGCGTCGGCTTGTCGGGTTCTTGCCGGAATCCGATGGCGTTGCAACCCGAACCGCGAAGCGCCCGTCGGTAAAAAGTGTGGGCGCTCTCACATGACGGACCGCCACGAACGTCCCGCGATGACTTCGAAATCTCTACACCGGGCCGAGGGCTGCATTCGATGAGCAGGCAACTCGCGGCCTGGCGCTACGAGGCTGGCGTTGCGACCCTCCCGGAGGTCTACCGGACACTTCGTGTGCCCGAGGCGGCCGGGTTCTTTCGGAAGGCGCTGGCCTTTGCCGGCCCCGGCTTCCTGGTGGCCGTTGGCTACATGGACCCCGGCAACTGGGCCACCGACCTCGCCGCGGGCTCGGCGTACGGATACAACCTGCTGTCCGTGATCCTGCTGTCGAACCTGATGGCGATGCTGCTCCAGAGCCTCTGCATCAAGCTCGGTGTGGCCACCGGCCGCGACCTGGCGCAGGCGTGTCGCGAGCACTTCAGCCGCCCCGTCTCGTTCGCGCTCTGGGTGCTTTGCGAGGTCGCCATCGCCGCGTGTGACCTGGCCGAGGTCATCGGCTCGGCCCTGGCCTTGCAGCTGCTGTTGGGGATCCCCCTGATCTGGGGTGTCTGCCTGACCGCGCTCGACGTCCTCCTTGTGCTGTATTTGCAGAACCGCGGCTTCCGCTACATCGAGGCGCTGGTCATCGCCCTGATCGCGGTGATCGGGGTCTGCTTCGCCCTCGAGATCCTCTTCTGCCGGCCGGAGCTGGCGGGCATCGCAAGGGGCTTCCTCCTCCCGTCGGCCACGATCGTGACAGACCCGCAGGCACTCTACATCGCCATCGGCATCCTCGGGGCGACGGTGATGCCGCACAATCTGTATCTCCACTCGTCCATCGTCCAGACGCGCGCCTACGCCCGCACGCCGGCGGGCAAGCGGGAGGCCATCCGCTACTCCCAGATCGACTCGATGGTGGCGTTGACGCTCGCGCTTTGCGTGAACGCGGCCATCCTCGTCGTCTCGGCTGCCACGTTTCACCGCGCCGGCCACACGGCGGTCGCCGAGATCGGTCAGGCCTACCTGTCGCTGACACCGCTCCTCGGGGTCGCCGGGGCCAGCACGCTGTTCGCCCTCGCGCTCCTCGCCTCCGGTCAGAACTCCACCCTCACCGGCACCCTGGCTGGGCAGATCGTGATGGAGGGTTTTCTGGACATCCGCCTCAAGCCGTGGCTGCGCCGGCTGATCACGCGCCTGATCGCGATCGTGCCTGCTGTCGTCGTGACCGTCGCCTGGGGGGAGAGCGGGACCGCCCGGCTGCTGGTCCTGAGCCAGGTGGTGCTGAGCATGCAGTTGAGCTTCGCCGTGTTCCCGCTGGCGATGTTCACGAGTGACCGCCGCAAAATGGGTGAATTCACGAACTCGGGGTGGATCAAGGCGCTGGCGTGGGCGGTCGCCTTCCTCATCGCCGGCCTCAACGAATGGCTCCTGCTGCAGACAGTGCGCGAGTGGCTGGGCTAGCCTGAGCGAGCTGGGCTTTCAGGAAGGCGGCAGGCAGCAAGATCATCGCCGAGTCCACCTTCCAGTTAGACGCCCCGACAGTGGAAGATCGTTCCACCTCTGCCACATTCTTGCCGAAAGCCGCCGACCCTGCAGCCGCGCTCCGGGCGGGGCCGTCACAAGAATGATCACAGATCCATCACATGCAAGGAAGACGAGAGATGGGCCCAAAGAGGGTCGTGCTGGCGATCGTCCTCGCGCTCGGCTTCACCGGCTGCGCGGCGATCCGGCCGAACCAGACCGACTGGACCGAACAGCTCCTCACTGCGGCGGGGTTCCAGGTCGAGCCGGTCGCCACGGCTGAGGAGCTCGCTCATCTTCGGACGCTGAAGCCGCGGAAGGTCGTCCAGGACCGGAGAGACGATGAGATGCGCTATGTGTACGCCGATCCTGACGTATGCACGTGCTTCTACGTGGGCGACGAGCAGCAGTATCAGAAGTATCAGACGCTCAAGGTCCAGAAGGAGATCGCGGAGAGGCAGGACCGAGATTCAATTCGAGCGCGACGGCGAGAAATCAGGCCTTGATAAGTTCCACGTCCCTGAAGGCGAGCTTCGAGATGCAGCCCGGTTTCTACGAGGGCACCATCAGTCTCTACGAGGACGGGGGCACGCGCCGGCTGGTCCTGAACGACGGGTGGGCATCATTCAACGCGCAGGTGGTGCCCCAGTGAGAGCCGCCGTTGTGCTGGGCGCAGTGTTGCTGATCACCGTGCTGCTGGGTGGCTGCGCGGGACTGCATCCGACGCCCTACAACGGGCGCGAGTCGTGCGACGGCGTGGGGGGTATCTACACCGCCGACGGGCGCTGCCTGGGAGGAAACGCGTGATGAGGAGTAGCTCGATGCTCAGGTGGTGGGTACTCGGGATCTCGGCGGCGGTGGCTCTGGCCGGCTGCGCGTCGCTCGACGCGGGCACGGGGGCGGGAGGAGCCCCTCCCGGCACACTTGAGCTCGAGCTGGGCTACGGGTCCGAGCGGCCGCTCGGCCTGCCGCTGTCCCGGCCCGACGTGAACGCGGACACGGCCCAGGCCATCCAGGAGATCGAGTCCCGTCGCAAGGCCGATGCGCTCAGCCGGGAGAGCCGGCCGGACCCCGCGCGCCGTCCCGACCTCGACCACGACGTCACCCAGGGTATCCAGTCACGTGGCCTGGACCGGGTGATCGGCCGCTGAGCCGATCGCGCGGCGCCGTACGCCGGGTGGTGTTCGGGTGGATCAGCGCGGGGCGCGCTCTTCCGGCTTCGGGGGCGTGGCTCCGGAATCGGCTCGGGGAGCCGCCGCCGGCGGGTCGGCCTCGGCCCCCGCCACTCCCTTCTTGAATTCGCTCAGCGCCTGTCCGAGGGAGCGAGAAAGCTCGGGCAGCTTCTTGGCCCCGAAGAAGAAGATCCCGAGCGCGAGCGCGACCCAGATGTCCTGTGGTCCGATCATGGCTCTGTCTCCGTCGCGGACGACGCGTGGGGTGTACCGGGCATGCCGCGCATCGTCGCGCCCTTGACCGGCTCCTCGGCCGCGGCCTCGAGCTCGAGATCCGGCAGGGCCAGGGCGAGCGTCGCGACCAGCAGCGAGGCGGTGATGAACAATGGAGTCTTGCGGGTCATATCGTCCGGGCCTCCTCGTCTCCTTCATGGGACGGCGGCACGAGGGAATGGATTCCCGATGGGCTATCGCGTTCTTGCGGAAGAGTGGAGGAGCGCGGCTGCGGTGTGGCGGGAGCGCGTCATAGAAGTGTCGTGGGCGGCGCGAAGCGCCGGCTCACCGACTTGCGTTCCCGTGCCCGACCACTGCCCGACCATTGGAGGATGACATGGCAAAGATTCGCGCGCTCTCGATCGTGGTAGCCCTCGGCCTTGCCCTCCTGACGACGGCCAGCCCCGCCGGGGCGTACGTCATCGAGGCGCTGACCTCGATCTCGACCGACCAGGCCGGCGACAAGGCGACCCTGGAGAAGGCGATCCTGGCGGCCATCGACGACCTCGCGACCCACGCCGTCGCGTTCACCCCGACCGTAGTGTCGCTTCGGGAGACCAAGGTCGTCGGTGATCGGATCTACCTGTTCGTGCTGCTCGCGGACGCCGACGGGGAAGCGGAAATGGAGGTCCTGAAGGCCGATACGGCCCGGCCGGTCCCGGACCCGCTCTGAGGCGGCATGGGCGTCGCGAGCCGCCTCCGCCGGCACCCCTATGCGCTGGGGGCGATCGCCCTCCTGATCGTGGTGGTCGGAGTCGGCGCCCTGGCGCTCTCGGGGCCCTGGCGATCCACCGCCCGCGCGCAGGGAAGCGGCCCGACCCCACCGCGCGTGCCGGTGGTGGCCGCGGCGGCGCGCACTCGCGATGTAGGAGTCTATCTGAATGGCCTCGGCGCGGTCACCCCGCTCAATACCGTCACGGTGAAGAGCCGGGTGGACGGCGAACTGATCGCGGTCCGGTTCCAGGAGGGGCAGATCGTCAGCCGCGGCGAGTTGCTGGCGGAGATCGACCCGCGCCCGTTCGAAGCGCAGCTGACCCAGTTCGAAGGCCAGCTGGAGCGCGATCAGGCGCTGCTCGATAACGCCCGGCTCGATCTCAAGCGGTTCCAGGAGCTCGTCACGACGGACGCGGTGCCGCGGCAGCAGCTGGACACCCAGGTATCGCTCGTTCACCAGCTCGAGGGCACGGTCAAGAACGACCAGGGCCAGATCGACGCCACGAAGGTTCAGCTCGTCTACTGTCGCATCACCTCGCCCATCGCCGGCCGCGTGGGGCTCCGTCTGGTGGACCCCGGCAACATCGTGCACGCGACCGATACGGGCGGCCTGGTCATCATCACCCAGCTCCAGCCGATCACCGTGATCTTCACGATCCCGGAGGACAGCATCCCGACGGTGCTGGAGCAGCTCGGACGTGGCGTCCGGCTGCCGGTGGAGGCCTACGACCGGGAGCAGCGGAGAAAGCTCGCGGACGGCGCGCTGCTCACCATCGACAACCAGGTCGATCCGACCACCGGCACGGTCCGCCTCAAGGCCCAGTTCCCGAACACCGACAACCGGCTGTTCCCCAGCCAGTTCGTCAACGCCCGCCTCCTCATCGAGACCCGGCGCGGCGCGACGGTGGTGCCGACCGCGGCCATCCAGCAGAGCCCGCGGGGGTCGTTCGTCTACGTGGTGCGGCCCGACCGGACGGTCGGGGTCCGCCAGGTCGGCGTCGGGGTGACGGACCGTGACGACGTGTCGATCGAGCAGGGGCTACAGGTCGGGGAGCAGGTCGTGGTCGAGGGCGCCGAGCGGCTTCGCGACGGAGTGGCCATCGCGCTGCGGAACGGCCCGTGAACCTGTCGCGCCCGTTCATCCTGCGGCCGGTCGCGACGACCCTGCTCATGGCCGCGCTGCTGCTGGGGGGCGCCCTGGCCTACCGCCTGCTCCCGGTCTCCGCCCTTCCCCAGGTGGACTACCCGGCCATCCAGGTCTTCACGTTCTATCCGGGGGCGAGCCCCGACGTGATGGCGTCGTCGGTCACCGCGCCGCTCGAGCGGTTCCTCGGCCAGATGCCCGGGCTGAACCAGATGACCTCGACCAGCTCGAGCGGCAGCTCGGTGGTCACGCTGCAATTCACGCTGAGCCTCGGGCTCGACGTGGCCGAGCAGGAGGTGCAGGCCGCGATCAATTCGGCGCTGACGCTCTTGCCCCCGGACCTCCCGAACCCGCCCGTGTACAGCAAGGTGAACCCGGCGGACACGCCGATCCTGACCCTCGGGCTGACCTCGGCGACCGTGCCGCTGCCCCAGGTCGAGGACCTGGCCGATACGCGGCTCGCCCAGAAGATCGCCCAGCTCCCCGGCGTCGGCCTCGTCAGCATCAGCGGCGGGCAGCGGCCCGCGGTGCGGGTGCAGGCCAACCCGGCCGCGCTCTCGGCCTACGGCCTCACCCTCGAGGATCTGCGCGTCGCGGTGGCGGCGGCCAACGTCAACCAGGCCAAGGGCAGCTTCGACGGGCCGCGCCAGTCCTCGGTCATCGGGGCCAACGACCAGCTCCTGACGAGTCGGGAGTACAGGCCGCTGATCATCGCCTACCGCAACAACGCCCCGGTCACGCTCGAGAACGTGGCCGACGTGATCGACGACGCCGAGAACGTGCGCCAGGCGGCCTGGATGAACGGCACGCCGGCGGTCATCCTGAACATCCAGCGTCAGCCCGGCGCCAACGTGATCGCGGTCGTGGACCGGATCCAGCGGCTGCTGCCGCAGCTACGGGCCTCCTTGCCGGCGACGGTCGACGTGGCGGTGCTCACCGACCGCACCGTGACGATCCGAGGCTCGGTGGAAGATGTCCAGTTCGAGCTGATGCTGTCGGTGGCACTGGTCATCCTGGTCATCTTCCTCTTCCTACGTACGGTTCCGGCCACCCTCATCCCGGCGGTCGCGGTCCCCCTCTCGCTCGTGGGGACCTTCGGCGCGATGGTGCTCCTGGGCTTCAGCCTGAACAACCTGTCACTGATGGCGCTGACCATCGCCACCGGCTTCGTGGTGGACGACGCCATCGTCATGATCGAGAACATCGCGCGCTACATCGAGGCGGGCGATCCGCCGCTCCAGGCCGCGCTCAAGGGAGCCGAGCAGATCGGCTTCACGATCATGTCCCTCACCGTCTCGCTGATCGCGGTGCTCATCCCGTTCCTGTTCATGGCCGACGTGGTGGGCCGCCTCTTCCGCGAGTTCGCGGTCACCCTCGGTATCACGATCCTGATCTCCGCGGTGGTGTCGCTGACCCTCACGCCCATGATGTGCGCCCGGCTGCTCCGCCACACGCCCCCCGAGCGGCAGGGCCGGCTCTACCGGTGGTCCGAGCGCGCCTTCGACCGGATCATCGCGGCCTACGGCACGAGCCTGCGCTGGGTGCTCGGCCACCAGCCGGCGACCCTCGCGGTGGCGGTCGCGACTCTGGGGCTCACCGTGATGCTGTACGTGGTGGCGCCGAAGGGGTTCTTCCCGGTGCAGGACACCGGGACGATCCAGGGCATCTCGGAAGCGTCGCAGACGATCTCGTTCCCGGCGATGGCCGCGCGGCAGCAGGCCCTGGCCGGGGTGATCCTGAAGGATCCGGCGGTCGAGAGCCTGTCGTCGTTCATCGGGGTGGACGGCACCAACGTCACCGTCAACAGCGGGCGGATCCTCATCAACCTGAAGCCGCTCGCCCGGCGCGGGGTGAGCGCGAGCGAGGTCATCCGCCGCCTCCAGCCCGCGCTGGCCGGGGTCGACGGCATCCAGCTCTTCATGCAGCCGGTGCAGGATCTCACCGTCGAGGATCGGGTGAGCCGCACGCAGTACCAGTACAGCCTCGAGGATCCGGACGGGAGCGAGCTCAACCTCTGGGCCCCGCGGCTGGTGGACGCGCTGCGCGCGCGGCGGGAGCTGGCCGACGTCAGCAGCGACCAGCAGGATCAGGGGCTAGGCACCAGGCTCGTGGTGGACCGCAGCACCGCGTCGCGGCTCGGCGTCAGCCCCCAGGCGATCGACAACACGCTCTACGACGCCTTCGGCCAGCGCCAGGTGTCCACGATGTTCACCCAGCTCAACCAGTACCGCGTCGTGCTCGAGGTCAAGCCCGAGTTCCGGCAGAGCGCGGCGGCCTTGCGGGACATCTACGTCACCGGCGCCAGCGGCGGGCAGCCGGTGGCGGTGCCGCTCGATACGATGGTCCGCGCGTATCCGACCACCGCCCCACTGGTGGTCTCGCGCCAGGGGCAGTTCCCGGCGGTGACGCTGTCGTTCAATCTGGCCCCCGGGGTGGCGCTCGGCGATGCGGTCGTGGCGGTGGAGGCGACGACCCGCCGGCTCGGGCTGCCCGCGAGTATCCAGGGCAGCTTCCAGGGCACGGCCCGGGCGTTCCAGGCGGCGCTGGCCAACGAGCCGCTGCTCATCGCCGCCGCGCTGGTGGCCGTCTACATCGTGCTGGGCGTGCTCTACGAGAGCTACATCCACCCGCTCACCATTCTGTCCACGCTGCCGTCGGCGGGGGTGGGGGCGATCCTCGCGCTGCTGGTCTGCCGGGAGGAGCTGAGCGTCATCGCGCTGATCGGCATCATTTTGTTGATCGGCATCGTGAAGAAGAACGCGATCATGATGATCGACTTCGCGCTGGAGGCGGAGCGCCGGCAGGGCCAGAGCCCCGGTGACGCCATCTACCAGGCCTGCCTGTTGCGATTCCGCCCGATCATGATGACCACGATGGCGGCCCTGCTGGCCGCGCTGCCGCTCGCCCTGGGCAGAGGCGTGGGCTCGGAGCTGCGCCGGCCCCTCGGCATCGCCATCGTGGGCGGGCTCATCGTGAGCCAGTTGCTCACGCTCTACACCACGCCGGTGATCTATCTCGCCTTCGACCGGCTCGCGCGACGATTCCGGCGGGATCCGGCTGAGTCGGCATGAACGTCTCCGCGCCTTTCATCAAGCGGCCGGTGGCCACCACGCTGCTGACGATCGGCCTCGCCCTGAGCGGGATCCTGGCCTGGGGTGTGCTCCCGGTCGCGCCGCTGCCCCAGGTGGATTTCCCCACCATCCAGGTCACCGCGACGCTGCCGGGTGCTCAGCCGGACACGATGGCGACGTCGGTGGCCGCGCCGCTGGAGCGGCAGTTCGGTCGCATCGCGGGCCTCACCGAGATGACGTCCACCAGCTATCTCGGCTCGACGAGCATCGCGCTCCAGTTCGACTTGTCCCGCAACATCGACGGCGCCGCCCGCGACGTGCAGGCTGCGATCAACGCGGCCCGCGGCTACCTGCCGCCCACGCTCCCCAACAATCCGAGCTACCGCAAGGTCAATCCGGCCGACGCGCCGATCATGATCGTGGCCCTGACCTCCGACACGCTCGGCCGCGGGCAGATGTACGACGCGGCCTCCAGCATCCTGCAGCAGAAGCTTTCCCAGCTTCCGGGGGTGGGCCAGGTGATCGTGGGCGGCAGCTCGCTCCCGGGGGTGCGGGTGGAGATGAACCCCACCGCGCTCAACCAGTACGGCATCGCGCTCGAGACCGTCCGGAGCGCCCTTGCCGCCACCACCCAGAACCGGCCCAAGGGCCAGCTCGGCGACGGGACGCGGGCTTCAGAGATCGCGTCCAACGATCAGCTCCTCAAGGCCGCCGAATACGCCCCCGTGATCATCGCCTACCGATCGGGGCGGCCGGTGCGGCTCAGCGACGTGGCCCAGGTCGTGGACTCGGTCGAGGACGTGCGGACGACCGGACTGGCGAACGGGCGGCCCGCCGTGATGCTGGTGATCTTCCGCCAGCCAGGGGCCAACATCATCGACACGGTGGACGGGGTGCGCGGCCTGCTCCCGGAGCTTCAGGCCGCGATCCCGGGGGCCATCACGATGTCGGTGGTGATGGACCAGACCCAGACCATCCGCGCCTCGCTGCACGACGTCGAGCTGACGCTGGTGATCTCGGTGCTCCTGGTGACGCTGGTCGTGTTCGCGTTCCTGCGGAGCATTCGTGCCACCCTGATTCCCGCGGTGGCGGTGCCGGTCTCACTGGTGGCCACCTTCGGGGTGATGTACGTGCTCGGCTACAGCCTGGACAACCTGTCGCTCATGGCGCTCACCATCGCGACCGGCTTCGTGGTGGACGACGCCATCGTCGTCCTGGAGAACGTGGCGCGGCATCGGGCGGCCGGTCTCTCGCCCCTCGAGGCCGCGCTCCGGGGGGCCCGGGAGATCGGCTTCACGGTGCTGGCCATCAGCCTCTCGCTGGTGGCGGTGTTCACGCCCATCCTCCTGATGGGCGGCCTGGTGGGCCGCCTCTTCCGGGAGTTCGCGGTGACGCTCTCCGCGGCGATCGCGATCTCGCTGCTGGTGTCGCTCACCACCACCCCGATGATGTGCGCCACGCTCCTCGCCCGGGAGACGGACGAGCAACACGGCCGGCTCTACCGGGCGAGCGAGGGAGCCTTCGAGTGGATGCGCCGCCGCTACGAGGCGAGCCTCGCGTGGGTGCTGCGGCGTCCCCGCGGCGTGCTCGCCGTGACCCTCCTGACCGTGGCGCTGAACGGCTACCTGTTCTGGGTGATACCGAAGGGATTCTTTCCCCAACAGGACACCGGGCGGCTGCAGGGCGCCATCCAGGCCGCCCAGGACATCTCGTTCCAGGCGATGCAGGCCAAGCTGACCGAGATCGTGAACATCGTCGGGCACGACCCGGCGGTGGCGAACGTGGTGGGCTTCACGGGCGGCCAGGGCAACGGGCCGAGCACCGCCACCAACACCGCGCGCCTGTTCGTCATGCTGAAGCCGCTCGCGGAGCGGAAGGTCAGCGCCGACCAGGTGATCACGAGACTGCGCGGGCGTGTGGCCGTGGTGCCGGGGGCCCCCGCCTTCTTCCAGGCGGTGCAGGACGTCCGCGCGGGCGGCCGCACGGGGAACGCGCAGTACCAGTACACGCTCCAGGGGGACGACGTCCGGGAGCTCGACGCGTGGGGACCGCGGGTCGCGGAACGCCTCCGCGCGCTGCCGCACCTCGTCGATCTGAGCAGTGATCAACAAGATGGGGGGCGGCAGTCGTCGCTGGTGATCGACCGGGCCACCGCGTCGCGTCTCGGCATCACCCCGCAGCTCATCGACGACACGCTCTACGACGCCTTCGGCCAGCGGCAGGTCGCGATCATGTACAGCCCGCTCAACCAGTATCACGTGGTGATGGAGGTCGAGCCGCGCTTCTGGCAGCGCCCCGAGACCCTGCAGGACATCTATCTGCCGTCCTCCACCGGCGGCATGGTGTCGCTCAGCGCGTTCAGCCGGTACGAGCCGACCCGGACCGCCCTCGCGGTGAACCACCAGGCGCAGTTCCCGGCGGTGACGCTCACCTTCAACCTGGCGCCGGGCGTCGCGCTGGGAGACGCGGTGACCGCGATCGAGGCCGCGGTGCGCCCGCTCGGGCTGCCCGCCGGCATCCAGGGCAGCTTCCAGGGCACCGCGCAGATCTTCCAGGCCTCGCTGGCCAGCGAGCCCATGCTGATCGCGGCCGCGCTCCTCGCGGTGTACGTCGTCCTCGGGGTGCTCTACGAGAGCTACATCCACCCGCTCACCATCCTGTCCACGCTGCCGTCGGCCGGGGTGGGCGCGCTGCTGGCTCTGCTGGCCTGCCGCACCGACCTGACCGTCATCGCGCTGATCGGCATCCTGCTCCTGGTCGGCATCGTGAAGAAGAACGCGATCCTGATGATCGACTTCGCCCTGGAGGCGGAGCGCGGCGAGGGCAAGAGCCCGGCGGAGGCGATCTACCAGGCGTGCGTGCTGCGCTTCCGGCCGATCATGATGACGACGATGGCCGCGCTCCTGGGCGCGCTGCCGCTGGCCCTCGGGCGTGGCATCGGGTCGGAGCTGCGCCGGCCGCTCGGGATCGCCATCGTGGGCGGGCTGATCGTGAGCCAGGCGCTCACGCTCTACACCACGCCGGTCGTGTACCTCTACCTCGACCGCGTACGGCTGTGGTGGGCGCGGGGGCGCGCCGGACATGGGCGGCCGCTCGCGCCCGCCGCGGCCCCGGATGCGCTGGAGCCGTGAGGCGCCGGACGGTCCGTGGGCGTCTCGGCGGCCCGCTCGCGCTCGCCGCCGCGCTGCTCGTGCTCGCGAGCGCCTGCACCGTGGGGCCCGACTACGTGAGGCCGTCGATGATCAGCCCCGACGCCTACAAGGAGCTCGACGGCTGGAAAATCGCCCACCCTCGGGACGACCTGGCCCGCGGCCCCTGGTGGGAGGTCTTCGCCGATCCGCAGCTGAACGCCCTCGAGGCGCGCGTCAGCATCTCGAACCAGAACCTCGCGGTGGCGGAGGCGCAGTACCGGCAGGCCCGGGCGCTCGTGCGCGAGGCGCGCGCCGCGTATTTTCCGACCGTGACCCTCGGGCTCGGCTACACGCGGTCGCGTCAATCGACCACGTTCGTCTTCGGGGCGACCGGGGGATCGTCGAGCGGCACGTCCGCGGGCAGCGCGACGTCGACCGGGACGTCGGGATCGTCAGGATCCTCGGGCGGCGCCCGCTCGGACTTCCAGCTGGGCCTCGACTTCTCGTGGGAACTGGACGTCTGGGGAAAGATCCGCCGCGGGGTGGAGTCGAACCGGGCCGCCGCTCAGGCGAGCGCGGGAGACCTGGAGGCGGCGCGCCTGAGCTTCCAGGCGGAGCTGGCCCAGGACTACTTCCAGCTGCGCACCGTGGACGCCCAGAAGCACTTGCTCGACGAGACGGTCTCCGCCTTCGAGAAGTTCCTTCGCCTGACCCAGGACCGATTCGCGAGCGGGGTGGCGTCCCAGGCCGACGTGGTGCAGGCGCAGACCCAGCTCAAGACCACCCAGGCTCAGGCCATCGATGTGGGCGTCCAGCGCGCGCAGCTCGAGCACGCCATCGCGATCCTCATGGGGCAGGCGCCATCCACCTTCACGCTGCCCGCCGCGCCGCTCAGCGCCACCCCGCCCGCCATTCCGGTCGGGGTGCCGTCCGAGCTGCTCGAGCGGCGGCCCGACATCGCCGCCGCCGAGCGCCAGGTGGCGGCCGCGAACGCCCAGATCGGGGTCGCGGTGGCCGCGTTCTATCCGACCATCACCCTGAACGCGTCGAGCGGCTTCGAGAGCTCGAGCCTGGCCCAGTGGTTCACCGCCGCGAGTCACTTCTGGTCGGTCGGGCCGGGGATCTCGCAGACCGTGTTCGACGGAGGGCTGCGACACGCCCAGACCGACGCGGCCCGCGCGGCCTATGACGCGACCGTCGGGACCTACCGGCAGACCGTGCTGACCTCGTTCCAAGGGGTGGAGGACAACCTGGTCGCCCTCCGCATCCTGGAGCAAGAGAACGGCGTGCAGGACGAGGCGGTGACGGCGGCCCGGAAGTCCGTGGAGCTGACCACGAACCAGTACAAGGCGGGCACCGTCACAACGTGATCACCGTCCAGACCATCGCCCTGACCGACGAGATCACCGCGATCCAGATCCGCGGCCGGCGGATGGCGGCCGCCGTCCTGCTCGTCCAGGCGCTCGGCGGCGGCTGGACGGCGGCCGAGCTTCCGTCGCCACAGGACGTGACGAAGAGGAACCCATGATCCGTCTTGCAGTTGTCCTGTTCGTCATCGTGTTCGGATTCGTGCTCCCCCCGGCCACCCAGGACTTCAAGCTGCCCGGCATCGCGGGGAGGGTCTACTTCAAGAACCTTCGCATCCAGAGCCGGATCCCTCTTGTCGGGGGGTCCCGATGGACGGAAGCGGCTGCTGACAGGACGCGCACGGTCCTCGAACGCGTTCGCGATGACGGGGGCCCACGCGGCGGTCGCGACGCGCCCGGTTCCGTGCTGGATGAGCTGCGCGGCAAGGCACAGCGCGCAGTAGAATCGCCCCCGTTCTTCACGCCGGCAGACGAAGCTCTCCAGCTCTCGCCGAGCGAACTCCTTGACGTCACCCGTGCTCATCTCAGCACACCGGAGCGCCCCCCGGCCGCCCACCGGCCGCCGAGGGGAGAACGCTCACGAGACGTCGAGGCATCGGGCCGCCAGCCCGGCGGGCGGGCCCCGCGGATACCCGTGCAGGATCAGACCTGTCCACGAGCCCCACGGTACGGCGGATGTTAGAATGCCGGGAATGCATTCTCTGCACTGGGAGATGCCCTGAGTGAATTGGCGCGCCTTCGACTTGAATCTGCTGGTTGTTTTCGATGCCATCATGCAGGACCGGAGCGTCACTCGCGCTGGACAACGCATCGGGCTGAGCCAGCCGGCCATGAGCCACGCGCTCAACCGGTTGCGGGGCTTGCTGAAAGACGAGCTGTTTGTCCGCACGCCCACCGGCATGCGGCCGACCCCTCGCGCCGAGCAGCTGGCCGCGCTATTGCGCCAGGCGCTCCGTGAGCTCCAGCGGGGGCTTCAACCAGAGACCTTCGTCCCGGCCACGGCCGATCGGCGCTTTTCGCTCGCGATCAACAACTATGCCGCCGTGGTGGTTGCCCCGCCGCTCGTGACCGCCGTGTCGACGGCCGCCCCCTCAGTGCAGCTCGATCTCCGGCCGAGCGGCACGCTGGATATCATCGAGTGCCTCGATCGCGGGGACCTGGACCTGGCGATCGGCAGCTGGGACAGCTTCGGCGAGCGCTTCGCCTGCACGCAGCTCCTCGAGGACGAGTTCGTCATGGTCATGCGTCGCCGCCATCCGGCTGGCCGCGGCGCGCTCTCGGCCAAGGTGCTCGCCGGCCTGACGCACCTCGATCCTCCACACGGGGAGAACACCGACTTCCTCGACGCCTGGCTCAGCGAGCGGGGCCTGACGCGGCGGATCGCGCTCCGGGCACCCTATCTTTCCGCCATGGCGATCCTGAGCCGATCGGATCTGGCGGCCACGCTGAGTCGGCGAATCGCACAGGAGTTTGTGCGAACCGACCGACTCCAGATCCACGAGTTACCTGTCAAATCACCAGTGGTCCACACCACGATGCTGTGGCACCGAAGGCTCGACAACCATCCTGCCCACCGCTGGTTGCGCGATAGGATCATCGCGGCGACTAAGAACTTGTAGGCCACGTGAACTGAGGCTGCGAGGATGCCGAGTGGCCGGATAGCTAGAACGCTCGTCCGTCAGCATCTGCCCCAACCGATTGAGGTCGTGGCTGCACACCGATCTCAGCAAGGCGCTCATCCCGGTCGACGAGATCGTCCTTGGTGGTCTCCCGCCGGACGGCATCCCGGCCATCGCCCGGCCACGCTTCGTCGAACCAGGCGCCGCTGACGCGTGGCTCTTACACCCCTAGACATCTGACGGAGAAAATCCTCACCTCCAAGGCCGCCCTAGAGGTGAGCTGGACCGTTCACCCTTCGCTGGGTATGGCCCAGAACTGGCGTGCAACGTGCAGCACGGTTGCGTCACCGGCCGCCACTTCGAAGGCGATGGCATCCCCTGGCCTGATCTCGCCGAGCGCGAGCGCATCATCATGATCGTCACGAACGGTCGCAGCGCGGGCGACGTGGACTCGCTGGGCGCCGCTTCGTGTCTCGACCACCAGGGTGTTCGTGCTGGCATCAACCGCCCTGACCAACCCCGTCCCGGCGCTCACGTGCGCGGAGGGCTGGGGTTCATCGGCGGCCGCGGCCGACCGGGCCGACACGCCCGGCAGCGCCAGAGTGACCCAGACTCCGAGCAGCAGCGCTACCGCCATTATGATTGGACTCTTTCGGTTCATGATTCTCCTCCTGTGTGTTGGTGCCCTTTACCTGATTCCTTGTTGTGACGAGCGCATGGACGCGGTGTCACTGCGATGGCAGGGAGTTCCGCAAGAATGCGCCAGTCGGTGAGCGCAGGTCTCTTTCCGCCCGCCCCGCCGGTTCACTCGGTCACTTGGAAGTTCTGACGCGGATTAGTTATCTATTTCTTGCTGTCTTGTAACATGCTGAACTGAGTCGCATGCGAACCCATGCCCGCCATCCCGGGCCAGAGCGGGTACGGGCACCGCTGCCATTGCCTAACGGGCGTATCTATGCGCTGACGAGAGGGCGGGGGCGCCTCCCCTTCGGGCGAAGGCCGGGCTCGAAGTTCAAGGTTACGCAGGTCCCTGCCGGCGGCGTACGGGCGGTCGAAGGCCATGAAGATCGGCGGCCTCGTCGAAGATGCACACCTCCCGTCCGGGATGAAGCGTACCGAGCCTCAGTCGCAGACCGACTGGCCAGGGACCCAGACCGGCTCGAAACGCTCGAACCCGTACTGGTCGATATACGGCTGGTTGGGCCCCCAATAGCCCTCCCGCCAGTAGCAGGAGCCCGGGGCGTAGGCATCGTCGGGGTAGCGCGTGTCGAAGCCGCCGAACTGGTGGAAGCCGTGCCCGAAGCGCTCGTGGCCACCATGAAACTCGTGTCCGCCATGGAATGCCTGCCCGCCGTCCCGAGCCAGGCTTGGTACCGGAACGGCCGCGACTGCCAAGACGACCAGCGCCAAGATGATCCTGCGGATCACTGGACGCCTCCCCGCTAGCGCATTCTTGCTACACTTTCTCAGATCGTCGCTCATGACTTTAGTCAACTCGCGCGCGTAGGCGCGAGCCTCCTGAACTTGTCTCCGTTGTCCCTCATCGCGTGATTCCACGCCTTCGTTGTTTAGAAGTGTCGGTGGGCCGGAAAGGTTCCACGGCAGGGAGGATGGCGCCGGTCTGGCGTAGGCCGCAGTCACCCAGCGAGCAGGAAGAGCCCGGAGCGGCGGCCTCTTGAGGGCTTCGGGCGAAGGCCGGACGAGTGCCGCGAGCAAGCCCGCGACAGCCAGAAGACTTGCGGTCATGGCCGCGGGCTGCCGCTGCGCCTCTTTCTATCTCCGACCCCGGAGCAGGGCGGGACCGGACGGCCCCGGCCGGGGCGGCCCCCCCCCGGAATGGGCTGAGGGGCAGGGAGGCACGGGAAGGCCGGGCTCGGCTGGACGGGGGCGGGGCGAGGGTCGCCCCCCGACCCCGAGGCGGGCGATCCGGAGGCGCTCGGCGGGACGGACGTGCCGCGCGGCGCGAGCCTACGCCAGCGGGGGAGGCGGTAGCTCAGGCGCCGTTCGCCGGATGACCCTCCGGTTCAGAAGGAGCAGTTTTCGCACAACGTCCCACGGCCAGTACGTCAGCGTGTACCGCCCGAGCACGACAACGGTCTGACGATGCCCCTTCAGGGCGTCAACATCTCTTCGCGCTTCGATGTCCCAGCGGCCAACGTCCGGGGGCCTGGCCTGCCACTCTTCGGTGCTCTTCCACTCGACGAGCACTTCCCCGAAGATCGGCGCGCGCATGATCGTGCAAGCGGGACCAGTTTCAAATAGCACGTAACCGTTGGCGCTCTGGAACGTCATGGCCCGAGCCTCCTCAGTCTCTGAGCCAGTTCAGGGGCAAGCCCTGTGCCAACCAGGCCCGAGACCGCCAGCAACTCAGTAACCAGTAGTCCCGACTGGGCAAAACGCACGCGCACCGTGGGAAGTCTGGTGTTTGAGGGACGACAGTCTGTCCGATGGGCGACGGTTGTCGCGTCAGGGGCCGCAGGCGCGGCGGTGCCGGGCGGGAGTCGTCCGGCCCTACGCCGCCGCCCTACCGGTGAACTCCGGGCCGCCGCGGTGCGCACGCGACGCGGCCGCCAACCGGCTCGGCGGTAGAGCGGCCGCACGACCCGGCGCAGGAAGTGTGCGGAGCACGCGGCATCGCAGGCCGTGATTGCCACACCTTGCCCACGCCCTTGAGCTGCCCGATGTAGAAGGTGTCCAGACACACGAGCTCGCCGGGCTCGCGGGCAGCGACATGCCGCGGCCGGCCGTGCGGGGCCTGCCAGAGGGCTCGGCGCGTCCGCTCGGTGAGCAGTCCGGCCGTCTGCAGGGCGCGGTGCTCCAGCACGGTCAGCCGCTGCCGGCGTGTCGCCAGCCCCGCGCGCCGCAGGGCCCGCTGCACCGTGCTGGGGGCCACGTGCGGACGCGCGGCTATGCTTCTTCCGGGCCTCTTGTCGAGGCAGCGATGGCTTCCTGTCAGCGTGTCAGTGGAACTATCAGCAGGACACTTGACACTGCAGTTTAAGGACATTTATAGTTCGGTCGCTTGTCGAGCTCTACAGCAGGAACAGCTGTTGCATCCGCATTCTGCCGCCGTTGGAGCCAGTGCTGCGAGCCGGGGGTCTTCATCTCCTACCACGACCGGGCACGTTCTATTGGGCGGGGACGTTGGGCCCGGCCAACGCAACGGAAGGAGCCGTATGGAGGGTCTGGTGAACGCTCGCATCTGCCGAAGTGTTTCCCCACGTGTGAGTCGAGTCTCGCTTGCATCGCTGGTCTTCCGCACACAGGGAACCGACTAGATGGTGTTGCCGGACTTCACAACCCCGCGCGGGGCGGAAGAGTACCCTGAATTCATCCCGGTGAGCATCGCCGAACGCGCCATCGTGCGCCATCCCCCGGTGTTCCTCTTCGACGAGCCCCGGTCCAACCTCGACGCCAAGCTGCGCGTGCAGATGCGCGTGGAGCTCAAGCGGCTGCACACGCGGCTGGAGACGACCGCGATCTACGTCACGCACGACCAGATCGAGGCCATGACGCTCGGGACCGGGTCGTGGTCATGAAGGACGGCTGGATCCAGCAGGTCGGCGAGCCGCTCGAGCTGGACAGCCACCCCGCCGACCTGGTCGTCGCGGGCTTCATCGGCTCGCCCGCCATGAACTTCGTCGAGGTCACCATCGGCGAGACCAACGGCGCCCTGGGGGCGGAGAGCCCGAGGTTCCGCGTGGCCGTGCCGCCCGCCCAGACGAGCGCGCTGCGTCCCTACAAGGACCAGCCGCTCACGCTCGGGATCCGGCCCGAGGACCTGCACCCGGTGACGGGCAGCGATCCGGCGCAGTACAGCTTCGACGCGGTCGTCGACGTCGTCGAACCGCTGGGCTCGGAGATCCTCCTCGACCTCAAGGCGGGCCCAACGTGATGGTCGCGCGCGTGGAGCCGACGCTGCGGACGAAGGTCCACGACCCCGTGCGCTTGGCGCTGAACCCGGAGCGGCTGCACTTCTTCGACACCAAGACGCAGCTGTCGATTTAGCCGGCGTCGCGTGGTCCCCGGCACGCGGCGGCGTCGGGAAATCGCGGCGGCCTACGCGCTGATGGCGCCCAGCCTCCTGCTGGTGCTGGGCGTCCTCGCCTACCCGGTGGCGTGGGAGGTCTGGGTCAGCCTGACCGACTTCTCGAGCCACTCGACGGGCGCGGCGGCGTTCGTCGGCCTCGCCAACTACGCCAGGCTCGCGAATGACGTCGACTTCTGGTCTGCGCTCCTCACGACCGTCCTCTATTTCGCGGTCACGACCGCGGCCAAGCTCGTCCTCGGCGTCGCGCTGGCCCTACTCCTCGCGCGACCCGGCCGCGGCCGCGCGCTCGTCTTCCTGGCCGTCTTCCTGCCGTGGGCCTACCCCGGGGGCGTCAGCGTCATCGGCTGGTTCTGGCTGCTCAACCCGCCGATCACGACCTCCTACAGCACGTTCATGGGCGGGATCAAGTACGCGGTGGACGGCGCGCTCGGCACCGGCGCCTGGGCCTTCACGTCCGTCGCGCTCTTCAATATCTGGCGGGGCTCGTCGTTCACCGCGATCTTCCTGCTCGCCGGGCTCAACGCGATCCCTACCGAGCTGTTCGAGTACGCGCAGCTGGAGACGCGCTCGGCCTGGCAGCGGCTCCACGCCGTCACGCTGCCCCTGCTCCGCCCCTACATGGCGCTCGCCGTCTTCCTGTCGTTCACCACCGCCTTCGCCGACCTCGCCAACGTCTGGATGCTCACGGGCGGCCGCGTCGTCTTTCCCGTGCTCGGCACCCAGGCGTACTGGCTCGGGATCAAGGCGGGCCGGTTCGCGGAGGGCGCGGCGCGCTCGCTGTCGCTGGTGCCGCTGCTCGTGCTGGCCGTGCTCCTGCTCTTCCACTGGTTCGACCGGCGCGAAGAAGAGGACCGCGCGGCGTGAGGCGCCGGCGCGCGGTGCGGGCGATGCTCCTCCTCCTGGCCGCGCTCTACGGCCTCTTCCCCGTGTACTACGTCACCGTGCAGTCGCTGAAGACGCCGGAGGAGGACGTGTTCGGCAATCCGTTCTACGTGGCCGACCCGACCTTCGAGAACTACACCGAGCTGTTCGAGGGCGACGAGGCGCCGGTGCGCGGCTACGTGATCGTTCCGCACGTGCCCTTCGCAATCTGGGCGCTCAACTCGGCGATCGTGCTGGCGGGCACGCTGTCGCTGACGCTGCTCGCCGGGGTTCCCGCCGCCTACGCGCTGGGACGGCTACGGCCGCCGGGCTGGAGGTGGTGGCGGCGCGCGCTGCTGGCGACCTACGTCGTGCCGCACACGATCCTGTTCATCCCGATCTACCAGCTCATCATCCGCCTCGGCCTGGACGACAGCCACGGCGCCCTCGTTCTCATCTACACCACCATGGCCCTACCCTTCTGTGTCTGGATCCTGTCGGCGTACTACCGCCACCTGCCGCGGGAGATCGAGGAGTCCGCGTTGGTGGAGGGCGCGACGCCACCACGCGCGTTCTTGCGCGTCGTGCTGCCGATGAGCCGTAACGTGCTCGTCGCGGCCGGCCTCTTCACGCTGGGGACGGCGGCGAACGACTTCATGCTCGCCTCGATCTTCCTGCTCGACCGCCACCAGCAGACGGTCGCGGCGGGCCTCGGCGTGATGGATGTGAGCCTGGAGGAGCTGGTGGCGGTGGCCGGCGTGAACCTGGCGTCGATTCCGATTGTGATCCTGTGCGCGCTCTTCGCCCGCGGCTACGTCCGCGGCATCACGGCGGCGATGGTGGAGGGCGCGTAGGAACACGGGGGCCGAACAGAGCGAAGAGCCCATGCCGCAGATGGCCCTTCTTCATCGGCCTGCGACGGGAAAGCGCACGATGCGGTGCAGGGACGACTCCGCGACGTAGAGATAGCCGTCGGGGCCCAGGGCGAGGCCCTGTGGATCGGCCAGGGGCCCGGCCAGCCGCGTGACGGCCCCATCGGGGGACACGCGGAAGATCACTCCCACCGAGAATCCCCCGCTCACGAAGACGCCGCCGTCCGCGGCCGCCAG
>WNFC01004453.1_pt1 | contig 26269 bp, 20 predicted proteins | sample 5400541 | NCBI WGS metagenome assembly WNFC01 (sample SAMN13153342, study PRJNA577476) | soil metagenome | isolation source: 120 cm saprolite under Douglas fir tree site 2 hole 2 replicate 1 | place: USA:California | collected 2015-04-18 | reverse complement strand
GTGGCGGCAAGATCTACGTGAACGTCGATCCCGATGGCCTAGGCCCAGCTGGATTCGGCGATCACAGCATCTTCGTCGTCGACACTCACGTTGGAGGTTTCGATTTCATACCGGCCCAGCCGGACCGCTCAGTTGACGCAGAGCCGGGCCTGGCCTGGGACCGTACCGGTGGCCCGCACAACGGCCGCGTGTACCTGGTGTACACGCTGGAGCAGAAGAACGAAAGCGACAACATGGACATCTACGTCCGCTATTCGGACGATGACGGCGCGACCTGGAGCGCGGGCGTACGGGTGAACGACGACAACACCAAGAATAGTCAATTTCTCCCGAAGATTTCTCTTGATCCCACAACCGGGAATATCGCGGTCATCTGGTATGACGCCCGCAACGATCTTGGCACCGGCGGGCCGGGTGACACCGACGGCATCCCCAATACCGATGCGCAGGTTTGGGGCGCGTTTAGTACCGACGGCGGGCAGACGTTTACGAAGAACATTCAGATCAGCGCCGGAACCTCGAACTCCCATGATGCGCAGAACGGCATCGATTACGGCGACTACTCCGGGCTGTCGTTCTACGGTGGAATCGCACATCCGGCATGGTCTGACAATTCAAACAGCACCGGGGACAATCCTGACGGCACTCTTCACCAACTCGATATCTACACCGCAAGTGTGCCGGTGCCCAGGCGATAAGCCGTTTGGTCTGCAGATAGGACGGGAAGGCTGTTGGGAATCGGCTCTCACAGATTTCTCGTCCGCGGCGATGCCGGCATCTGCTAATCGATATCTGGCGCATGGACAAACTCAGCGAAGATGCGGTCCGAGAGATTGAGCAGATCCATTCGAGCTGGATCGAGTTCGAAGTCGCAGGAGAAGAACACAGCTTGATGACGTTGTGCGCTGACGATATCGAGCTGTGGCCGCCTGACGCGCAGCCTGTACTTGGACGCGCGGCGGTTTCAGCGCAGTTGGCGCAAGGAAACACGAGAATTCACGGCATAGAGATTAGCAATCGTCGCATTAGAGGTTCAGACGAAATTGCTTACTTGACAGCACGCTATAAAACCACGTTTTCCTTGCCGGAAGATTCCACCCCGAGACAAGCCCTCGGAAGCCATCTGTGGATACTGCAAAAACGGGCCGGTACGTGGGTTGTCACTCTCGTGAGCTGGTCATCGTGGGGCCGTGCGGCCGTTCCCGAAACTCGTCAGCCGCAACGGAACTAACGAGGGACCCGTTGAGCTTACCGCGTTGTAGAGAACCTTCTCTCATTCACCAAACGCCATGATCCATCGACATTGATAGAAACCAGACGCTACCCCGTTCCTTATCAGCGGCTGTTAGTCGTGTACGTGCGGCCTTGCAGGCGATGCCGGCATCTGCTATCCATATCTGGCCATGGACAAACTCACCGAAGATGCGGTCCGAGAGATTGAGCAGATCCATTCGAGCTGGATCCAGTTCGAAGTCGTAGGAGAAGATCACAGCTTGATGACGTTGTGCGCGGACGATATCGAGCTGTGGCCACCTGACGCGCAGCCTGTGATTGGACGCGCGGCGTGATCGCCCGCCTCGAAGACCGCGCCTTCGACGCGATGCAATTGTACGAGCAGGCGATTCAGTCGGCTCACGAGAACGGCTTCGTCCAGAACGAAGCGCTGGCCCATGAGGTGGCCGCGCGGTTCTACTTGGCGTCTACCCTCCTCGCAAGTGCACTTCGTGGTCGGGGACGCCTATTCCGACATTGACGAAACGCGGGTTAACGAGCACCGTCCACGAGGAGACCAGCGCGCCTTGCCTTACGTAGGCAAGAGCAATGGCTGCGGTTCTCCGGCTTGTTTTGCCCAATTCCAGATGCCGGTTCAGTCGCCAGGAGTAAGTTTCCTCCATGAAAATCCCCGCTGATCTTTTTGAGGCATTTATAAAGTGCTCCACCAAGTGCTGGCTGCGGGCCGCTGGTGAGCCAACTTCAGGCAACGCTTATGCAGAGTGGGTGAAATCGCAAAACGAGTCCTATCGCACTGATGCCGCCAAGCGGTTGATAGCAGATGTTCCCGTAAACGAATGCGATGTAGCTCCGGTCGCGGAGAATCTGAAGATCGCCAAGTGGCGTCTGGCCGTGGGCGTGGAACTCTGTATGCCTTTCGTAAAGGGGGTGTCCACGCATGCGGGTTCTGGAGGCATCCTGCCGCAAGACAATTCCCTTGTCGTTTCCTGTTCCCCGGCGAAGCTGGAAGCGTCGCTATCCGCAGGCAAGATGCCCGCGCTACCTTCACTCGTTGCCTGTCTCCATGCCGTTGAGCGCGTGCCATCCGCAGGCCGGGGGAAACATGCCCAATTCATCCCCATCCGTTTCATCTTCACCAATAAGCTCACCAAGGACGACCGGCTGCTGGTGGCCTTCGACGCCCTCGTGCTCTCGGAAGCACTGGGACGCGAGATCGCCGTCGGCCAAATCATTCATGGCGAAGACCACGCCACGTTGAAAGTAAAAACCTCGGCCCTGGCCGGCGAAGTGCGAAAGCGCCTGGAAAAGATCGCTGCCCTACTGTCCAACCCGACGCCGCCTGACCTTGTCCTGAACCGGCACTGCGCCGAGTGTGAGTTCCAGACCCGGTGCCGGCAGAAGGCTATCGAGAAGGACGACCTCAGTCTGCTGGCGGGCATAAGCGAAAAAGAGCGCAAGAAACTCCATAGCAAAGGCATCTTCACTGTCACCCAACTCTCTTACGCGTTCCGGCCGCGCCGCCGTCCTAAGCGACTCCGCGACAAACGAGAGAAATATCACCACTCACTGAAAGCGCTCGCGATTCGGGAGAAGAAAATCCACATCGTCGGTAGCCCGGAGCTGAAGATCGAGGGCACACCCGTTTATCTGGATGTCGAGGGCCTGCCGGACCGCGATTTCTACTACCTCATTGGCGTGCGTATCGGCAATGGCGCATCTGCTGTCCAGCACAGCCTGTGGGCGGACAGCGTGGAGGACGAAGGGAGGATTTGGCGGGAATTGCTTGGCATCCTCGAAACCGTCGAGAAGCCTGTGCTAGTTCACTACGGGAGCTACGAGACGACTTTTCTAAGACGAATGAGCGAACGTCACGGAAAACCGCTTAAAGGCTCTATTGTAGCCGCAACCATCGAAGCTGCGGTAAACCTGCTGTCCGTGATCTTCGCCCAGGTGTATTACCCCTGCCACTCCAATGGTCTGAAGGAAATCGCCAAGCATCTTGGATTCTGGTGGTCTGCCTCCACAGCGACTGGGACGGGAACCATCGTCTGGCACCAAGAATGGGAGTCGTCACGAGCGCCTGCAGCGAAAGAGGCGATCCTTATTTACAATGCCGAAGATTGCCAAGCTCTCGAAGTCGTATCGAACTGCCTTCTTGAACTGCATCGAGTTTCCTCTCGGATAGGAAACTCCCCTTCCGGTGACGTCGTTAACACGGCACACTTGAAGTGGGAACACCCGTATGGTTTCAAAAAGAACACATTCGCCTTCCCGGAACTAGATGTCATAAACAACGCGGCTTACTGGGACTACCAGCGAGAGCGGGTCTATGTGAAGTCCAACAGAAGCTGGAACGAAGTCAGGCGAAATGCGAGATCCACGAAGGTCTTGTCCCCCAGCACGACAGTCGAGTGTGCCAGGCCTCGCTCCTGTCCGAAGTGCAACTCGGCACACTTCTTCAAGCACACGAAATCCAGTAAAACCATCCTCGACCTCAAGTTCATGAGGCACGGAATCAAACGGTGGATCACTCGGTACCGCTTCCACAATTACCAATGCCAAAACTGCGGAGCAGTCTTCCCGCCCCAAGGGAAATGTTGGACATTCGGCAAATTTAGATTAGGCAGCGAGATCATTGCCTATGCACTCTATCTGAACATCGAGCTACGGCTGCCGCAAATACACGTTGACCAGAGTCTAAACAAACTGTTTGGCTTCCACTTTCCGATTGGTGACACGACCCACCGCATCAAAGAACAGGCAGCGAAGATATACCACGGAACCTACGAAGGACTGCTTACAAGGCTGTGCAGCGGTCGGTTACTCCATGCCGACGAAACGAAGATCGGCATTCGAGGCAATGATGGATTCGTATGGGTGTTTGCCAACATGGAAGAAGTGGCCTACGTCTATAGGGAGACTCGGGAGGGCGACTTTCTTTTGACCATGTTGAAGGACTTCAAGGGCGTCTTGGTGTCGGATTTCTATGCCGCCTACGACGCAATCCTGTGCCCTCAGCAGAAGTGCTTGATCCATCTCATCCGAGACTTAAACGACGACGTGTTGAAGCACCCCTACGACGAAGAACTGAAGCGGCTCACATTGGCCTTTGCGGTCCTGCTCAAGCCAATGGTGGAAACCATTGATCGATACGGCCTCAAAAGCCGCTTCTTGAGGAAGCATCTGTCGGCTGTGGATCGATTCTATCGGCAGATCTCGGACGTACACCTGCAGAGCGAAATAGCAATAAAGGTCAAGGAACGGTTGGAGAAGAATCGCGACAAGCTCTTTACCTTTCTGATCTTCGACGGTGTACCATGGAACAACAACAACGCTGAGCACGCCGTCAAACCCTTGGCCGCGCTCCGGCAGATCATCGAGGGAATCACTTCTGAAAAAGGTATCCGCGACTACCTTGTCCTCCTGAGCATCTGCGAAACCTGCAAATACGTGGGCTTGGATTTCCTCGATTTCCTCCGGTCGGGGGAAAAGGACATTCACGCCTTCGCAGAGAGTCGGCGCAGGCGTAGGCTTGGCCATGACGGTTCAGCTGACGCACCTACTCGTCTTGGTTGAATCAGGTCGAGCTGTGGTTTGCGAAAATCCAGCGCGACGTCATTACCCGCGGTGTTTTCACCTCGGTCGCAGATCTAGCCCGCAAACTGCAGAAATACATTCGCCTACGCCGAATCGGCAAAACCATTTCGCTGGACTTATACCGACCCTCGGCAACGCATTCGTACTTAACGAAATCACTGGGGCAGGTTACTAGGGCGTACTGGCCAACACTCTGCGAGAGTTTGATGCTGCATTGACAGTCGAATCACGTGCAGTACCATAAATACATGCAACTGTCGGATACACAATTAATTCCACTGGACGCCATTGAACACCGCATCCATGTTGTTCGTGGCCTGAAAGTTATGCTCGACAAAGACCTTGCGGAGTTGTATCAAGTGCCCACTAAGCGCCTCAACGAGCAAGTGAAAAGAAATGTCGATTGATTTCCTCTCGATTTCATGTTCCAGCTAAGCGAGGAAGAAGCGGCAGCTTTGAGGTCGCATTCTGCGACCTCAAAAACCGGCCGGGGCGGTCGGCGCTACGGCTGCGACTGCTTTAAACTATGTCGCCTACAATTTCATCAAGATTCATCGTACACTCCGCACATCCCCGGCCATAGCTGCTAGCGTTACAGATCGGCTCTGGAGCGTGGAAGATTTGGTAGCCCTCTGGGGAGTCTTATGAGCAGCGGAGGTTGGAAAGAGCAGCGTGAGAACAATTGGGCTGTCTGGCTGACCGAACCGGGGGGAGAAACTTTCCTTGGCCTTGCTCCTATGGCTGGCTGCTGGCCCCTGCAGGCGCGCTGGTCGTTACCTCCGTAATCTATTGGCTGCTGGCTGATGCCCTCCATTCGCGGTTACAATCTCATTCAACCTGATTGAGTTCTGTGGGGAAGGGGTGTTATGAAACTCATAGCTCGCCTTGCCCTTTTCGTGTGTGTGCTCGCCGCCACGTGCGTCGCCGCGGCACCTGCCCCTGCACCGCTGAGTCCGAGCGAAGAATTGCAGCGTGTGGATGGCGAGGTGGGCCGTTACGGCGGACACTTGGTCGTCGGGCAACGTTCCGAACCCAAAACTCTGAATCCGGTCACAGCAACTGATGCCGTTTCGCGTGAGGTAATCGGCCGTCTTATGGCGGACTTAATTACCGTCAACCGAGCATCACAGCAGACAGAGCCTGCGCTGGCAAAATCTTGGACCACATCGGCAGACGGGCGCACGTTCACCCTCAAACTTCGCAAAGGCGTACGGTTTTCGGATGGACATCCATTCGATGCCGACGATGTGATTTTTTCTTTTACCGTCTACCTGGATGAAGCGGTGAATTCACCGCAGCGCGACCTGCTGATCATTGACGGCAAGCCGCTCAGCGTCACCAAGCTGGATCAGTACACCGTCCGATTTACTCTGCCGCGGCCCTATGCCGCCGCAGAAAGAATCTTCGACGGCCTGGCCATGCTGCCGAAGCACATCCTAGAAAAACCCTATCGCGAGGGACGGTTCGTCCAGAGTTGGTCCCTAAACACGCCGCCTGCGGAGATCGTGGGTCTGGGGCCGTTCCGAGTCAAGGAATATCTGGCCGGACAGCGAATCGTGTTGGAACGCAACCCGTATTACTGGAAAGTCGATCATGATAACCATCGACTGCCATATCTGGATGAGCTGGTTTTCCTTTTCGTCGGCAGCGAAGACGCACAAGTAGTGCGCTTTGAAGCGGGAGAGACCGATATGGTAAGCCGGCTCAGCGCGGAGAACTTCGCCCTGCTGACACGAGAGCGCACGCGTACCGGCTCGCAACTGGTGGACCTCGGCCCCAGCCTGGAATACAACTTCCTGGTCTTCAACCTCAACGATCTGAGCGCGAAGAAACTGGACACCATCTCGGGTAAACAGGCCTGGTTTCGGGACCTCAAGTTTCGCCAGGCCGTGTCGGCGGCCATTGACCGCGATTCGATAGTGCGCCTTGTATATGGTGCGAGAGGCACGGCGCTTTGGGGCAACGTAGGTCCTGGCAACAAGCTTTGGGTCAACCAAGCGATCCCCCATCCGCAACGTTCATTGGAGACCTCGCGACAATTACTGAAATCCGCCGGATTCTCCTGGAACAGTGCCGGCCAATTGCTCGATTCGTCGGGCAAAGCGGTCGAGTTTTCCATTGTTACCAGCTCGTCCAATACGCAACGGATGAAGATGGCGACGCTTGTGCAGGACGACCTGGCGCATTTGGGCATGAAGGTCCACGTTGTGCCTCTCGATTTTCGCGCGATGCTTGACGGCGTGTTCCAGAGTTTTGATTATGAGGCCGCGATCATGGGCCTGGGTGGCGGAGATCCTGACCCAAATCCTGAAATGAACGTATGGCTCTCCAGCGGCAGCACTCATCTGTGGCATCTGGGAGAAACCCAGCCAGCCAGCGAATGGGAGCGAGAAATTGATCAGCTAATGCAGCAGCAGATGATCACGCTGAACTATGAGAAGCGAAAGCGGCTTTACGATCGGGTCCAGCAGCTCATCGCGGAGAACCTGCCCTTCATTTTTCTCGCCACACCGAATGTTCTCGCGGGCGCCAAGGGACAGGTCAGCAATTTTCATCCCGCTGTGCTGGATCATTACACGCTGTGGAACGCGGACCAGCTTTACCTGCGCACCGAAGCCAGAGGGGCAGAAAGAGCCGGAATCCGGTGACGGTTGCAGCGAAATTGCAGCGGGAAGGTCGGACGTCCTGGCCTGACGATCGCCTTGTAGCCGAATCCCTGGAGGGCAATCAGCAAGCCTGGTCGACGCTCGTAGACAAGTACAAGAACCTAATCTTCTCGATTCCCATCAAGCTTGGCCTGTACGAGGATGCAGCCGACATTTTTCAGGCTGTATGCCTTGACCTGCTTACAGGCCTACCGCGACTACGCAAACCGCGTGCGTTGCCGAAATGGCTAATGCAGACTTGTTATCACAAGTGCCTTCAGTGCCGGCGCAGAGCGGAAAAGCATGTGCCACTCGGCGAGGAGGATGGCGAGACATCGCTTACGAACGGCAGTCTGTCAACGCTTCCCGACGACATGCTTGTCCAACTTGAAAAAGAGCAGATAGTATTTTTTGAGACTCCGCCCCGTCCTTACGAGGAGATTGCGCAGGAACTCGGCATCGCCACAGGATCGATCGGATTCATTCGCGGCCGCTGTCTCGGAAAACTTAAATAGCAGTTGGAGAACATGGGGTTCTAAGTGAGCGTGAAAGCCGTCCAGCGAACCGAGTGTGATGCAATGATCGAGCGTTTGCTGGCGCTTGACGATGACGCCAGCCGCCGCCAATTGATTGCGCAGCAGCCGTCGCTCGACTGGGATCATCTTGTCTCCACCCTCACAGACCGCGTGAGGCAAGAGGTCCACGTAAGTGCCGCCAACGCCCAGTGCTTGGCAGATATTGCGATCACGGTCGCGGAGACGTCGGGGGGCCGGACTGCTTTGGCCAAGAGCCTGCGCGCAAAGGCCAACGCCCTGTACTCGCTGGACCAACATTCCAATGCCATCGAGATGCACGAGCGTGCCGCGGCGCTGTTTGAAGCTGCGGGCGAGCAGCTCGAATTGGCGCGCACTCTAAGTGGATCTATCCAGCCGTTGCTTCTGCTGGGGCGTTACGATCAGGCGCTAGCGGCAGGCGAACGCGCCCGGGCCATCTTCGCGAATCAAGGGAACGCCTGGCGCTTGGCCCGGCTGGAAATCAACATCGGGAACATCTACCACCGACAGGATCGCTTCACCGAAGCATTGGCGTGCTACGAACGCGCTTATCATGAGCTACTGTCGCACGATGATCCCGAAGGCCTCGCCGCGGTGCTGAGCAACCTCTCGCTTTGCTACATCAGCTTAAACGAGTTCGCGAAATCGCTGGAACTCTACCAACAGGCCCGCCAACACTGCGCACAGAAAGGCATGCCGGTTCTGGTCGCCTATGCCGATTACAACATTGCGTATCTCTATTTCCTTCGCGGCGAGTATGGACGCGCGATCCAGATGCTTCGCGATGCATCGGCCAGTGCAAAAAAAGCAGGCGATGCGTACCAGACGGCGCTGTGCAATCTGGACCTCGCGGAGATCTACCTCGAACTCAACCTGACCGCAGAAGCCGCCGAACTTGCCCCTGCAGCTCACGAAGGCTTTCAGCGGCTCGGGTTTGGTTACGAAGCCGCCAAGGCGCTCGCTTTTGCCGCCATTGCCGCCAGCCAGCAGGGACAGGTTTTTGAAGGGCTGAAGCTGTTTACCAAAGCAAAAGAAATGTTTGTCGCCGACAAAAATCAGGTCTGGCCCTCGCTCATCGACCTGTATCAGGCGCTGGTGCTGTTCAATGAAGGCCGCCTATTCGAGGCACGCCGCCTCTCGACTACCGCGCGCAATTTCTTTAGTGCGTCCACAATGCGAAGCAAAGCGGTACTGGCGGAATTGCTTCTCGCCCGTATTGCGCTGCGCTTGAAGGACGGCTCTGCAGCACGCCAGCACTGTGATTCTGCGCTGCAGCAGTTGAAAGAATTGGAAACGCCAGTGCTCGCCTGCCAAGCAGAGTTTCTATCAGGCGAAATCGAGCAAGCAGCTGGCAAGGACGAGCATGCCTATGAATCCTACTGCCGTGCCCGCAGCCTGCTGGAGATGCTCCGAGGAAACCTACGCGGCGAAGAGCTAAAAATCGCCTTCTTCCGCGACAAACTGGAAGTCTATGAGAACCTCATCGACCTCTGTCTCCGCCGGCCCAACGGATTCGAAGAGGCATTCGGCTACGTCGAGCAAGCGAAATCACGCAGCTTGATGGATCTTCTGCTTCGGCCCGTACACGTGCCCTCACAAGCGGATGCCGGGCAAAGCGAACTGGTGCGTTCGATCCGCAACCTGCGCGAGGAATTGAACTGGTATTACAACCTGATTGAACGAGAGCAACTCCGCCCTGAAGAACGGTCACAGGAACGAATTCAAAAATTAGAGCAGCACGCGCGGGAGCGAGAACACGATCTCATGCGGGCAGCCCAAGAGGTGACTGCCGCCGAGATGAGTGACGCGGGATTGCAGGCGCCCAGCACTGTGTCGCTCGACGAGATTCGGGCAGCCCTCTCCACTGAAACCGCCTTGGTGGAGTATTTCTGCGTGCAAGAGCGCGTCCTCGCCTGCGTTCTCGACCGCGACGATCTGCACATCTTCCCTGTAACTTTGCGGTCGCGTGTGCAAAAGCTGCTGCAGTTGCTGCAATTCCAGCTCTCAAAGTTTCGGCTCGATCCACAATACGTGAGCACATTCCAGGAATCGATGCTGCAGTCCACGCAAGCACACTTGAAGAATCTTTATCAGGAGCTGATTGCGCCGGTGCGGGATTTGCTCAATGCCAAGCACGTGGTTTTTGTACCGCATGGCTTGCTTCACTACGTTCCGTTCCATGCCCTGCATGATGGCGAATCCTATCTGGTGGATCGATTCTCTGTTTCCTACGCTCCCAGTGCGAGTATTTATGCGCTGTGCCAGCAAAAACAGGCGAACACTTCTGGAAAGTCGCTACTCCTGGGCATCCCGGACGCACAAGCGCCTTCGATCGCCAGTGAGGTGGAAGCCCTGCAAACAATTCTGCCGGATGCAAAGCTCTTCATGGGCTCCGCCGCAACCGAAGACATTCTGCGGACGCATGGACCAGGCAGCCGGATCGTGCACATTGCGACGCATGGATATTTTCGTCAGGACAATCCCATGTTTTCCTCTATCCGTCTGGGGGGATCGTATTTGAGTTTGTATGACCTGTATCATCTCAAGCTTCCGGCCGAACTGGTTATCTTGAGTGGCTGCGCAACTGGTTTAAGTGTGGTAAGGCCTGGGGACGAGGTGGTTGGATTGGTCCGCGGCCTACTCCAGGCTGGCGCGCAATCGTTAGTCCTTAGTCTCTGGGACGTTCACGACCGCAGTACCAAAGAGTTTATGATTTCCCTCTACACCCGGTTGCAGCAGGGCCTTTCCAAGCCGCTGGCCTTGCAAGGCGCCATGATCGAATTGAGAGAGCGCTACCCGCACCCGTACTATTGGGCTCCTTTCACGTTGATAGGAAAGGCGTAAGCCGGCACTCAAGATTTTTTCCCACCACCCTATATTTTCCCCCGGCTTGCTCTCCCTTATGTACCAGATGGGCAAAAGCCTTCCTCGCCGAAAGCGGCGGGCAGGGGCCACCAAATCCGAACGCACGAGGTTGAGGAATGGATCATTTCTCGGAGCAAGCCTGGGCCGATTTCGTTCGTGGAATCAACAAGTCCGAAACCCATACCGATATCGAATCGCATCTTGCACGCGGATGTTCGAATTGCAAAGCGGCATTCAAATTCTGGAATCAAGTGCGGACGACTATTGCGAATGAACAAACTTACATGCCGCCGGACAACGCACTGCGCATGGTGAAACAGGAATTCGCGGCCAAGTACTCGCCGGAGCAGCGACCGTCGGTATTGGCGAGCCTGCTATTTGACACATTCGCGCAGCCTCTACCAACAGGAGTACGTTCCGGAGCGGCAGTCGTGCGGCAACTAGTGTACGAGGCTGAGGGACTCACGGTGGACCTCCGCCTGGATCCCCAACCGCAGTCCAACGAAATCTGTGTGGTAGGCCAGGTGCTCGATAAGGGTGTCCCGCGCGTCTCGCCGAGCAGTGCTTCCATCATGCTCTGGACGGAAAAAGGACAACCGTTAGTCCAGGTCAGCGCAAACGAGTCTGGTGAGTTCCAACTTGAATTCGAAGTGCAAGAGAACCTGCGACTGTCGATCGATGTGGCGGGCCGCAAAACAATTCGGATTCCATTGGCGAATTTAGGGCCAAGCAATGTCGCGGGATGAGATTACGTTGGGAACCAGAGCGGATTACCGGTGAGATCTTACCGGCGTAATTAGCATAACGCGAAGAGTGACTTTAGAATTTGGCACAGCACATAAGAAGGTCCCCCGACTGGAGAACTGAAATGAACGCGATCGTTGATGGTAGGAGATCGAGCTCTAAGCGGTGGGTTGTCGTAATTGGTTTGCTGCTTTTCCTGATCCCCTTATGTGCACCGCCGGCGCACGCGCAAGCCCGTCTCGTTGTGCGCGACTCGCTAGGTCTGTCAGGCATTAATCTGATGTGCCCGTTGCTGGGATGCAACGTCGTCCGTGGCCTGGGTGACCCGCAAGGACAATTGTTCCTAGTCACTTTCCCGTCCATTCTGAATCCAGTGACGGCGTTGCTGAAACTCAACCTGCAACTCGGCATTGTGGATGCCGAGATAGACCAGGTCGTGAATACCCAGGCGGCCTATGCGGGACCCGCGCCCTCGTACCTGACCGACGAGAAGCCGACCTCGTACTATGGCGCGACGGTGTGGCACGGCTATGTGGTACAACCAGCCAATCAGTTGATACGCACGAGTTCAACCCAATCCACATTTCACGTCACGGGCTCCGGAGTAACAGTTGCAGTGATTGATACTGGAGTGGACCCGACCAATCCTGTATTGCAGAAACTGCTCGTTTCCGGGTATGACTTCACGCGAAACACCAACGGCGGGTCAGAAAAGTCTGACGTCAGCACCACGCCGGATCTGAGCCAGCCGCAGACTGCGCAAGTCAACCAAAGGACGGTTGCGGTGCTCGATCAACGTACTGTGGCTGTCCTCGACGGCTCGCAGTATTCGGCGTTTGGCCATGGCACCATGACCGCTGGCATCGTACATTTGGTCGCACCGCAGGCGAAGATCATGCCGCTGAAGTCGTTCAAGGCCGACGGGACAGGCTACGATTCCGATATTCTACGGGCGATTTACTACGCGGTGAAGAATGGCGCCAAGGTGCTCAACATGAGCTTCGATTATCCGAACTACTCGCCGGAGCTTGCCAACGCCATCAAGTATGCAAATAGCAACGGAGTGATCTCAGTGGCGTCGGCCGGAAATGACGGCCAGCAGGTAGCGGTGTATCCCGGCGCGTTGCCGGCGGTGATCGACGTTGCCTCTACCTCCAATTCGGATATCCAATCAGTATTCACCAACTACGGCGCGCCCCCGGTCTGGATGGCTGCTCCAGGCGAAGGTGTAATGACGACTTATCCGTGGGGTACTTATGCCGCAGGATGGGGGACTTCGTTCAGTGCACCCTTCGTCAGTGGAACCGCTGCCCTGATGTTAGGCACCAACGGGAACTGCACCAGTTCTAAAGTCGCGTTGGGATTGGCGCATGCGGCGTCTATTTCCAATCCCCAATTGGGATATGGACGCCTGGACACGTACCGAGCGGTGCAAGCATGCCACTGATGACGAGCCATGGAGCGCAGACGAGAATGATGATCGCGGGAATTGGCGATCCACTGTCAGGACAACCCAGCTCTTTAGTGCTGCGCATTAAAGAGCTGGAGGAGCAGCACCTTGCATTTCGCAATTCGCTGATCTGCGCTTTTAACCAGCTGCTCGATCTCAAGGACATCAGTACTGGTGTGCATAGCACTCGTCTGGCGGAGTGGGCGATCCGAGTGGCTCGGAAACTGAATATTCCTGAAGAACATATGTACCAGGTCGAAGTTGCGGCGCTACACCACGATGTTGGCAAGATCGGAGTTCCGGACGCCATTCTGAAAAAACAAGGGCCTCTCACGGCCGAGGAACGCGTCTTGATTAATCGGCATCCCGAATACAGTTGGTCCATCCTGCGCTTGTTCCCGGGGCTCGAAGACGCGAGTCTGTACGCCTTGCATCATCATGAGAACGTCGATGGGACCGGGTATCCGGCCGGGCTGCAAGGGCACGACATCCCGGTCGTCTCGCGTATTGTCTCGGTCATTGACGCTTACGATGCAATGGTCTCAAACCGCTGCTACCGAAAAGGGCTTCCTCACACCGAAGCGATCCGTCGACTGGTGGAAAGTACCGGAACTCAGTTCGACGCGGAGGTTGTACACACATTTATCCCCATTGCGGAGCAAGAAGCTGCCGAAGTATTCGCCGCAGCCGGAACCAGTACCAGCGCCGCGCTGTAGATGGAGGCGCAAGCAGGCCTCGCGCTCTGTCGCTACGGCAGATCCGAAATTCATAGAACACCGTTAGGAGAGCCCACAGCAATCCTGGTTGCGCCGTTTGAGGAGACCCTCCCCTTCCTGCTTTATCTCAGAAATGCCTGACTTCGTTCATCTGCTTGGTATCGATGCCCGTGGCCACGCGTTGCCGTGCGGCCGAATCCCCCCTGCCTCCGCAAATCAAATCCGACAAGCGTAATTCGCGTCACCGACATTCAACCGGCTTCCTAAGTGCAATACCTGCCGCTGCACAGGGGCACTAGACAGCGTAGGACGGGTCTCCAGGAATGGCTCCGCGGGGCCCTTACGAACCACACCTACCCCAGGAACAATGAGGCGGCTAACCGTGGGAGATTGTGCTCGGGCGCCCTCGGCGGATTGCGAAACATCGACACATGCTTAAAGGACGAACACTCTGCGAGAGTTTGATGCTGCATTGACAGTCGAATCACGTGCAGTACCATAAATACATGCAACAGTCGGATACACAATTAATTCCACTGGAGGCCATTGACATCGCATCCATGTTGTTCGTGGCCTGAAAGTTATGCTCGACAAAGACCTTGCGAAGTTGTATCAAGTACCCACCAAGCGCCTCCACGAGCAAGTGAAAAGAAATGTCAATCGATTTCCTCTCGATTTCATGTTCCAGCTAAGCGAGGAAGAAGCGGCAGCTTTGAGGTCGCATTCTGCGACCTCAAAAACCGGCCGGGGCGGGCGGCGCTATTTACCATACGCGTTCACAGAACATGGCGCACTCATGCTGGCCAGCGTACTTACGAGCACCATCGCAGTGGAGGTGAGCATCCAAATTGTACGAGCGTTTGTGCGCCTGCGTGAGCTTATTACAAGTCATAAAGAGCTGGCGCGTAAGCTTGAGGCGCTAGAACACGAGTATGATGAGCGCTTTAGAGTTATCTTTGATGTGCTTAACCAGCTCACGGGTCCATCTGAGGAACCCGATCGCCCACCCATTGGTTTTGCGAGTTAAAAGCGTATTTGCTAGATATAGTCTCGGCAGCTTAAAAGAAAACTCGTATTCCCTACGGGCTTTTCGGTTGCTAGGGACCGAATCCATGGTCGCAGACGCAGTTCATGGGCGGACAGAATTATGCGGAAGATCGACACTGTGTTCGCAAAATGAGTACGGCCGGTTTGCCGTGAGCAACCAGAATCTAAATATCAGTTCCAACAATATGGTTGATTCCCGCAACTCAAGCAAACAGAGCCAATGGAGTACCGTGGCTCTCGGTGGCTAGTCACAGTATCGGTGAATTAACGGGAACGTGTTGGATTGCCATGATCCGTCGATAGCAGTGAGTGGTGATTCGGCTAGAAGACGTGCCTTGGGCTCAGGCCGCCTTGTCATTAGTCTGTACCACCCCGGTGCTAATAGTTCCGCGCCACCGCGTCATCGAGGAGATGCGCGAACACATGCTGCCAGGGTTGCGCTTTGACCCGGAGCCAGTTCTCCCATTCGTTACCGAAGCAATTCGGAGGTAAGACTGTGGATGCCAACATACCGTAGCCGTCTGTTAGCATTCGACGCTCTCTGAGCGCTGCCGACATCTGCTGCTCTACCAGCCGTTTGGCTATGGCTAAGCCCAGGCCCGTGCCTTCTTTCTTTGCGCTTCCTTCGCCGACTTGACGAAACTCATCAAAGATGACTGCTTGATCCTCTGGCCGGATACCTATGCCGGTATCGCTAACCGAGAGCCTTGCGTAGCTTCCGTTGCGGCTGGCTTGCACTTGAACGACCCCACCTTCGGGGGTGAATTTGATTGCGTTGCTCAGGAGGTTGTACAAGACCTGTTTAATGCGAAGGGGATCGGCAGAAACCGTGAGATCGGGTTCAATCGCGCTCTTCAGCTCAATCTTTTTTGCTGTCGTCAAGATCGTCAAACTGGACAGCACCTCCAGTACTGCCACTTCGACGAGAAACTCCTGACGATTTAGTTCCAACTGGCCCGACTCGAGCTTCGACAGATCCAGAATATCGTTGATGAGTTGCAGCAGAAACCGGCCTCCGTTTCCGACGTGGTGTACGAAGCGTTTTTGTTTGTCGTTGAGTTGACCCGCCGTCTCTTGGGCAAGAAGATCCGAAAACCCAATGATGGCATTCAATGGAGTACGGAGATCGTGATTCACGCTGGCAAAAAACCGGTTCTTGCCCTCGGTTGCCCGCTCCAGTTCGTGCCCTCGTCGCTCCAGTTCTGCGTTGGCTGCGGCAAGCTCATCCACTTTTTCTTTCAGTTGCCCGGCCAACTGCATGAGTTCCCGCTGCTTGAGTTCGAGCTCCCCGTTGATTTGCACGGCGTCCATGAATGTCGAGAAGAGCAGGTCCAGAATCTGCTGGCGCTCCGCAGTGATGAAATATCTTTTGCCGCTTAGATAAATCTCTGCTCCCCATTGCATGGTATCGCCCGTCCGCATCTCCCGGTTGACTAAGATGTACTGAATGCGCGAAAGAAGATCCGAGGCCTCGTAGGGTTTGCGAATGAAACTGTCTGCACCGCATTCCAGCGCCTTCAGCACCTCTTCGACGCCGGAGAGCGAAGTCAATAGGACAACGGGAGTGTTCTGCAGCGTTTTATCGGCCTTGATTTCCTTGCACAGTGTATGGCCGTCCATCTCCGGCATCACGATGTCACTTATGATTATGCTTGGCGGACGCTTTCGCGCCGCCTCAAGGGCCTCTTTGCCGTTGGTGACGGCCGTGACCGCGTAGTGCTGCTCTTCCAGCAAATACTTTAATTTCTCAGCCTGTGTCAGACTGTCCTCGGCAATCAGAACCTCTGGTCGGGAACGCTTTGTGTTTTTTGCGGGACTCATTGTGAAATCCTCGTTTCCTTGTTTACCAGGCTTGTCAGCGCTGCCGCAATCTTGTCCGGCGAAAGCACATAGGTTGCGGCTTCGAGCTTGATGGCTTCACCCGGCATGCCATGCACCACGGAACTTTCTTGATCTTGGGCAATTGTGATGGCACCCTTTTCTTTCATCAGCTTCAGTTCCTGGGACCCGTCTTTTCCCATGCCCGTTAGCAACACGCCAACGGCATTCCGTCCATAGACAGTTGCAATTGAGCGGAAGAGTTGAGACACAGACGGGCGCAGGCCATTTTCAAGTTCATCCTTCGTCAGCAATATTGTTTCGCCGTGGCCTACCTTCATGTGCGCATCATCGGGAGCGACGTACACCTGACCGGAGCAAATTCGTTCTCCGTCTCGGGCAACACGGACCGGCAGAACACAGCTTCCATTCAGCCACTCCACAAAGCCGGAAGTGAAACCCCGCGTCATGTGCTGAACAACCAGCACGGACACGGGGAAGTCCCCTGGAAGACTGGATAAGATCGTCTGAAGCGCAATCGGTCCACCAGTAGAGGCCCCGATCGCAACGATCTTGATATCGCCCGCCTGTCGTTTCAGGTCCAGTTGCTTCGAGGTCGGATAGATGCGCACGCCAGTTCTCTGCGGAGGGCGAACCCAGCGTCTAACCACTTTGACTTCCGACATCAGTTTGACCGTCCGGAGCAAATCCGCTGCTGCGGTCTGATGCTCTGAATTGCCTACTCCCGGCGGCGTTTCCACGACCGCAAGTGCTCCTGCCTCCAGCGCCTGGAAAGTTACGGCCGCCTCTTTGAGATTCGGTCTGCCGCTCACGATGACAATAGGTGCGGGCTGTGTTTCCATGATCCTGCGAGTTGTATCGAAACCGTCCATCTTCGGCAGGTGGATGTCCATCGTGATCACGTCCGGTTGTGTTCGCCGATTGGCTTCCAGGGCGTCCTCTCCCGAACTCGCGGTGCCGACGACGTTGATCCCGGGGTCAGAACTCAGAATATGAACGAGTAAGTCCCTTACGACGGCTGAATCTTCTACAATCAGGACTTTTATGGCGTTCTGCGTCATTTCATACCAATCTTCCAATGACCTCTAGCAAATTTCCGTGATCAAAGCTGCTTTTTACGATGTACGCATTCGCACCGACATCGATTCCACGCTCGCGGTCCTCTCGCGATTCAAGCGAGGTTACCAATACCACCGGCAGGTGAGAGAGTTTCTCGTCTGCCCGAACCTTCGCGGTAAGGTCAAAGCCGCTCATACGGGGCATCTCCACATCCGAAACTATCAGATCGAACTGTTCCGTTTTCAGCGCCGCCAAAGCGTCCAGACCGTCTACAGCGGTTTTGACCGTGTAGCCCGCGGACTCCACAATAGTTTTCAGCAGTGTCCGGGCGGTGATTGAATCTTCCACGATCAAAACCGACTTGTTCTCTGTACGATTCTTTACCTCCACGGTTGCGTGATGCGGAGCAAAGGTGGTTGCTTTCACGGCGGAGTTCATCAAATCAGGGACGTCGAGAATCGGCACCACCTCGCCGGTTCCCAGCACAGTCGCTCCCATAACATTTCGTAGTCTTGCAAGGTGCGGGCCCAGTCTTTTCAACAACACTTCCTGTTCGCCGAGGACCTGGTCTACTGAAAACGCGATGCGTTTTCCGGCCGAATGAAGAACAAGGACATAAATTTTGTCGGTTGAGTCGCCGGCGCCATTCTTCGCAGGAAGTCCCAAGACATCTTGCAGTCGCACGAGCGAAACGGCCCGTCCTTCAAATTCGATGGTCTCACGGTTTTCGACGGTTTTTATTTCCTTCTGGCCCATTCTCAGGACCCGCTCGACATGGCTGGTGGGCAGGACAAACAAGAGTTCATGAGCCCGAACCAGGACTCCCTGAAAAGTCGCCAGAGTCAGAGGCAGGAGGACTCGGAAGGTCGTTCCAGCCCCAAGGCGCGTCTCGATGGAAAGATGTCCGCCCAATTTCTCCACCTTTTCCCGCACGATGGCGAGTCCGAGACCCCGCCCGGACAGGTCGGTGATGATTGGGCTGGTAGAAACCCCTGACTGAAAGATTAGCGAAAGAGTCTCCTCCTCGCTCAGGTTCGAGGCTTTATCCCGCGAGAGGACACCCAACTTGAGCGCGGCTGCTCGAACCTTGCCAGCGTCAATGCCTGTTCCGTCATCACTGATGAGAATTTCAACCTTGTCGCTGGCTTTTGGTGTCATGGTTACGGTGATCGTCGCAGGCACGGGCTTCTTATTTTGTTTTCGCTCTTCGTCACTCTCAATGCCATGATCGATACAATTGCGCAGCAAATGAATCAGAGGGTCCTTCAACTGTTCCAGGATTCTTCTATCGATTTCGATGTCGCCGCCCTGGATCGTCAACTCGGCGTGTTTTCCGCTATCATGTGAGAGGTCTCTCACAATTTTTGGGAAGCTTTCAAAAAGCCAAGAGCAAGGGAACAATAAGGTCTTCCGCATATCCTCGGCCAAATTGTCCACCATACTGCCGAGAGCTCGGTGGTCCTGTTCGGCTGATCTGGCTACTTTTGCCACCTTATTTTCAATCGATCCAAGGTTGTTGTCGTTCCATACCAAAAAAGCGAGGATCCTACCGATTCCCGCATTCAGTTCATCATGCCCGCTCAAGTGTCCTTGGGCTCTGCTGTCTTTGCCATGCTTCTCCAGGTATTGCTCGATTTTCCGCACATCGAAGCGGATTTTCGCACGCTCGCATTCCACGATTGCAAGAGCGCTGCGAATGTCGCGAAGCTCGGTGGCACGTTGTATCGAGGCGAGCTTTGGAACCCGCAATTCTTCGGCCTGCAGCAACAGGGAGGTCAGGCGAGCAGCGGATATTCTGACGGTCTCGGCCGGGCTTGAACTCGTTCCCGCAGCGGAAGACAGCGCTGGCATGCTCCCGCTCGGCGATCTGGTTGCCTCCGTGGTGGTTGACCTGGGCGCATCGCGGTGCTCCGCTTGGGGTGAGCTGGGCCGGGGTTTAGAACCGGCTAAGTCGTTGTTCGGTCTGTTCTTCAAAACCTGGATGAGTTCCGTAATTCTCGACACTTGCGCGGGCGTAGGTTCAGTTAGGTCAGAAACCAGCTCATGGAGAGCGTCAACCACCGGGTGGAGCTCGTGGAACAACGAGGGGGAAAGGCTAACAACCTTCCGCTTTAGATCGGAAAAAACGTTTTCCAGCGCGTGACAAGTGGTTTCGATCAAGATCATGTCAACCGCGCGAGCGGCGCCTTTTAAGCTGTGAGCCTCCCGAAAAATTACCTCCGTGATCTCGGTCTGCTTCTCGGGCGAGGAGGTTTTCTCCAGCTCCACCAGACCCAGCGATATCGCGTGAATATGCTCACCGGCCTCGACCCCGAAGGTCGCGACCAGCTTTTTCATGAATTCGTCCTTTTTCTTAAGTTCGTCGTTCACGTTTTTCCCAAAGCGTCGTATTTGCTTCCCAAATGCGCCGTTACTTATGCACCCGAGACAGCGTGCCGAACTTTCGTGCCTGCGTCTCCTTCCTTCCCCACTTTGTACTGTTCGACTACCTGCTTCAGCTTTAGTCCCATCTCTTGCAAGTTTTGCGCTGCCACCTGAGCCTGTTTCGTTCCGGCAACATTTTGAGTGCTCGCTTCCTTGATACTTTCCATCGCCAAGGTTACCTGATCCATGCCGAGCGCCTGCTGCTGGCTGGAGGCAACAATCTGAGTTGCTGCTTGCGCGGCTTCGGAAATACTCGTGGCGAGCTTTTGAACTGCTTCACCTGCTTGCGACGCTTGTTTCACGCCGGTCTCAACCGCCTTGGTCCCTTGTTCGGTTGCCATTACTGCAGCGCTCGTCGCCTTCTGGACTTCGGTCAAGATTGTCCGTACCTGGGCGGTCGCCTGCTTTGACTGCTCAGCCAGACTCCGGACCTCCTGCGCAACGACAGCAAAACCCTTGCCTTGATCGCCTGCCTTTGCTGCTTCAATCGCAGCGTTCACCGCCAACAGATTCGATTGGTCAGCGAGGTCGTTCACGGTGGCGACAATTTCTCCGATCAACTGGCTTTGCTCGCTCAATCTCACAATGCTCTCGGCAATCGCCCCCATCTGTTCGCGGATACGGTTCATCTCCTCAAGCGTTTCACCAACAGCCTTGTTCCCGATTTGCGAGACTTCTGCCGATTTCTGAGCGGTTTCAGATACGTATGTCGCCTTTTTCGTTGAGACCAGAGCGGTTTGTTTTACCTCTTCGACCGTGGCAGTTGTTTCGCTCACCGCTGTAGCCGTCTCTGCCGCAGCCCCGGAAACCTGGGCAGCAGTTGCCAGAATTTCGCTAGCAGATGTGCTGAGGACCTCTGCACTTTGTCGGATCTCCCGCATCGCTTCTTGAAGATTCGACACCATAGTGGCGAAGGCGTTTCCTAAAACATCTTTGTCGGATTGGGGTATCACTTTTACGGTCATGTCACCTGCGGCAATCCGCTCGGCCACTCCTGCCGTCCCTTGCAGGGATTCAATCATGCGCTTGAAGGTCCGCGTCAGATCACCAACTTCGTCCTGTCGATCGTCGGACGACAATTCCACCCTGAGGTCCCCGGAAGCAATGTTCTGGGCTGCGCTGGAAAGTCTTTGGAGAGGTGTCGAAATATTCCTGGTGATAACAACTGCCGCGACTGACAAAAAGGTGAGAGCCAGGAGAGTCCCAATGATGATGATCAACTCTGTACCGCGGGCACGGGCTTTCTCGTCCCCGGACCGCTTTTGCAAAAGCTGATTTTCTTCGCTCTCCATCTCGCTGACGACCTTGCGGATGCTATCCATGGTTGCCTTTCCCTTGTCCGAAAGCACAACTCGTAATGCGGCGTCAAAGCCCTTCGTTTCGCGCAATGTAATCGTTTCTTTGAGCTCCCCGAATTTGCTCGCCACCAAAGGCTCCAGCACGTCCAAACGTCGCTGTTGGTTGGGGTTATCAACAGTCAACCTCCGTAGTTCCTGGAGTGTCTGTTCTGCCGCCTGACCGGCGCCCTGATATGGCTCCAGGTAACGCTGTTCTCCGGTCATCAGGAAACCGCGTTGACCTGTCTCCGCGTCCTTCATGCTCGAAAGTAAAGCGCCGAGTTGGTTGAGGACAGAGTGGGTGTGGGTTACCCAATCGGATGAGTCAATCAGCTTGGTGGTGCTGTTATACGAGACCACACCAATCGTGATAAGAATTGACAGCGCCAGACCAAAGCCTGAGGCTATTTTTGCTCCGATAGACAATCTCATGATCCCCTCCTCTATATGCCGTACGGTTTGTGCGATTTACTCGGTGATCTCCAGATCTCCATGAACTAACAGCTTTTCGTCTAATAGCATCTTTTCCGCATCAATAATTACCAGTCGTTCTTTAGTGACCCCTTTCAGATAATCCGCACGGATCCCTGACAAGGTAGGGAGCGAAGGTTGAATGCCCTGCAGCGGAACCCGCCGCACTCCAGCGATTGTGTCAGCGAGCAGACCAAGTTCCATACCGTTGGCGCGAACGATGATGAGCTTGTTGAGATCGGTCAGTCCTCGGTCGGGAAGACCGAAGATTGTTTTGATATCGACTACCGGGACGATCCTGCCGCGCGCGTTGACCACGCCCAAGACGAAGGGCGGAGTGGACGGCAAAGGCGTCAGTTCCTTCAGGGGATAAACTTCGCGAATATGTCGGGTCTCGATGCCGTATCTTTCCTGTGCGAGGAGAAACTCTAAGATTTCTATGTATTCTTCACCTGCCTCGTTGTTTCTCGCCTCCTGTGAGAGGATCCTGGCCCGCTGCTTAAGAATGCTGTTCTTTTCGCCGACAGAGGGACTTACTGCCCTCTCGATGGCCGCGTTGACGGACTGCAGCCGGCGATGTACTGCGCTCCAGTCTATCGAATTCGCTTGGCCCGCAGCTGCCCCATCGTGGGACGGCGCCCGCCCGTTTTTCACGATCACCGATTGATCTCCCTACCGTTTGTGGACCGGATAATTTCCGCGAGTCTACCTGCCACAATTCCCTCAGACTCCGGCAGAACTTCTGCCTGCTGGAACTCACTCAATAAGGAGAGAGCATTTTTAAAGTGCTTCTTTGATTCCTTGAGTTTGCCTTGATGCGCCGCGAGATTGCCCAGGGCAAAATGAGCGAGCACGAAACGCTGATCCAGATATAGGGCACGATTGAGCGATAAGGTGGCTTCTTCGATCGAGCCCTGCTCCTGAAGGATCACGGCACGGAGGTAGTGACATGCGGGATTTAGCTTGTCAGCAGCAATAGATGTTTCACACCATTGGAGCGCCTCCCCGAGCTTCCCCTGGTTGGCGTACACTCGTGCCAAAAGCGCGGTCGCCTTTGCATGGCCCTCGCCGTTCTTCGACAAAGACGTTAGAAGTTTTGCCGCCGCTTCCACATAGCTGCCATGCCGGTACAGCATTAGCGCTTCCTCGTATGGAGAGGTTTGTGCATCAGCCTTTTCGCTTTCCTGAGTGCCCGACGAGGACAGCTCTCCGCGCGGCAGTGCCGCGCTGGAGTCGACGTCGGGCTGGGCAGGAATGGTAGGGAGCCATGACAGCTGAGGCGTCGATTCTCGGTCAGACGAATAGGTGAACCGACTTGCCTCTCGAGTCGCGTGGTCGCTCTTCTGATAGAGAGGGGCCTCGGGAAAGCTGACCGTCTGAAATTGCGAAAAGAGGAACTGCGAGGTTTCGCTGGGGCTGACGATCAGCCATCCGCCGTCGACGAGACAGCGATGGAAGTTTCCAATGACGTTTTTCGCCTGGTCGTTGGCAAAGTACATCAGGACATTGCGGCATAAAATCATGTCCATGGCGTTGGTGTCGTTCGACAGCGAAGGATAGGCATCTTCCGCCAGATTCAGGCAGGAGAACGTGACCATCTCCTTGATGTCGGGGAGAACTTCCAGATGGCCGTTCTTCTTCATAAAATACTTCGCTTGTACCCACGCCGGCGTCGTCCGAAACGACCAGTCACCGTAAACGCCCTTGGCCGCCTTTTGAAGAAAACGGTGATTGATGTCGGTGCCCAAAATCGTGATGTTCCAGGACTTCAAATCGGGAATGATCCGGCTGAGCAACATAGCAATCGAATATGGCTCCTCGCCCGTGCAGCACCCCGCACTCCAGACTCTCAACCGTCGTTCCGACTTCTGGCGGGAGCTGATGAGTTCGGGGAGGATGTGGTCCTGCAGGATCTCCAAGGTTTTGTTGTCGCGGAAGAAATAAGTTTCGCCAACGGTAAGGTGGCTGGCCAGAACCTCTATCTGAGATTTCGTCCAATGCGACGACGCGAACGATCGAACGAAGGATTGCAAATCCCTGAAGTCAAGTTCCCGGGCTGCAGCCCCGATCCCGCGTTCCAGATCATCCCAGCGTGCTGTGGGGAAGTGCAATCCCAGTTGTGCTGCGATGAGTTCGGCTGCCTGTGAGAGCAGTTCATCCGGAATGCTGCGCGTCATTGGTCCCTGCCGTGTCTTTTCAATGCCGTCTCGAGTTTTGCTTCTTCCTCTAAAGACAGGAAGCTGTCCAGGTCAGTGATGAGAATCATTCCGTCTTCGAGTTTCGCCACTCCGTTGATGTATTCCAGTCCGGTAATGACCCTCTCTTTTGTAATCAGAGCATCATGTGGCAGTTTTAAAACTCCAGTCACTGCATCAGCGACAAAGGCAAGTGTCCGCTTCGGCGTGCAAGCAACGATGAAGCGGTCGCCCAAATTCACTTCCTGCTCCGTTAGTCCGAACCGCCGGCGGATATTTACGACGGGGATGATCTGTCCCTGCAGGTTGATTACGCCAATGACAATGTCGGGAGCCTTCGGCAAAGGAGTGACTTGAACTGCACGGACAATTTTCTCCACGGAGGCGAGATGTTGGAGGGCATATTGCCTATCATCGAGTAAAAAAACGACGAGCTGATACGAGTCGTCCATCGGGGTTCCCAAACCGTCGCCCTCAGGCTTCAGCCACCTTCCAGCTCTCGATCTGACGCTGCATTGGCTCAAATGTGTGCTGCATGCGATTTACTCCAACCGAGACAGCGTCTATCAGGCTAGTTTTGATGGATCCACTCCCGTTCCGAAATGAGAGCACTGCAAACGATAACCAGAATTAGGCCCGCCAAGGCCAAGTCTGTGGCAGTCTTGTTTTCGATGGACCACCGCATACGATGCTCCGGGTATTTGCGTATGGGGGGATAATGTCACGTACGAAACCTTGCGAGATCGACCCAAACCAGTTGGGTCAGATCGCGCTTTAGCTTTTTGCGCCCGCGGCCACCGCACGGGCACCGGTTGGCATCTGGCGAAACTCCTGAAAAATGCCTGGATCCCACCAACCTTTCTTCACCTCGTCTTCCATCATTTCCAGGGCTTCTGCCCGCGAGAAGGCGCGCTTGTAAGGCCTTTCGGTCGTGAGGGCATCGTACACGTCCACGATTTGCAGGACCCGGGCCGTTATGGGGATATCCTCACCTTTAAGTCCATCCGGATAGCCTGATCCGTTCAACTTTTCATGGTGATGACGAATGATTGGCAGTACTAACCGGAAGGATTTCAGCGGAGCACATATCCGCTCCCCCACGACGGGATGCTCCTGCATAACTCGGAATTCCTCAGGGGTTAGTCGGCCTGGTTTCAGGAGAATGGCGTCGGGCACTGCCACCTTGCCTATGTCGTGGACAGTCCCGGCCCGGCGCAAGGCAATGACTTGGTCTTCAGACAAACCGATTTGCTCGCCCAACCGGGCGGAATAGCCTGACAGTCGCTCGCAGTGACCTTCGGTGTACGGATCCTTGCCTTCAATGCTGCGTGCCAAAGCAAAAAGGACCGACTCAGCCCGTTCTAGTTCATCTGTGTAGGCCTTTAAACTCAGAAGAGAGCGCACGTGCGCCAACAACTCGCTGTGATCAACGGGTTTGCTTAAGAAGCCGTCCGCTCCGACCTTGATTCCTCGAACCCGGTCGTCGGTCGCCGAAAGTGCTGTAACCAATACTACCGGTGTGAGCCGTGTCTCGGGGTTGCTCTTGAGCCGCCGACACACCTCGAAACCGTCCACAAATGGCATGTTTACGTCGAGCAATACCAGATCGGGCTCAAGGCGCGCGAACGCCTCAAGAGAACTGCGGCCATCGGGCGCGGTCACTACTTCCAATCCCTCGGCAACTAAGAACTCTTGCAGTAGTTCGCGATTAGTAGCATCATCATCGACAACCAGAATCTTTCCTGCCATAGCATCTTCCATCTTGGGCGATAGCAAATACGAACTCAATCTTTGTAATGAGCGGAATGAGTACGAAGGTAATGCCGCGATTAGAAAGTCTTCGGGGTAATGTGTAGAGAGAGGAAAAGGAGAACAATCCTCGTGGCACTGAAGTTACTTATTGTAGACGACGATCCGCCAACGCTGGAATTGATGCATGAGGTTCTGATCTCATTGAAAGCGGAAGTGCTTGCCGTTAGTGACGGCGAACAAGCGGCGACCCTGGTCAACCGTGAGCGGTTCGACGGGGTTTTCGTCGATCTCCAGATGCCGAAGGTGGATGGTTTCGAACTTGCTCGACGGATCCGGGCCTC
>WNFC01013981.1_pt1 | contig 26272 bp, 27 predicted proteins | sample 5400541 | NCBI WGS metagenome assembly WNFC01 (sample SAMN13153342, study PRJNA577476) | soil metagenome | isolation source: 120 cm saprolite under Douglas fir tree site 2 hole 2 replicate 1 | place: USA:California | collected 2015-04-18 | reverse complement strand
TGAAACCACTTACGATTGCGGACTCCGCAACCATCATTCTGGGATTACAAGATGAAATTCGACGAACCGAGGAATCACGCTATGACCACCGGCTTCAAGGCGTGCTGCTGGTGGCTCATGGTATGACGTGTCCGCAAGTGGCGGCGCTGTTGGGAGACGCACCGAGAACCGTCGAGTATTGGATTCGCGGGTTCGAGGAGAAAGGCCTAGCCGCACTGCGCGAGGGTGAACGGTCGGGGCGGCCGAGACGCCTGAGCGAGAAGGACCTTCGGGGAATCAACGCCTCTCTTCGGCGGATGCCGCGAGAGAGCTAGGCTTGAGCGGAAATCTGTGGGACGGCAATACGCTGGCAGCCTGGATCGAGCGGGAGTACGGGATCGACTTGGGCGTACGGCAATGCCAGCGTCTATTTCGACAGTTGGGTTTTCGGCTACGCAAGCCTCGTCCCGCGATTGCGCAAGCCGATCCCGAACGGCAGAAGGCGCATAAAAAAAACTCCAAGGGCTGATGGAAGATGCCGCGGTCCACCTCTGGGCTACTGACGAAGTACACTTCCAGCAGCACGGCTCCGGTTGTCGCATGTGGGTGCCACCGAAAACCAAGGACCCCGTGCTGCTGCATCATCCGACGCGGCGCAGTGTGGGATACTTCGGTGCCGTACGGTCGCGGGATGGAACGTTTCAGTTTTCTCGGGAAACGGGCAAATTTAACGCGGTAACCTTCTTGGCCTTCCTGAAAGGGTTACGGCGCACTAGTATTGGAACAGGTCGCCGCGTGGTGGTCATCACGGACAATGCCAGATACCATCACGCGCGGCTTCACAAAGAATGGAGAGCGACACACGTCGAGGACTTTGGGCTGGATTACTTGCCGCCCTACAGCCCCGAGCTGAATCCGATTGAGTGGGTCTGGAAGCTGACGCGTCGTCAGTGCCTGCGCAACCGATACTTTCCTGTACTGGAGGAGGTCGTCGCTGTCGTCGAGACGCAGTTTGAAAACTGGCGTACCGGAAACGAAACCCTACCCGTCTATGCGCAATCACTTAAGACGCTATGACGCTATGTTTAGCACTCTCGATCAGCGGACGAAGTGTCATGGCTGAATAGCGCTGAAAATGGTGGTGGATCAGGTCATGGTTGGTCCATAACAGCTGGAAAGCGGGAACGGTGGCCAAGGAAACTCCACCCGGAGCCAGCAGCCGGCGAACGTGTTGGAGCGCCGAGGCCGGCTTAGGCAAGTGCTCGAGCACATCGAGCATCAGGATGAGCAAGTAGCTTTCATCGAAACGGCCAAGGTGAATTCGTTCCCTGCTCGAATTAGCAACCGGCGGCAAGCCTTCTTCAAGCTCGATTCCTTCGACATCGCCAAAGCTCAATAAGCGATCAAAAAAACAGTCCTTCGCCGCAGCCGATGTCCAGAATAGGCGGCCAGGCGGAAGCGGGGCAAAGCTTCGATGATCCACTCCGTGCGAGCGCGCCACCACCAGGGCCGTTCATACAGGTCGCGATAGAAGTTGCGCTATGCCGATTCCATCCTGGAGCAGCTTAACCCCCAACCGAAGAGGCGGGGACCGACTGGGACCGCGAGCCAGCTCGCGGATGTCCAAAATGTTTGGAGACAATGTACACGGGGCGAGCCTTGCTTGCTTCGTAAAGCCTCCCGACATATTCGCCGATCACCCCCATGAAAAAAAGCTGAATGCCTGTCAGGAAAATGATAGCAAAAATCAGGGCGGTAAATCCTCGAGGGACCTGGCTGAGAAACAACCTGACATAGAGTGCGTAGAGGGCATACAGGGTACAAAGAAGCATGGCGAACAATCCCACGATGGCGGCGAAGCGCAAGGGAACAATGGAGAACGAAAAAATGCCATCCGAGGCGAGCTTTAGCAGTTTTATGGCGCTGTACTTCGTCTCTCCCTCCTGCCGATCAGCGCGCTCAACAGGCACTCCAATCTGGCAGAAGCCGATCCAGGTGCGCATCCCGCGCAAGTACCGGTGATATTCAGGCATCCGGTGCAACTGGTCCACAACGCGCCGGGATATCAGGCTGAAATCTCCTGCGTCGAGCGGCAACCGGGTCCCCGAAAGCGCTGCGATGAGGCGATAGAAAATGTAATAGCAGGCGCGCAGCCACCAGACCTCTTTGCGCTGAACTCGCTGCGCGTAGACCACATCGTAGCCTTCATTATATTTCTCTATAAATAGCGGAATCATTTCCGGCGGGTCCTGCAAATCGCCGTCCATTACCATGGTCACATCCCCCGAAACATAGTCGAGTGCCGCGCTCAATGCCGCCTGATGCCCGAAATTCCGGGAGAACACAACTCCCAAGAGCCTTGTATCCGATTCAGATTCTTGTTGCAGTATTTTCGAAGTGCTGTCGGTGCTGCCGTCGTCCACGATGACAATCTCGTGAGGACCTCCGGGAACGCCGTCCAAGACGGCGCGAAGGCGGCGCAGCAACTCGGGCAGTATGGCCTCTTCGTTATAGACAGGGACGGCTACGGAAACACGCATCCCGACTTCGCTCATCTCGCCCGCCCCTTAAAATAGACCATTTTCCAGAGCGGTATTCCGAACATTCCCACATCATACGGCTCCAAGACGACTGGCTCGAAGGCATCGCTGAAGATCTGTTTCCACTCGCCGAGCGGCCGCAGGAATTTTTCCCGATCCGAACTCGCCAGAAACTGGGTGATTGATGCCGACTCAGGTAAGAAAAGCTGCAGGACATGAACGTGTCGACCGGTGGTCACCAGGCGGATCAGTTTGGGTAGAATGCGCCTTACGGCCGGAGTATCAATATGTTGAGGAAAGCTATTCATTGGCCATTTGTTGATAACGCTCTGCATTATCGACAGTATTCCTTCACGCAAAAAGTTACCTGGCTAACGGTGCCCCAGGCAGAACCGGAGCCGCTTCGAGTATGTCTTTAACCATGAAGAACCAGCGCGCAGGCTGATAATTGTTATAGCCTATTTGGGAACGATATGCCTTCTTTGTTTCGCTATTCTCCAAACTGTGAGCATAGAAAACCGCGAACGGGGCGCAGACAACGTCCGAGTCGCCCAGTACGCCATTACCCGGCAGTCATTTGAATAAGTCCTTAATTCGGTGGTTAATTACTTCTTTGGCGACCTTCTCATTAACAAGACGATTCAACAGGCCAAGATCGACGTCAATTGTAAGCACTTTGTCCGTGACCTCGACGGTGCCCTTTATGGGTGTGGTGATTAAGCCCATTTTTGCTGTAAGCATAAAGTTTAGAGTCGATCCTTGCCAGACCCTCTGCTCCACAACCAATCGCACGGGAAGCGTGCCGCCCCTTGAAATAGTTCATAGAACCAGTAACGAACGCATTGGATAACCTCTTCTTTGGAGCTGTTATGAGAAATCGTGATTCGCATACATCCTTAATCTCTGGAAGCCATGTACAGTATCGTATTGTGACATGGTCTCACTATCTCTAGCCGGTGTGATTCTCGCATGCTTTATGTTGGTCCGTGTAGACACCAGTTTTCACACTGATCTTGCGGGTTAGCGCCGCATCGGTTCGCGACGGCGACTGCCAAGTTTTTTGACTCCAACAGTTTGGCACTCTAAGATTGCGGCGCATGATCGGCCAAACCATCTCGCATTATCACATTGTCAAAAATAGCTCGCTGCCCACGCGGAACACGAGCCACGTGACAATGCAATTCAAGAATATATTCATCAGATGAAAACCGTACGGGGAAGATCCGAAAGTTTGTAGCACACCAGAAAACCAAAATTCACCGTGGGCCGGTAAAAGTTGGGCTGCCTGTTCCCCCTGCTGAGCAAGCAGGGAAGTCCCCAAAAAACTTCCCTGTATTTGAAGCTGTGAGCGTAAGGATTGCGCTCAATCTGGCGAATGGTCGTCGAAAACAAATCCATTTAGAGCACAATTCGCATAAAGCAAAAAGCTCAACGCCCCCAGGCAGCCGAGCAGCAGGCCGCGCTTTTCCAAAAGGATTTTGACCGCCGCCACCATAGTGAACTCCCTTTTTTCGACGCGATTCTCCCGATTAGCGCGGGGAAAGGTGCGAGACCTTGCCCGTTTGCAAGACCGCCATCAAAGAAGTGCCCAGCAGATGCTGAGGAATGGGCTCCCACCGCGAAACCGCGAGCAAGATTTTATTGACGGCCGGCGTGCGCGGATCGAACCCCGTGTTAATGATTTCTTGCTGTCCGCTCTTTCCCCGAAGCCACAATTTTCTAAAGACTAACATCGGGACCAGTGGGAAGCCCCAGTAACTCCACTCCGTCACTTCCAAGTTATTGCGACCCGCAGCGGTCTTTAGTGTCTCTAGGGAGTAGCGCCGCATGTGTCCCGCGGCGCGGTCATAGCTGGAAAACGCCCATTGTCCCGCGGGAACATTGACCGCGACTCTCCCGCCAGGAGCCAGGTGATAGAGCAGAGTCTGAAGAAATCCATCTTCGTCCGCGATGTGCTCCAGGACATCGAACAAAAAGATGACGTCAAAGCGTTCGCGAAGCATCGCATTCTGCTGGTAAATGTCATAGCAACAAACCCTGCTGCGCTGGCTAAGGTTTTGCTTCAGAGCACATTCGTTTAAATCGAATCCTGTGACACTTCGGCCATAGGCATCTTCGATCTGGCGCTGCAGCAGGCCATGTCCACATCCTATTTCCGCGAGTTCCCGGGCGCCGGCAATCCAACCACCCGCCAGGCGTTGCAATACTTCAAAACGCTTCCGCACCCAGAAATGATCGAGAGATGCAATCTCAAACCACCGGTCCGCCATGCTTACCTTTGCAGATGGCGATAGATACTCGATGCGGTGTTCGGGTAGGTTTTCGAACGAGGTCATCGCGGGCGGTGCTTTGACAACTCTCGCCATTAGCGGCGACGCTCGGAACGCCATGACAACGTTGCTTCGGTTTCCCGAGTTTCCCACCTGGCCCCAATATGTTGAGCGGATGATGCTTGCTGCGGACGATCGGGCTGACGATATACAAACGGACGGCTTTTCGATTCTTCATAAATTCTGCCCGCGTACTCGCCGATCACACCAAGGAAGAACAATAGGATTCCAGAGAGAAATGTGATCAATAGCAACAGTGCGATGAAGCCGTGCGGCGATTTGTGCATCACGACCTCTTCAATTACTGCGTACAAGCCAAAAAGCGTGGAAATCGCTGTGGCTGCGGCACCCAGGAACGCCGCTGCCCGGATCGGCAAGGTGGAAAACGCGAATAGGCCGTCGGCTGCCAGCTTCAACAGGGAAACCGTACTTGCTGTTCCCGGAGTGGCGCTCCGAACGCTCCACCGCCATTCCCGTTTGCCGGTAGCCTACCCAACTCCGCATTTCGCGCAGGTAGCGGTGGTGCTCCGGCATCCGCCGGATCGCGTACACCACTCGGCGCGACATCAATTCAAAGTCCCCGGACTCCAGCGGCACGCGAATATCCGAGAGCTTCGCCATCAGGCCGTAGAAAACAAAGTAACAAAGCCGCAGCGGCCACGATTCCGTGCGACCCGTCCGCTGCGCATAGACCACATCGTAGCCTTCGGAAAATCGCTGTACGAACTGGGGAATGACTTCCGGAACATCTTGCAGGTCCCCGTCCATCACAACGACGGCATCGCCGGTTACGTGATCGAGCGCCGCGCTTAGCGCCGCCTGGCGCCCAAAATTCCGCGACAACTCGACCAGCACAATGCGGGAATCCTTCGCTGTGGCTTCTGCCACGATGGCCACGGTGCGGTTGCTGCTTCCGTCATCCACGAACAGCAATTCGTGAGGGGCGCCTTCCAGCGCGTACAGCATGCCCTGCGTTCCTCGCAATAGCTCAGGAAGAACGCTCTCCTCGTTATGGAGTGGAATGACCACCGAGAGTCGGAATCCTGCGTTCATCGTTTTGCTCTTCCCTTGCAATAGACCATATTCCACAGCGTGGTGCCCATCACTTTCAGGGGGTAGGGCTCGAAAACGACAATCTCCAGATGCTCTCCAAAGATTCTTCGCCATTCCCCTAGGGGACGAGCGAATTTCCCGCGATCGGCTCGCGCAAAAAATTGCGCTATCGAGTGATCACGGGTAAGCACAAGTTCCAGCAGGTGAATGTGTCCATCGCTGCTCAGCCACGATTGCAGCCGCTGAAGAATTTTTGCAGTTTCAGGTGTATCCAGGTGATGCAGAAAACTGTTGACGAGAATGAAGTCGTATCCGGTAGGGGGCGCCTGATCGTATGTATTTACATCCGCAACGACAAACGCCCTTTTGTATTTCCTTTGAGCATGCGCGACATATTTCGGATTGATGTCGATGCCCATGTATTCGGCATGGGTAAACAGAGGAGTGTTCGTGCCCGGGCCGCAGCCTATATCGAGCACGCGCCGCGCGGTGTCCACACTATTATTGGCGAGCAAAGGGGCCAGCTTGGCCGTTGCAAAAGGAGCTTGCCACAAGCTGTAAATCGCGGTCTGCTCCAGCAGGTAATTTAGGAAACTCATAGCGTGAGACGAGATTCAGGGGCGGTTGACGCGGCCGGAGTATCACTATGATAAAGAAAGCTATTCACGAGAATAAGATCGAATCGCTCGATCAGGTCATGAGTTGGCCCCTCGTCTTCTGGGAGGGAATTTGCTCTCCGCAAACGGGGCGATCCAGAGCCTGTAGAATCGTCCACAACGATATCAGCGGCGTCCGGAGCGTTTTGGATATTGGATGCGAGCCGGGCACTGATACAAGCCACTTCGCGTCGACCGAGTATCTCGGCATTGATTTGAACGAGCGACACATCCAGATAGCCCGAAGGCACTATGCGAGAGCCGTCACTGTGCCCGCCAGACGTCAAAAGCGGTCACTTATTTGTGGTTAGGCAAGCGATCTTCCAAAGAGGTTCCATTGGTACTGAAAATCTCATCCAATTGTTGATAAGCCTGTTATCCACAGTATCCTCCGCGTAAAAGTTTGCTAGACAACCGCACCCCGGGCAGAACGGGGGGCGCTTCGAGTAGGTCTTCATACTCGCACACTCCAAGGTACGGCACAGCTGTGCCGGGCTCGCAGCCAATATCCAGAATGCGACATGCCGTAGTTTGGCCGGATATGTTCTTCGACCAAGGTCCTAATGTACCTTGGTCCCGCCACGGCGTGCCAGAAAAGCTGGTATGCCTGCGGTACAGACAATGCCGACCTGATCCTATTGATCATACCGTTCCACATCAGCAGACCATAACATACCCCGAGAGTTCGAAGAACGAGCTTCGGGAACCTCATAAACGGAATTGGCGTGATTTTCAGAGGCGCGGCGCCGATAGTGTCCCTGAGTTCCATGCACACTTTCATCTAACCTTATGAGCAATCGTTGGATTGCCGGCCGGCTTGGCCTTAGCGAAAAAGCCGTGCGCAAGAGTCTCCCTCGGCTCGGCTGGAAACCTGGTCCTGAAGCAAGTCTCTCCTTCCTGCCGGAAGCAGGTCACACGGCAATCGCCTACATCGATGGACGCACATCCACAGACTCTGGTTTTGAGATTGCGGAAGAGAAAAGTCGCATGGAGATTGACAAGGCGACAAGCCGCATCAGGCTAGCGCAGGAAGTGCTGGACGAAGTGTTTGGTCTGGGGCCCCTCGAACCTCTTCTGGCCGACCCCACCATTTCGGACATTCTCGTCAACACCTACAAGCACGTGTACATCGAACGCAAAGGCATGCTGGAAGCGACGTCTGTTCAGTTTCGCGACGACATCCATTTGATGGGCATCATCGACCGCATCGTCTCCGCCATCGGCCGAAGAGTGGACGAATCCTCGCCGATGGTCGATGTACGCCTCGCGGACGGTTCGCGTGTAAATGCCATCATTCCTCCGCTAGCCGTCGATGGTCCTTGCCTTTCGATACGCAGATTTGGCCGCGATCCTCTGACCGCGGACGATCTACTGAGTAACAACAGTCTAACGGGTCCGATGCTGGACTTGATGCGGGGATGCGTGAAGGCGCGCCTGAACGTCCTCATTTCGGGGGGTACAGGCGCGGGCAAGACGACCGTCCTCAACGTCCTTTCATCGTTCATTTCCAACCGCGAACGCATTGTAACGATCGAAGACGCAGCCGAGCTGCAACTGCATCAAGAACACGTTGTTCGCCTCGAAACACCCCCCCTAACATCGAAGGCAAAGGCGCAATTCATCAGCGCCAGTTGGTCATCAACTCTCTTCGCATGCGCCCAGACCGCATTATCGTCGGTGAAGTCCGCAGCGAGGAAGCGCTGGACATGCTGCAGGCGATGAACTAGGTCGGTTGGAGACCATGGTGGCCATGGCCAGTTTGAACATTCCAGAGAGCGCCATCCGCAGGCAGATTTCCTCGGCCATCGACGTGGTTGTAAGCCGTCTCAGTGACGGTACACGCAAAATCGTCAGTCTAGCTGAAATTACCGGGATGGAAGGGGAGGTCCTGGGCGTGTACAGAAGGGGTCAGTTATGGGGATTTTGATTTTCGTCCTGACATTTTTGACGGTCACGCTACTTCTGTTGGCCGTGTGGATGATCATGAGTACGGACAACAGCCAGGAAGTAGTCCGCAAGCGAATGGAGGCCGTGCGCAAGGCGGAGCGCCGCGGGGATGTCTCTCTGGGCTTGAAATTGGTTCGGAATGAGATGTTGAGCAGCGTTCCGCTCGTTCACCGACTGATGATGCAATGGTTGTGGTCCGTGCAGCTTCAAGAGTACATCTCGCAAGCAGGGCTCAAGACGAAGGCTGGCAAGCTGGTCCTACTGAGCGCGGTTCTGGGGATGGGTGCGTACCTACTTTCGGGTCGTTTTTTCCCCCAATTCTGGATTCAATTCGTTTCGGGCGTGGGCCTGGCTGGCACTCCATTCGCTTTTGTGGCCTGGAAACGTCGGCGTCAGCTGCGGCAATTTGAGGAGCATTTTCCCGAGGCACTGGACTTGTTGGGGCGTGCGCGGTGCGTGCGGGTCACGCGTTCACGACCGGCCTCGAGATGATAGCCAAAGAGTCCGCCGAGCCGATCGCTGGCGAATTTCGGGCTACGTTTGAAGAGCAGAATTTCGACCTGCCGGTTCCCGATGCGTTACTCAACCTGACCGAGCGTGTTCCCATCGTTGACGTGCGTTTTTTCATCACTGCTCTGCTGGTCCAAAAGGAAACGGGCGGCAACCTTGCGGAAATCCTGGATGGGCTCGCCCGTGTGGTTCGTGATCGCTTTCGCATATACCGCGAAGTTCGGGTTCGTACGGCGCAGGGCCGGTTGACTGCCGGAATCCTTATCGCCCTGCCCATTTTCATGCTTTGTGTCTTGAGCATATTAAACCCGACTTACATACGCGTGTTGTTTGGGGACCCCACAGCGGTGCTGGCGATGCGGGGGTTAAAGCTAGCCGTACCCGTCGTTCTCGTTATCCTGGTTTTTATCACTGGCTTCTATCGCCTGAACCCATATGTGTTTCCCGTGCTAGCCGCGATTGTGGGTTACCTCGTTCCCGAAGCATGGCTTGTTTGGAGAGTTCACGCTCGCCAGCATCGGCTGCGCCGCGCTCTTCCTGACTGTCTGGACCTTCTGGTGATCTGCGTAGAAGCGGGCCTCGGCTTGGACCAAGCGCTGATGAAAGTGGCCCAAGAGATGCGAGTGACTCATCGCGAGCTCAGTGACGAGCTTCAACTAGTGAATCTGGAGATGCGTATCGGGAAAAGCCGCATCGACGCGCTGCGCGAACTCGCCAGGCGCACGGGTCTCGATGATATTAAGTCGCTGGTTGCGATGCTGATTCAGACGGAGCGTTTTGGCACCAGTGTTGCGAAGTCGCTCCGCGTCTACTCGGATGACTTGCGTGTAAAACGGCGGCAGCGCGCCGAAGAAGCGAGCGCAAAGACAACGGTAAAGATGGTTCCTCCGCTTGTCTTCTTTATTTTTCCGGCTTTGATGGTGGTTATCTTGGGCCCCGCAGTGATTACGCTGCTCCGGCAGTTGATGCTGGCTCTGCCGGCGTAGGCGCAAGAGTGTCGAGTAGGAGGCTGCGCGATAGAGCGGGGCATCAGGTTTAAAACAAACTGGAGCAGGGTGTGTAGCACAATGTCCCTTAATGGTCAAAATCGTCTGCTGTACGTGTATAACAAGACGCGCCAAACGTTTTTGGCCACTGAGGCGGCTCTTGCCGACAGCTATCTGCTTCGGCTCGTCGGCCTGCTCGGAAAAACCAAGCGGTGGGCGCAGCTCGGTCGAGGTCTGTGGATCGTGCAGTCCAGCGGTGTGCATACGATCGGGATGCTTTTCCCGATTGACTTGATTTTCCTTGGCAAGGAAAAGGAGGTTGTGCACGTCGAAGAACACGTTCGGCCCTTCCGAATCTCCAAGGTCTCCTGGAAGGCCTCGAGCGTGCTAGAGCTGCCAGTGCATACCATTTATCGCTCGGGGACTCAGGTTGGTGACCGGCTTGAGATTGCGCCTGCTCGTTGAGACTCGAGATTCACGGCTTCGAAGGGAGCTCAAACTGTGGCGAAAGCGATCCCATGAAAACGCTTATCGTCTCTTTTATCATCTGGATCTTTATTGTACCTTGCGCAGTCGCAATCTACTTGGTCTTTGGGTTCCTGACCGCGCGTGCGCCGAACTTCTATTTCGTCTGTACGTGCCTCGCGATTACTCTTGCGCCCTTGGCGATCATATGGGGATCCTTCTGGATTCTCAACTCATCCCGGGAAAGTTCCGCGTTTTCTCCAGTAAATCATCAACGATCAACTTCATTTACGGAAAAGAACCATGAGAAGTATCTCGACGCCAGCCGCCCTTCCTAGACTCCGTCTCAATTGAGGGAGGGCCTGCCCCTTTAGGAACTTCCACTCGTGTAAGTCACAAGTTCTAGTGCCGCTGTGCCAGAATCCAACGTTTTCAATCCATTCGAGTTAACTTTGAGCGAGAAGCAGATTCCCCGTTTTGGGCGCACGAAACTCGACTCCAACAACTCCACCTGTTACCTCTAACCACTAACGTTTCCAACACGCGCGAAAGGCCTCAGGCCGCGGCCCTCGCTCCATTCACATCCGCTTCGCGTGGGCTCGCGGAACGTGCTAGGGTTTGTTGAAGAACAGGAGGGAGTATGCCAGCGCCGATCGAACTCGAAGTGAACGGCAAGAAATGCCTTGTCAACTACCCTCCGGACACCTCCCTCTTGACGGTGCTCCGCGATGAACTTGGCCTGACCGGCACCAAGTACGGCTGCGGAGAAGGGCAGTGCGGCGCATGTACTGTCCTGATTGGAGGCGCGCCGCGTCGCTCGTGCCAAGTCCCAGTCAGCGCTGGAGTGGGAAAATCAATTACGACCATCGAAGGGCTGGAAAAAGAGGGCCTCCTGCATCCCGTGCAGCAGGCTTTTCTCGAGGCGGACGCTTTCCAGTGCGCGTTCTGTACGCCAGGAATGATCATGAGCAGTGTCGCACTCCTGCACGCGAAACCCAATCCAACATCCTCTGAAATTATTCAATTCCTGCAAGGGAATATCTGCCGTTGTGGGACGCATCCGCGCATTATTGACGCGGTTCGTCAAGCAGCAAAAACGATGCAAGGGGGTCGGCCGTGAGCGACTCCACGAACAATCTCTTCCTGGAACCGGAGCGCAGTGAATTCCGCGCGGCCCCCATTCATCACTTCGAGTTGGCTCGCCGCGATTTTTTCAAACTCCTCGGCGCGGGCATCGCCGTTTTCGCCATTGCGAGAAATTCTTCCGCGATGCAGGAAACGGCTCCCGGGCCGCGGTCTTTCCACAGCGAAGAGCCTCCCAAAGAGATCACCTCCTGGCTGCACGTCGGCGAAGGCGGCACGGTGACTGGATTTACCGGGAAAGTCGAGATCGGCCAGAATATCCGCACATCCCTGGCGCAGACTATCGCCGATGAGTTGCGCGTCCCTTTCGAAAGCGTGCGTATGGTGACGGCGGACACCGCGCTCACGCCGTTTGACCCCGGCACCTTCGGCAGCCGGACGACGCCCACGATGACCCCGCAGTTTCGCCGTGTGGCCGCCGCCGCGCGCGATTTGCTTATCGGTGTTGCGGCGAAGGAATGGAACGTTGCACCTGAGGGGCTAATCGCCGCTGATGCAAAAATCAGTGATCCCGCTTCCGGTCGATCGCTGCGATATGCGGAGCTCGCGCGCGGCAAGACGCTGGCACAAAATCTGCCTGCGGAAGATCCCGTCACACCGGCGGCGCAATGGAAGATTGCCGGCAAACCGGTTCCAAAGGTCGATGGCCGCGCCTTCGTTACCGGCCGTCACCAGTACACACCGGACCTGCGCCCGGCTGGGATGCTCTATGGCAAAGTCCTGCGCCCGCCCTCGTTCGGCGCAACGCTCCTTTCTTGCGATGACAGCGCCGCAAAAGCGATGGCTGGCGTAGCGATCGTCCGCGATGGCGATTTCATTGGCGCAGCCGCGCCCACCGAGCGCGAAGCACAAAACGCCGTTGCTGCCATTCGCGCGCAATGGAAAGAAGTACCGCAGATTTCGAACAAAGAACTCTTCGCGTATCTCAAGGAAAAGGCCTCGAGCAGTTCCGAAGCTCGCCATCGCAATCAGAAAGGTTCCGTGAACGACGGCCTCGCGAGCGCCGCGCATCGTTTGGACGCGACCTACACCGTTGCTTATATCGCGCACGCCCCGCTCGAACCGCGTGCTGCTGTTGCCGAATGGACCGGCGGGAAACTGACGGTTTGGACGGGAACGCAGCGGCCCTTTGCTGTCCGCGACGACCTCGCTGCTGTATTCCATATTCCCGAAGGCAGCGTTCGCGTGATTGTGCCGGACACCGGTTCCGCGTATGGCGGAAAGCACACCAGCGACGCCGCGCTGGAAGCCGCTCGCTTGTCCCGCGCGGCTGGTCATCCCGTGAAAATCGTTTGGACGCGCGAAGAAGAATTCACCTGGGCCTATTTTCGTCCCGCCGGCGTCATCGAGGTGAAGAGTGGCCTCGCTGCCGACGGCACGCTCACTGCATGGGAATTTCACAACTACCATTCCGGTTCGTCAGGAATTGAAACTCCCTACGACGTTTCGAATCAACGAACCGAATATCATCCAGTTCCCCTAGTATTGCGGAGCGGCTCTTACCGCGGGCTGGCCGCCACGGCGAATCATTTTGCTCGCGAAACACACATGGATGCGCTGGCACGCGCGGCAAAAATAGATCCACTCGAATTCCGTCGCAAAAATATTTCTGACGCGCGTCTGCGCAGCGTGCTGGATGCCACTGCGAAATCCTTCGGCTGGCCGCGAAAGAAATCGCAGGAAGGGCAGGGCTTCGGTCTCGCAGCTGGCTTCGAAAAGGGCGGCTACGTTGCCACCTGCGCAGAAGTGGCCGTCGACCGCACATCCGGCGCCGTGCGCGTCGTTCGCTTGGTGGAAGCATTCGAATGTGGCGCCATCGTCAATCCCGATGGACTGCGCAATCAGGTCGTCGGCGCGATGATTCAAGGTCTGGGCGGCGCGCTCTTCGAAGCCATCGAATTCGAAAACGGCCGCATCAAGAATCCGCATTTCGCAAACTATCGCGTGCCGCGATTCCGCGATGTTCCTGAAATCGAAGCCGTCTTGCTCGATCGCAAGGATCTGCCATCCGCCGGCGCCGGAGAAACGCCCATCATGACCGTGGCGCCGGCCATCGGCAACGCCATCTACGACGCCACCGGCGTTCGCCTCAACAGTTTGCCGCTGGTCCCGAATGGATTGCGTTGGGTCTGAAATCCCGCGCAAGGAACACTCAACAATCAGACCGTTTTGTCTTTCGAATAGCAGAGCGATTCGAGGTTGCACTCCGTGCATTTCGGCTTGCGCGCATGGCACACGCGCCGCCCGTGCCAGATCAGCTGGTGCGAGAACTGAATCCACTTTTCCCGCGGGATAACCTGCATCAAATCCTGCTCCACCTTTTTCGGATCCTCATTGCGCGTCAAATCCAGCCGCTTCGAGAGTCGCAGCACGTGCGTATCCACCACGATCCCGCTCGTGATCCCATACGCCGTTCCGAGAACGACGTTGCCCGTCTTTCGCGCCACGCCCGGCAGCGTCAATATTTCTTCCATCGTGCGTGGCACTTCTCCGCCGAATCTCTCAAGGATCGCCTTGCTCGCGCCCATCACGGACTTCGTCTTGTTCCGGAAAAATCCTGTTGGCCGGATCTCCATCTCCAACTCGCTCGGCGTGGCATACGCAAAGGCCTTCGCATCGGGATATTTTTTGTATAGCGTTTCCGCGACCTGATTCACGCGAACGTCCGTGCATTGCGCCGAGAGAATTGTGGAAACCAGTAACTGAAATGGATTCTCATGCCGCAACTCGCAGGTCGCGTCCGGATACGCTTCTTCCAGCTTCGCAAGAATCGCCGCTACGCGTTTAGAATCGGTCCCCGCAGCACGCCCAATCTTGTCTGTCTTTGCTTTCCGCGCGGGTTTCGGCGCTTTTCGTTTTGCCAACGCAGTGCGCTTCTTAGCAGCTGTCTTTTTCTTCGCTTTGCCTGCCATGGGAGCCAAAACTATAACATGGAGGAAAGAGCGCCGAGTAATCTGCGGAAAGCCTTCCCGCGATGACTGAATTGATTTTTCTCCTCCGCGGAAAGCTCCGCGAACGTCTTCTTCAGGGCAGGGAAGTAGAAGACCGGGTCATAACCGAATCCCCCCGTACCGCGCGGTGATTCCAATATTTCTCCGTCTACGCGATCCGTCACTACGGCGATCGCCCGTCCTTTCTCCGCCAGCGCAATCGCGCAAACAAAATAGGCAGCGCGCTCATTCCCCGTCTTACCCTGCATCTCGCCCAAGAGTTTTTCGATCCGCTGCGCGTTCGTCGCTTCCGGCCCCGCATATCTCGCGGAGTGCACCCCGGGCGCGCCACCAAGCGCCGGCACCACCAGCCCCGAGTCATCCGCAAACACCATCCCGTCCCGAATCCGCGAATAATGCAGCGCCTTTCCTGCCGCGTTTTCCGCAAAAGTCGGAGCGTTCTCCTCAAAGGCGGGCAGTTCATCGAACCCCGGCGGCACTTCCAATTCAACGCGAAGCGACGGCACAGCCGCACCCGCGAGCACGCGATATTCCCCAAGTTTTCCTGGATTCGACGATGCCAGGTACAGCTTAACGGGCGCGCGCACTGAATTTCGCCGGCAGAATGGCGCGCTGCTCGTCCGTCAAGCGGCGGATGCCCGCGGCCGCTAGCGCCAGCAAGTCCTGCATCTCGCTCCCCGTGAACGGGCGTCCTTCCGCGGTGGCCTGAATCTCCACGAAATGCCCGCTGCCCGTCATGACCACATTCATGTCCACTTCTGCGCGCGAATCTTCCTCGTACGCCAAATCCAGCAGCGCGCGATCATCAACAATTCCCACGCTCGTCGCCGCCACCGAGTCAATCAGCGGTGACCGCTTCAAAATTCCCGCCGCCACCAGCCGTTCGAACGCCAGCGCCAGCGCCACGAACGCTCCGGTAATCGACGCCGTCCGCGTTCCGCCGTCCGCCTCAATCACGTCGCAATCCACCCACACCGTGCGATCGCCCATCGCTTCCTGATCCGTCACCGCGCGCAGCGACCGCCCGATCAATCGTTGAATTTCCAAAGTTCGCCCGGATTGCTTTCCCTTCGTCGCCTCACGTGGAGTCCTCTCTTCCGTTGCGCGCGGCAGCATTCCGTACTCGCTCGTAACCCATCCCTTGCCGCTGCCTTTCATAAAATGAGGCACGCCGTCATCCACGCTCGCCGTGCAAATCACGCGCGTCTTTCCCAGTTCGATCAACACGCTGCCTTCAGCCGTGGAAATATAATCCGGCGTAATCTTCAGGGGACGCATCTGGTCCGCCGTCCGGCCGTCAGCTCGCACTCTTCCTCCCGCACTCATCTTCCGCACATCCCAATCTTCTACCGCTTGCGCTCAGGCTGCGCCAGTTTGCCGGGCGCTTTCTCCGGTGTCAACTTCGCCGGTGCGGCCGCTGGCGCAGTAGCCGGTGCCTTGTCCGCGCCCGCTGCCGCAACTGCGGGCTTCGCAGGAACAGCAGCCGGCTTGGTTGCGACCACGAACGCGCCCGTCAAGTCTAGATGCCCGGCCAGCGTCTCCGCTTCCTGCCCATGAATCAGGATTTTCAGCCGCCGCACCTGCGGCACGTTTGCTTCCAGCGTTCGCGCGATGGAATCCACCGCCATCTGCTCGCTCGCAATCCCTGAAGGCACCGACGTCGCCAGCGCTTCCGAAAAATCTGCGATCCCCGTTCCATCCGGCAATAAATAAAACGCCAGCAGTACCGCATCCGGTGGCAGCGTCCGCAGCTCCACATCCACTGGCCCCGCCAGCAGTGTGTTCAGCACTTGCTTCGAACGCAGCACCGGATCGTTCGCCAGCGGCAGCTCCACCGTCACCGGCACCAGCGTCGAATCCATCGCATCGGAAGCCCAGTAAAGTTTTGTCTTCACCCGCGGATCGCCCGGATTGACTGTGATCGGTTGCGCCAATTCCCGCCGCGCCTGCTCTTCGCTCTGTTGCTGCAATCGCGCTGCGCGCTTCACTCGCCTCCGCAGAATCGGAAAATAGATCGCTGCGCCGAGAACCACAAGAATCAATCCGGCAATCACCATGGATTTCCAGCGCGGCGTCACGGCAACGTCCCCGGCACATTCGCAACCACATACGAAGGTTTAAACGCCGCTGCGCCACGCGCGATCGCATCCGCTACGCCCGGCCCCATGCGGTCCAGCTCGGCGCGGTCCTCCACGACGATGCTCGAAATCTCCACCGCGATCGCCGGCGCCGCGGTCGTTCGAAGCTGCCGCACCGCCGCTGTCTGCGTCGTGTCCGGCGATCCTTTGAAGCGCTGCACCAGCATCCCCTGCACCAGGTCGCCGAACTTTTTGCTTAATCCGAGAAATGGCGCCTGCGCCCGGTCCCACGGAATCAACCCGTTCGCTTCCGTCACCGCCGCCAAATCCGAATTCACGTACACGCGCACCGTCCCCGGCAATCCCGTCGATGAAATGTGCAGCGTCACGAACACCGCCCCGCGCTGCGCATTGGCAATCGCGGACCTGTCGTCGAACGATGGATTCTCATTCCCCTGCCGCGTCAGCACCACTTGAAATCCCGCGAGCTCCAGCGCCCTGCGTACCTGCGTCGCCAGGTCCAGCACGATCTCGCTCTCGCGAATTCCACCCGTGCCTCGCGCTCCCGGGTCCGTACCGCCATGCGCCGGATCCAGCACCACGATGTTCAGCCCGCTCCTTTGCGTCTGCGCTCCAAACGGAGGCGCAACCTGCGCCGAACCATCGCCGCGCCCGCCAGCGCCAGCGAACCCGCGCCTGCCAGGAAAAAAATCCGCATTCGAATCACATTTCGCACGTCAAGCAGCATATCAAATCGGTCAGCCAATCCACGCCACTCGCAACATCGTCCCGCAGCTAAAGAGGGACGGCCTCTCGGCCGCCCCTCTTATCCTGAATTGTGCTGCCCCAGAGACTTAGCGCTTCGGAGCTGGCTCGATTTTTAAAGGTTTAAGATTCGCCTTTTGTAGGAAAGCATTTACGCCGACGATCTCCTCTCTTTGCAGCGCAGTCCACCTTGCCAGCGCCGCCTGCGCGCTCGCCTCCCACTTCTCGCTTGCAGTTGCCGCATCCGCCGTCGGCGCAGCGTCCGCACTCTCCACGATCGTCAGCATTCCGGCGAGCGCCGCTGCAACTTTTCGCAGAGGCGGATTCACCTCCCCCGGCACGGCCAGTCCAAACAACCCGAAATAAGCGTCGCTATCCGCCTCGGCCGGCACTTCGATCTTTTTTTCCAGCGCTGCGAGCGCTTGCTGCAGCTCCGCGTTTCCGCTGGACTCTTTCTTGCGCGCCTCAATCTGTTTCCGCAGCTCGCCTGCCTGTTGCATCGCCGAGGAAGCTTCTCCCAGCCTCGCCGCAAGTCTTGAAGCCAGCTCAAACTGGCGCATCAGCTCCGTCTGCGTTGCTTTCACCCGCGGATCCATCTTGATCGTCAGCGGTTGCGAGATGCTCTTGCCGTTTGCAGTGAGCCTGACAATGTAGCTGCCCGGCGCCGCCCACGGTCCCGTCGGCCCCCAGTAGGTTGTGTGAACGCTTTGCGGCAGCGGATACCGCAAGTCCCAGACGAAACGATGTATCCCTGCCTCCGCGGAGAGCGGCTGAGGATCGCGCACCCACTGCATCGGAAACTCCACGTCCTTTGGATCGGTCTTGCGCAATTCGTCGTTGCTTGTGAATCGCCGCACGAGTTTTCCTTCCGAATCAAGAATTTCCAGTTGCACCGGGCCGGAAGCTTTTTGCCTCAAGTAATAGTCCACCGCCGCGCCGTCCGGCGGATTGGAAGCAAGCGCTTCATCCATTGGCACCGGAGTTCCTTGATCGCCGCCCGGCCGCACGCGGTACGCCGCTCCCGGACGAAAGAGCCAGGCATCCGCCGCGGCAACGTGTGCGTCCATCTGCCGCAGCGGCGTCACGTCATCGAGCACCCAAAACGATCGCCCGAACGTCGCAATCACCAAATCGTTGTCATGCACCACCAGGTCGCGCACCGACGTCACCGGCAGATTCAGTTGCAACGGCTGCCAGTCGTCCCCGTCATCAAACGAAAGGTAAACGCCTTTTTCAGTGCACGCATAGAGCAGCCCTTTTCGAACCGGATCTTCCCGCACGCAATTCAAAAAACTTCCGTTAGGAATTCCATTCGAAGCGCTCTGCCACGTCTTGCCGAAATCTCGCGTGCGATAGAGATGCGCGCGGTAATCCTCCAGCCGGTGCCGATCCACCGCCGCATACGCGGCCCCCGCATCCGAGTGCGACGCCTCGATGTGCGTCGCCTTGCTCCACGGCGTCAAATCCGGCGGCGTCACATCGCTCCACGTTTTCCCTTCGTCCTGCGTCAATTGCACAAGCCCATCGTCCGTTCCCGCCCAGATCTCTCCCGCCCGCACATACGACGGCCCAATCGTGTAAATCACCCCGCGCCGTTTTCCCTTTGGAGCGTCCGCCGCCGTCGCCGCGTCCAGGTTCGCCGGCACTCCCGGGTCTTCGCGCGTCAGATCCGGGCTGATGACTTGCCACGTGTTCCCGCCGTCCGCCGTTCGAAACATAACCTGCGACCCGAAGAACAGCACATGCTTGTCGATCGACGAAAACACCAGCGGCAGCGTCCACGTACGCCGGTACTCGCCCGGATGCGCAAGCGTCGGCGGCATCTGTTGCACCTGCTCGTCGCCAAAATCCTGCCGCGCGACAAATCCTCCGTACTCCACTTCCGGATTCAGTGGGTCCGGCGCGATGTATCCATTCTCATCTCCCGCCTCCATCGGCCGCCAATCATGAAAATTCAGCGAACGATACCTGCTTCGGCTCGGCGTCGCCGCCGAACCGCTGTCCTGCTGCGCTCCGTACACCCAGTACGGAAAACGATGGTCCGTAATCACGTGATAAAACTGCCCAGTCGGCTGGTTGTACCAGGAACTCCACGTCTCGCCGCCGTTGCGTGTCACCAGCGTGCCTTGATCGCTGCTCAAAGCCATTCGTCGCGGCTCGTCCGGATCGATCCACAGTGCGTGGTAATCGTCACCGCCCGGCGCTCCACGAAACGCCGTAAACGTTTTCCCGCCGTCGCGTGACTTATACATCGTGGTGTTCGGCAGATACACAGTCTCCGGATCCCTGGGATCCACGCTGACTTCCCCGAAATACCACCCCCGCTGCCACACCCGCTTGTCGTCCGAGACGCGCTGCCAATTCTGCCCACCGTCGTCCGAGCGGTATAGCCCGCCTTCCTTCGCGTCCACGATCAAATAAATCCTCCGCGGATTGCTCGGCGCAAAGGCAATTCCGATTCGCCCCAGCCCTTCGGAAGGCAACCCATGTCCCGTCACCTGCTCCCAATGGTCGCCGCCATCTTTCGAGCGGTAGAGTCCGCTCCCCGGTCCATTCGAAGGCGGATAAATGCTCCACGGCGGCCGCCGCGTCTGCCAAAGTGCCGCATAAATTGTTTTCGTGTTCCCCGGTTCGAACGCCAGGTCAATCGCCCCCGTATTTTCATCGTGAAACAGAATTTTCTGCCAGCTTTTCCCTCCGTCGCTCGAACGAAAAACTCCACGCTCTGCGTTCGGCCCGTACGCATGTCCCAGCGCCGCAACGAATACCTTGTTCGCATCGCGCGGGTCCACCAGGATCCGTCCGATCTGCCGCGAATCGCTCAGCCCGAGGTGCGTCCAGGTTTTTCCGCCATCCGCGGACTTGTACATCCCGTTCCCATAGGAAATCGAGCTGCGCATGTCCGCTTCGCCCGAGCCCACGTAAATCACATTCGAATCTGAAAGCGCCACCGCAATCGCCCCGATCGATCCAATCGGTTGTGAATCGAAAATCGGTTTCCAGGTTCTCCCCGCGTCGTCCGTTTTCCAGACGCCGCCGCCCACGCTCCCAAAATAAAATACTTCCGGCTTCCCGCGCACTCCCGTCACCGCCAGCGTCCGCCCTCCCCGGAAAGGCCCAATCAGCCGCCATCGCAGTTCCTGAAATAGCTTTGGGTCCACCTGCTTTGCTATGTCCGGCCCGCCAAAAAGTTCAGCGGATGCCAGCAATCCAAACAACAAGAACACGAATGCGAAAGCAAAGCGGCGGCCAGTCACAGTGGAATTCTCCAATCGAACGGTAAGATGTCCCACGAACCGCTGAGTATATATCAGCGCCAAAACAAAACCGCCCGGCTCTTTCGAACCGGGCGGCACGCCATCTGCTATTTCGAAATCGTTCTAGACCGCTTCCAACTCTTCGATCTCCCCGGCGACCACCGGCTTCGTCTTTCGAATCTTCAGCAACCCGGTTACCAGGTAAACCAGAACTCCCAACGCGATAATCAGCACTCCGAACACCAGCCCGTTCATCCCCAGCACCGCTTCCTGGCCGCTCTCCACGATCGCCAGGCTCAGCAGCAGCAACGGAAAAATTCCGCAAGTAATCACGCCGGCCAGCCCGCCCGGCACGCGAAATTCCCGCTTCAATTCCGGCTCGCGAATCCGCAGCACCACCAGCGTCACAAACTCCAGCATCAAGCTCGCGCCGTACAACATAATATCCAGCGTCACCAGCCGCTTGAACCCCAGCCCCAGGCACAACGCCCAGCACGTCGCGCACACGAGGATCGCCACCCACGGCGCTTGCGTTCTCGTGCTCCGTTTCCCAAACACCTTCGGCAGCATCCCATCGCGCGCCATCGCCAGCGGCAGCCGCGAATAGCTCATCACCAGCGCATTGAACATCCCAAACGCGCTCATCATCCCGCCAAGCACAATCAAAAACCGCAGCCATTCGAATCCCAGAATCTTTCCGCCCATCGCGCCCGCCACCGATGCCCACGACCCGTCCCCGCCGAAAACCGAAGCAGGAATTCCCGTCAGGTACACCGCCACGAATGGCAGCACGTACGTCATTGCCACCAGCACCACGGCCGCGATCATCGCCCTCGGGTACGTCCGTTGCGGCCGCTCCACTTCCTGCGCGATCGTCGAAGCGTTGTCCCAGCCCATATAGTTCCACATCGCTACCAGCACTCCGCCCAGCAACCCCAGCTCCGTCCCTTCCGTCGCTGCGGCGTGCGCACTCCCCAGCGCGTTCAGCTTGAAAGGCGCCAGCACCACTATCAGCGCGAACGGCGCCGACAACAAAAAGAAAAGCCACAACGACGTAATTCCCACCACTCGAATCCCCGCCAGGTTCAGCGCCGCGCACGAGATCACCACAAACAATCCCGCATAAAATGCGTGATTCCCTTCGCCGAACCACGGCGACATCTGTTTCAGGTAAAACACAAACAGCGTCGGGTAAATCGCCATGTCAAAAATACTGGCGGCCAGCGACAGCCACGCTTCCTGAAATCCCCAGAAATTTCCCAGCCCGCGCCTCACCCACGCGTAATACCCGCCCTCCGCCGGCAGCGCGCTCGATAGTTCGCCGATCATGAACGCCGTCGGCAAACACCACAGCACTGGCAGGAACAGTAAAATCAAAATCCCACGCCCGTATCCCGCCCCATGAATAATTTCTTCCGTCCCGTACGTGCCGCCGGACACCATGAAAAATGTCGCGGCCACAAGCGGCCAGAGCGTGAGCTTGGCGATTCTTTTTTTAGTTGTAGAGATGGAACTGGCGGGCAGCTGGGCCGGAAGGGATAAAGAACTCAATTTTTACTCTCGTCCTCCTAAACGATCCTCGCTCTCGTTGCCACGGTGAAGCGAGCTCGCATCCGAAGAATACAAGACTCGCTCCTGCATGCAACAACAAAATGCATTCGAACGAATATTTTTTCGCTGCCGCCGGCAGTTCTTCTGCGCCGCACTCCAGCCTCCTCGCCCACTCGCTCCGCGCTGCTCCCCGTTTCCTCCTCCGCGCCGTCTATCCTCAGGGGCTGTGATAAACTTCGCACTTGTTGAGGTACGCCGAAGGTGAATCGCAATCTACTTGCTCGATCCCTTGCCGTTCTCTTGCTTGGAATCTTGTTCGGCTACTACATCGATTACAACGAGCGAAAGACACGGCGATTGGGGCGTGAGCAGTATCTTGCGGGCGAAGCCCGGAAGTTCGACGGATCGATTTCGCACCCCACTCCTCTCCCTGCGATGGTCGTTGGCGCAGTTTTGGTCGTTGGTTTTTTCGTGTTCGTATACGAGATTATCGTCATGGTTATTTCCGTCGCTCTGAAATCCAAAGCTGTCGGTGCCGGGAAGCCCACGGAGGAAACGAACATTCCTTTTTCGTAGCTCCAAGGTCTCTCCCTCCCCTGGCTCCGCCATTCCTGAGTGATTTCTGCAACGCGGCCCGCGCCGCTGGGTCGCATCCTCTGCTACACTACCCACCCTCTGTGACCAACAATTCTGTTTCAGGAGTCTCTGCATGAAACTCGGTTTTTATCTCGCTGCCGCCCTGCTTACTTTTGTGCCGCCGCTCGTTGCGCAAGAGTCCGCTCCAAAGTCTCCCCGCCCCATCACCATCGACGATTTCTTCCAAATCCGCGACGTCGCTCAGCCCGAACTGAGTCCCGATGGCCAATGGGTTGCTTATTCCGTTCGAACCCGCATCCTCAAGGACGACAAGAACGAGCAGCGCCTATGGATGATCTCCACCCATGGCGGCGATCCCATTCCCCTGACCGCCGAAGGCGTCTCCTCTTCTCATCCGCGCTGGAGCCCCGACGGCAAATACCTCTCCTTCCTCTCCGCCCGCAACGACGCCAAGAATCAAGTTTGGCTGCTGGACCGCCGCGGCGGTGAAGCGCAACGCCTCACCGACGTCGCCCAAGGCGTCAACGATTTCGAATGGTCTCCCGACAGCACCCGCCTCGTCCTCATCCTCCAGGATCCCAAGCCCGAAGACGCCGCAGCCGCCGAAGCCGCCAAGGATAAGGACAAAGACAAGCCCACCGCAAAACCGAAAACTCCTCCGCCCTTCGTTATCGATCGCCTGCAATTCAAGGAAGACAGCGCCGGCTATCTCGATCGCCGCCGCAGCCACCTCTACGTCCTCGATGTCGCTTCGAAAAAATCCACGCAAGTGACAAGCGGCAACTTCGACGACAACGAGCCCGCCTGGTCGCCCGACGGCAAATCACTCGCCTTCACTAGCAACCGCAGCACTCCCGACCCCGACCGCAACTACAACTCCGACATCTGGGTCGTCGCAGCCGACAACGTCGCCCGCTCTGCGGGCGCCTCTCCAGATGACAAAGGCGCCCACCTCGCCAAAATCACCACCAATCCCGGCTCTGACCGTCAGGCCGCTTGGTCTCCCGACGGCAAATGGATCGCTTACGTCACCCAAACCGACGTCAAGGCCATGATCTACGCCACACACCATCTCGCCATCGCTCCCTCCAGCGGTGGCGAAGCAAAAGTTTTGACGCTCGCGTTCGACCGCAGCGTGCGCCGTCCTCGTTTCTCCGCCGACGGCCGCTCCATTTATCTTATTGCGGACGACGACGGCACCGAAAACCTTTGCCGCATCGCCATCGCGGGCGGGGAAGTCACGCGCCCCATCGGCGGTCACCTTAGTGTCTCCTCGTATTCACTCGGCAAAGACGGCGCCGTCGCCGCGCAAATCAGCACGCTCGACCGCCCCGACGAAATCTTCCTCCTCAACGAAAACAAACTCTCTCGCCTCACCAAAACCAACGACGCCCTGCTCTCGCAGCTCCGTCTCGCCCAAGTCGACTACGTTCACTTCAAAAGTAAGGACGGCACCCCCATCGCCGGCTATCTCTACAAACCCCTCGACTACACTCCCGGCAAGAAAGTCTCCACGCTGCTCAATCCTCACGGCGGCCCCGTCGGACAATATTCCGCTTCCTTCTACCACCTTGCCCAGCTCTACGCCGCCGACGGCTACGCCGTCCTTCTCCCCAATCCGCGCGGCTCTTCCGGTTACGGCCAAAAATTCTGCGAAGCCATTTTTGCCGACTGGGGTAACAAGGACTTCCAGGACGACATGGCCATGGTTGATTATTCCGTCGCCCAAGGCATCGCCGATCCGGAGAAGCTCGGCGTCGGCGGCTGGTCCTACGGCGGCATGTCCACCGACTTCATCATCGCCCAGACCACGCGCTTTAAAGCCGCGATCTCCGGCGCGAGCATAGCCTTGATAGCCAGCGGCTTCGGCCACGATCAATATCAGAAAGACTACTTTTCCGAACTCGGCTACCCCTGGGAAAACAAAGCCGTCTGGGAAAAAATCTCGCCCTTCTACCGCGTGAACGACATCACCACCCCCACTCTTTTCATGGGCGGCGACATCGACTGGAACGTTCCCATTCTCGGCAGTGAGCAGATGTACCAGGCTCTGAAGAGCCTCGGCCGCACCACCGAGCTCGTCGTCTACCCTGGCGAACACCACGGTTTCACAACGCCCTCGCACATTAAGGATCGCCTCGAGCGCTACCTCGCCTGGTACGCCCACTACGTCAAAGGCGATCCCGCACCCGCGCGTCCCCCCGAGCCCCCGCCGGCGCCAGCGACAAAAGCGGGAGGCGAATGATGCGTTTCCGTGATTTGATTCTCGTTGCGTTTCTCTCACTGTTTTGTTGCATTTCAGTCTCGGCGCAATCCTCTTTCACCGTCGGCACCGCCACCGCCGCCCCCGGCCAGAAAGCCACCGGCTACCTCGAAGTCCCCGCCGGCGTCGACCCCGCCACCAACATCCCCGTCGTCGTCATCAACGGCGCAAAGCCCGGCAAAGTCCTCGCGCTCGTCTCCGGCGCCCACGGCACCGAATACACCTCCATCATCGCCATCGAAAAACTCATCAGCGCCCTCGACCCCGCCCAAGTCACCGGCATCGTCATCCTCGTCCCGCTCGTCAACATCGCCTCCTTCGAGCAAAAAGTCCCCCACGTCAATCCCACCGACAACAAAAGCATGAACCGCTTCTACCCCGGCAAGGCCGACGGCACGCAAACCGAGCGCGCCTCCTTCGTCATCACCAAGCAAATCATCGACCGCTGCGACTTCCTCATCGACTACCACGGCGGCGACCTCGACGAAAGCCTCCGCCCCTACGCCTACTGGGGCCCTACGGGAAGGGAAGAGCAGGATCGCATCTCCAAGGAAATGGTTCTCGCCTTCGGCCTCGACCACATCATCATCTGGCGCGAGCGTCCCACCGACCCCGCCGCCACTCGCTATCTCGATAACACCGCCTCCGTCCGCGGCAAACCCTCCATCGTCGTCGAAGCCGGCCACGCCGGCACCGTCGAATCCGACGACCTCGCGCTCCTCGTCAACGGCACCCTCAGCACCATGCGCGCACTCAAAATGTTCCCCGGCGATCCCCATCCGATCGAAAATCCCGTCTGGATTGAAAAACTCGCCGACATCCTCGCCGACGGTCCGGGAATCTGGTATCCCCTCGTCAAGCGCGGAACCTACGTTTCCGCCGGAATGAAGCTCGGCACCATCACTGATTACTTCGGCAAACTCATTGCCGAGCCTCGCGCTCCAGTCTCCGGCGTCGTTCTCCACGTCAACGCCGTTCCCTCCCTCAAGAAAGGAGACAATATTGCCGACCTTGGCGTAGTCGCCCCCCACGCTCCCTAGTCGACTGTAGTGGCCGGTCTTCACAGGCTGCGGAAAAAGTCGTGGATTGGGTTACGGGCGACGGAGTAGCGGCGTCTAAGAGAACATGCGCGGACACGATGAGCAGCAAGGTGGCATGTTCAGTTACATTTCGCCGGAGAAGCGGGTACCGCAAGATCATC
>WNFC01003488.1_pt1 | contig 26276 bp, 29 predicted proteins | sample 5400541 | NCBI WGS metagenome assembly WNFC01 (sample SAMN13153342, study PRJNA577476) | soil metagenome | isolation source: 120 cm saprolite under Douglas fir tree site 2 hole 2 replicate 1 | place: USA:California | collected 2015-04-18 | reverse complement strand
TATCCGCTCGGCATTCTCTTCGGCAGTGCGCGCGAGCCGAATCAAGGTGCTCGGATTCGGCGTTCCGATCATCGAGACGCGCTCAGCCATCGCAATGCGCATCGCGAGGAAGTATCGCGCCGCATAATCGGCGATTAGAGAGATTGCGTAAGGCAGGACGTAATGACGCCGAATCACCCAGGGGATACGCTGGTAAGTGACGCCAGACATCGCGCCATACGGCATCCCCGTGTCGGTTTCTCCCTCGATCGCAGGGCTTACGACCGTCAGCGCCTTGTGTTCCCAGGCATCCCGGATGATCGCGCAGCGCGCGCACCAGCCAAAGCCGCGTTAGCGCTGCCATCTGCTCGCGCCACTTGATACTCACGGGCAGGAGCTTCGGCTCGCCCGTCGTACCGCTGGTTGTGGTAAACATGTACGGCTCATCGGCAGTCAGGACTCGCTTTTCTCCGACGATGATGCGCTTCACGAACGGGCGAAAAACCTCGTAATCCGCTATCGGAATCGCCCTCCCGTACTGCGCGGCGGCCGCAATGCGCGAGAATCCGTGAGCACGGCCGAAGGCTGTATCAGCGTTGTGTGCCAGCAATGCGCGAAGCACCTCCGCCTGTGCCCTGGCAGGGTCGCGGGTTGCGGCCTCGAAGCTTCGTGAGTGGGCGAGCTCACGCAGGGAAATCATAGAATCGAGCAAAAAACTCATCGGCTTGTCCTCAATTCAGCTCAACGATCGCGGTCGCATATTTCCGCAGCCGATCTTCCAACACCGCGATTCCCAACCCGGGCCCGGTGAGAACAGAAGCTTCGCCTCGATAGCCGAACCGAACCGGATCGTTGGTCACATCCTCGGCGAGCAGCATCGTGCCGTACGACCCTTCGACGAAATCAACGTTATCGAGCGCCGCCGCGAAATGGCGTCCGGCTGCGGAAAGAATCGCAGTCTCGCCCACTTGGCTGCCAACCTGAAGCCGGACGCCGGCTTGCTGCGCATACTTCGCGAGTTTATGGGAACGAGCGAGTCCCCCGCATTTTGAGATCCGAATGTTAAAGAAATCGGCGGCCTTCGCCTCGATAAGCTGCTCGGCGTCGCGCAGTGTCACGAGCGACTCGTCGGCCATAAGGGCTGTTCGACTGACATGATCCCGAACGTCTTAAGATCGCGAATAATTGAAACGGCCTGCTCGAAGCTCCACGCAGCGTTCGCGTCCACACGGATCGAGACTTGCGGTCCCATGGTTTCGCGCACGAGGCGAACGCGTTGCACGTCGTCGCCCGCTCCTACCTTCACCTTTACGTGACGCAGCCCGATCAGCTTCATCTGCCGCGCGTAGCGTGCAACGGTTTCAAGCGAGCCGGCCGTGATCACACCGCTGTAGGCGACCGTGTGGCAGCGCGGTGGCAGCAGATGCGCCAGCGGAAGGTTCTTCAACCGAAGTGCCAGATCGAGAATGGCCAGCTCGAGCGCGCAGCGGCTCGCGCCGTCCGAAACGGTCTGCGTCAAGAATGCGTCGGGGACGAACTCCGGCAGCTCGGAGCAGAGAGCCAATGGCCTGCGCGCTACCGACGGCCACAACGTCTCGACAATATGCGCAAGCGCAGCGGCTTGAGTTTCGCCGGTAACGTACTCGCGCGGCGCGCCTTCGCCGAATCCCTCCATGCCTGACTCATCGCGCACCTTGACGATTATGGAATCGCAGAACGCCCGCTCCTTGGCGCTATGGGCAAACGAGGCGACAAAGGGGAGCCGAAGTGGGTAGACCGTCGCCGAAATCAGCTTCATTGTTCGACCCTCTCGACCACGCGCCCGAGCGCCTCTTCACCGCAGTAGCGCTTGATGAACACGTTCTCACGCATCGCAATTTCCGCGATGGTCAGCGCTTCTTCGCCCTCAATGTTGTAGTACACGATATACGCTTCGAGATTCTCCAGGCCTTGTTCCGCATGCTTGATATCGACCTCGGAGTGGTACGTGAACCACCGTACTGTTTCCGAAGACAAATTCCTGTGAGCGATCAGAGCGCGCGCTATTCGGCTTGCGACGCGCGGAAGCATGTATTCAAAAGCTTCGACTTCGACCAGGGCAGCCAGCGCTACGTCTCGAAGCGAGGGATAGAGCAACCGATCGACCACTACCTGCCGAATGTCCGCCGCGGCGAGTGCCTCGGCTTCGGGGAGCATGGAACCCAGACCGGCGCCCTCAGCCAACTCTCGCAATAGCGCAGGATGAGGCACACCCGCGTCTTCGTCGATCCCTAGTTCTTCGAGCATGTTGTGGAGCAGGTTTGAGTAGGCTTGCGGAGGCGCTACGGAAAACAAGAATGCGAGGAGTTGCGGCGACCTCAGATGCGTGCGTACGACGTTCAGAATTAGTCGGTCGTAGTCGGATTTGCGGGCGGCTCCCGCCTCGATTGCTTTGAAGTCCGGGCATGCCGTGAACTCCTCTATCGCTCGCCGGTACAGCTTCTCGATTTCGTCTCTGAAGTTCATGTCTCTGGTTTCCTCCCGCCCGTGGAATTATTCGTTCGATCGCGCAGTACCAACTCTAGGACGCGACCGGACGTGAACCCAAGACGGCATGATGCGGCGCCAGCGTAATGCCGCTGTTCGCCGCTGTTCGCCACACCGCTCCGAGGCTAGGGAAGCAATCCGAACAAGGAAGCGGATCGGAATCTAAACCCGCGACCCCGTAGATCGCCCGCAAGTTACTTGGGAATGATTGGAAGAATAATTTGCGACATTGCCACCGCGCAATGGTAGACGGTCTGAGCGGCCATGCGTGGCTGCGTCTCGGTGGCTATATTGCGGTTGGTATTCGGGTTCCGGTCATAGCGGGGAAAGTTGCTACTCGAAATCTCCAGCCTAATCCGATGGCCGCGCATGAAAACCGTGCTCGTCGGCCAAAGCTCTATCTCGATTCTTTCCACTCGGTCCGGTCCGTCGTACGAACGGCGCACTATTCCGTCGGAAACGTTGTACGCGGCGCCGTCTGGGTAGACGTCGACTAGTTTCGCGGTGAAATCCGTGCTTGGAGCGTTGGTAGACACGTAGAGGAGGGCTTGCACTGATCCAGTTACTTCGAGCTCATGCTCCAGCGGAACGGTGCTATAGACGAGTACGTCCGGCCGCCGCTCGACCTCGTTCTGCTGCATGTAGCCCGCGTGCGGTCCGATCATTGCCCCGCCGCTCGTTGGCACCGGATTTCTCGGATCGAAGGTGAAGTGATCAACAGACTCGTTGCCGGAAGGCGGATTTAGTGTCAGTCCTCCGCTGCCAGAGACTCCATTCGCTTTTCCAGAGCTATGCAAATAATACGAGGTGAAGCGCGTTCGTTTCAGCGGCCATTCCCTTTCGTTGCGCCACTCATTTCTCCCTATCACGAATATTCGCACCGGTGGAAAGCTCTCCGAACCGGCCCGGCCAAAGATTTGGTCAAACCACGGAATCGCGGGCGACAGCGTCGCAAGCCGGTAATTTCCAGGAACAGTTCCATCGGGCAGCTTGACGCTGTGAGCGTGCGCCCAAGGTCCGATAACCAGATGCGACTGCGCGGCAAGCTGGGGCGATGCGTTGCGCATGATCTCCGCGTAGTCATGAAGCTGGGACGGGAGAAATGGATCGGACCATCCGGCCATCATGAAGACCGGGCATCGGACGTGAGCAGCGCGATCGTTATCGTCAATCGATTCCCAGTAGGAATCGCGGTTGGGATGTCTCGCCCAGTCGTCGAAGAAACCAATTTCACCAACGGCCCGGTTGTCGGCCTCGATCAACGGAAACCCGTCATAACCACGATCGAGATCGGCGTCGCGGGGCTCAATGTCGTAACGTCCGCGGCTTTCGACAGCCCAGTAGAGGGCACTCTCCAGCGAGAATGCCCCGCCAGGGTAAAACATGCCGTAAAAGCTCGAGCTCGCGATCGAAATCATCATCGCCGATGGCGCAGGGTCAACCTGATCGCTGACCGCCCATTGCGTGAAGCCGAAGTATGAGCCGCCCCACAACGCCAGTTTCCCGTCGAACCAGCTTTGATTCTTGAGCCAGCGAAGAGTATCGATTCCGTCCTGCCTCTCATACAGCAGCGGATAGTAGATGCCTGCGGACTCGTAGCGTCCGCGTGTGCCTTGGAGGACAGCAGTGTACCCACGTTCCGCCCATAAAGTTCCGACGATACTGGCTGCCATCCAGTTATAGAGCGTCCTCGAGTACGGGAGGCGAACCAGGATTGTCGGTGTTTTCTCGTGCCCAACCGGATGAAAAATGTCCGCAGCCAACTCTGTGCCGTCGAACGCTCGCAACGTGACATGACGCTCAATTCGGACGCCGTATTCCGCCGGACGCGCATCGGTCTGCCGCGCCAGATACGCGGCAGCCGGACGCCAGAGTGAGCATGACGAGACTGTCGCCGCGAGCACAGCCAGGCTAACGATGCTTTCGAACCCATGCTCGCGGAGGTGTTGCGATCTGCTAAGCGGCCCGCGCATTTCGAATTACGCCGTCTTCGCCATCGCGGAATGGTAGCGCGAAAGGAGAAACAAGTAGCTCGCCAGAACCAGGTGAAACCAGATCGGAATGGTACCATGGAGCCAGCGCCGCTCCGGATGAGCCGTCATCGTGATTACGTATCGTGCGATCATCGATGCGAAGTAGATAACGCTGAACCACCCCAGAAACAGCCCGGCGCGCCGGCTTGGCCGCGCGAATACACCCCGTCCGCGCGACACATCGATGCAAATCACGGTCAACAGAACGATTATGACCCATTGGACCGGAAGCAGTATTAGATACGACATGAGGCCCGAGTACCACTCGGCCATCGGCGGCAAGAAGCTCACTCCCAGGAATGCCACCAGCATCTGCCCGACAACGCGGAGGACAAATAACCCCAGTAGCAGCCACATCCAGATCGCATAGCGCCGTCGAGAGTCGGGCTGGCTTACGTCGATTCCGGTCGAAACGGTAGTTTGCAACATCTTGTTTCTCCTTCGCTCGCGCTTTGCTTCGCGCTGCCAATAGCTCGAAGGTAAGCTGGATGCGTGAAACTGTGAAAGCGGCAAGCTGCGGCGAACCATAGATGACGTGCTTTGCCGTTATGTGCCGCCCGCCCAGGATTCGTCAGTAGCTGTTAAACGTGCGCGTGGGCGTTTCTCGCGCCGTACAACTCAGTAGCGGAAGCGGAGAGATGGCAAAGTGCAGTGCGGCGGACGTGGCATGCCGTCGTTTGACGCAAGATGCTGTGGCGAGCGACCATCAGGCCGGCGCCTTGGGCGCGGCTCGGTTAGCATCTGTCCAATCTGGGGAATCGTGGGCGAGAACGCGACATCGGCAAAGGCAGCCGGCAAGCGGTTCAATTCGTGGAAGGAGATCGCTGCGCATCTCCAGCGGGACGTGCGCACCGTTCAACGCTGGGAAAAGAATGAGGGCCTCCGGTTCATCGCAAGCTTCACGCGGCTTCGGCGTTAACGGCGTCACCGGAGATTATTCACGCGGTGCCGGCGGACTCTGGATCGAAGACGGCGAACCAGCTTTCCCGGTCCAGGAAATTAGGATTGCGGGCAATCTCAAAGAGATGTTCATGTCAATCGAGATGATCGGCAACGACCTGAAATGGCGTTCGGCGATTGTTGCGCCGACGTTGAAGATCGCCAAGATGATGATCGCCGGCGAATACCCTCACGCCGCGTGGGATACGATGCCGTGGGACGAGACTTACTACCCGCGATCAATGCGGAACCTGCCACCGGAAGTGCGGTTGAAGGCGATCGCGATCGCCAATGCGCTGTTCGAAGAGGGTCATGACGAGGGCAAGGCGATCCGCATTGCGATCGCCAAGGCCGAGGAATGGGCCGACCGCAGCGGCTCGCTGAGATAGCACTGCTTGCCGCGCATTTAGCGTCGGGGTCGCTACCGCGCACCTCCGCATATTCTCTGCTGGACGTGGCGCTTTCGAACTCCGTCACGATAGTAGTTGCAGGTCTCGCCCTTTTCTCGATCCGCGGCTGCTTTGGCAGGACGGCCAAGGAAACCACTTATACTTCGCCCGCCATACAACCGCCGCCCGGGTCTACGGTTGCTCCAGTACCGCCTGACCCGGCCTCTGAGACTACGACAACGACGACCACGAGGGCTAACGGTGCGGTTGAGCGGCAGCGCAGTACCACGACGACTTACTCCAACTGGAAAACCGATGTCGCATTTGCCGCATGATGCCGCGTCTGCATGAAAACGCTCAAGGAAGCTGGGGCGCGCGTGTATCTGATTGCAGCGGTAAATCCGCCGAAGCCGACGGATCGACTGCGAACGAATCAGCAACGCGATGGAAATCGGCATGGAAGGTTTGCCTGAGGTAGTCCGTGCCGTTGAGCTGCACAAGGTCAGCACCGCGCATCCTGACCAGGTTCGAGTTTTCCAGGACGACGATCTGCTCGGCGTAAACGTCCTGCTGCACCCGTATCGGAATGAACAGCAACCACGAAGTCTGGATAACGGTCAGATGGTTGCGCAGATAGCCAGTGCGATGGCGGTCATCGATCCACACGATCTGGTTCGCAAAGGCGGTCTGCGTCAGCTCCTTAGCTGCGATGGCGACCTTGCGGAGTTCGAATCGATAGCTGCGGCCGTCGGCATTCGGTAGATAGCAGAACCGATAGGTTATCTGTGTCGGCCGGAACAAGGACGAAAGGAAGCCGATCGGCGTGAGCGAGTCCCAACCATCGATGGTTCCCTCCCAGCATCCGACGAACGGCGACGGCAGCGTCATCGACAACGCCGGCTCAGGAGGTTTTCCGGGGATTTCCAGCACCGGATTTGAAGGCGAGGTCGGCAACTCCAGGGTCGATTGCGAGGAGTTGGGCTGAATTGAAGGTGCGGGCGAAGACTGCTGCTGTGAGCGCATGGCACCCGTATTTTCCTGCGCGCCCGCTGCGCCTATCCAGAGAACGAGGATCAAAGTTGCCTCGCCTATAGCCTTCTGGCGTTTTGTCAGTTTCATTGAGCATTCCTCTGTTGGTTGCTATGCGCTTTCCAGTAGTCCGAGCAGTCGGCCGCGCGGAATATTGGCCAAGTAACGTCAACGAGGAGTACGAGCGGTAGTAGCGGCCAAACTGCTAAATAATCGTACAATCCGGCTTCGTCCTGATGGGTGAAGTGGAAGAATGACCCTTCGCACTCCGATGAAGTGCCTTTCCAGGACTGGTCTGTGGCGGGCGGGGTAGCCAGCGGGGGTGACGGCATATCGCCACTCGCACTCGCGAGCGGTTGAAATCCCGCGCTGGAACCGGCAGGCGTGGCGGAAGTGCTCGCAGCGCATCCGGTAATTCCCATCACTAGCGAGAGCGAAAGTGCGAGCAGTCGGCGGACCGTCTTGCTGTTACCTTTCGACGTCTGTGAAGTTTCCATTGTGGCTCCTCCTCGTTCGTCATGGCGTTTTGTCGTGCTGACTTGAAACTAAGGCGGCGACTGACCAGCGGGGAGATGGCACAGTGCGGCGGACGCACAATGCCGCCGTTGGCCGCTGAATGCCGGCGGGCGCTGGCGATCCGGGCGCGGCTTCGTTATCTTTTTCGCGGATACCGAAGCATATGGGCGAAAGCGGAAGTCCATCGGCCAGCAAGCGGCTCAATTCGTGGAAGGAAATTGCCGTGCATCTCCAGCGCGACGTGCGCACCGTCCAGCGCTGGGAGAAGAACGAAGGCCTCCCGGTTCATCGCAAACTTCACGAGACGCTCTCCAGCGTCTATGCCTACGAGAGCGAGCTTGACGAGTGGTGGCGCGGCGGCAGAAATCCGGCGAGTGCAACGCTGGCTGCGCCGGGCCAGCCCCTGCGCCCGACGCTGGTTATATTGCCGCTGCGCAATTTAAGCGGCGATCCTGGACAGGACTACTTCAGCGACGGCCTCACCGAAGAGTTGATCGGCCAGCTTGGCCGGCTAATCCCCGACGGCCTGGGCGTCATCGCCCGAGCCTCAGCCATGAGATACAAGGACAGCAGCAAGGGGATCGATCAAATCGCGAGGGAGCTGCGCGCAAGCTACGCGATCGAAGGCAGCGTGCGGCGAGACGATGACCGCGTGCGGATCTCGGTCGCGCTCGTGCGCGTTGCCGACCAAAGCCATCTATGGAGCGAAAGCTACGACCGCAGCCTTCGCGACATCCTGACGCTGCAAGCCGAAGTGGCGCGCGCGGTCGCGGCTGAAATCGCCCTGAAAATACCGGCGGCGGAACAGGGTCGGGTCATGCGGGCCAGGCCAGTCGATCCGGCTGCGTACAACGCTTATTTGCACGGGCGCTACTTCTGGAACCAGCGGACCGCGAGCGCGCTCCACACGGCGCTCGGCCATTTCGAAGAATCGGTGGCGCGCGATCCGAATCATGCGCCTTCGCATGCCGGAATTGCGGACTGTTACGCCGTGCTTTCGCTGATCGAGCTTGGCGCCCTCGCCCCCTGTGAAGGCATGCCCAAAGCCAAGGCGGCGGCGCGCCGCGCGATCGAGATCGATCCGCGGCTCGCCGAAGCCCATGCGTCGCTTGGCTTCGTGCAGTTATGGTTCGATTGGGATTGGGCGGGAGCCGAGCAATCTTTCAGGAAAGCGGTCGAGTTGAGTCCCGCGTACGCGTCGGCCCACCAGTGGTACGCGTCGCTGCTCGAAACCGACAACCGGATGGAAGACGCGATGGCGGAAATCGACCGCGCGCTCGAACTGGACCCGCTTTCGCTGGTGGTCCGGGCGGAGCTTGCGGCATTACTGTACTTCGAACGGCAGTACGACCGGGCGATCGAGGAATCAAAGAAAGCGCTTGAAATTGATCCCCGCTTCGTCCTCGCCTATTTGAATTTGGGCCGCGCCTACACGCAGCGGAGGATGCACAGCCGCGCAATAAGCGAGCTCAGAAAAGCCTACGATCTTTCCGACGGCAGCCCGCCAGCCGGATGCTCGATTCATTGGCGAAGCTCTCGCGCAAAGGTTACGTCCCCGCTTTCTATTCAGCCGCGATCTACACCGGGTTGCGTGACAAGGAGCGCGCATTCGCCGCGCTCCAGCGAGCACACGAAGAGCGCTGCGATTACCTGGTGCATCTCGCCAAAGAGCCCGCCGCCGATCCGATCCGCTCCGATCCCGAATTTGTGAAGCTCATCCCGCATCCGCACCGGGGCTAGACCGGCCCCATTTCGCGTAGCCACATGACCGGCAGGCAACTGGAGCGCGAAACCGCTGATCGGGTGCTCGAATCGCTCCGCTCGATCATTGGTGACGCTCGTCTGCTGAACAGTGCGCCGCCCAAGTTATCGAAATCTCTCGTGCTCCGCCTCTTCGCCGAGCCGTCCAATCAAGTGCGGGCTAGGCTTGAAAGCACGGTTCAAAACACGCTCGTCAGCCTCGGCTACCCGGCGGCTCCGGCCCTAGTCGTAAGCCGCGACGCGGACGAAGTCGTCTTTATGGTCATGGAGTTGCTGCCGGGCAAGATGTGCGTGGAAGGTTTCGGCGAGGCCGGACTCCGCGGAGTCTCGTTCCAGCCTGTACGGCTCCTCCCGCAGCTACTGCGGCTTTTTGCTTTGCCGGGTATGCTCGCCCAAACTCAATTGAGGCTGCATGCGTTGCCGACCGCACCGCTTCGGGGGGCATTGGAAGCGCAGGCCATCACGGCGGATACGCTCAGCATCGCGGGTCGTCTACAGTCTCTAGAGCGCACGCTCTCAGGCACCGAGCTTTCATCGCTGCAACCGCTTCTGGGCTGGCTCCTAAGCCATCGCCGTCCCGAATCCGAGACATTAGTGATTTGCCACGGAGATCTGCATCCGTTCAACGTGCTGGTAGCCAACCGCAGGGTGACAGGTGTCATTGACTGGTCGCAGACGACGATCGCGGAGCGCGCTTTCGACGTGGGAATAACGAAACTCGCGATTGCCACCATCCCGCTCAATATCGCCGCGCCGCTGAGGAGGGCCGCAAACGGCATCCTTTACGCATTCGCGCGGCGGTACTGTGAGGAATATCGCAGCCGGCACGCGCTGGAAACGGCCGCGATTGAATACTCAGAGGTTCTCAGATGCGCGGAGAGACTCGCGTTCCTGGGCGGACATCTAATCAAGGGTGTGCCGATCAGTCGGCAAGGACCTGCTGGCGCGTGGGACTCGACCGCGGGGGTCGCGCGGATGATCTCGCATGTGCGCCGACTTACCAGAGGACAGGTCGAAATTTCCCCGCGACAATGAAAGGCGGCGGCTGAGGACGGATGACTATTAAGCCTGCTCGACGGGCAACCGCTTCGCGCGTCCCGAGATGGTGAGAAATCCGTCCGCGTCGATGCTCGCCAGGTCGCCGGTGTTATACCATCCGTCGATCATCACGCGGCATGTCAACTCCGATCCGTTGGCATACCCCTGCATCACGTTGGGGCCGCGAATGAGCAGAATTCCCTCGCGGCCGGTGGGTAGCTGTTCGAGGTTGGCCGGATCGACGACTTTAACCGAAATTCCAGGCATCGGCTGGCCGGCGGTGCCGCGCCGCATGCCAACCTGGCGATGTTCGCCTTTTACGTAGTCCGGGACGTTAAGCGAGATGATGGGCGCGCATTCGGGACATCCGTAGCCTTCCAATGGTTCGACAGAGAACGTGTCCTCGAACTGCTGCCGCAACTCGTCTGCAAGCGGCGCCCCGCCGACCGCCACCTTCCTGAGGGCGAAAAGATCGCCGGCCGAACATTCATTCACTATCGTTCGCAACATTTCCGGAGTCGCCGGGATCAGGCTGACGCAATTTTCGCGGCATACCCTCCCGAGTTCATGAGCGTTCGCGAGGCCATCGCCGTACACGACGCGGGCGCCGGTCAGCGCGGGAAGCAGGAAGGTGCTGGTGAAGCCGATCGAATTTGAAAACGACAGCATCCCGAGAATGCTGTCTTCCCGCGTGACGCGAAAGATCTGCCGCAGCGATTCGAGGTTTGACAGCAGGTTATGATGAGACAGCATCGCGCCGCGCGGGCGATTCGGCGCCTCGGGCGAATAGGAATAGAGCACTGTCGCGATACGGTCGACGTCGCGGATATCGCCGAGCGTGAAAATCCTTGTGACCAGCCGCGCCGGCATGATGAAGCACGCTAACCCCAGTATGGTGCGCTGAACCGCGCTGCCGAAACCAATTTCTTCGACATATCGTAAGCGCGTCGCGCTAAGACAGCCGCTGAACCCTGAACGCGGCAGTAGTTCGCGGCTAGTCAGGACTTCGCGAATTCCGCTGGTGGCGATGATCGAAGCGGCCGCGCCCGGATGCTCGTCGGGGTCGAGGTTTACCGGCACTCGGCCGGCAAAGTAGGCGGCGAAATTGGCGAGCAGCGCACTGATACCGGGGCGCATCAGGATTCCCACCCGCTCGCCCTTGCCAGGCGTGCGCCCCCACAATCGGCGGCTCAGGAGAACCGCTCGGACCAACGCCGAGCCGAAGCGAATTGATACACCATCGCGCTCGGCCGCAAGTATGCCGAACCATCGCCGCTTCGCGCGCCGGACAAAGGCTACGCCGAGCGGCCGCTGCGATTTTTTCCTCTGGCGAAAGCCGTCGACTGACAGCTCGCCGATGGCATGTCGCACTTCATTCGCGCCTGCGGTCGAGGCCAGTGGTCGTCCGAAGAAGACAGTTACCGGCTCAAGGATTCTCTTCGGGCGCTTGAGGAGGAAACGGCCGCGCTCAAAGCTGAAGATGCTTCCCCAGACGCCGTCGAGGTAGAGCGGAACTATCGGGCAGCCAACCCCCGAGGCGATCCGCTCCAATCCGCGGCGGAACTTCAGCAGATTGCCGGTACGGGATATGGCCCCTTCAGCGAAGATGCATACCACGTGGCCTTTTTGGATTTCCCGCCTCGCGATTTCGAGCGACTCCTGAATTTTATCCGAACGGTCATTCGAAGCGACCGGGATCGCATGCATCATCCGGAAAAACCAGTTCAGCCCTTTCCATTCGTAATACGGGCGGAACATGAGAAAGCGCACCATCCGGTCGCACGACGCCGCGACCAGAAGCGCATCAACCCACGACACATGATTTGCAACGAACAAGGCTCCTTCTTTGGGTACGTTCTCCTCGCCAACGGTGCGGATGCGGTACAGGCTATTCGTTGCGAGCCAGATCACCAGCCGCACAAGAAAATCCGGCAGCATGCGGACAACGTAGATCATGCCTCCGAAGGTGAGCAGCGCAACCGAAAAGATTACCTCCCTGACTGTGAGATGGGCGACGCTCGTCAGTAACCAGGGCACGGCTGCCGCAGCCAGCACTGCTGCGAATGTCAACACATTGGCAAACGCCACCAGCCGTCCCTTCATCCCGAACGGCGCACGTTCCTGGAGCATCGCGTTCAGCGGAATAATGTAAAAACCCGCTGAGAGACCCAGCATCGCCAGCTCGATCACGACGCCGCGCGGCAGTTGTAGTACCGCCACGAGGCTGCCGTGTCCCGCTCGCGCGAGAAGCAATGTAAAGAGCATGATACCCAGGCTGCCCAGCGGGACCAGCCCAAGCTCGACGTGCTTGCGCGAAAGCCTGCCGGCGAGCACTGAGCCCGTCCCCACGCCGATCGAGAGCACCGCGAGCAGAATACCCACGCGTTCTTCGGGCAGCGCCAGCACGTCGCGTCCGAAAACCGGGATAACCGTCAGGAAGAATGAACCCAAAAACCCAAACCACGCGATGCCGAACACAGTGTAATAAAGCGCAGGAATGCGGCTTACTTCGCGCAAGTCACCACGGAACGAGCTCAACACGTTCCAGGCGAAACGCGCGTCACGATTTCCGCCAGGAGCGCGTGGCGCAAAGGTAATTGCGATAGTTCCAAGACAGGCGATCACCAAAAAAATGAATCCCGCGTGGACGAGGTCGTCGCGAAAGACGGCATAGAGATATACTCCAAGGATAGAACCAAGCAGGACTGCAATGTCGGTCGTCATCTCCAGGATGCCGTTGGCAATCGAGAGGTCCTTGTCCTCGAACACTTCGGGGAGGATTCCGTATTTGGAAGGTGAGAAGAACGCGCTGTGGGTTGCGGTGAAAAACAGTACGCCCAGTAAGAATGGTATGCTCCTGGCCGCGAAACCGAACGTTGCTAGGCCCATCGTCAGAATCTCTGGACACTTGGTCCAGAACAGCACGCGATGCTTGCTGAAGCGGTCGGCCAAGAACCCGGCCAGCGGTGAAAAAAGTAGGAACGGGACCGGATAGAGCGCGCTCGCAAGGCTTGAGAATTTAAGCTGGCGCGCCGCACCACTGATCGCCGAGAGCATGAACAGCACGAGCGTTATCTTGAACGCGTTATCGTTGGCGGCGCCGAGAAATTGGGCCACCAAAAAAGCCTGGAAGCGCGGCGACGAAATCCGCGTCTGGCGACGCGCGCCGGTGCCGTCGGCAACCGATTTCGGCGGTTCGCTCATTTGGGATTCAACGTCTATCACAGCTTTCGCCTTTAAGTAGCTCCCATTCCGCTCCATGGCTATCCTCCCGTAGCGGGGTCGTCGCTTGCTGTATGGGAAGGCTAAGACCATTACTTCCGACACAGAACATGGCATTCAGCGACCGCGGCGGATGCCGCACAATGCCGCAGGATGACCGCCGGTTACCCTTCAGGGAGCCGCTTCGGACGGCGGCACGTAAAGATCGCTGGGGATTAGCCGCGCGCGCAATCCGCGAACCGCCAAAGAAGTCCAGGCCAAACTGCACGCCAAGCTCTCGGTCAAATTTGCCCCGGCGACTGCCACTCCTACCGCCACCGAAGACGAAGGCGAGCTGCTTCCGAGCGCCGCCACCAGGCGCCGGCGCTGAGGTGTTTTATCCGACGTCCTGGGGGCTGGAGCTCTTGAAGCTTCGGACGCTCCCGTCGTTCCCCGCTGGCCGCTATTCTCTTCCGAGTCGCGGCAATCGGCAGCAATTCGAGCTTAATCTTCTTGATGTCCCGCCCTCGATTTGACTCGCCGTTAGTTGATTTTTCGTTACAGCAGCCGTCGGCATGGCGCCGCTTGCGGGGTTTGAGGACGGGTGATGAATTTTCGAGGGTTTCGGCGTAGCGCGGTCGCGGCTGCGCTCCTGGGGCTGATCCTGCCCCGCGCTTCTGTCGCGGCACAGTCGTGTCCAGCGACGATCACGTCCTGCGGATGCACGATCGATGCGCCGGGCAGGTACACCGTCGGCGCACTGCTTATTGGCTCAGCAGGCGCCGACTGCATCGCGATCACCTCGCATCACGTCGCCCTCGATTTGCAAGGCAACCCGATCGCGGGACCTGGCGCGCCCGATGACGTCAGCAGTAGCGGTATCCACGCGAAGCTCTCTGCACATCACGTGACTATCCGAGGAAGCGGTGCTGCGATAAGCGGGTTCGGTTTCGGCCTCGAGATTGAGGCGTCGCACGTCACGGCGAAGAACTTCACCACCACCGACGACGATCTAGACGGCGTCGTGCTCGACGGCGCGCATTACGGGCACATAGCCGATTTCAGGACCGGCAACAACGCCGACTTGGGGGTGGTGCTCGAAGGCGGGTCCCAGAATAATGTGGAGGGGGTCGAGGCAAACAACAACGGTCACGACGGAATCCTATTCAGCTCAAGCGTCTTCTGCATAGCCAGTCCTTTTCCTAACAGCTGCGCGTGTGTGTTGGTCCGCGACGGTTACGAGAACGCTCTGGCCCGGGTCGAGGCCAATAACAACGGTCACGACGGAATCGCTGTAACTGGCGCGAGCCGCAACCGCATCGCAAATTTTACGGCCGATTCCAACGGCTCCGATGGAGTCTCCGCGTCCCAGGTTTTTTGTCCGCCGTCTTGCATCTGCACCCCTCGCTCGCGGCCGGCGAGGCACAACTCAATTGAAAACGGGGAGGCGAGTAGCAACGGCACCTACGGAATTGGCATGGACCAGGGCAGCCGCCGCACTCGCGTCACGGGCAACACCACCAGCGCCAACGGTACGGAGGACCTTTTCGACTTCAACCCCGATTGCGATCACGACAGATGGAAGGACAACACTTTCGCTACCTCGAACCGGGGCTGCATCCACTGAACGCGCTCGTGAGCGAGCGAGCGAGTGTTGAACGAATTGGGCAACAGTATTCGTTTGATCTTTGGCCCACCCCCGGTCTACTAGATGAAGTCTTCTTTTTCGGGAGGTTAAACCACATGGCTGAAGAAAAGGTCAATATCAAAACTGCCGATGGCAATTGTGACACTTACCTCTACAACGCGCCAGGCAATGCTCCCGCACCGGCGGTCATTTTCTATATGGACGGACTCGGCATCCGCCCCGAGATGCGGGCGATGGCTGAACGGCTGGCTTCCAACGGCTACTTCGTGCTGCTGCCGAATATGTATTACCGGGCGGGTGAACAGCCGCCCTTCGATGTGGCGACGGCCTTGAGCGACCCGGTGCAGCAGAAGCGCCTAATGGGACTGGTGCAGTCCGTCACCAATGCCGGTACCGTCAAAGACACGACTGCCTTTCTGGACTTTCTTACCCACGATCCGCGTGTGAAAGGTACCAAGGTGGGATGTGTCGGCTACTGCATGGGCGGGCCGCTGACGCTGACTGCTGCCGGCAACTTTCCAGACCGGGTGGCAGCGGCCGCATCGATTCATGGCGCAAACGTCGCCAATGATCGGCCCGACAGTCCCCATCTGCTGGCGCCAAAGATGCGCGGCAAGGTCTATATCGGCGTTGCGGAGATCGACCCGTGGCTGCAACCGGGAGAGACCGATCGCCTGAAGGCCGCCCTTGAAACAGCCGGCACAAATCATACGGTCGAGTTGTATCCGGGAGTACAGCACGGTTTCGCGGCAAACGGCACACCGATGTACGACCGCAACGCCGCTGAGCGCCACTGGGAGCGTATCCTGGCACTCTTCGGCGAAACGCTATTGTAAACGCGGTGACGCAAAAATAAACGTCCTGCCCCTTCTCGAAGCAGGCCGCGGAAAAGGGGCTTCCGCACCCCGCTTTCCCTCTCTGTAAGCTCCCCCACAGAAGAGGCTGTCGATTATTGTTTGTTCCCCCTTCCCATCGCGGGAAAGGGGGAACAGACCCAAAAATCGACAGCCCCAAAAAGGGGGCGACGCTATATTGTTGCGGCCGGGTCGACGAATTCGCGGGCGAGCGTTTCCAACTGCTGAACGATTCCACGCTCATCCTGGGGCACATCAAGAAAGACCAACTCCACCTCATCCGCGCCGGCGTCACGGTAGCGTTTCAGATCATCGATGGTGATCGGCCGCACGTACGGCGAGACGGCGAGTTCGACATCAGAGCGATGGCGTCCGTTCTCGTGAAGAAGTTGTTCAATCCGCCGTATTTTTGTTGCGGCTTCCTCTGGACTGACGTTCAAGCCGAACCAACCGTCGCCGTATTGCGCGACTCGGCTCAGCGCGGGACCGCTTTCGCCGCCGAACCAGACCGGCAGCTTGCCCTGCACCGGCTTTGGATAGCTCCGCACGTCTTCAAAGCGGACGAACTCGCCGCGGTAGCTGCTGTGATCATCGCGCCATAGCCGCCGCATCGCCTCGATATATTCGCGCGTGCGATTAGCCCGGCGTTCGAACGGAATGCCCAACGCCTGAAATTCCTCCGCCAGCCATCCGATGCCGACGCCAAGAATCACGCGTCCGCCACTTAGGTAATCAACCGTAGCGACGGTCTTGGCCAGCACCAGCGGATTGTGCTCCGGAACCAGACAGATCCCCGTCGCGAGCCGAATCCGGCTGGTGCAGGCGGCGGCAAACGTCAACGTCGGAAATGGATCGTTTATCGCGATGTCGGTCGGCGCCAGAAACTCGCCGCTCGAGCCAGTGGAATACGGATAATGCGAGGTGTAACGGTCGAGCAGGACGACGTGCTCGGGCGCCCACACGGTCGAGAAGTTGAGTCGTTCAGCGTTGGCAACTACCGCCCTGATTAGTGACGGCGCAGCCAAAGTGCCAAAGCCAATAGCCGAAAGTCCGATCCTCATAAAAATGCACCTTTCGTCGGTGGCCTGAATGATAACAGTCTGAGGCTGGCAAGAGTCCGCCTTTAAGGCAAGCACAGCCGAGCCAGGCCGCTGCTGGTGATGTGAGTGTGAGTCTTCGTTCGGCAATGGCTCAGTTCGAGTTGTCGTTTATTAGCGAGCTGTTTGTGTCACCCTCGCACGTGGCTGCCGCGCGAAGGGTCCCGAATTCCGGGATTCCTCGCGCGCCGGGTAAAGCGGACGCGCGGGAATGACCCGACCAAAGCCTCAAATTGACCGACCAACTTCGTTCGCTTGACACGCGCCGCGCTCGCGGTGTATTTAACTTCTTAGTTATTTAACCAATCGGTTTTATTGATGTCGCAGGATCACCTTAGTAGCACCTTTGCGGCACTCGCCGATCCCACCCGGCGCGCTATCCTGGCCCGCCTGGCGTCGGGCGAGGCGTCGGTTACCGAGCTGGGCAAGCCTTTCGAGATGAGCCTTCCCGCCATTTCCAAACACCTCAAGGTGTTGGAACGGGCTGGTCTAATCGCGCGCGGGCGTGAAGCGCAATGGCGGCCCTGCCGGCTGGCGGCGACTCCGCTCAAAGACGCCGCCGAGTGGCTGGAGGAGTATCGGCGATTCTGGGAAGAGAGCTTCGATCGGTTGGACGATTATCTCCGCGAACTGCAAAAGCAGGAGAAGAAACATGGCCGCAAGAGGTAATGTTGGCGCTGAATCGATGCGGCGTGATCTCATCATTACGCGCGTCTTCGATGCTCCGCGGGAGCTCGTTTTCAGCGCGTGGACCGATCCCGAGCGTGTGGCACGGTGGTGGGGTCCCAGGGGCTTCACGACCCCTGTCTGCGAAATGGACTTGAGGCCGGGCGGCGCCGTTCGAATTGTGATGCGCGCGCCGGACGGTGTCGAGCATCCCATGCGCGGGGTCTTCCGCGAAATCATTGCGCCGGAGCGGCTGGTCTGCACCTTTGTAGCGGTGGACGAGGAGGGCGGCCCTCTCCTCGAAGGGCTCATGACTATTACGTTGGCCGAGCATCGCGGCAAGACGAAACTCACGTTGCAAACAAGTGCCATCGGCTTGGTTACCAGAGCGGCCGTGATGCTCGAAGGGATGGAGGAGGGTTGGGGACAAAGCCTCGACCGCCTCGCGGAATTCCTGGTGAATGCCTGATCGAATCAAAGTCAAGGAGAAGAAAGCATGGCCGCAGGAAGTAGTGCTCTCACGGAACCAGCGGCAAATACGCTCGTGATCGAGCGCATCTTTGACGCGCCGCGCGAGCTTCTGTTCAAGGCCTGGAATGAGCCGAAGCACCTGGTCCGTTGGTTAGGTCCGCAAGGTTTCACCGGCACCATCATCAAGATGGACGCCCGCCCAGGCGGTGGTTATCGCTTTCACATGCGCTCGGCGGAAGGCATCGAGTATTGGCAGCAGGGGGTCTATCGCGAGGTGGTCGCACCCGCGCGATTCGTCCGCACCTGCGCGTGGGCCGACGCTGACGGCAATCCAACCGGACCCGAGACGCTCATGACGGTGACCTTCGAAGAGCATGACGGTAAAACAAAACTGACGTTTCAGCAGGTGTTCGAGTCCACTGCGGCGCGCGACGCACATCGGAGTGGCACTGCAAGTGCGTTGGATCGCCTCGCGGAATATCTGGCGACGATCGAATGATCGCCGCGTCGATTATCTAATTCAATTTCAAGGAGCAGGAACAATGGCTGCAGGAAGTAATCCTGTCACAGAACCGGCCGAGCGGGTGCTTAACATCACGCGCGTATTTGATGCGCCACGCGAGCTGGTCTTCAAAGCCTGGACCGACCCCAAACATCTTGTCCAGTGGATGGGTCCGCGCGGCTTCAAGAGTACCGTCCAGCGCAGCGAACTTCGCGCGGGCGGCGCTTATCGAATCCACATGCGCGGGCCCGAGGGTGATGACCATTGGACGCAGGGCGTCTTTCGCGAGATCGTTGAGCCGGAACGACTCGTTATGGCCGGCAGTTGGGCAGATGCGGAAGGCAATCCCACGAGCCCGGAAAACCTGCTGACGATCACGTTTGAGGAACATGAAGGAAAGACCAGGCTGACGCTGCATCAGGCGGTCTTCGAATCGGTTACTGCTCGCGATGAGCATCGCGGCGGCTGGAACAGCTCGCTCGATCGGCTCGCTGAATACCTGGCAACGGTTTAGCTCAGTCAAAGCTCTGATCACAGGCCAGTAGCCTGTGCCAAACGGAGGTAGCATCATGAACCATCAAATCGCCTCGGAAGACAAATGGATCAGCGCACGCAAACAACTGCTGCTCAAGGAGAAGGAACTCACACAGATGCAGGACGAAGTCAACCGGCTACGCCGCGGGCTTCCCTGGGTCAGGGTAGAGAAGAATTACGTCTTCGATACACCGGATGGCAAGCAGTCCCTGGCCCAACTCTTTGACGGCCGCAGCCAGCTAGTCGTCTACCATTTTATGTTCGCGCCCGGATGGACTGCAGGATGCGTCGGCTGCTCGTTCTTTGCCGACCATGTTGACGGCGCCAATGTGCATCTCGCACATCACGACGTAACCTTCGTCGCCATTTCACGTGCACCTCTGCCGGAGATCGAAGCCTATAAGAAACGCATGGGCTGGAGTTTCAAATGGGTCTCGTCGTTCGGCGGCGATTTCAATAGCGACTACCAGGTGTCCTTCACGAAGGACGACCTGGCGAAGGGCCCCACCTATTACAACTTCGAATTGCGGGAGTCGCAGACCGAAGGCGAAGCCCCCGGGATGAGCGTGTTCTTCAAGGATGAGAGCGGCATCGTGTTTCATACCTATTCCGCTTATGCGCGCGGAGACGAGCGCGGGCTGGGCACCTACATGTTTCTCGACCTGACGCCGAAGGGCCGCAACGAGACGGGTCCCAATTACAACCTTACTGATTGGGTGAAGCGCCACGATGAGTACGATGACGGCGCAGCGAGCGATTGAGGACAAGCAGGACAAACCGCCTCGGCACCACTTCAGGAGGAACGGCAATGAGCCCTTACTGTTGCTGTGAAAGCACTGTAAAGAAGTCGACGAGTGATACGAACGCTGTGCCAATGAGGTTCGCCCGGCGATGCCACGAGATTGCCGGCTGGATACTGCCGACTGGCGGCTTGGTGCTACTGCCCAAGTGTCCTGCATGCCTGGCTGCGTATGCCGCCCTCATCACTGGAGTTGGCATTTCCGTATCGGCCGCGATGTATTTGCGAATGCTGCTTTTGACCCTATGCATTGCATCTATCGCATACTTTGCCGCAAGACGTCTGCTCGCTGTAATTTCCACAAGCCGACAGCCGTAAAAACACTGTTAGACAATGGAGCCCTTCTCACCGTCAAATAGCCTGTGAGGATCACGATGCGGATTGGTAATCATCTGGGCACCAGCTTTGAGATCTGGAGTGGCCAACATACATGGTTCTGGTTTGTAGCCGATGGCTGCTGCGATGGCGCGGCCATCGGCGCGGCCGCAAACGAGGCGGAAGCGATCCGTGAGGCCCGTTGGTCGATCGAAGAGATGGCAGCGCGGCGCTCGGGCAGCGCAGGCTCGCCGGGAATTAGTAAACCACCCTTTATCCTCGCAACTCGGGAATGTCCAGCCGGCTCAACCGATCTCGGCTGGAATGAATTGTTGGCGAATCTGGAGCGCTATCTCACTCGACTGTGCAGTCAATGCGTCTGAGTAATGAGAATCACTAGCGATGAGTCCTTCATTCTTACGATTAGGCTTGACCAGACCTCGAGAACGCAAGCAAGCAGAGCCCTGGGAGAGATGATTATGGCCGCTACAAAACTGGCACCGCGCACCGGCGATATTCTGCTGATGGTGGGAACCGTCAAAGGCGCGTTCATTTTCCTGAGCGATGCGACGCGCGGCAATTTCAGGATGTCGGGGCCGCATTTTCCCGGACAATCAGTGTGGTCGGCCGCTTTCATTGGCAACGAATCCGCGCGCATTGTGGTCGGCAACAAAAGCGAGCACTGGGGCGCGATGGTCAGTCACTCCGACGATTTCGGCGGGACTTGGAGAGAACCCTCCGAAGGCAACATTAAATTTCCAGCCGGCAGCGGCGCATCGCTCAACTCGATCTGGGCACTCGAGACTGGGACCTCACTGGGACCCGAGGTGGTGCTGGCCGGAGTCGATCCGGCAGCGCTGTTCCGTTCCGACGATCGTGGCGAGACGTTCCGGCTGAATGAGGCGCTATTCAACCATCCCGACCGTCCGCAATGGAATCCTGGCTTTGGCGGTCTCTGCCTGCATTCGATCCTAGTTCATCCACAGGATCCGCAGCGCATGTACATTGCGATCTCGTCGGGCGGGATTTATCGCACAGATGACGGTGGCGATTCCTGGACCACCTGCGTCAACGGTTTACGGGTCCATCCTGATGTTCCCGGCGCGACACTGTGCCCGCATAAGCTGCGCTTCGACGCGGACAACCCCTCGCGCTTGTATCTGCAAAATCATCCAGGGGTGTATCGCACCAGCAATGAGGGGCGTTCGTGGGTCTCGATCGAGAATGGGCTGCCGTCGGATTTCGGTTTTCCAATGGTCGCACATCCTCGCCATGGTGGAACAATTTACACGTTTCCGCTCACTTCGGATGAATTTCGGGTGCCGCCCGGCGGCGTGCCCAGAGTCTGGCGCTCGCGCGACGGGGGCGCATCGTGGGAACCGCTGGGCAAAGGATTGCCCGACAGCAATGGCTTTTTTACGGTGCTCCGCGATGCGTTCTCGGCAGATACGCTGGAGCCGGTGGGGCTGTACTTCGGCACGCGCGGCGGCCAGCTCTACGGCTCAAACGATGAAGGAGAAAGCTGGCGCGCCATTGCCGAATTCCTGCCGCCGATCCTCTGCGTCAAAACGGCCGTGGTGGATTAACATGCGCGTGCATATCCCGTCGGCATTGCGCAAATGGACAGGCGGTCACGACGCCATCGAACTGCCAGTTCCTTTGACCAGCGTCATGAGCGCAGGGGAAGTTATCGAGACTATCGCTCGAGAGTTCCCAGGCATCCGCGACCGTGTGCTTAATGAGCAAGGCGAGCTTCGCCGCCACGTCAATATCTTCATCGATGGCGAAAACGCCCGCTTTCTGGGCGGGCTGTCAGCCCCGGTCGGTGCCGACTCGGAAATGTGGATTCATCCCGCGTTGTCCGGCGGGGCACCGAACTGATTTTAAGAGGCCCGGGGTAGCCAACTGCGCTCTACCGCCGCCGCTATACACCAGCAGGGTGCGGAAACCCCAATTTCTTTATAAGGAATCTATCCGCACCTGCGATAAAACTGGCTTCCTTCCTTTTTGATTCGCACCCCGCGGACTCGTTAGCTCGCTCCGCCTCTCGGCTCCGCTAGTGTTTAGTTCTCCCCCTTTGGGGGAGTTGGGCAGCTCAGGAGTCTTTTACGCCGACCGCTTCGGGCAGAGGATTCCACGGTGCCGCGAATTTCCCTTCTCGCTATTCGATCATCCGCAGTACATGGGCACTCTGGCTTCAATTTGGGGCTTGTTTATCGTCATGCGGTTTCCATATCCCGATTGGTACCTGTTGCCGGCTCTGGAAACTATTTACTACAGCGTAGGCGCCTGGCTCGAAAGCCAGTGTATAGTCTCGTGAATAGCAGTAAGGAGCGAGGCCTCCGTGTCTGTCATCCCGGCCGCAGTGGAGCGATCACGCGCCGTCTGTGGCGCGCAGGCAAGCCCAATCGTGGAAAGCCTGCGTCCCATCGGAGCTTTTGCGCAGGCAAGCGAGGCTCAAGAATGGGCCCCGGCGGCGGGGCGCGGGTCTTGGTAAGCGTCGCGATGGCGGACCCAGGCTTGCGGGAAGGGCAAACCCTCCTCGTCTCGGCCCTTGGGAACAAGATCCAGTAAATGATAGCCGGCATTAAGCATGTCCAGCCCGCGCTCGTAACATGAATAGGTGTGAAAAATGCCTCCCTGCGGGTCCTTGAAAAACACGCTGACGCCTGCAACTTCGCTCATCGAGCTCTGTTTCGGCCGATAGTTGTGATAGATCTCGCCTTTGTCCACATCCGCCGGCTTGAACGAGACGTGATAGTCATAATTGAAGTCGGTATTGGCGGCTGAGACCCAGTTGAAAGTCCATCCCATACGCTGCTTGAATACTTCTATCTTGTGTAACGGCGCATGCGAAATCGCCACCATGGTCACGTCACGATGCTTTAGGTGAACTATGTTTCGCTCGAAGTTATCTGCCCACCACGAACAGTGCTTGCACCCCGCCTCCCAGTCCGGCGCGAACATGAAATGATAGACGATGAGTTGGCTGCGGTTCTCGAAGAGCTGCGCCAGGGTCGCTCGGCCATTGGTCCCGTCGAAAACATACTCCTTATCGACTCGCTCCCACGGGAGCTCACGGCGCTGTTGATTGAGTTGATCGCGCAACCTGCTGAACTCCTTTTCTTTGGCGAGGAGATCCAGCCGTGCTTTCAACCACTCGTCCGCTGAAACGATTTTGTGATCTTCGTCCATTATGACCTCACGGTGCAGGTGAGCGGCAGCCATGCTGATAAACTCGCTTGCCTGTTCATTATGTCCGTTTCTCGCACAGGCTCCCCTCACCTGACTAAGCTCCCCTGTTCAGAGGGCTGATCAGGTCCCATAACTCCGCGGCTGGACACTGGTTTAAGTTTGGATCTTGGACGGCCGAAGGCTTCTGTCATTCTCGGTGCGCCGGGCGCACCGGGAATGACAGAAGTGCAGAGCAGCGGTCGCCCGGACCAGTCACCCACCACTACACTGTGCCAGTGTCCAGCCATGGTACTTATGGGTTTCAAACAGTATCGGCCAAATGTGCGCCCAGATCGGCGAGCTTACCCGGCCAGCCCTCTCTCAAGCGCGATCCGATCAGCGGATCGATTTCGCCCGTGTGACTCAGAGTGAGGCGGGTGCCTCCCTCGATCTGGTCGAGCCGAAACTCGACTCGGGTTGGCGGGTCGCCTTCGTCGTGGACCCATGACCAGAGCATCCGGTTTGGCGGTTCGAGTTCCAGCAGTTCACAGTCGATCCATCCCCGCCATCCAGGTGGGACCTCGCGGCCACGTAGAACAAAGCGTTGGCCGACGCGTGACTCGAAGTCGTTCTCCATCAGCCAGACGCGTAAGGCATCGGGATCGGTCAAAGCCCGCCACACTTTCTCCACCGGATGCGGAAAGTCCTCGACCAGTAAGACGTTCAGCTTCATTGTTCGTCCTTAACATGCGCACGTCGCGGACTCCCTAGCTCGGCTCTGCTTCGCTCCGCCTGGTGTCCAGGTATGAACGCAGGCGCTTCAGGCGGCCCTGCCAGAATCTGCGATAGCGCGCGGCCCAATCGTCGACTTCGCGGAGCCGCGCAGGCGCCAGGCTGTAGATGCGCTGCCGGCCCTCGGCTCGGCGCTTCACCAACCCAGCATCGTGGAGCACCTTCAAATGCTGCGAGACGGCGGCAAAGGAAATGTCAAAGTGGCTTGCCAGCTCCTGCGCCGGCAAATCGCCGCCCGCCAGCACGTCCAGCATCCTGCGGCGGTTCGCATCCGCGATCGCATGAAAGACCTCATCTGCCGCCCTCATTGATCGAAATATATTTAAGCATCTACTTAAATGTCAAGCCCGCATCACACTCAAGCCAGGACGCGAACCGGCTCACCGGAGGGATGACTGTGCCGAACAACTCACCGGCTGGCTGCCCTCGGCCGGTTGCACGGTTATGTCACAGCGATCTCCTCCTCACCACGACGCCAGTGTTCCCGGCGCACTCCGCAAGGAGGCCTCGAGCAACTCCAGACGCGCCGCAAGCCACTGCTCGCGGGTCGCGATCTTGTGAGCGGTCATGTCCGAGAACCTCCTCTTGTTGGTGCGCGGCCCATTCGTCGTCGCATTCAAAGACAACTGCTTGCGGCAAGCAATCGATCTGATGAGAAGAAGAAGGCTTGGGTCGTGTGCCGGTGGTGGAGCGCGACAACCCGGGCAAACTTGTTGGTATACTTTCGGACAGCGATTATCAGGTCTGCAATCCGCGCGTGGCTTGAAGAATCGCAGCAATTGAAGCAAACACTTCGCTGGCGCGCGTTCCTTTGAATTGAATCACAGGCGGCATCGCGCTCAGAAGGTTCCGCCGGGACTCTCGCCTTGATGGTTTACAAGACTTCAGGCCCGGCCCTTGGAGATGAGCCGGGTAACGGCCGCCTCGCAGTCAGCCTCCCAGCCAGCGACCGGTAGAAGAGAAACCAAAGCGTCATCAAAAGCGTACCGATGCCCACCGAAAGAGGATAGGCGAGCGTCGGTGAAGCCATCACTTGTGGCAGGAGAGCGACGGCGAGAGCCGGCGGGACGTGCAGATCGAACAAACGCAGCGCCGCGATGCCCCAGGCCATACTGAATGCGGCGGCGACCGCTCCGTCGCCAAGCAAATTCCAGAAGAGCAGTCCGCCTGCGGCGGTCACAAAACACACGGCAGGCAGCAGCAGAGGCTTTCGCGCCCATGGGCAGATCGCAGTATGGCCGAACATCTCGAAGCCGATCACCACCAGCGGTGGAAATAGTATGAAACGCAGCTCTCTCGAATTCCCCAACGAGCTCTGGATTGCTGGATGCCCACTCAGTTCGACGCAGAAGACGGCCAGCATTACAAAAATCATTAAGGCCGGAAGCCAAAACCGGCCGCCGCCAAGCTGCTCGACGGGTTCGGCCGCGACTTCTCTCGGGCTGAACGGCTCGAGCCAGTTTTGCGCCACGCTTAACTTTTTCCACAAGATTGACAGCCCGGCCAACAGGACTGTGCCTAGCAAAATGCCAGGTGGATACCACCAGCTTTTGACCCCTAACGTTAGCGGCAGCAAGCCGGCCGAAATCGCCGGCGCGATCGGTGACTTCAGCGCAAATATCACCGCGACGGCGCCGGCTACCGTAAGCATCACAGAGAGATATCCGTATGGCAGTGCGCGCGTGAAGGCGATGCCGATAGCCCCAGTCAAAACCGGGGTAATGGCCAGCAGAACTGGGGCGCCGGCCCAGGTGCCGCGCGGCCGCGTAAAGACATCATGGGAAAGCGCACCGAGCTCGGGGAACAAAACGTAAAAGGCGCCGGTGGTGTAAGCAATCTCGGCGATCGCAGCAATATAAACTAGGGCGATAAGCTCGGCGGCGAGCCATGGGCCGCCGCCGAGTCTTCGCTCAGCGGCGCGGCTATCAGCTCGGGCGTCCAACTCAGACACGCCCGGTTCAACCGGAACATTCATCAAGGCCTGGGCCGGCGTGCGACTGCGTATCCAGTACG
>WNFC01001254.1_pt1 | contig 26280 bp, 25 predicted proteins | sample 5400541 | NCBI WGS metagenome assembly WNFC01 (sample SAMN13153342, study PRJNA577476) | soil metagenome | isolation source: 120 cm saprolite under Douglas fir tree site 2 hole 2 replicate 1 | place: USA:California | collected 2015-04-18 | reverse complement strand
CGGCCAATACGACGTGGACACCGAACAATAATCCGGGCAGCGTAGTAAGGGTCACCGTAACGTATACCGCTCCCTTGAACGTTCCGATGCTCGTCACTAATGTCTCGCTTACCGCTACCTCGCAGATGGTGATGGCATATTAGGCGGGCTGTTGAAGAAGGCCTCATAGCGCTGCTCCTTGTGTCTTACCTTGCCCAGGTCAGGGGAAGGTGCGGATTGTCTAGTGTTCGCGAACCTCAACGAAGAATGAAAAGGAGGATCGAGTGCCCGGCTCGATGGGGTCATCGGGAAGGTCTGGCCCTTAGTGCTCTTGGGATTGAGTTGCTCTGGTTGTTCCCGTCGTACACTCGCAGCGAGAGCAGCAATCTCCGTACCCTAATTAGTCATCACTGGTAATGTCCGCCCAGCCACAGGGACAATAAAGCCTGGCCGCAGTGAACTACAGTCAAATTCTCTGGCCGTCAGTCTGAAAGTGTTCTAATCCGGTACAGAGTGTTGGCCGGCAAGAGGAATAACATCACATGGCCGCGGCCGATCGATGGACGGCGTAATGATGATTCGCACCGATGATAAACACCTTACAGTCGGCCATGACAGTGTGTCATGGTAAGGGAGAGCTCCTCGCGCCAAGGATGCAGAATTACACCCCTATCCCGATAAGTAGTATATTCAATGGTTATGAGGGTGTAGCTGCTGGTCACAGTATATAACTGCGCCAATAGCCAGTAGCGGCCTCGCTGGACTGAACTGGGATGCTGGCGAGCCAGACGGCTCGTGGTGTTTGCTTACGCCTGGCTCGCCTGTTTGCATCGGGAGATCTCGGGCACGAGACGCTTTTCGCGGGGAAAGTGGTGGCGAAGAACAGCACATGAGTGTATCTTGGGTAGCGGAAACGGAAGGTACGCGAGCCTGGCGCTATAATGGCCACCCGGCGCGGGAACCAGGGAGGCAGGTACCGGTGAAGGAAGGCAGCGTTGACGCCCGGAGTTCGGGGCGGCGTGAACCACAGCAGGAATCGCGCGCCGTCATCCAGCTTGGTTCGGATTTCTATATCCACGCCTCGTCGTTGACATCGCGGCGGGCCACCCGTGTGCTGGTCAACGGCGAAAGTTTCGCGGTGTTCGAGGTCGGTGGTGACATTTTAGAGTCACCGCTGGAACCGCTGGGGTTCTTTCATCGCGATACGCGTTATCTGAGCCGCTTCGAACTTAAGATCGCAGGTGAGACGCCATATTATCTGAACTCCGATTCGAGCCGCGAGAAGGCTCAGCTTCGGATCAATCTAAGCAACCCGGATCTGGGTTTTCAGGCCGAAGCGGTCGAGCTGCCACACAACTCGATTCAGCTCGAGCGCAATTGGGTCATCGCCGGGGCCGTGCTTTTTCACAAAGTAGTGGTGCGAAACTATGCGCGCCTGCCGGTGGAAATACCGCTGGATTTCCTGTTCGGGGTTGATTTCGCCGATCTGTTCGAGGTCCGCGGCTTTAAGCGCTCGCGGCGCGGCAGCTACGATGAGCCGCAAGTGGCAGCCGATCGCGTTCGTTTTGCGTACCGAGGACTGGACGATCAGCGGCGGGTCACCGAAATCGTGTTCGAGCCGGCGCCGATCAGGTTGGGGCGCGACCGTGCCTCGTTTCTGTTCACGCTTAAGCCGGACGAGCAAAGAGAGCTCGAAGTACGGATTGCCGGAGAATGCGTGGAGGTGCCGGTGCGCCGTGCGGCCCCGGTGAGGTTCGAGGATGCCTTGAGCCAACGCCGTGACGAAATTGCCCAACTCGACGCCGGATGGAGCAAAATCACGGCGAGCCATGAACCTCTGGATTCGCTGCTGCGCCGCTCGTCGGCCGACCTGACCACCGTTATCCAGTTTGCGCCGGAAGGCACTTTCCTGATGGCTGGCATTCCGTGGTTTGCCACCCTGTTCGGGCGCGACAGCATTCTGACCGCACTCTCGGTCCTGCCGTTCAATCCAGCGCTGTCAGTCGGAACGCTCAAGACCCTGGCCGGGCTGCAAGGCTCCGAAGTCAATGCAACGCGCGACGAGCAACCCGGCAAGATCGTGCATGAGATCCGCGGAGGGGAGTTAGCGGCGACCGGCGAAGTGCCGTTTGGCCGCTACTACGGCACCGTCGACGCGACTCCACTGTTTCTTTGGCTGCTGGGGCGTTACGTAGCGACTACCGGCGACCTGGGGCTGGCCGAACAACTATGGAATAACGTCGAGCGCGCGTTTCAGTGGATCGAGCAATGGGGTGATCGCGACGGCGACATGTACGTTGAATATTTGCGCGAAACGCCACGTGGCCTCGCCAATCAGGGCTGGAAGGATTCCTTCGATGCAATCTCGCACAGCGACGGTACCCTGGCGCGGCCACCTATCGCGCTGTGCGAGGTCCAGGGCTATGTTTACGCCGCCTACAGCTCAATCGCCGAGATGGCTTTGCGACTTGGCCGCGAGGAGACGGCGGCCCGCTTGAACCAGCGCGCTGCGGCACTGAAATCGCGCTTCGAGCGTGATTTCTGGCTTGAACGCGAACGCACCATTGCGCTGGCGCTCGATGGTAACAAGAAGCCATGCCGTGTGATGAGTTCCAACGCGGGACACTGCCTGGCGACTGGCTTACTGGACCGCCAGCGAGGCCGCGCGCTGAGCGAGCGCCTGATGAACGAGGAGATGTTCACGGGCTGGGGTGTGAGAACCCTTGGTGTCGGCGAACGGCGCTACAATCCGATGAGCTATCACAACGGCTCAGTGTGGCCGCACGATAATGCGCTGGTCGCGGCCGGACTCGCCTCGGTTCAGGAGCGTCGAGGCGTTCTGCGCATACTGGAGGGACTGCTGCAGGCTGCGGCGCAGTTCAACACGGGAAGTCTGCCGGAACTCTTCTGCGGTTTCCCACGCGACCAGTTGCTGGGTCCCGTACCCTACCCAGTTGCTTGCCATCCGCAAGCATGGTCCGCCGCCAGCATCTTCATGATCGTGCAGGCGATGCTGGGATTCGAGGTGATGGGTTTTGAGCGCAAGCTGGTGATTGACTCACCGATGATGCCCGAGTGGCTGGAGTGGCTCAAGATTGAAAATCTAAAAATTGGTGACGGCGCCGTCTCCTTGCTAATCCGCCGCAGCCCGGAAGTGCCGGCTATAGAGATCCTGGAGAAGCACGGCCCGATAACAGTGGAGATTAGATGAGCATGCAATTGTTCTCCACCGGACTGCTTTCCAATAATTGGGATGCAGTGTCGTCGTGAATCAGCTGAATTTCTTCAACTCCGGATATCCCTCCAGCAGAAAATCGTTGGTGAGGCCGTCGATTAATCGCTCGCGCGCATAGTTGTCGAGTGAATCGAGGTCCCATCCGCCGGCGCGGCTGAGGCTGGCGACCAGCTCAGGCTCCGAGAACAGTCCGATCTCGTCGCCGCAGACGTAAAACGTACGGCCGTTAACGTTTTTGGCGGCATCGGTGCAAAGCCAAACCACCAGCGGCGCGACGTGTTCAGGACCCCCATCGCTCCGGATATGTCCGCGAGTGCCTAACGAATATTTGCCGAGTGCCCGTTCCAGCGATTGCGATTGCCTGAAAGCCGTTTGACTGAGGTTCTGCACCGATTGAGTCAGAGCGCGCGGCCGAATCGCATTGCAACGTATGCCAAAACGGCCGAGTTCACGCGCTACGCTGCGGGTAAGGCCGACGACGCCCTCCTTGGCGGCCGAATAATTGGCCATCGTCGGGTGGCCGAGTCCCGATTCGGAGCCAGTGTTGATGATCACGCCCGCAGCCTGCCGGCAGAGAATCGGACTGGCGAAGCGGATCATGGCGAAGGCTCCTTTGAGATGGGTTTGAATGACGCGGTCCCAATCGTATTCATTCATTTCGTAAATGTCGCCCGGGCGAACATTGCCAGCGTTGTTAATCAAGATATCGAGACGGCCAAACTCGCGGAGCGCGGCATTGACGATTCGCTCCGCGCCTTGCATTGAGGCGACGCTATCGCAATTGGCGATTGCTTCTCCGCCAGCGGCGCGGATTTCGGCGGCCACGCCCGCCGCAATTTGAGCCTCGTCCGCGCCGCCCCGATTTGCGATGAACACGTCGTTGACCACCACCTTGGCGCCTTCGGCCGCGAGCAACAGCGCCTCGCAGCGGCCAATGCCCCTGCCGGCGCCGGTGACGATTGCAACCTTGCCCGCCAGGCGTTTGCTGTGACTCTGACCCGGCATATCGACCTCCGTTTTTGTCGCAAAAGATTGAAGCGAGCGGTTCGACAGCCACCCCACAGCGCAGGCTTGCTTATCGCACGGGCGAGAGATTGAACACCGCCGAGATCTTGGCCAGTAGCCATCCGGCGTGGCTCCGCACATTATCTCGCAGACTCGCCGCCGCCAGGGATTCGCGCCGCTCGCTCATCCGCAAGGCGATTATCTCGCCCATCTTGGTGGCTGTTTCCGGATGCGACTTGAACAGTTCAATGAAGCCCTCACGGCTGAGTTCGAGCAACTCCGCGTCGCTGCGCGCACGGACCGTGGCATTGCGCGGCTCACCGGTCATTAGCGCCATTTCACCAAAGAAGGCGGGCCGCCTCAGGTTGCGAATATGGACTTCGTGCGCGCCGTTGGCATTAGCCACCACCTCGACTTCACCCGAGCGGATGATGAACAGCGAATCGCCCTCATCGCCTTCCCGCACGATAGTTTCGCCGGTGCCGAATTTCAGCAGAGTCACACCCGGCAGCAAGAGCTGCAATTCGTGGTCGCGCAGGTCGTGGAGGAAATCGACCTGGCGCAACTCGGCCATGATCTCGTGCTCGAACTGCTCCGCGCCGGCGCTGATCCGCGGTTCGCGGCCATTGCGCAACATCCGTACCGGATAGGGAATCTCGATGGATTTGCGCCGTAACGCGTACCAAAGGGCAGTGCTGACCGTATCGTGAACCCGCTCGGCGTCAGCATAGTCACTCAGCCAATATTTGATGCGGTAGCGAATCGAGTAGTCGGCGTACTCCCAGGTGTAGATATCGGGGGAGGGACTCTGCAACACTCCAGCCACCCCACGTAGAGTTTCGCTGATCACTTCGCGCACGTAATTGGGGGGTGCGTCATAACTGAGCCCGAGAGCGATCTCATCCGCGACGAGGCCGTTGGAGTAATTCACCACGACATCCTTCGCGATCAATGAGTTGGGAATTTCGAGCCGTTCATTCGCACGCGTAATTACGGCGGTCGAGCGCCAGCTTATCCCCTGTACCCGGCCGACGAAGTTGCTAGTCCGCACCCAATCGCCGGGGGCAAACGCCTTGCCGACTTGCAGAGTCAGGCCGCTGAAAACGTTGCCCAGCGATTCCTGGAGCGCAAAGCCGAGAACGACGCCGATAACCGCCGAACTTGCCAGCAGCGGAGTCGGGTCGACATTGACGTCCTCCACCATCACCACCATTGCCACGACCGTGAACAGCAGAAGCATCACCAGGTCCTTGCCGATCGTGGAGAAATGGGCGCGGCGGCGATGGGCCGCGGCATCAATCCCGTCAAGCAGCATCTTGATGACACCCCAGCACACCAGCAACAACCCGCTCGCCGATGCCCAGCGGACCCATTGCCTCCAGAACGCAAATTGCGGCTGGGCGGCGGTGTCGAAGAGCATGCCCGACGCGCACAGCGCCAGGGCCAAGGCGCGCACTGCGCGTTTCTGCCCACGCAGCGCGAGTGCTGCGGCTCCTAAACCAGACGCCAGCAACAACTCGCTGATCACGCGCTCCTGAGGTGAGAGAAAACTCAGCCCCAGAATCGTTTGCAGTGGCGTTGGTCCCATCGTCCCATCGTTCAGCGGCCTACATGAGACTGCTGCCCCAAGGTTCGTGCAATGGCGCACAATTTTACAGCGTCGGGCTGCATTGTGCCTAGTAGCAGCAAAAGGACCGTTCGCTGGCGGTGCCGGATAGAGACGGAGCGCGGCGTGTTCCCGATGCGCCCGAACGCCTCACCCGGCGGTGGCGAGCCGGCGCAGATCATTGGCGAGCTGGGCAACGATGATACGGCGCTGACTTAGATTGACGGCGGCTTCCTGTTCGTTCACCTCGGCCAAATAACAGCCGCGCGCGGGCAGGTAGAGCACCGAACGATAGGGAAACCCTGGACGTATTTCGGGGTAACAGCTTTCCGCGATAATCCCTTCGAGCGCTGCTTCGGCCACCCGTTCGGAGACCACGCCGTGGTCAGTGTAAATCAGTGCGGCAGCGGCGCGCAGGCGCGCGGTGCGGCGGGTCGGCTCAACTCCAACCATCCGGCGTACGACTTCTTCGGCCAGCTTGCGGTCATCGGCCTGCGCGCCCAGCCATCGATGAGATTGCACGCCGGGCGCGCCGCCGAGCGCATCAACTTCCAGTCCGCCGTCGTCGGCCAGGGTCGGCAGGCCCGAGTGGATGAAATAGAACGCCGCCTTGATTCGTGCATTGTCGCTAAACGTGGCCGCACCCTCGGGCGCCTCCCGGTCAATCCCGGCATCGCGCAATGATAGCAGCCGCAGGTTGAACTCACGCATCAGCAAGCCATACTCGGCGAGCTTGGCAGGATTGGTAGTCGCGATTAGCAGTTCGGCCATACGGAGATTCTATGCTGTAATCCTCGAGCGAAGCCGCAGGAACAACGCGCTGCGATGGGTGGGCAGTTGAGCGAAGCGCATAAAGTGCTTCAGTGGGATAGGCTTTTCAGCCTGTCATCTGCTCTTGTCCATTTCCCGGAAAAACGACAAGTTTGGAAGCCTATCCCACTCACCGGATCATTCGGCGCGCGCAGCGCTGTCCTCCATTACTGGCTTCCCTACTTTCGTGTGAAGACAGAAATACTCTTAGCATCAGTGTAGCTTGGGTTGATAAGTGAACTTAAGCCGGGCGCGTTCGCGGCATTCTTCCAGTGCCAATTCGATGAGCCGGTCGACGAGCCTAGGCAACGGGAGGTCAGTCGCTTCCCACAGCTTGGGGTACATGCTGATCGCGGTAAAGCCGGGAATCGTGTTGACTTCGTTGACAAAGCATTCGCTAAAATCAACCCGTGCGAGGAAATCCACGCGCGCCATACCTCGCAGGCTGAGCGCCTTGAAGGCCGCGGTCGAAAGCTCGCGCATCCGTGCGCTCACCTGCTGCGGCACGTCGGCAGGAATTTTGACCTCCGCCCCGCGGGGGTCGACATATTTGGATTCGTAACTATAAAAGTGGTGGCGCCGGTGAAGCACAATCTCACCGACCACTGACGGCTTCGGATGGTCGTTGCCGAGCATCGCACACTCGAATTCGCGGCCCTCGCAGGCAGCTTCGAGCAGTACCTTGCGATCGTATTGAAACGCGTCTTTGAGCGCCGCGCTCAACGCCGCCGGCGACCTCACCCGGCTGATACCAATCGACGAGCCAAGTGCGTTGGGTTTGACAAAGACCGGATAGCCGAGTTCATCCGCCAGGCGGCGGGCGCGGCCACGATCATCGGCAACGTCCGCCTGGGTTAGCGAAAAATAACGGACCACCGGAATACCGGCGTCCCGCAATAGCCTTTTTTGGGTGTCCTTGTCCATCCCGACCGCCGAGCCGAGGACCCCTGCGCCAACGTAAGGTATCCCCGCCAACTCGAGCAATCCCTGGACAGTGCCGTCCTCACCGTAGGTGCCGTGCAGCACCGGGAAGATAACGTCAAGCGCCGAGAGCGCCTTGTTGCCGTTGGCGGATATGGCAGGCTGGGTCCCGCTGGTAATTGGCGTAGCTTCCAGCGAACCGCCACGCGGATAGGGCGGCAGGCTGACCGCAATACCCCCACGGCCGAGAGCATGGAGTTTGGGAGCGGACTGTTTCAGCAGCGAGATCGCATCAGCGCGCAGACGCCAGCGGCCATCACGGGCAATGCCGATCGGTACCACCTCATAGCGCGCCGGGTCCATCGAGGACATTACGGTTAACGCTGACCTGAGCGAAATTTCGTGCTCGCCAGAACGACCGCCGAAGAGCACCCCCACTCGAAGTTTTCGGCGCGACATTTTATGCGCACCTCGCAGACTCGTTGGCTCGCTGCGGCCCAGAGCGGCCTGCGCCAGTAGTCCTCATCTTGTTCCCTCAGCCGGCAAGCCCGGGGTAGTTAATCCGATTCCGGGCCACGATTTTGACATGCTCGCGCCGCATAATCGACTGAGCATCCACAATGACCTGTCTTAATTCATGTGGTGCTCGACGTAGATGCTGCCGTCGTTGAATTCTCCACGGTTCGTTCATCAGTCAACACCTTGCGAGCGAAGGTGCCGGCGCCTACTCCCATCGGTATACGGCACAACAACTGTACAATGCTCACCCCCAATGCGACGGTTAGCAGTTCGCCGCGCGGGGCGAATTGCGCAAAACCATCGACCATAACGGCCTGCAGGGGGCCGAGACCTGAGGGCGTGACCGGCGCGCTCTGCGCGAACGTCAGGGCGGGCGATATTGCCAGCACCGCCGCGAGCGGCACGTTCAGCCGAAACGAAACAAAATACAGATAAAAAGCGACCGCGTTGGGTATATAGATCGCCATCCGGATCAACCCGAGCACGGCGTAATGATACGGCCGAGCTGAACGGAACGCGCGCATTCCGCGACCTGTCCATAACCATCGGGCTGGCCGGCTGGCCGGACGGCCACGCATCCACCAGAGAGCCGCGCATAAAAAGAATCCAAGCGCGGCCACCGCGTATGGCAGCGCGACTCGAATCGGCGACCACGGTATCAGCAGCGCGGCGATTACGGTTAATGCCGCCATCAGGATGGTGTCCACGAATCCCTGAAAAGCCATTGTCCAGCCTGCGGTAAGCCACTCGACTCCCTTGCGCTTATGAAGAAAGAGCACCATTGCGCCGTCGGCCACCAGTACGTTGACAGCTTGCAGGAAATACTGCGCGGTGGAGGCTGGTAATACTTCCCGGTAGGTGGTCCGTCCGTGGAAAAAGCTGAACAATCTGGCGAACAGATAGGTATCGGCAAGCCATCGGATAACGAACGAACAGACGTTTGCCGCGACGAACAGCCGCAGGTCGCAGCGCTCCAGCGCCTTGACCAATTGATCAATCGTCAATCCGCGGGCCAGGTAGACTACGAGGCCGGTCGCGGTCACCCAAATGAGCAGGTTGTGCAACAGCATCTGTTCGGCCGCACTGCGCGACCGAAACCATCCGGCCAGCGGACGCCACGTCCGCATCGGTACAAAAGCGCGGGCGGCAGCCGCTGGCGATTGTCAATTCTAGCGACGCTTCATCATGCGCGCTGGATATAGGAAAATTGAGGCGCCTGTGGTGGCGCCGTTGCGAACTCGTAGTTCGGCTGATGCCTTGACACTTCAACACTTGAATGGCTTTAGCCTATGCATGAAATCTGGCCCAACTTCTTCCTGGTCGGGGCCGCCAAGGCCGGCACCACTTCGATTTACGCATATTTGTCGCGGCATCCCGAGATATTTTTCCCCGCCGTCAAGGAGCCGCATTTCTTCACCCAGGTGCGTCCAGCGCCCAAGCAACAATTTCTGATCGAAGCAGTCACTAAACGTAATGAGTACTTGCGGCTGTACGCCCATGCGAGAGGACATCGCGTGATCGGTGATGCCAGCCCTTCCTATTTATGGCATCCGGAGGTTCCTCAGCGGATTCGCGAAGTAATGCCACGGGCGAAGGTCGCCCTGATCCTGCGCGATCCGGTTGAGCGGGCCTATTCGCATTATCTAATGGATTATCGGGAGGGCGCACAAAGCAAGCCATTTTATGCCGCCCTGCTCGACGACATGAACCGTTCTGAAAAGGGGTGGGGGGTTTCCTATCTGTACTATGAACTCGGACTATATGCTGGACAGGTCCAGCGCTATCTCGAAACCTTCAAGCCCGAACGCGTGAAAATTTTGATGTTTGACGATTTTCGCCGGGATGCCTGGAGCGTGCTGCGCGAGCTTGCGGGGTTCCTCGGCCTTGACCCCAATCCGCTCGCCGAGATCGATACTTCGCGAAAATACAATTCCTACGCGGCGCCGCGTAATCAGTATCTACGCCGCGTGGCCGGCGCAAGGCTCCCGCGAATGCTCGGTCAGGCGCTGATACCGCACAGGCTGGGCGCGTTGATTTTCGAGCGGATTTTTCTAAAGCAAGCTCCCAAGCCGCCGCTCGACCCACGCGCACGCGAGCTACTCTGTTCGCATTATGCCCCGGAGCTCGACAAGCTCGAGAAATTGTTGGGCCGCCGGCTACCGGAATTACGCCATTCGTGGAACGGATGAAGGCTCGGCACTCGCGTCGCGCTCAGGGAGAATCGCGCCGCCGAGGAAGGGGCTCGGGCCGCTTTTACGATGTCTTGGTTTCTGCTATACTAAAGTGCTAATTAACTCTCATAGCTATCGATTCGAGGAGAATTGCTGCGGTGAGGAAAATCGTACCAGGAATTGCCGGCGTCGCTTTCGTCGTCACATTGGGAATTGGACTCAAACCTGTCATCGCACTGGCCGCCAAGGTCGATTGTTCGAAAGTCATGTCCGAGCTAAACGGCGGCAAGAAGGCCTCGGACGTGGCTGACGAGCTGAAAATCTCCACTTCAAGCGTCTATCGTTGTCGGCGAAGGGCAAAAAAAGCCGCCGCCCAATCCAGCCCCACCGCGGCGGCTGAATCCTCGCCGATGGCTACACCCAGCCCCGCTCACTGATTATCGCCTGCTCTGGACGGACTTGCCGGCGCGAAGCCCGTCCAGTGGGCCCTTATTGTGTCATGTGCTACCACAATGCCCTTTGGGCGTTGCAGTAGTAGTACTATTCGATCGCTTCAGCAGTGGTACTGAGCGCCGCCACCACTCGGCGATGGCGGTGAAGCCTGTGCCTATGGTGGTAGGCGGCGTGACGCAGCAGTCGTCGATGGGTGATTCGTGAAGGCGCGAAATCCGTTCGAACCGGCGGCGGGGGCGGCGCCTCGTCATAGCGGATATCAGGAAAATAAGCTTCCTCGAACTGGTCAATCTGGAGCGCCGCCAGGAATTCCGCGTAGTAGTTTTTACTGGCAAAGCCGAAGTGCGGGCCGTCATAGTTCCGCACGATGCGCGCATAATCACCAGCATATTGCTCTGCCGCCTGCGCCGTGCCCGCGGTGCCATAGTCATAGGCGGTGATCGCCAGTGGCCAGCTTCCAAAGGTTAGGAAATTCGACCGCAGCAGCTTGGCCGCTGCCTCGGTTTCAGTGGCCGGATCCAGCCGGTCATCATGATAGCGCGTAATCCGCATGAACTGCCGCCCGGTGCCTCGGGTAAACTGCCAGATTCCGACTGCGCCGGCATTGGAACGAGCCCGGCTATAAAAACCTGATTCGACCTCCGCCAACGCGACGAGTTCCGGAGGTAATCCGGCATCGCTGAAAATTCGCTCCATGGTCGAGCGATAGTAGCGGCTGCGCAGCAAGCTCTCGCGAAACTGCTCGCGCATCCCCTGCTGCACGCGCAAGTTTTGTGCGGCCACGACATACTCGGAGAGCGGCTCATCCTTGAACAATGCTGCTACCTGGCGTTCCTCGTAATCCGCCGGTGCCTGTCCCGACGCCAGCCGGCTCAGGATATTGCTGAACTTGCTTTTGAGATAGTCATTGACTGCGTCGATGTCGCTACGGCTAGGCGGCCCGTCTCCCGGAACCTGAAGCACCTGAAAAATGCGCCAAACGTGATCGCGATCGTGGATGATGAAATCGCGCTCGCTATACGTGGCAAAAACATCGATCCAGAATTTGACATTGGGTTCAATTGGCGAGGGCCGGGGGAACGGAAGTACAGCTAGGACCTGGGACGTCATCATCGCGAGAAGCAAGCACAAGATGGTGAGCAACGTTATAGCGGGATGAGTGAGGCAGCGCGGCTCAGATGTTTTAATCTGCGCGGTCCCAGGTGTTAGAAAACAAGCTATCGCTCGGGTCATCGGCAAAATTCCCCCTGACCTCAACAACAACAACAACCCTAGATTAGATCGATATTCCTTGCAGCTTATTCCGTCAACAGGTCTCTGCTTGCGCCTCGATACATGAATAGAATTTCATCGTGAGCTTACAGTTGGCGGATTGTCCTAAAGCTATCACCTTAGCTCTCCTGATAGCAATGATTGCCGTCGGAGTTGCGTGCCGCGGCGAACCTTCCAAAGGTGAACCCGCCGGCGTGCCGTTTCAAGGCGCTCTCCTTATGCCCTGGTCGAGTTAGTCAGCGACGCTAGCTGGAAATGCGGCCGCAGAAGACGGACTACTACCGTTCCGGCGGCGGGTCAGCGCACGTTTACACTTTTGGCTGGAATCGTGATTAAGACCAAAAACCTCAGTTCGAGCCTGTAGATAAAATCCAACCGTGGGGCGACTCAACCATGGCGGAATAACCAGTTGATGTCGTCGGCGGTTGTGGCGCCACTTTGTTAGGAGCTGGGGGCTATCGGAGCTTGGAATTCGCTTACAAAAATTTGGTGACCGCGGCGTCTGTGTCATGGCCGACGGAACGGTCCGTGTAGTAGTCAATCAGCGACTGGAATTACGCATCCGGTCATCAGTAATGACGCCCGTCAAAGATGCGGAGCAAGGAATATTAAGCGACAAAATCATAGTGCCGCCGTAGTATGCCAGCGTTCACTGAGAAGGTGGCAAATGCAGAATGATCGACAAAAAACGTAGGGCCGTTCGTGAAGCGCCTTCTGTGGCCCTTAATGAAAGAGGTGGTTCAGCGACGGCCCCTATGGCCTTTGAGTCGGCTTTTCTCTTACGGTCGATAGTTCGGGGCTTCCTTGGTCACGAACACGTCGTGGACGTGACTTTCGCGGACGCCCGCGTCCGTGACCCGGATGAATTTGGCGCGCTTGCGCAAATCGGCCAGATTGGCCGCGCCTACATAACCCATACCCGCCTGCAGACCGCCGACGAGTTGTTCGATATTCGAGGCAAGCGCGCCGCGATGGGGTACGCGGCCTTCGATTCCTTCGGGTACCATCTTGCCTTCGGGGACTGCTTCCTGACCGTAGCGATCCCGCATCCGCTCGCTCATCGCGCCGAGCGAGCCCATTCCGCGATAGAGCTTATAGGTCCGCCCCTGGTAGAGGATGGTCTCGCCGGGACTTTCCTCGGTCCCGGCGAATAATGATCCGATCATCACAGTCGACGCGCCTGCCGCCAGCGCCTTGGTGATGTCGCCGGAGAAGCGAATGCCGCCATCGGCAATTATCGGGATGTTGCGCTCCGCAGCGACGCGCGCGCAGTCGAAGATCGCAGTTATCTGCGGGACGCCGACGCCGGACACCATCCTGGTAGTGCAAATCGAGCCCGGCCCCATGCCTACCCGCAGCGCGTCGGCACCCGCATCGCTGAGCGCCTTGGCCGCTTCTGCGGTCCCGATACTGCCGGCCACTACTTCCACCTCCGGCCATTTGCGTTTGGTCGCCATCAACGCGTCAATAACGTTGCGTGAATGACCGTGCGCGGTATCGATACAGAGAACGTCAACGCCCGCCTTGTGCAGTGCCGCGGCACGCTCCTCGCGCTCAGGTCCGACACCGATCGCGGCGCCGACACGCAAGCGGCCCATTGGGTCTTTGCTGGAAAACGGGTGGCGCGTGGCTTTGTCCATATCTTTGACAGTAATCAGGCCGCGCAAACGATTATGCACATCAACCAGCGGCAGTTTTTCGATTCGATGCTGCTGAAGAATTTCCTTGGCCTCGTCGAGACTGATTCCTGGGCGCGCGGTGATAAGTTTGATCGTCATCACTTCCCGCACCGGCCGCTCAAGCCGCCGTTCGAAGCGCAGATCGCGATTAGTCAGGATACCGACCAGATGCTCATCAGTGACCACCGGCAATCCGGAGATGCCGTGCCGCTCCATTATTGCCAGCGCGTCACCAATCGGCTGCTCGGGATGGACGGTGATGGGATCGGCGATCATCCCGCTTTCGAATTTTTTCACCGCGGCGACTTCGGCCGCCTGCCGTTCAATCGGCAGATTACGATGGATGAAGCCGATACCGCCGAGTTGAGCGATAGCGATCGCGGCGCGTGACTCAGTCACCGTATCCATCGGACTGGAAACCAGCGGAATGTGCAGCCGGATTCGCGAGGTGAGCACCGTCGAGACATCGCAACTCGAAGGTAGCAAGTCCGACATCTGAGGGAGCAGAAGTACATCGTCAAATGTCAGGCCTTCGCGAAACTGCTCGTACGACATTGCACTTCTCCCTATAAACAAAAAGCCCGCAGTTCGACCGCGGGCAAGTAGTCAGGGTTGTCGGAAGGACGATCTGGATGAACCATGCTTATAAGTAACAGATGCACTCAACCAAGGCAATTATCATTGAGATGTACGAGCTTCGCCGCCTATGACTGACGCGGTTGCGGCGCCATCACGGCGCCTGGTCAAGATGCAATTATTCTTCGGCATCGCCCTCGGGGGGGTCTGCATAAAGCAGCAACAACTCTTCACCCAATGCCCTCACCAGGAATCGCTGCATCTCCGCGATGGTTCGTTCCAACGTCCGGCCAGCAATCAGCCAGTGGCCGCGGGCAGGCAAACTTATGAACTGGGCGCCGACTTTGGCCGCAAGCTGTCCCGCGCACCGCGAGGGAGCGAACGCATCGGCTTCACCGGCCACAATCAGCCGCGGAGTTGGATGCGCCGCTAATTCGACCTCGCCTCGCGCAACCTCCATCGCCGCAGATATATCTGCAGGCACTAAAGCTTTGATGAGAGACTCGCGCTGAAACGGTTCGGCTTCAGATACCAGTTCGAGCACCCTGCGACCGGTGGGCAGACCGGTTGATTCGGAACGCCAAAACGTCCAGCGAGGGCGACGGACGAACAGCGGAGAGTGAAATCCAGGTATTAGCGGCGCGAGCGCCACCGCTGCTCGCACTGATGGAGCTTCGGCAAGTTTCAATGCGAGCAAACCACCAAAGCCGTGACCTGCGGCAATAATATCCGAGCCGATCGCGTCGAGTGCCGCCCTAAGATTCGCTAATAGCGCAGAAAACGCGCTTGCGCCGGAATCGTCCGCCAACACGCGCGCTGTTGGTGGGTAGACATCTAACAGATAAACCTCCCAGCCCATGCTGACTAGCCAACCGGCCACTATCGTAAGATGGCGCGAGGTGGTGAACAGTTCGGGAAGGAAGACGATTGGCCAGGCAAACTTGCGTGTCTGCGGCCGTTCCAGCCTCGCGCGGAGACGCCCTAATACGAGATCCATGCGGCACAACAGGTACAGGATTGGTTGAAGCGGCTGACCAGGCAGCCGAAACCTGTCCCCGTGGTCTTAAGATAGAGAAAGGGCCCCCTTGATTCCAAGGGGGCCCTTCTCGTCTGACGGGGCTCCGCGGCCCCGGCTCATCTCGGCAGCAAGCCCGGCATCATGTCCGAAAAATGCCTTTCGGTACTTAGCCGGAAGGCAAAAGCCTGGTTAACTTACTTCTTCTTGGTGGTTTTCTTGGTGGCTTTCTTCTTCATAGTGCTCTTTAGCCTAGGTTTGGATTTGGCTGCCGCCATACCGGGCTTTTTCTTCGCTGCCATTCACGTTCCTCCTCTTGGGTCGCTGCTGCCGAACGAGCATCAGAACTGGTTGTTCTCGCGGCTCGATGTTTCGCATTATAGAAATCCGTTATGTGGCGATCAAGCGTTTCGGCGCAAATTTAGAAAGAAATTTTAAATAGACAGATTGCCCCACCAATGCTGATATTTTCGAATTTAAAATGCCGTTCAGACATAAGCCTCGTTGAATCAACTATGGCGCCGGTTTACGATTCCTCCGATGAGTCGCTTAAGCCTTGGTCTCCGCCGTCAATGGCTTAGTCTAATGCTGGGTGCAGTTTTGGGTGGCCTCGCGCTTAACGGAGTTCGCGAAGCCTCGGGTCCGCGAGATTTGCTGGTTCTTCGCCAACATCGAATTGTGTTGACCGCGGAGCGTGACAGGCTGGTCCAGGACAATGCTGATTTTCGTGAGCGAATTGCCAGACTTCAGTCCGACGATGCCTACTTGCAACGGCTAATTCGCCAGGAACTGGGCTACGTTCGTCCGGGCGAGTTTGTGTATCGCTTCCCAGAGTCCGAACAACCCTAATAATCTCCCTCGCCTCCCAGCTCAAAGTTCGCTGAATAAGGACGCACCCGCAGGCACTCACAGGAGCCCGCCACTCCCCCCGGTCCTCCGGGGGTGGGCCAGAGGGCCCACTTAAAACACAGCGCGTGACAGGAATCCGTATTCTCGGGCGGTGCGTTCCAAATCGTCGCGGAACTCGGGATGCGCAAGATTGATCAATGCGCGAGCCCGTTCAGGGACAGACTTTCCTTTTAAGTTGGTGATACCGTTTTCGGTGACGACGTACATTACATCGGTCCGCGGGGTCGTGACGATATTTGAGTCGGCCAGGCGTGGAACGATGCGGCTTTCGCGCCGGCCATTACGCTCATAGGCCGCCGACATGCACAGGAAGGCTTTGCCGCCGCGTGATGCATATGCTCCGCGCATAAATTGCAATTGGCCGCCGGTGCCGCTGATTTGCCGCAGACCGGCGGACTCCGCGCAGGCCTGGCCGGTCAGATCGATTTGAGCAGCATTGCAGATCGCAACTGCACGCTCATTCTGCATAATCCGATGCGGCAAATTGGTGTAATCGACCGGACCGGCGAAGCAAGCCGGATTGCGGTTGAGAAACTCATACATCGGCGATGAACCAGCGGCAAAACAATAGGAAATTTGAAATCGATCCAACGTTTTATGAGCGCCGGTGATTTTGCCCGCCTGATAGAGCCTCATCAGCGAATCGACGAACATTTCCGTATGCACGCCGAGGTCCTTGACCGGCGAGTCGACGAGCAATTCGCAGACCGCGTTGGGCATGGCGCCGATGCCGACCTGGAGGCAGGCGCCGTTCTCGATTTCCTGCGCAATCAGGCCGGCGATTTTCTGCTCGGTCGGGCCGGCCGGCGGATTCGCCAGTTCAGGCAACGTGCGGCTGCCGGCGTCGATCACATAATCGACCTCGTCGATATGCACGCCATTTTCCACCCCATAGACGTAGGGCATGCTTTCATCGGTTTCGACGATCACCGTGCGGGCTTTTTCGGTCAGCGCCTTCTCATAGGTCACTGCACCGCCGAAGTTGAAGAAGCCGTGAGAATCGAGCGGCGCGGTTTTGAGAATGGCGATGTCGACTTCAACAAAGCGGCGATAATAGTCCGGCGCCTCGCCGAAATTCATCGGAATATGATGACACAGACCGCGGTCATGCATCTTGCGCTCGAGGCCGGAGAAGTACCAGGAGAAGTATTGAACGTGCCGTGCTTCGGGATCAGCCTCGACCGCGGCACGTGGTCTGAGTGCCAGGCATCCACGTACCTTCACCTCCGCGAGCGTGTTGATCCGGGCTGCGAGCGCCTGATCGAACAGATCTGGCTGGCCGAGCCCGAAGCCGTAATCGAGCCAATCGCCTGATTTCACCACAGCAGCAGCTTGTTCGGCGGAAATCGTCTTGCGCTTGAGGTCTGATACGAATGACTTAGCCATGAACTAACCCCCGCTTTGAGCAGCACAGCCTGAAGCCTGTGTTACTGAGATTGCACCCTTGACTGTCGCGCCCGCATAAGGTTTGTTTCATCGCGCGATTCAAATCAATGCCAAGCGTTGAACTTCTCCGGCAAGCGCGGCCCGCGCAAAGCGGCGGACGTGTGCCGCTGGTTGTGCTTTTTGCCACGGTCTTCATCGACCTGTTGGGCTTCGGCATCGTAATCCCGTTTCTACCATTATATGCGGAGCGGCTGCAGGTGAGCGCCTTTGGCATTGGGCTGATTCTATCGAGCTACTCACTGATGCAGTTGGTGTGCGCACCGCTACTCGGACGTCTTTCCGACCATTACGGCCGCCGTCCGATTATCATGCTCGGCCTACTGGGTTCGTCGCTCGGTTATGTGATTTATGGTTTTGCCGCGTCCTTTACTGTGCTGCTGATCTCGCGCGCGGTGCACGGCGCATGCGCCGGAACGGTCTCGACCGCGCAAGCCTACGTGGCTGATACGACCAGCGATTCGGAACGGGCGAACGGGATGGGAATGATCGGCGCCGCTTTCGGCTTGGGCTTCGTGCTGGGACCGGCACTGGGAGGACTGCTCGGGCATTCCAGCCTGCGCGTGCCGGTCTTTTTCGCGGCGCTGCTAACGTTGGCAAATCTGATTTTTGCGGCGGTCGCATTGCCGGAATCTCACCTGCCGGATCCCAGTATAAATCTAACCTGGGCCTCGGCAGCCGCGCCGCTGCTGAGGCTGCCGCGCCAGTTGACACGTCATCGTCTATCACGGCTGTTCGTGATTGCGTTTTTGGGCACGTCCGCGATGGCAGCGTTTGAGGCGACTTTCGCCTTGATGGTGCCGGAGATCTACGGCTACGGTCCGCGCGGCATTGGCGAGTTGCTGGCGTTCGCTGGACTGCTGCAGGCATTCACACAAGGCTATCTGCTGCGCAAAATTGTCGCACGTCAGGGCGAGCTGAGACTCGTACGTATCGGGATGCTTACTTTTGCCGCGGGCATGGCGCCGATGGCTAGTATGTCAAGCCATCCGCTACTCTGGTTGATGCTGGGGCTGTTGTCGCTCGGTTATGGGTTGGCCAGTCCGTCGGTCACCAGCTTGATCTCCAGAGGGACTGAGCATCATCTGCAGGGCGAAGTATTAGGGTTGAATCAGTCGGCCCTCTCGCTCGCTCGGATCTGCGGTCCGATGATTGCGGGTTTGATCTATCAGATGCTCGCGCCTGCCGCGGTCTACGTCGCGGGCGCGATTACCGCGATGGTCGCGCTCGCGCTTACTCACGGCGTTGAACCCGCGGCGCTGAAGCCGAGTCGAGCAATCGGCAAAGTTTAAAAATCCGCGGCCGTGAGCGTCTTAAACAAGGAGAGATCGTCACGCTGAACTGGGTCCTGGTCTTCCACATCTTCGGCGTCGTATTTTGGGTCGGAAGCCTGCTGGTTATCAGCAGCCTGATGGCACTGGTGCCGGACGAGGTTGGTGTGGCCAAGGAGCGTATCATCGTGCTCGCCAGACGGCTGATGCTGGTCAGTGCGAATACGGGGGCAGCGGTCGCGATAATTTTCGGCATCCTGGTGATCGTGGCCGAACCGGGAGTATTGGCCCGTGGCTGGCTGCACCTGAAACTCTTACTGGTGCTGCTGATGCTGGCGGTCCACGTTCGTCTGTACCAGCGCATCCGTGCGCTTGAAGAGGCGCCGCTCGATGCGACCCGCCGTGAATTTTCGATTATGCACGGGCTGGTAAGTCTATTGCTGCTGGGGACACTTTTGCTGGTTTTCCTCAAACCGTTCTAAGCGCTCGCCTTGTCGTGACTGAGAGCTTGTTACGAAGCATCGGCTTCGGGCAGCCTCCCGCGCACTCACCGGCGATGTTCGGATTTTGGCTAGGTCACGGATACCTAATACGGCTTCGGTCCGCCCCGCTGGTGACGCATCGCGCTTCTCTCCGCGCGATTCAAAACTGCGAGCCTGTTACCAAACATCGCCCGCGCGATAGCCGCTCGCGCGTTCGCCAGACGCTGGACTCCCATGCGAGCGCCTTTGTCATCCTGCGTGGCCGCAGCTAACCTAGGCCGAGGTTCGAGCGCCGCACGCATGGAGGTGATGCAGTGAAATTTGGTGTGCTAACTCTGTTCGATCACTACGCCGAGGATTGCTCCGAGGAACAGTATTACAAGAACTTCTTTGAGGAAGTGAGCTATGCAGAGCAATTAGGCTTCGATTCGATCTGGCTCGGTGAGCACCATTTCTGCCGCTACATTTGCCCGGCACCGCAGATTGTCGCGGCAGCCGTCGCCCAACGCACGAAAAAGCTCCGGATCGGTACCGCGATCGTGCTCCTGCCGCACCACGATCCGATTCGGTTGGCGGAAGATTATGCCCTGGTGGACCTGTTGAGCGGCGGGCGTTTGGATTTCGGCGTCGGCCGCGGCTTTATCAAGGCTACTTACGACGGCTTCAATCAATCGATGAGCGAAAGCCGCGAGCGCTTCAACGAAAGCCTGGAACTGATCGAGCGGGCATGGCAGCAGCCTACCTTCTCCTACAAAGGGCAATTCTACCAGGCGAATGATGTTACTGTCCTGCCGCGGCCGCTGCAGAAACCATCCCCACCCATTTTCATGGCTGCGGCGGTCAGTCCGGAGTCATTCGTCGCCGCCGGCGAGAAGGGTCATTCGATTCTGCTGGCGCCATTCATTCAATCCCGCAGCGCCCTGAAGGAGAACGTGCAACTCTACAAGGAAACCCTGCTGCGCTCTGGACACTCGCCTGACAACCTCGAGATTGTCGCCGGCTACCATAGTTTCGTCGACGACAGCCCGGAGCTCGCCTGCCAAAAATGGGAATCCCATTATATGCGCTATATGCATTTTGTGGGTTCTCTGATCGCCCCCGGGGAGTATACCAGCCCTCAATATGAATCGTGGCGGCGCTCGGGTGAGGCGCTCCGGCAGATAACGTGGGAGCGCATGTATCCTACTCAAGTACTCTGCGGCGACCCCGCGCAATGCGTGGAACGAGTCGGGTTAATGCAGGAACAGTTTGGCGTAACTCACTTCTGGGTATACGTGGACCTTGGCGGCCTCGAGCAACGCGAGGTGCTACAGTCGATGGAGCGGTTTGCGACGCGGGTGATGCCGCACTTTCGCTGAGCTCGATCGTGCTGCGCGGTGAATTCAATCTTATACCGGAGGAGTACCGATATGTTGAAGGTGTTTGGCTTTCTCAGCAAGAGAGAAGAGCTTGAGACGCAAGCTTTTATCGACTACTACGAGAAGAACCACGTGCCGCTAATCTGCAGTTTAGCGCCCACTCCCATCGTTTATAAACGCAACTACCTTGTACGGGGCGACGAGTTCAATCTGAAAGACAGCGCGATCGACTTTGACGTCGTGACAGAACTGGTATTTCCCGACCGGGCCGCCTATCTCGCATGGAGGACCCAGCTCTCCAAACCAGGCTCAGGCGAGCAGGTCGTCATGGACGAGGAGAAGTTTATCGACCGGGCGCGGACCAGGGCATGCGTCATCGAGGAATGCGTGACATCCGGGTAACCGGCCGGGCGGGACTGACAGCACAAACAAAGATAGGAGCCTGAGGTGAGTTACTTCGGTTCAGCTCTTACCGCACCGGATGAGGAGATCGGGGTTCACAGGTAGTCGCGGCCGAGTCCAAATTGGCAAGCAAGATCAAGGTGCGGGGCCGTTGCGGTCGGACAATGCGCTCAGCACCAGCGTTGGGAACAGACCGTAAAGCTCCGCCGGTGGGCCCGTATCTCCATGCACATGTCTTCGATCAGCTTCGGCAGCACCAGCACGGCCAACGTCGCGTGGGAGCATCTCAAGAACAACCGTGATGAGAATAAGCGGCAGCGCCGCCGGCCGCCTTTGCGGGGCAGAAACTCGGACCGATTTGCGGCGGAGCTTTTCCCTCCTGAGTTCGAACAACTCGAAATGATTGTTCAGCGCGATTTCTCGTCATGGTTTGGCGCCGGCGGTACGGCCACTCAGCGCTCTCGCAAGGGACGCGGGGAAAAACGTCCTAATGTAGCGAAGCGCAGATTTCATATGGGTGGGATGGCGGCGAAGAATACGTGCGAAGTAGCGGCGCGCCGCCGCCCGGTCACCCGCGCGCATCGCCAACAGTCCCTGGTAGCCTAACCAGTTGGTGTAGCTGCGAACCGTAGTCCGGATGATGCCGTCCGCACGATGGCCATAACGTTGCCGCAGCCGGCGAAAGAACAGCGCTCGCGAGTTCAGATATTTCTCCATGCGCTCGGCGCGCGCCTCGATAAGGGTGTAGTAGGTCAGCTGTTCCGGCAGGTAAATAAAATCGCCATGCTCGCGCGCGCGAATCCAGAGGTCGGGATCTTCGTAGCCTGGCGTCTTGAATTCCTCGCTGAAGCCGCCGCACGCCTCAAACGTCTGGCGCCGCATCACTACCGTGCTGGGCACGATCGGCCACATTTTTGCCAGCATCTCATCCATTGAGGGCGCGTGCGCCCGCTCCGGCCAGACGTAGGGTTGGGCCATTTGTTGGCCGTCCCGGTTCAACGCGATCGCATCATGGAAGAGCATGGCCGCGCGAGCGTCACTTGCCAGCCTGGGCACCGTACGCGCCAATTTGTCCGGGACGAAGGCATCGTCCGCGTCAAGGAATGCGATATATTCAGCATCCGATCGTGCCACCGCGGCATTGCGCGAGACCGCCGGGCCGCGATTTTGCTGGTTCAGTACGCGGATACGGCGGCCATAACTCTGGAGCATCTCGGACGTCGCGTCAGTGGACCCGTCGTTGACTACAATGATTTCGAAATTGCCGTCAAAGCATTGGGCGAGAGCGCTCTCGATCGTCCGGCCAATCGTGTTCGCGCCGTTGAAGACCGGTATTACGACCACGACTTGCATCATCCCGGTGAGCATACCATTGTTGTAGCGAATTCACGGCATCAACATGGGGCGGGTTCAGGTATCCACGATTCTGGCGGTTTACAATGGCGCTGCGACGGTGGCCCGCGCACTCGACAGTGCACTTTGCCAGCGGTTCCAAGGGACCAGTGAAATTGTCGTAGTTGATGATGGCTCGACCGATGCGACCTCCGATGTCCTGAGCGCCTATAGAGAGGGGATCAAGATCGTGCGCCAACGCAACCGCGGTCTCGCGGCGGCGCGTAATGCCGGGGTAGCCGCCGCCGGTGGCGATTTCCTCGCTTTTCTCGATGCTGATGACGTCTGGAAGCCCGAACGCCTCGCGAAAACTGTAGCGCCGCTGGTTAATGACCCCGATGTCGTGCTGGTCTTTTCGGATCTCATTCCGGCTGATGGAAACGGAGTCGAGTTAGCTTCCGGGTATGTCAGGGCGGGTGTCGCGCATGCGCCCTCGATGGAGGAGCTGCTAGACCGGTGGTGGCCAATCCTGCCCAGTACAGTCACAATGCGCCGGGAGACGTTCGAGACCTGCAACGGTTTTTGGGAGCAGTTCAAAGGGGCGAACGGGTTCGAGGACACCTGGTTGTGGCTGCTAGCACGGGAACGCGGCAGATTTGACTACGTCGGTGAGCCTCTCGTCGTTTACCGATTGACACCGTTTGTGGAACGGATGCGAAGGTATGCACCAGGCTTCGGCGTATTCGCGCGGCAGATGCGCCGGCGCTGGGGCGCGGCGGGTGAGGCCTACATTCGGCGCAACGCGAAGGCTCTGGCGTGGCTGCTGACCCTGCGCGGCATCCGCTATGTTGCGGACGGCGACATCAGGGGAGCGCGGCGTGCGATGTTCTGCGCACTGCGCTTTCGGCCGAGAGCTGACGCTGCGCGCCGCGCGCTGGCGACGTTGCTGCCTCGGCCCAACGCCCAGAAAATGATCACGCGAGCTCGGAGCCACCCGCGTACGCCACTCGACGGCGCGATTCTATCCGGCGCGATACCGGTCGACCTGCGTTAGCGAGGCTCCGGAAGCCCGAGCATTTCCAGGCTGCAACTCAATCATTTCGTTATGAACAATGACGATCGGATGAGGCAGCCGAGCTTTATCGGCATTGGGCCACCGCGGACAGCAACGACTTGGATGCATCGAGTGCTGCAGCATCATGTGGGACTGCCACGGGGAACCAAAGCTACGGATTTTTTCTCGACTAAGTACTCACTAGGCATTGATTGGTACCTGAAGCACTTCAGAGGTTATCCGGCTGGCCTGGTCGCCGGCGAGATCAACCCAAACTACTTCGATTTCGCCGCGGCCCCCTCACGTATCCTCGAACATCTGCCGAATTGCAAGATCATCTGCTCGCTGCGCGATCCGGTGCAGCGCACGCATTCGCACTATCGGATGTTCCAGACAATAGGATATTTAGGACGGCAGTCGTTCGAACAGGCGATTCAGTTGCATCTAGGATGGCAATTTGGTCCCGGCAACATGATCAGTTCGAGCTACTACGCAGTCCTCCTGAAGCGCTGGTTCGACAAGTTTGGGCCGAAGCGAGTGCTGGTCGTGTTTCAGGAAGATCTCGAAACCGATCCACAGCGATTTATGGATAACATCACCCAGTTTATCAATGCGCCGCGAATTGATTTGGTGAAGTCAGCGGTTGCGTCAGAGCGAATAAACCCGCGTGACCGGTCCGCCCGCAATCCACGCTTGGCTGCTCGCGCGCTGGAGCTGCGAAAAGCACTTGAGCGCCGCCGAATGTACCGGACGATCGCACGACTGGGGTTCTTCTTTAGCTATTGCTTCAATCAGGGCGAGGTATTTCCAAAGCTCAATCCTGAAACTGCCCGGTTGTTGCGCGACTATTTCCGGCAGGACATTGAAGCGCTCGAGAAAATGGTCCAGCGCGACCTTTCATCGTGGAAGAACCAACCGTCACTCTAGCAGGCTGCGGAAAAAGGACCTTCCGCAGCCTGCTTTCCCTCTCTGTAGTCTCCCCCCGAGGGGGAGAACTAAAGGAAAGAAGCCAGTTTTATTGCAGGGTGCGGAAAGAGTTATCATAGAGCGAATAGGTTTTTCCGCACCCTGCTAGATCGCATCGCCTTAGTTCGAGCAGTCGATGGCGCCGCGACCCTCGGGGCCTCAAAAGCCCGCTAGCCTGCAGAGCTGCTCGTACACACGTCTTATACGGCGCGGGATCCGCCCCGCGCCGGCCGAGCGCTTGAGTGCCGGGTCGCCGAATGCACTGTCAACCTTCGTTTCGAGCAGGCTTTCAATCCGCGCTACCGTATCGCCGTTTAACAACTGGTCGTAATGGACGAATAGCCAGTCACCCCCGGCCGGATAGTGCACTTCGAGCACGTGCCGGTACATAGTTTCCCAAACAGCGAGCGCACGCCGGAAGTCCATTCTGACCCCTTTCAGATACCCGGCACGCTTGCACTCGGTAAGGATGCTGTTGGCGGTCACAGCGGGATGCCGGAAGATGCAGATCAGCGCCGCGCCGCCAACATACGGGCGCCAAAGCGGCAGTGTGTAGCAGAAGCGTGGATCCTTGAAGCAGAAAGGCCGGCGCGCAATCGCCGCCTCGATCCGTTGAGCCAATCCGGGTGGACACGGAATTCGCGTGCGAGGAGAGACCACCGCTAGCCAGCGCTGAAGGTGGCGCAGTGGATAGCCTTTACCATAGAGCAATTTGCGCAGGCCGTGGGCGCTATGCGCCGGTGTCAATGGGGCAAGGATTTCGTCGTTGATCGAATTGACCTCGCGATCCTCGAAGTACCCGCGCGGATTACCCTCATTGCTCGGCCATAACTCCTGACCCATGAAGTAGCCCGCGCGGGCGAGCATCCCCGCCGCCAGGCTGGTTCCGCTGCGCCCGGAGCCGAGGATTAAGCAATCGCGGCTCACGCGAGGCAGTTCCTATGCTCGCTGACTGTCTTCTTCGAGGTATCTGCGTTGGCCTCTTGCCCAAGACATTCGCAATACAAATGCTCAAACTGCGCTACAGCGCTGCGCCAACTGAAGTGCGCCGCGACGAGTTGCTGGCTGCTTCGCGCTATGCCGGCGCGCGCGTCCGGGTCAGTCAACATTCGGCGCAACGCGGCAGCCATCTCGCCTGGCTGATTGCGTTCGAGCACTAGACCAGTTTCTCCATCGACGATGATTTTCGGTTCCGCCCTGGTTCCAATCACCGCGGTGGCGCAGGCCATCGCTGCCAGGAAAACGATTGGTAGTCCTTCGCCATCCGGCTCAGCATCGCAAAACACCCTCGCATCCTTGTAGAGGCTCCATAATTTCTCATGAGGGAGCACTGGCAGCAAACAGCGGTCACGCTGAGACAGGGCGCTAGGTACGCTCCGGATGCCGCCATGAGACCGGTTTGGTGTGCAGCAAATCGGGCCATAGCTGCTCGACTGCCTGATTTACGGCCTCGCGATCCTTATGCCCGTGTGCGGACTCGAGAGGATGGCGAGTCGTAGGACCGGCGCGCGCAGATTCAGCGGCCGGAGCTTCGACAATTTGCGCTACGCCGCCATTGCGCCGCACGACTCTCAGGGCATAGCGACTTAACCGGAAATCTCTCATGCGTGCTGGGGGTAGCGTAACGCGTTGTGAGTTGTTGCTCCTTCCTGGTTCGGCGCAGGTTGGCTCACGTTGAATTGAATTGAATGGCCATGGATCATCTGTTAGTTTGTCCGGCGCTTTATTTTGGTGGCGGCAGGCTGGCCGAGCGCGCCCGGCCTTGGGTCGTGCTAGCTTCGGGGCCAGCCTTCCGCGCAACAGTACTAGGGGGCTGTAACAT
>WNFC01003211.1_pt1 | contig 26300 bp, 22 predicted proteins | sample 5400541 | NCBI WGS metagenome assembly WNFC01 (sample SAMN13153342, study PRJNA577476) | soil metagenome | isolation source: 120 cm saprolite under Douglas fir tree site 2 hole 2 replicate 1 | place: USA:California | collected 2015-04-18 | reverse complement strand
GCGCTCCCGAACTGCCACTGATACGGATAGTTGAGATCGATATGCGTCGAGATCTGCTGTATCGGAGCGGCTGCGGTTGCGGCCGGAGGAACTACGAACCCGCGGTCGATGGTCAGGGTAAACGTAGACGAATTTGGGCAAGTTCCGGTAGCCGTCCAGATTACCGTGCCGGCTTGCTGGATGGAACCCAGTCCGCAGTCGCTGATTCCTGCGGCGAGCAGATCGGCGTCCACCAGATCGCGAATCGCGGTGACCGAAAGCGGAGTGCTCTGGCTGAGATCGTTCGTCGGCTGCGTGCTGCCGAAGCGGGCGCCATCCCGGGCGGCAAAATTCAGTTTTTCCTTAGTATTGAAAGCCCGGCTAAAATCGTAAATCCCGACCACAAAGACGACCAGCAACGGCAGCGCCACTGCGAGTTCGAGGATCTGTGCCCCTCTGGTGCTTGCACCCAATCGTACCCAACGACGCAAACACATCAGTTTTCTCCCTGCATTTCAACCTCAGCCTTTAGCAAAACCCGCTGATTGCTCAGCGAACTGAAGGGGAGGGCTAGCTGATACGGATACCTGAAGCTGATGATGACGCCGCATACCTGGGGCGCGCTACTGTTCTGGTCGAGAGCCACGTTGCGGCAGATGGTAAATCCACCACTTGACGCAGTTGCGCAGACCCCCGCCGGAATCGCTCCCGGACACGGAACGGGCGCAGGGATGGGCACGAACGGCTGCATTTGTTCGGGATCCAAATGAGCGGCGGTGAGTGCATTATCCACGGCGCTAGCGACCTGAGCATCGCAAGGCAGGTTGGACGCCTGCCAGGTGCAGCCTGCATCACAATTGGCGCAACCCGGAACCGCGGCGGTGCGAGCGCCTTCGCGGGCCGCGTGATTGATCGTGCTATAGATACTGAACGCCCGCCCAAACCAATAGATGGAGAAAAGCAGCAGGAATAGGACCGGCAGCACTACCGCCGCCTCGGCGATTTCCGAGCCGTGGTCCCGGCTCAACCGGTTCAAGCGCGCCCGTGAAAACGAGGACCTCATGGCTCAAAAAGCTCCCCAGGGCTGGCTGGAAGTATAAAGCAGGACCGCGATGGCTGCGGCCACTCCGAAAGGAACTTTAGCGGCTTCCGGATTGTCAATGGTGAGTTCGTGGCCGGGGAGATGCAGGGAGAAGAAGGCAGCCGTCATGTGACCCAGATTTCGAAGGGTCTGCCCCACCCGCCGCTTCCAGATCACCAGGCAAATTGCGATGAACCCATTGATCAGCAGTGTGACGATCAGCACCGAAATCAGCCGCTGAGTGCCGAAGAACGCCCCCATTCCGCCAACTAGCTTCCAGTCGCCGCCGCCCAGGCTGCGAATCAAAACGAACGGAAGTAGCAGACCGAGTCCAAGCGCCGTTCCGAGCAGAGAAAGCTTTGCTCCCGGCCAGCCGCCAGCAATCGCGTGCAGAACGATCGCCCCGGGAATCGCAGGGTAGGTCAGCCAGTTGGGAATCTTGCGCCAGCGGAGATCGGTGACTCCGGCAGTTAGCGCAAAAACGGCAGAGAGAATCCATATGGCCTTATTCACGGCAGGGAAAATTCTACAGGTAGCGGACCCTTTCGTGAACCGGTTTTAGATGACGAGCACGGAAATACTGGATCTAGCAAAGCAAAAGGCCCGGAATGACCGGGCCTTCGAGACATATAAGACCAGGTTAGGGCCGAGAAACCGCCGTGCTGTTCCGCTCGGCGATGATCTTTCTGGCATTCTCGGCCAATTGGCGGGCTTGAGGCAGAAGCTCAAGGCCTTTTATCACTTCCGGATCAGTTTCAGCCTTGACCCTCAGTCCTTCTTCCTGGCCGTATGCGTCAATGAAAACTTCACTCTTCAGATTCGCGCGAATCCACTCGTTGTTTTGCAGCAAGTCGGCTTCGGTGTATGGGACCTTGTCGCCATTAAGCGATTTGCGAAACTCCTGCAGGACGTTGTCATCCACTTCGAAGTTCTTGGTTACCTTGTGAGCGACAATGAAATGCTTGGCGAAGTTGAAAAACGCATAGTGCTGTAGCAGCGAGTCCTGGAAGTGGTTGCTCTTGATGGGGTCAACCTTTACGTCAGGACTGATTCCGCCGCCGCCGTACACGGTGCGTCCACTATCGGTCAGCTTCACTTCTTTGTTGGTGGTGTCGCCAACGCTGTCACGGTCAAAGTAATAATCGTAGAGCGACACATTACTGTAATCGCGCTGGATCAAGCGGCCGCTGGGGGTGTAGTACTTGGCTGTAGTCAGCGCCAGGCCAGTGTCGTTCGAAAGCGGATACACCGTCTGTACCAGGCCTTTGCCAAACGTGATTTCGCCGACGATAAGACCTCGATCGTGGTCTTGAATAGCGCCGGCGACGATCTCGGCCGCGGAGGCAGTTCCACGATTTACCAGCACCACCAGGGGATATTCTTTTCCGCCATTTCCGTGGGACGCAGTATAACGCCGTTCTGGTGACGAGCGGCCATGATGGGAGACGATGAGCTGGTTCTTGCGCAGAAACTTATCCGCAACGCCCACACCTTCGTTCAGCAGTCCGCCTGGGTTCTGGCGAAGATCGAGGATTAACCCCTTCAAATCACCCGCTTGGTAGAAACTGTCAAGCGCATCCTGCACTTCTTTTTCGGTGGTTTCGTTGAATCCGGAAACGTGCATGTAGCCTATGCCGGGACGAATCAGGAAATGCAAATCCACGCTGTAGCGCGGAATCTCGTCGCGCACCACCGCGAATTCCAGCGGCTTGTCGGAACCTTCGCGCAAAATCGTGATATGAACGGTGGTGCCTTTGGGGCCCTTCAGTAGGTCGGCGACATCGCCGGTGGTCATGTTGTCAGTCGGCTTGCCATCCACTGCGCTGATGATATCGCCGGGATGAATGCCCGCGCGGTAAGCGGGAGTACCCGCGAAAGGCGCAATGACGATGACTCTATTGTTCCGCGGTCCAACCGTCATTCCCACGCCATAGTATTTGCCGCGCTGGTCTTCGCGCAGCAGCGAGTAGGATTTGGGGTCGAAAAAGTTGGAATGCGGATCCAGCACGTGCAACATGCCGGGAATGGCGCCGTTGTAGATAGCTTTGTCCGGATTCACCGGCTCGGCATAATTTTGCTCGACAATGTCATAGACACGGCTGAACTGCTGCAGGCTCTGGCTGACATCGGAGTCGCTGTCGTGAGCGGTAGCGGGATTCTTCTCGGCGAAGAGCATTCCCATGAAACCGCAAGCTGTCAAAAATAGAACGATGAGTAGAGAGGATCGTTGCGAACTACGGAGCATCTTCAATTTCCTTCGGCCCAGGCACAGGACCCGGGCAGTCCAATTCAGTGCAGTATAACACGTGAAAAAACCGAAACTTAGCAGCTTGCAGTGACCGAAGGTCACCTGCTAGTCACTCTGTTAGGATGCGGAAAGCCGGGGAAATGATGCGCTTTCTCAGGATCCTCGCTGTTGCCAAACCCGGCGGTTCTCGGCTCAAATCAAGCGCCATATTGACACCTGGGCTTTATACGTGGCACTGGGATGAATCCCTCCCTCGCAGTGTAATAAGATGTGTAGCTGCTGCCTGGGATTCTGCGCCCTGAATGTCCTCCCGCGCGGCGGGATCTCCCTCTGATGAGCCACTCGGGATCTTCCGTGAAGTGCGCGTCCGTCGTAATGGTATTTTTCATCGTCGGATGGATCGACTTGTGGGTGCCAGCAAGATTGGCATCACAAGGAGTGAGCATACCTATGAGTACGGCCGATCGGCTGCTCACGCCCGGATGGTGGCCGACGAAAGGATTGGAGCCGCACGAGCGGTATGTTGGTTCCTCCACGTGCGCAGGGTGTCATTCGCAAATCGCGGGAACTCAAGAAACAACAGCCATGGCACATGCGTCGGCGCTGGCGAACTCAGGTGCCTTCTCTAAGCCAATCCTTGGGGTGCCGCTCACCGCCCATTTTGGCCCTTACAGCTATGAAATCTCTGAGACTCCAAGCGGGTTCTCGTATTCAGTCAGCGACGGCCGACGCTCGGTGACAACTCCCCTGGGCTGGGTGTTTGGAAGCGGCCATTTCGGGCAAACTTATGTTTACCAGCAGAAGGGCATTTTCTATGAAAGCCACCTAAGTTACTATCCGGGCATAGGCGGTCTGGATTTCACTACCGGCCACAAGCTTGCTCCAGCCAGCGTCGACAAAGCTTTGGGCGCCCCCCAGAATCCCGATACCATTCGCGGTTGCTTTGGTTGCCATACAACTGCATCCACCACGAGTGGCCGCTTTGATCCCGCCAGACTGGTGCCGGGGGTTGGTTGTGAATCATGCCACGGTCCGGGATCTCAGCACGTTGCAGCCATGAGCCTGAGCGAGGGCAATCAAGCTTCCAGTTTTATGTTGGATCCGGCTTCGCTCAGCCCCTCTGATTCAGTTGACTTTTGCGGTGCCTGCCATCGCACCAGCCTCGACGTAATTCAGATGGGTATACACGGTGTTTTTACCGCCCGATTTCCCGCGTATCGCCTCGAAGCCAGTCGCTGCTGGGGATCGGATGGCGACTCACGAGTCACCTGCGTAGCTTGTCATGATCCTCATCAGCCGCTGGTGACCGACGGGGCTTCTTACGACAAGAACTGCCTGAACTGCCACGTACTCGCGGCAGCATCCAAGCCTGCAAAGGACCATCCTGGCGCGGCTTGTCCGGTGGCTCAAAAAGACTGTATCAGTTGTCATATGCGGAAATACAATATCCCCGAAATGCACGCGGACTTTACAGATCACAAGATAGCGATCCACAGGCCCGGCGAGTGGTTTGAAGAATGAGCTGCGAAATACCATGAAAGAAACCGCGAATCAGGCCCTAAAAAACACCATTTTCTCCATAGCTGCAGCCGGCATTGTGCTTTGGACCGCGGGATCCAGCCTTCGGGCCCAGTCGGGTGAAACCAAACCGAAACCGAAGACGACGCAAGAGGCTTTCAAGAACATACAAGTGCTCAAAGACCTTCCTTCCGGGCAACTGATTCCGGCCATGCAATTCGTCACGGCTTCTCTGGGAGTGGAATGCGATTTCTGTCATGTCCGCGGCGCTTTCGATAAGGATGACAAGAAACCCAAGCAAACCGCCCGCAAAATGATGCAGATGATGTTTGCGCTGAACCAGCAAGATTTCGATGGCCGGCGCGAAGTGACTTGCTATTCCTGTCATCGTGGCGCGAGCAAACCGGTGAGCATCCCGATGGTCGGAGACGCTGTTGCCCTTGAAGCGATGGAGGATTTCGCGCCATCCCCCGCCGTGCAGTCAAACCCGGCAACCCACCTACCTGAAGCCACCGAGGTGTTGGACAAATACGTCGTCGCATTGGGTGGGGCACCAGCCATCGAGAAAATTTCGAGTCGAATTGGGTCGGGCAAGGTGACGTTCGCCGCAGGTCCGGCGCTGCCGGTGCAAATTGCCTGGAAAGCGCCCGGCAAGCAGATCATGACCATCCACCTTCCGGCGGGCGACAGCATCACGGCTTGGAATGCCCACACCGGTTGGCTGAGCGCTCCCGGTGCGCCGGTCCACGAAACCGGCGAGGCAGATTTCGAAGGCGCCCGGCTCGACGCCGACTTGCAGTTGCCCGTCCACCTCAAGCAGATGTTCAGCGATTTCAAAGTGATCGATCAGGAGCGGATTCGGGACCATGATGCAGTTCTGCTGCTGGCGAGTAGTCCCGGCCTGACTTCGCTGGAACTTTTCTTTGACAAGGACTCCGGCCTGCTGCTGCGGCAATTGCGTTTCTCCAAATCGCCGCTCGGCCTCAATCCCACTCGCATTGACTATGACGGCTATAAAGATTTCGACGGCGTCAAGGTTCCGCTGCACGTGACCATTGCTCGTCCCATAACCCGACTCGAAATCCAGTTCGATCAAGTAACGCAAAATATTCCGGTGGATGATGCGCAGTTTGAAGCACCGCCGCCCGCACCCAAACCACAACAACCGTAGACAGGGAATAGCATTTCTCGCGGTATTTGCTAGGAGTGGGGCTTTTCCCGGACGGTTTCAACTAGCCAATTTCTTGAGGAATTCCTGCTCATCCAGCCTATATTTGAAGGCCTTGCGCCCGTCTATGAAGACGACGGGGACTTCATCGGTGAACTGGCGCTTGAGACTGTCGTCGGTTTCGACGTCAACTTCGCGCCAGCGGAAGCCGCCGCGGCGTTCCAGTTTCTTGAGCTTCTCTTTCACGATTTCGCAAAGATGGCATCCCTTACGGGAATACACGATGACTTCGCGGAGCAGGGACATGGCCGGAAGTCTAGCAAGCCGGACGGGGTTTTTCCATAAGTATCTGTTTGTACCGGGTGATTTTCTAGCCGAATAACACCGGACTGGGACGCAAGGTACAATCCTTCCCATGGTGGATAGGGCTGCTAAGCCGCTGGCGGGAAAGGTTGCGCTCGTGACGGGGGGCGCAAGGCGACTGGGTAGGGCGTCAGCGCTGGCATTGGCCGAGGCGGGAGCGGATGTGGCAATTACGTTCCTGAAATCTGCCGGAGATGCGGTCAAGACGGTTAGTGCAGTAAAGAATGCGGGCGTTCGGGCCATCGCTGTCTACTGCGACGTTACCGATCCCAAAAACGTCACCGCCGCGGTCAAAGAAGTGGGCAAAAACCTTGGCGGGATCGACATCCTGATCAACAACGCCGGAAACTACGAAACCGTCGAATTTGAAGACTTGACGCTTCGACAGTGGGATGCGATTTTCGCCACCAATGTTCGCGGGCCGTTTCTGGTGTCGCAAGCGGCGCTGAAATACTTGCGCAAGCGGCAGGGAAGGATCATCAACCTGGGATCGCTGGGGGGGCTGCGTCCGTGGGCGAGCCATGCGCATTACTGCTCGTCGAAGGCGGCGCTGCACATGCTGACCAAAGTGATGGCGAAGGCGCTGGCGCCAGAAATCGCGGTGAACTGCGTGGCTCCGGGGATGATTGATCTGGGAGAGAAATCCGCTGCCGGATTCATGCGCCGCATGGCGAAGCAGACTCCGATACAGCGAAACGGCAGTGAGGAAGAGGTGGCGTCGGCAGTGCTGTTTTTTGCCACCGCGCCGAAGTTTGTCACTGGGCAGATTTTGTTTGTGGACGGGGGATTGGGACTCTAGTCAGCGGAGCGAAGTGCTAGCTTATAACCTGAAAATGAAAGCCTCTCTTCTTGCTTTCCTCACAATATTATTGTTTTGTGCAAGCGCTATTGCGCAGGACCCGGAACAAAGCGCAACCGAAATTCAGATTTGGACCTCCGGCGGCCATTCTGTCGCTGGCGGACGTGGCAACACCGGCATCTGGAACGCCGGCCTGCGGTATGGCTGGATCCTGACCAAGCCCCTTGGTCCAGGATTCCTCAAAGGTAGGTTTGAATACGCAATTGACGCGGTGCCCGCGTACTTAATATTCCAGCCGGTAAACACCGCTTACGGAGCGGGGTTGAATCCCGTGAACCTGAAATGGAACTTTGCCACGCGAAGCCACGTGGTCCCGTACCTGGAGTTGAGCGGCGGGACGCTGTTTACGTCGCATGAAGTTCCGCCTGGAACCTCGTCTGTCAACTTCACGTCCTCGGCCGCGTTCGGCACGTACTTCGTCGGCGAACGACACGCGCTGGCAATGGAGGTCCGCTACCTGCATATCTCCAACGCCGGACTGGCTTCTCCTAATCCGGGAGTGAACACAGTCGAGGTACGACTCGGAATTGGCAGGTTCAGGAAGGGGCGGTGACTGCCTTCGCGGATGGATGGCAGTTGACCTCTCTAATCCCGCAGGTTTAGGCTCTCCTGCCGCCTGCATTCCTCAGGAGAAATCATGCAAACAGTTAAGCGCCTTGTGGTCCTCGGCATTTGTTCCTTGTTTCTGACTGTCCCCGTTTGTATTCCCCAGGAGAAAGTTGACCTGGACATAATCAGCCGCATCCGTTATGAGGGCTTTCGCAATTCCAAAGTCATGGAAACGGCGAGCGGGCTCGTGGACCAGATTGGGGCGCGGCTGACTGGCTCGCCGAATATGAAGCGCGCCAACGACTGGACGCTCGCGAAGCTCAAAGAATTCGGCCTGGTGAACGCGCATCTGGAGGAGTGGGGCCCGTTCGGCCGTGGCTGGTCAAATGAGTATGTCAACCTCCGCATGGTTTCCCCGGACACTGCCCCACTCATCGCTTATGCCAAGGCGTGGACTCCGGGAACCGATGGCGCTGTGCGCGGCCAGGTGGTGCGGGTAAACATCCGAACGCCCGAGGAGATCGCCAAATACCGCGGCAAGCTGTCGGGCAAGATTGTTTTGTTCGGCGAAGATCCCGAAGTAAAGCCTTCAATCCAGCCGCTTTCCGAGCGCTACAACGAGCAATCGCTGCACGACATTGAGCAGTATGAAATCCCCAGCGAAAGAAGCGAAGCCCGCCTGCGCGAGTTTCGGCAGCGGCGCCGCATGCAGCGTGAACTCAACAAATTTTGGGACGCAGAAAAAGTAATCGCGGTGATTGATCACAGCCGTGGCGACATCGGCGGCGGCACGGTATTTGTGCAATCCGGCGGCTCATACAAGGTGGGAGAGACAACTGCGACCCCGCAACTCACCATGGCGGTGGAAAAAGATGTGGAGTTGGAACTGAACGTAAAGAGCACTTTCTATGACGACGCCATGACCCAGTACGACACTATCGCCGAGATTCCCGGCACCGACAAGAAGGATGAAGTGGTAATGCTGGGCGCGCATCTGGACTCGTGGCACACCGGGACCGGCGCTACCGACAACGGCGCGGGAAGCGTGGTTATGATGGAGGCCGTTCGGATCCTCAAGGCACTGGATGTCAAGCCGCGACGCACCATTCGCATCGGACTATGGAGCGGCGAGGAGCAGGGCCTGTTCGGTTCGCAATGGTATGTTTCCCACCACTTCGGGACGCGCCCGGAATCGAAAGATCCTGACCGAAAAGGGGAGCCGACCATTACTCGTCGTGACGCCGGCCCGATCACGATCAAGCCGGCCGAACAATCCAAGGTGTCGGTCTATTTCAATGTGGACAATGGAACGGGAAAAATCCGTGGCGTCTTTTTGCAGGAGAACGCTGCCGCCGCCCCCATTTTCGAGGAGTGGATGAAGCCTTTCCGCGATCTGGGCATGGACACGCTGCGCATGCGCAACACAGGCGGAACCGACCATCAGTCGTTCGATGCCGTGGGCATTCCCGGATTCCAGTTCATTCAGGACCCGGTGGAATACGAGACCCGGACGCACCATTCCAACATGGACGTTTATGACCGGCTGCAGCCGGATGACATGAAACAGATGGCGGTGATCGTCGCAGCGTTCGTTTATCAGGCTGCGATGCGCAACCAGATGTTCCCTCGCAAGCCGATTGAAAAACCGCTGCCTCCGGTGCAGGACGACCAGGTATCGCCAGTCACGAATCCAGCGGCTGCGGATCGTCCGGCACAGCCGCTGCCGGCAGAACAAAGACCGGTTGAGCAGAATCAACCGAATCATCCGCCGCAATGAGTTTGCGACGCGCTATTTTTTCAGGATGGGACTATAGCCGTCGCTGACCAGTTTGGAGCGTGTTGCCTCTGCGTCCTTGATGTCAGTGAAGGGCCCCACCTGCACGTGGAACAATTTGTCCGACGGGGAGTTGGCGATGAGAGCCGAATACTGGCGGCCTTTTAGCGACTCGACCAGCGCCTCAGCATCTTCCTGCTTGCTTACCGCCGCGACTTGAACGAAGTATCCGGCGGTGGACTGGGCGGCAGGCTGCTCTGTGGCCGCGCCTGGAATGGACTGAGGCGCACCGCTCACCGAGTTCGGCGCGGCGCTCGCGGATTCTGGCTGCGGTGATTGTTGCCCTGCCACTGGCGCTTCAGGCGCCGGAGCCGGCGTGCCCGAAGGCTTACTTCCGGCGGGACGCGTCCCGCTCGAAGTGCTCGGTGATGGCAGCAATTCCGGCGCGGACTTCACCGCGCTTCTGCCCATGGTGTATCCCATGCCAAAAAATACGGCGCACAGAATCACCAGTCCAAAAAACAGTCCCAGCATTTTGCCGGTTCCGAGAGTGATTTCGGTGTCTTCGTTGGTGCTCATTTGAGTGCCGGTCGCTGGAGTCATAGTCACTCGATCACGGTCCGAATTTCAAAACCTCATGCAGGGGTCTCACTTTGAGTTCTTCATTTTGGCACATCTTTCCCCATCAGCTTTTGTAGCCCCGAAAAAAAATCCACTGGGACGGGGAAAATAACAGTAGTGTTTTTCTCTACGCCGATCTCAGTCAGCGTTTGCAGATAGCGCAGTTGCACACTGACCGGTTCGGTGGCCAGTAAGTGAGCGGCATCCACCAGGCGCTGGGCGGCGGAGAATTCGCCTTCCGCGTGGATAATCTTCGACCGCTTTTCGCGCTCAGCCTCAGCCTGCTTGGCCATGGCGCGCAGCATGGATTCCGGCATATCCACTTGCTTGACCTCAACGTTGACAACTTTCACGCCCCACGGGGCAGTGTGAGTGTCGAGAATACTTTGCAGGCGATTGTTGATCTTGTCCCGATGGGCGAGCAGTTCGTCAAGTTCTTGTTCGCCGAGAACGGAACGCAGCGTGGTTTGCGCGAATTGGGACGTCTGGTACACGTAATTCGAAACCTCTACCACCGCCCGGTTCGGATCAATCACGCGCAGGAAGATTACCGCGTTGACCTTCAGCGTGACATTGTCGCGAGTAATGATATCCTGCGGCGGAACTTCCAGAGCTTCCTGGCGAAGCGAGACCCGCACGATGCGATCCAGGGGAGCAAACACGAAAATGACGCCTGGGCCCTTGGATTGCTTGAGCAGGTGGCCTAACCGGAAGATGACCCCGCGTTCGTACTCAGCAAGAATCTTGATCGAACTCAGTAGGTAAAGAAGGGCAACGGCGATAATGATCGCGGTTGTGCTCAGAGCCATCACATGCCTCCACTTTTTCTGTGTGAACTGATTGTACTGCAATCTGGTGGGGGTGACCCCGGGATTGAGGGGCACAGCAGTTAGCCAAAGAGATGCCCGACAACCCGATTGCGCTGTCATCCTGAGCGAATGTGGCGTTCGCGAAGCGAGCGCCACGCAGTCGAAGGACCCCTAATCGTGAGAATCAGTATGCATGTTTAAAGGCATTCCCAGCAGAACTCAGAGCGTGGCGAGAATACCTTGCGAGGTTCGTTTCGCCCCATAAGCTAAAAGGGGTCCTTCGACTCCGCTGCGCTCAGGATGACAGAGTTATTTTCTCGGCATCATGTGTGGGATCCACTTTGAGCTCTAAGCCATCCACCTTCTGCACCACAACTTTCTCACCCGCAGACACGTCGGTGGAAGCGACTGCATCCCAGATCTCTCCGTGGACAAAGACCTTTCCGGCAGGCGTCAGGGCAGTTTGCGCAACCGCAATTTCGCCGATCAGACCCTCCGCCCCGGTGACAACTTTGTTGGCCCGGGCGCGCAGAGCAATCGTCATCAGAAACACTGTTATCACCCCTAGCGGAATGCTTACCGCCAGTGCAGTCAAAAACCTCACCCGCATTTCGGGAATGGGCGCATCCACGAGGAGTAATGCGCCAATGACCAGAGTAGCAATCCCCCCAATGGCCAGCGCACCGTGAGCGCCGAATTTTGCGTCCAGCGCAAAAAGCACAAATGAAGCAAAAATCAGTACCACTGCGGCAAACCGAATAGGCAGAAGATGCATGGCGAAGACGGCGAGCAGGATGAAGACCACTCCCACTGTCCCCGGCCAGACGGCGCCGGGGTGGTTGAATTCAGCGTAGAGCGCGAATGCCCCAATGACGAGAAGGATGAATGCGATATTGGGGTCCATGATGTAGGCGAGGATGTGTTCTTTGAGCGTCTCCTCCACCACGCGGACGGGTTTGCCGGCCAGTTTCAAAATGACGCTCTGGCCGTCGAAGCGCTTCACTGGTTTCAATGCGATCTGGCGGAACAGATCCTGTTCGTTCGGTGCTACATAATCAATCAGGTTCTGCGACAGCGCCTCGCCGTCGGTGAACGACTTTGATTCAAGTACCGCGCTCTGGGCGACGCCAACATTCCGTCCGCGCTTCGAAACCACGGAGCGCATCAAGGCAGTGGCATCGCCTTCAATCTTTTGTCCCATTGTGCCCTTGATGTCGCCGCCGAATGGGCCGACGGGATGCGCTGCTCCAGTGTTAGTGCCCGGTGCCATGGCTGAAACGTCGGCGCTCTCGAGAATGAAAAAGCCGGCAGATGCCGCACGGCTCCCGCTGGGGGTCACGTAAATGATTACTGGAACTGGTGAAGCAAGAACTTTGCTCATGATTTCGCGCATGGCATCCATCACCCCGCCAGGCGTGCTCAGTTCGATCAGCACAGCGTCATCTTTTTCGGCGGCGGCTTGATCGATAGCGCGTTCAATGCGTTCCTGCGTCGCCGCCTGAATGGTGTCGTCAATGACGATCTTGAGAACCTGGGCGTTCGAGAAAGCGGAAAGCAGCAGGATCGAGACCAGAGTTACGAACAATGTTCTGAGGCGCATGGCGGACTCCTTGGCGGAGCTACTACGGATATTGTCTCGCAAGTTGCGAGAGGAAGCACGGATCCGTTGGTCCCCACACTATGAGACATTCACCGCCGGCCAATCACCTGCGACGTGCAGGCTGAGTCTCGTTTTCCTTTTCGGACTCCGCCCATCCCGGCAGTGTCGAGTCGCCCGTAATCAGCCTGGCCCCGCGTTCGTACGTGACATACGACCAGGCCCACTGGATCAGCACGATCAGACGATTTCGAAATCCGATCAAGAAAAAAATATGTACAAAAAGCCAAGCCAGCCAGGCGAAATACCCAGAGATATGGAGCTTCCCGAACTGGGCAATGGCAGCCGCGCGCCCGATAGTGGCCAGGCTTCCTTTATCCAGGTAATGAAAATCCTTGCGCGGCTGGTTTTTTAAATCACGGGCGATGGTTTTCGCGGCGGCGCGTCCTTGCTGCATAGCCGCGGGCGCGACTCCCGGCACTGGATTTCCGGCTTCATCTTTCAAAGACGCTAGATCGCCGATCACGAAAACTTCGGGATGTTGCCGAAGGCTCAGGTCGCCATTCACCAGCACCCGGCCTGAGCGATCGGTGGGTGCTCCCAGCTTTTTCCCCAGAGGGGAGGCTGCGACTCCAGCCGCCCACAAAACGACAGTCGCAGGAATGCGTTCCTCACCGACCCAAACTTCTCCGGGAGCAATTTTGGTCACCAGCGCCGAGGCCCGCACTTCAACCCCGAGTTTCTCCAGTTGCCGCACTGCGCTTGCAGACAGATCGGGAGCGTAGGCAGGAAGAATGCGAGTGCCGCCTTCCAGAAGAATGATCCTGGTGCGTTTGGGGTCGATGGAGACAAATTCCTTGCGCAATACCTGGCGCGCAATCTCAGCCAACGTGCCCGCCAGTTCGGCTCCCGTAGGCCCGGCCCCGACGATCACAAAATTCAGAGGGAGCTGAGGTTCTTTGGCAATCGCTTGCCGCTCCGCCAGCTCGAACGCCAGCAGAACGCGGCGGCGGATTTCAAGCGCGTCCTCGATTGTCTTTAGGCCCGGAGCCAGCGGCTCCCATTCGTCGTGGCCAAAATACGAATGCCGCGCGCCGGTCGCAACGATGAGGTAGTCGTACGGAATCTCTAAGTCGGCCAGCTTCACGTGCCGCTGTTGCAGGTCAAAATCCACAACCTCGCCGAGCAAGACTTCAACATTCTTGCGCCCGCGCAGAATCCAGCGCACCGGCGCAGCGATCTCAGCCGGAGAAATACCCGCAGTTGCGACCTGATAGAGAAGCGGCTGAAAGGTATGATGGTTCTTGCGGTCAATTACTGTGATGTGGACCGGCAGTTTGGCCACTAGGCGCGCCGCTTCGAGTCCGCCGAATCCGGCGCCGATAATGACGACTCGCAGTTTGTCGTTGGGCATGAATCTTCACCCTCGAGTGAACATATATAGATTCTCGAAAGGGCGGAAAAGGATCGGGTCATCTGATGGTCGGATCATCGGGTGATCTCAAACCAAAGTCAAGAGCGTCTGACCAGAGTGTCCGACCCATACAGGCAGTCACGACTCTTACTTCACCCGATGACCCGATCGTCAGATCACCCGATTTCCTTACTTCGTATCCACGCCAAAACCTAGAATCGCGTTGACCTCGACCGCTTCGCTTCCGCGAAAGGCGGGGCTGAATTTCCAATCCGGGAGCGCGGCAAGAATCTTCGTCGAAAAATCGGCGGAGTCGGCCTGCAGCACGTGCCAATGTCGAACGGAGCCGTTCTGGTCCAGGACGCAAGAGATGAGCAGCCGGCTTGGCTTAAGACCGGTGGGGAGATTTACGCGGATGGCTTGCGGGGCGGTGAGATCGGTGTCATAGGGATGGGCGGCTGAATCAGGATCGGCAAATTGCATGATTGCGGTGCCGATCGCGGTGTTGATGTAGATGGTGTAAACCCGGTCGCCTTGGAGCGCGCCATACAAATTCAGAGCGCCGCCGGAACGCGGGCTGGCCACGATTGTGATTCCGTTCTTGACGCCCTTGGCGCCGGAGTGTCCGGTGGTGACGGGGTCGGGCGCGGCTCCGAAGCTGGGAAGCGTCACTACGTTGCTGCCGCCGGAAACTGAAACTCCCGGCACTCGCGAAGTTCCGCTGGTCATCGTGCCCGCTCCCCCGGGCCCAGGCGTCGGCGAGTTGCCGGGCCGGTCGTAAGGGCTGGCCCCTCGTCCCGCGCCGACAGCCGTCGAGCCGGAACCCACTCCGGCCGGCGCACTACCGGAGGTGCTACCGTGGCCAATGCTGCTACCATTTCCGCTTCCACCTGCGCCTGGAACCGCCGCGCCGGCAGGAGACATCGCTAACGTCCCCTTCTCCGAATTCATCGGTAGCCCGGGCTGTTTGCCTGGTTGAGACGACACCACGACACCCGCGCCCGCCGAAGGCGGCCCCTTTCGCGCTCCTGCTCCACCGGATGAACTGCGGTTGGTCGTTGAGAGTAAATCCGGAGGAGGAACGACGGACACTCCCGATCCCCCCAGCGCGCGCTCTCTGCTTAGAGACGCAAGTTCAGATGGAGGCGCCGCCACCGCGGCGTTCCCCAGGCCTTGAACTGCGCGCGTCTTGACGTTCTGAACTTCTACCGCAGGCGGCGCAACCGCACCCGTGCCCAAGCCTTGGATCGCGCGCGACTGGGTGTTGTGAAGTTCTATCGGCGGCGGAGCTACGGCTTGCCTGCCGCTCAAAGCCGCGGCTGAAGTTGAGTTGCGGACAGCCGGCAGATCGACCGGCGGCGGTACAACTCGGGGCACGAAATCGCTACTCACCGCGTGCGACCGAATCGCGTCGCTGATTTCCGGACGCGGGAGAACCACAGTCTCCGCTGGCAGCGTCAGACGCGCAGGCTGACTCCTAATCTCAACCGGTGCGGACACTGGCGGCGGCACTACGACCGTCGGCGCCAGCAAACTGCGGCGGGCGAGACCATGCTGTGACATCTCCACCGGCGGAGGCACGACTGCGGGATTAGTCATCTGGGCTTGGCGCATTTGGCGCTGCTGTAGCTCAGACGCACGCACGTCAGGCAGAGGAGGAGCCACGGCCATTGCCATCTGCGGCACTTGCCGGTTCATGCGTAAGGACTCCGCCGGAGCCGGACCGGCATCCGCCTGGTATGCAAGCAAGTTCCTAAGTTGTGAATCGGATTTCGGCAGGTCCAGCCTGGGAGCGTCCGCGACCCTCTCCCGGACAATCTCGTCACGGGCGACTTTGATCGTCTGAGTGTGCCGCATGGATGCGCCGCCGCTTCTTCCGGCCTTACCGCCGGCCGCGCCAGCCAGGTCTTCGGTGCGGGGCAGTTCGTCAGCCGAGAAATAAATCACATCGTGCGCAATCGGAGGCGCCTCGAAAGACGTCGGCTGAATGCGGTCCAACCGCAGCGCCATCGTACCCGCCAGAGCGGCGATTTCGAGCAGCATTGCCAGAACCATGCCACGCACCGGGAAAAGTCCGGCTTGGGTTTCAAACCCAAGACGAGGAGGTGACGGCCGGATCGCGGGGCCGATGGCGGCCAGAAACTCGCGCCATGGCGAAGACCACTCGATCAGCAGTTGAGGAGCATCGGTCATGCCGCCAACTCCTCGGGTAGATTTGCCTGCACAATTTCGATCTGGTCGCCGATCACGGTACCCGTGTTCTGGATTACTCCTGAGGGCAATTCCAGTACCGAAGCCGCCCGCAGATGGACCGGAGCGAATCTCCAGGGCTTCACTCCGGCCTGAAGGTTCACCACGTAGCCCGACTGATCAAGGTAGACCACGTCCAAAGGGTACTGCATGGCCAGGGTATGCACCCCGCGGCAAGGGACGATCCACAGGGCTTGCCCCGGCCGGAAAGCAGATTTTTCGGTGCCGATCAATCCGCGCAATCGTGTCCAGTGGGTGCGGGCGACGCGTACATTTTCCGCCAGACAGATACCACGGGTGCGATTGACTGCCGCGATTGGGGACGAATGCAACATGGCTGGTCGGACTACCTCTTAACTTATTCTATCGTCTGACTGCTGGCGCCAGGCTGTGGAACAACTCAATGAGCGCAGGGCCGAGGGTTACGAATAAAAGCGGAATGAGCGCGAACACTACCAGGGGGACGACCATTTTGGTGGCGGTTTTGGCGGCTTGCTCCTCGGCCCGGCGGCGGCGCTCGGTTCGCAGTGCATCGGAGTACATGCGCAAGGCCTGCGAGATGCTGGTTCCGAAGCGGTCGGTCTGGACCAACGCGGCAACCAGCAAGCGGACGTCGTCCACTCCGGTGCGGGTGGCCAAATTGCGCAGCGCTTCAGCGCGAGGCTTGCCGGCGCGCATCTCCAGATTGGCAAGATAGAATTCCTCTCGCAATTCGGGGTGTGCATATTTTAAATCTTCACCCACCCGCATCAACGCCTGGTCGAGAGGAAGACCGGCCTCCACGCAGACTACGGTCAGATCCAGAGCATCCGGCAGCCCAACAGTAATTTGACGCTGGCGTTTGCGGATGAGGCGCTTGAGCACAAAACGGGGAAGAAATAATCCCAGCAGTGTGGCGCCTATCAACAGGAGCGTGGACTGAAAACCGGTCAAGGCCACGGCTATGCCAAACAAAGCCGCCGCACCGAAAACTTTACTGGCCGCGTAAATCACCAGATGACGGCGCTCGCGGTATCCAGCCTGAATGAGCCAGGTGCGCGAACGGTCGCCGGAAGAAAGCGGCAGAGCCTGGCTGATCGGGTCGAACACCTTGTCCATGCGCTCGCGAACCGACGGCTTGCGCGGCTCTGCGGGCCGGTCAAAGCCCAGCGACTCGAGGCGCGCGCCCAGCGCGGAGGTAGGGGCGTAGGCTGCGGCCCCGAAGGAAATCACCGCTACCACCACGGCTACGAAAATGATGCTTGCGACAAAAAACATTATTAAAGCCCGAATTCCGTTAAACCTGAATCTGAATAATTCTTCGAATCACAAAGTAACCAATCGTCTGCAAACTAATTCCCGCCGCTATCAGCACATGGCCGATCTGGTCGTTGAATAGCGGCTGGATGAAGCTGGGATTCACGATCAACATGGTGACCACGATCACCGGCGGCAGTCCCATCAGTAGCATCATGGTGAGCCGTCCCTGCGCGGTGTAAACTCTGACTTGCCGCAGGATCTTGAAGCGTTCACGAATCATGTAAGAGAGGTTGTCGAGGATTTCGGCAAGGTTGCCTCCGGTTTCGCGCTGCAGCATCACCGCCGTCGCGAAAAACTTCACATCCACCAGAGGCACGCGCTGAGTAAGATTCAGCAAAGCATCACGCACCGGCATGCCATACTTCTGTTCTTCGTACAGCTTGCGAAATTCGGTGGCCACCGGTTCGGTGAATTCGTTGCAAACGATCTCCAGGGCCATGGTGAAGGCGTGGCCGGCGCGGACGGCGCGTCCTAGGGTATCAATCGCCTCAGGAAACAGTTCTTCAAATTTCTGAAAACGCCGGGTACGCCGGCGGACCGCATACGAATAGGGAAGAATCGCCCCCAGGCCAGCGGCCGCGCATGTAAACATAACGGTTTCGTTGGGCGGTAGCGGCCCCGCAACTACGTACGCGGCGGTCGCCACCATGGCAGCGCTTATGACAGAAAAAATCAGGAGATTGCCGGCGCGAATGGTCAAGCCCGCCTGCTCCAGCATGGTCTGGAGCCTGGACACTTGTTCGGAGCGGCGGAGAAGGGTGTCGAAAGCCGGAATCCGGCTGAGCATTTCATCCCGTAACAGCGCCAGTCGTTCGCCTCGCGTGGTTTGCGACTGGGCGGCGATCAGGCGGTCGCGGATCAGGCGCGCGCGTTCCCTCCGCTGATCCAGCACTACTCCTACTGCGAAGGCGATGCCGGAAACCGCGAGAAAAACCAGGATGGGGACGACTACGTGCATGTCTGCTTGTGACTAAACCTCCGTTCGGGATTCGAACAACTCGGCACGCAATCCGTAACCCGCGCTCGCCAGCCGGTCTGCGAACTTGGACTTGGCTCCGGTGGCGCGGAAAACGCCACGCACCTTGCCATCAGGATCCATTCCCAGGCGATCAAACGTGAATACGTCCTGCATCCAGATGCTATCGTCTTCCATGCCGGTGATTTCGGAGACGGAAATGACTTTGCGGGTTCCGTCCGGCAGCCGGGCGATCTGCACCACCACGTGAATCGCCGAAGCGATTTGCTGGCGGATAGCGCGCTCGGGAATGTTGAGATTGGCCATCGAAAACATACTCTCTAAACGAGCCAAGGCATCACGCGGAGAATTTGCGTGCACCGTAGTCAAAGATCCCTCGTGGCCGGTGTTCATCGCCTGCAGCATGTCGAAGGCTTCCTCGCCGCGAACCTCGCCAACGATGATGCGGTCGGGACGCATACGCAGACTGTTGATGACCAGTTGCCGCTGCCTCACTGCGCCCTTGCCTTCGATATTCGGCGGACGAGTTTCCAGGCGAACAATGTGTTCCTGTTTGAGTTGCAATTCAGCCGCGTCTTCAATAGTGACTACGCGCTCATATTGCGGAATGAATCCGGAGAGAACGTTTAACAGGGTGGTTTTACCGGCGCCGGTGCCTCCGGAAATCAGGATATTCATCCGGCCCTTCACCATGGACGAAAGCACCTCCAGCATGGCGTCGGTCAGTGTCCGGTTTTCGATCATGTTGCGTGCGGTGATGGGTTCGCGTCCAAAGCGCCGGATCGAAAGCACCGGACCGTCCAGCGCCAACGGCGGAATAATCGCATTCACGCGCGATCCATCAGCCAGGCGCGCATCCACCATAGGCGAACTTTCATCCACGCGCCGGCCCACGCGAGAGACGATGCGGTCAATGATCTGCATGAGGTGCTGATCGTCTTTGAAACTCAGGCCGGTAATTTCAAGCTTGCCGGCGCGCTCCACATAAACCTTGTTAAAACGATTGACCAGGATGTCGGAGATAGTGGGATCCTTCAGCAGTTGCTCGAGCGGGCCCAACCCAAAAATTTCATCGAGGATTTCGCGGGAAAGGCGTTCGCGTTCAGCAAAGCTCAGAGGCACAGCCTCGCTGTTCACGGCGCTGCGAATGACCTGTAGCACCTCTTCGCGCGCGGCAGCACTCGGAGTCCGTCCCAGCTTTTCCAGATCCAGCCGGTCCAGAATCTTGCGATGCAGGTCGGCTTTTACCTGCTGGTACTCACTGCGCTCGAAGGCTTGAAGATTCGCCATGTCCGACTACCCCACCACCCGCACGTACGCTTTATTTTCCGCCACCAGTGGCAGACGGCCCATCAAATTTTCCCTTATCCATAAACGGCTGAGGATATTTCGGGGTTGGAGCAGGCTCGGTGCTCGCCGAAATGCGGTGCACCGTGCACAACACGACCAACTCTGTCGCGCTCTTCTGTGCGTTCTTGCTGCGGAACAGATTGCCCAGGATCGGAATATCCCCCAGCCCCGGCATTTTGCTGTACTGGTCAGTTACGCGATTGTCCATGAGCCCGGCGATCACGAAGCTCTGGCCATCCTGCAACTCAAACTCCGTCTGCGCGCGGCGTGTACTCAAAGCCGGCACGGTAAATCCGGAAATGGTGAGCGCGTTAGTGAAATCAAGCTGACTCACTTCCGGCACTACCTGGAGATGAATATTGTTGTTGGGCATGATCACGGGCGTAAATTTCAGCTTTACGCCGAACTCGCGAAACTGAATCGTGACCGCGGTAAAGCCTTGGCCCGGTTGGACGATGGGAAAGGGAAATTCGCCGCCCGCAAGGAAACTCGCCTCTTTTCCATTCACCGCGATGAGATTTGGTTCGGCTAAGATCTGCAGAAGGTTTTTTTGTTGCAGCGCCTGCACGATCGCTCCCAAGTTGATATCCGAACGGAACAAGAACAGGTTCAACGCCTGACTGAAGTTGATGTTGGTGTCAGTGGAGCTGCCAGTCGTGGTTGTCCCGGTGGTTTGCGCTCCACGAGAAACCTGGAATCCGCCAAACTGCCCGGTCGTACTAGTCCCGATCGTGTTTCCGGTACCAGGGGAGAACAGGTTCACTCCTAGTTGTGTCACCGCGGTACGGTCCACTTCGGCGAACTTCACCTCGAGCAGAACTTCCTGCGCGCCGACTGGCCCAAAGCTCAGTACATTGATGACGTTCTTCGAGTATGCCGCCGCGACCATTCCGGCATGTTTTTCCACATCCTCGGTGGTGACGTGGCCGGATAGAACAATTGCCGAACGGGAGGCGGAGACATCAATCTGCTCGTCCGGGAAAATCTTCTTCATTTCTTCCGCGGCGGCCGTAATGTCCACATCCACTCGCAGATCGAAGCTGCGCGAACGCTCGAACTCATCCCAGATCAACAGGGAAACCTCCCCGGGGGAACGGCCATGCACCAAAACCTGAGTAGCGGTGACCACCAGTGCATCGGCGATTTCTGGATCGGTAACCGAGACTCGCTTAAGGCGGTCGGTGGTATTGATCAACAGAGATTTACCAACCATGACTCGCAACGGGGCCGGCCCCTCAGACGGCGCGGGAGCCTGCGTCGGCGGGGTTGTAGCCGGGGCTGGCTGCTGGGCGAAGCAAATCGCCGACAGCAGCAAAGCGGATGCCAGTGTTTGGAAAGTATGCAGAATCGAGAGTCGCTTGCTCATTCTTCAGGCCTAAGTTTGAATCTTCTTGCTGACGAATTATTCATCAACCTTGGTGACGTCGCGTTTGTCGCCCTTGATGACCTCAACCGTAGGCGGAGGCACCGGCGGTTGGGTTACGGTCACCGGTTTGACCTTGGGGTGAAACACCGGCACGGGCGTTTCCGTCTTCTGATAGAGGGAGTGCATGCCAATGGCGGCGACGTCATTCTGGCTGGTGTCCATGGGATTCCGCAACGCCAGTTGAATGCGGCCTTGCGCGGTTGCGAGTGCAAGCTTTTGCGCGTCATCGGGGGAAACCGCCAAGGTGATGATGGGCGCGTTTTGCGTAGACTCGCCGCGTTGCTGGTTGCCGTCCAGATTCGTCCCATTCGCGAGGACCGCTACGTTCTTCAGTACTGTAATGGTTTGCGGTTCGCCCGAACCGCCAGGTGTCCCGGTCATCAATACATCAACCCTTGCGCCGCGCTGCACAAAACCGCTGACTGAACTTATATCGCTGACTCGCACCGAGACTGCCCTCATGCCCTGAGGAATCGTAGACGTCAGACCCGACCCGGCTTTGTCCGATGCCAGGTTCTTGTCGGAGATAAAAAACTCCCCCCGACCAATCGGGAGTATGACACCGCGCCCGATCACGTTCTTACTGAAGTGAAAGATTCCTTGAGGGATCGCATCGGCGGGAAAGCGAACGGTTCGGACATCTTTGTCCTGGACTCGGGCGCCGACAGGTAAATCGGCCGTAGCTACGACCACGTCCTGCATATCTCCCTGATTGGCGCCGGTGCGTTGCTGAAGCGTCCGATAGGCAAGGAGGCTGGCAAAGGCTCCCAGGACAAGAGCCAGTACTCCAATAAACATCAGTCGCGTACGATTCATCTACCGCTCCACAGAAATTAAGGGCTGCCCTCGACGCGGCACCCTGGCGTTCGCGCAGTAACCCTGACAGTCCGGAACTGCTTTCGTTTCAGTACAACTCGCTCAATCAAGCAAAGGGGGAAGTGCTTTGAAGTGCTGACAATAATACCGCGCCCAAAGCCAGATTTGGACGATTATTTATCCTTCGGGGCAAAGTGGGTATTTGGCCTGTTAAAGTGCTACTGCTCTTGATAAGGTTCTCCCGTGCTTAGTTCAAGATACGCGCCCTTTGCTCGAGTAGTGCTTCTTACTGGATTGTCGCTTAACGCATTCATGGCGTGGAAGGACGGGGACCTAGTGCGTAAGGGGTACCCTGACTTCACCATTTTCTACTCGGCAGGGACCATGGTGCGGCCCGGGATGGCCGGTAGCCTCTACGATGAACGTGCCGAATTCCAGACACAGCGGCAATTCGCGCCCGAGGTGAGCATTCGCCACGGCGCCCTGCCCTACAATCATCCTCCGTTTGAGGCGCTACTGTTTGTCCCGCTTAGCTTTCTCCCTTACTTGCCCGCGTATCTCGTGTGGGATGCAGTGAACCTTGGCTTGCTGGTTCTGGCGCTGTTGCTCTTGCCCTGCCACATTCCCTTATTGCACACCAAGCCATTGTGGGTCTGGGTCTTGTGCGCAGTGGCATTTTTCCCTATTTTTGTCTGTCTGCTGCAAGGCCAGGACATGATTGTGTTCTTTTTCTTGCTGGCCGCAGCTTACGGGTCTCTAAAAAATGGCGCGGACTTTTGGGCCGGATGCTGGCTGGGGATGGGTCTCTTTCGTCCCCATCTGGTATTGCCCTTGGCGGTCATTCTACTTTTCAGCGGAAGGCGGAAGGCGGTCTTGGGAGTTGCGTCTTGCGCCTTGGTTATGGCGGGCATTTCGATTGCGGTAATCGGCTGGCGCGGATTTCTTGACTACCCGGGATACGTCTGGAGGCTGGAACAAATAATGGGTCGCGGCGCGATTGTCCCCGACAACATGCCGAACCTGCGCGGCTTTCTTGCGATTTTCTTTCGCGACGGACACCCTACGGCTCTGGCACTCGGCGCGACGGGCTCAATTTGCTTGCTGATCCTGGCGATTTGGATTTTCCGCTCGGCACAGCACGCAGGCAATCTTGAATTGGGGTTTTCTGCCGCGATCCTGGTCACGATTCTCATTAGCTATCACGCTTTCATCTATGATCTCGGGCTGCTATTACTGCCGGCATTGCTGTTGTTGGGAGAGGGAATGCGACGAAAGCATTGGGAGTTGATCGTCCCGGTTGTCATACTGTTTTTTACTCCGCTGCTGATGTTCTTGTGGCTTCGCCTCAGCCACCTGAACCTTCTGACTCCTGTCCTCTTTCTCTGGTTGTGGGGCATGGCGAGAGATAGTTCACTGTTGAAAGGCGGCAGTCGCGACCCGTACCCGCGCGTTGCTTCCGGGGCTCGACTGACATGAGAAGCCCTTGTCCAATCGGGTTGGCGACTTCTCTTCTGCTGTGCTCTGGCATGTGGCTGTATGTCAGCCGTGTGATCGTGCCGCAGCAGAAAGCATACGCAGCGATCCATGGTAATCCCCGCGGGAATCTCTCAGATTTGTATCCGCGCTGGCTGGGATCGCGAGAACTCTTGCTCCACCGGCGCGACCCCTACAGCGCGGAGATCACGCGGGAGATCCAGGTCGGATACTACGGCCGCGCTCTCGATCCGGCGCGGCCCAACGATCCCGGCGATCAAGAGGCGTTCGCCTATCCTGTGTACGTCGTCTTTCTGCTCGCGCCCAGCATCGGGCTGCCGTTTCCAGCGGTACAAGTAATATTCCGCTGGACTCTAGCCGCGTTAACTGGGATCAGCGTTCTGTTATGGCTTCGAGTCGTGGACTGGAAACCGTCGGGAATCACTGCGCTGACCCTGTTGGCATTGACGCTGGCAACTTTTTGGGTGGTGCAGGGAATCCGGTTGCAGCAACTGACTCTGCTGGTCGCCCCGATGATCGCGGCTAGTGTTTACTTCCTAATCAAGAATCGCCAAGTGCCTTCCGGCATACTGCTGGGGCTAGCCACGGTCAAGCCGCAGATTGCCATGCCTCTGGCCGCGTGGCTGATCATGTGGGCTTGCAGCCGGATTCACCTCCGGTGGAAATTCGTCACCGCGTTTGCGGTGACACTGCTGACCCTTGGGGTCGCCGGAGAGCTGTTGCTCCCGGGATGGATATCCGAGTTTTACGCGGCGGTGGTCGCGTACCGTGGTTACACTCGGCACCTTTCCCCGCTCGACGAGCTAGCCACTCCGGCGCTCGGAATTCCGCTGTCGCTCGCCATCGGTGCAACCGTGGCCGTACTGTGCTGGCGGGCGCGAAACAGTCCCGCTACAGACGATTTTCTTATCTGGACAACGTCGCTGGTGTTGGCGGCCAACCTGTTGGTCATTCCCACCATTGCGCCGTACAACCAGCTACTTCTGTTGCCGGGAGTTTTTCTCCTGCTGCGGGACTGGAACAAGACAGACCTGCTAACCCGTACGATCCGCGTTCTGGGCTGGGTCGCCGCCGCATGCCTGGCTTGGCCTTGGATCACCGCGGCTACACTGGCCTTGTTGTCGTTTTTCACTCCGGCGGTGCAGCGATTCTGGGAGGTTCCGCTTTGGACGAGCATTGTGATACCCATTCCGCTCACTGCGTGCCTGGGGCTGCGCATCCGCCAGCTTCAAAGCAGACCAGCCGACTGATATCTCGCCACTAACAAGTGCCCACTGACAACTGATTTTTCATGCTATCCTGCGCTCAACTCTGCTTTCCGGGATCGTGCGTGCTCCTCGAACTGCGTCTGGAAAATTACGCCGTTATTGATCATCTGGCCGTCGAGTTCGCGCCCGGGCTGAATCTGCTGACCGGCGAGACCGGCGCTGGAAAATCCATCCTGATTGATGCCCTGGCTTTGTTGATGGGCGAGAAAGCTTCGCCGGAAGTCATCCGCTTCGGCAGTGATCGCGCCGTGATCTCCGCCGTCTTTGAAGTAGACGCAGCAGCGGAGAAGCTTGTCGACCGCATTCTTGAGAACAACGGAATTGACTCCGACGAAGCCAATTTAATTCTGCGCCGGGAGATCGCCGCCAAAGGCCGGGCCTTCGTCAACAATCAGCCTGCGACGGTGGCGGTGTTCAAGCAATTGGCGCCGCATCTTGCTCGTATCCACGCTCAAAATGAATCGCTGGTTTCGTTCGACGCCGGAGTCCGCCGGGACCTTCTCGACAACTACGCCAACACTCAGCTCGGCCCGGTGGGCACAGGATTCGACAAGTGGAAGCTGGTGAAAGATCGCATTGCAGAGCTAGAGCAGGGGGAGCAGGACCGCTTGAAGCTGGTTGACCTGTGGATGTTCCAAAGGCGCGAAATCGAAGATGCGAAAATCCAGCCCGGAGAAGACGAACGACTGGAAACCCAAAAGCGCGTGCTCGCCAACGCCGAGAAGATTTACAACTCGGCGATGCATGCGTTTGATCTGCTCTATGAGGGCACGGCCTCCACTTCGGCATCGCTGCGCGCTGCGCAGAAACATCTCGAGGTACTCATCCGCTACGAGCCGAAATTTCAGGAGGCGCTGGCCTCGCTCGATACTGCGCGCATTAGCGTAGAGGACGTCGGCGCCAGTCTCCGCGATTACGCCGGAGGCATCGAAGCCTCTCCCGAGCGCCTGGCGGAGATTGAAGACCGGCTCGCGCTGCTAGACCGGCTCAAACGCAAGTACGGGCCAGCGTTGGAAGACGTCATCAACCTTGGCGCGGAAGTCATCCGCAAGCTTTCAGAGATCGAGAACAAAGATGAAATCCTTCGGCAACTTCATGCCGAGCTTGCCACCGTTGCAGAGTATTATCTGCAGGCAGCCCGCGCGATTTCCAAAAAGCGTTACGAGGCGGCAACGAAGTTGGAGAACATCGTCGAAGCAGAAATAAATGGGCTGGCCATGAAGTCGCAATTCCGCATCGAAGTCAGCGGAACAGATACGGAGGAGAACTGGATTGAATCCGGATTCGATCAGGTTGAATACATGATTTCTACGAACCCCGGCGAGCCCATGCATCCTCTGGACCAGATCGCGTCAGGAGGCGAGCTTTCGCGGGTTATGCTGGCGCTCAAAGCCAGCGTCGAAGCCGGCACTTCACAGAAGAAGACCGGCGCCCAGCGTAC
>WNFC01001252.1_pt1 | contig 26300 bp, 16 predicted proteins | sample 5400541 | NCBI WGS metagenome assembly WNFC01 (sample SAMN13153342, study PRJNA577476) | soil metagenome | isolation source: 120 cm saprolite under Douglas fir tree site 2 hole 2 replicate 1 | place: USA:California | collected 2015-04-18 | reverse complement strand
GGTCGAGCGCGCTATGAATGCTGGGAATGACCCTGACAGAGAAAACGCCGAACTCGTAGTCCTCGCCGCCTCGCACCGTAATCAAGGTTTGTTCGGGCACACCGTACGCCCGCATGACGTTCTCGGTGCTCTCCGTGCCCACTACTGCGGCACGGGTCCTGAGCGCGAGATGAGGAACATCGAGAACGTGGTCGTAGTGCGTGTGGGTAACGAGAATAACGTCTGCTCGTTGAATGTGCGCGTCGATCGTCGCTACATCCGGCACCGCAAGGTCGTCCATCCCGTAGAGCGGGCGCGCATCCCCAGGAATTGGCGTGACAACCGCTGCTGGGCCGGGGGGTCGCGGGCCATTGATTCGCGATAGATACGGATCAATCAGAATCACCGTCGAACCGTCGCTGATTTCCCACCCTGCCGTTCCCAGGTACGTGAGGATGACTTGGCCGGTCTTCTCCGTGGTCGGGCGCTGGCTCGCCAAAGGGCAGATCGCGGTCGCAAGAAATCCAAGGGACGCGAACGCAGATTTCAGCATCGAGAAGCTCCCTGGTGTGAACTCCTTGAAATGGCACCCCGGCGCACCCGCACTTCGCCCGTCTAATACTTCACGTGACTGAACAGAAAACGAATCAGGGGTGCCGCTTGATCGGGTGGCATCCGCAGCATTGTGGAAACTACGGCGTATATCGCATTACAGGCTCGCACTGGATCCCGGGGTACGGTTGTACGTCCACCCAGCGCGGCGAGGTCGGGCATCGCGGCAGCGCCGTAGCTCTCCTTGAGGCGAGACGAGAACAGTTGGACAAGATGGTTTCCGGTGGCGGAGTCGACTCGTAGTTGCGGAGAGCGAATCGCTGTGATCACTACGGCGTGAAAGGCTTGGTTGGCGGCAGTCAGCTGTATGGGAGAGAGTCGAGAGAAATACCGAGGCGCTTCAGGTGCTGGGCTGAAGACGTAGTCAACACATGCTGATGGATCCACCAATCGCAGGGTCTTGAGCACATCGGCGAACGCCGTAAAAAAAGATAAGACCGCTGAATCGGAAGACTCCGGCAGGTAGCGCACGGCATAGCGAGTCCCGTGCTCTACTCCCCACTCGTGGGCCTTGGCACGGACCTCATCACGACTCGCGCTTTGGCGTTCGAGGTTGACAATGAACTGGATGAAGTGCGCCTTGAACTCTGGTTCCTCTTGAGCGAGGAGCCGGAACGCCGAGTCATCCTCGATGACACGCTCAGCCTGTGAACGGATGTCGCGGGCTCGAAGTCCGCGACCAATGGTGGCACTCATGACCGCGTACAATGCGACGAGCAACACGACGAAGATGATTCGGTAGTGGCGCTTGGCACGAGGGAGGCGCCGGGTAATCAGACTGGCGAGTACGCCAGCGAGCGCACCGCTGAGTGCACCAAGTACGATCGTCGAGAGCATAGGGTCGCGGTGACCGAGACCTCTCAAGCTGCCGGTCGACGCTCGGGGGCGCAACGGGGAAACGTGACGCCCTTAGCCGAAGGGCTCGACGCCAGGCTACCGCTTGGAGACCGTAATTAGGGACCGGGGCGAGACGCTGAGCGCCCGGACGAACTTCTCGAGGTTGTCGAGGGAGAGCGTGCGAGTCTCACCCCGCTCGGCGGGGTGATCGTCGAGGCAATCGCCCAGATGTTCGCCCAATGGCGCCGGGCGAGGAGACCGTTGACGTAGGTTACTTGCTTTTCCTGCAGGAGTCGGGGCGCCGGGATTTGAACCCGGGACCTTCTGGTCCCAAAACCGATTCAGAGGGATGCGAGTTGCGACACAGTGTAGCATCTACGAGGTGTTCTGGGCATCGGTGTCGTGTGACTCGACAGAGCAACTTCGACGCCAAGTAGCACAAAACTCACAACACAAGTCACCACGCGGCGACCCTCTGGACCGTGTTCAGAGGTAGCCGCACAAATGGAAGTCTACCCTGCTTAGGCGCGTCGGTCAGCTTGAAGTCGTGTTAGACAGCGGTCTCAAAGCTGCGTCGCCCGCTGCTCGAGGATCCTGCCGTCGGGCTCCATACGGCGGACCCGACCATTCCCCCACACTCGTCGACCGACCGTTTCGTTGAAGCGGCGGATGAAGGCTTCACGCTGGTCCCACGCGCGGAAGCAGCGGCGGTGCATCCCCGCGTCAGAGAACCGGCAAAGGGGGTCTGCGGGGTCGGTGATGAAATGGGATGTAGCCACGAGGTCGTCATCCTTGTCGATGACCTTCTGACAAAGCGCGCAGGGCGTCTCGCCGAAGCTGATGAGGGCCATAGTCTCGTCGAGGAATCGTTCAGTGCTGGCCGCCGTCTAACGGATCGCCCTTAAGCTGTGCTTGCAAACGCGACGACGCAACGCTGCGGAGAGAAAGGCCCGGCCGAACCTGTGCTGGGCCTTCTCCGCCCCGTCAGCTTCAGTGAAGCGGCGCCTTAGGACGAAAATTTCCCATATGACTCAGTGACATCGAAGTAGCACGTTCTTTCTTCGCCAGAACGGAGTTGGATTACGTAGATGTCGATCTGTCGGCCACCGTCATGCCAGCCGCGCTGTCGGCGCAACCTCCAGTCGACGTTCATAGTGCCGTACTTCCTGATCAACCAACAAAGGATGGCAGCGCTGCCTTCAACGTCGTGCCTCGCGCCCGTTATCAGTACGGGATCGTCGAGCGAGATCCCGGATCCAGTCGAGAAGCGGATTGGGGAATCCTGGACGTCTTGTAGTAACCGGCGTTGCACATGGAGCGCCCTCACTAGCTCCCAAATCACCGGATCGCGATAGCCCGACGGCCCGTGCCCGTAGGCGATCTGAAGCTCGTCGTCTGCGAGTGTCGCGTAGTAGCGATGAAGACGCTCGTATTCCTGAAGACGCTCGTATTCCTTAGGGTCCATACGGTGGAAGGTGCGACACTAGTACACCGGGAGCCCTGATGAGTCGTGGTGGGGCAAGGTCTCGCGCCGCCTAAGTTGCAGCACGGTCGCTGCGTACGCGGCGAGACGGTCGCTCATCTGGAACACCCGATTTCGCTAAGGGCCGCCGCTGCTACGACTTCGGGAGTCGGGGCGCCGGGATTTGAACCCGGGACCTTCTGGTCCCAAAGCAGATCGCGCATCGACTGAGTTACGACAAAATGTAGCACCTACGCGGTGTTCTGGGCATCGGTGTCGTAACTCGACTGAGCGAAAACGACGGGGAAGTAGCACCCAACTCACAACACGACTCACAACACGGACGGCCCGCTGGTTGGTGTCCAGGGGGCCAACGTCCCGGTCACGTCGCCGAGACGGGCCTTGCCGTCAGGGTCTCCAGGCGGGCGAGGCTATCTCGAGCGTCCGTGAGCCGGACCATGCCGGAGCCCTCGAAGCTGCGCATCACGGAGAACGGCGGGCGTGTGGCCCCAACGCCCGCCGCCGCTGCCGCTACTCCCTTTCCGGGCTTTCCTTGCTCTCGTCTCTCCGGTGCGTCTCGACCCGGGCATCCTCTGCCGTGTCCAAACCCCGGGGCCGGGTGCGCATGGTCACATACAGATCGTTCTTTCCGAAGCCGCCGGGGCGGTCCGAGAAGAAGTAGAGCGTCGTCCCGTCGAAGGAAAGTGCGGGGGCGCCGTCGAACGAGGGGCTATTGACCGTGGGCCCCAGATTCGACGGCGTAGACCACCGATCGGAGGTCGCCGCGCGAGTGGAGACCCACAGATCCTGGCTCCCAATCCCGCCTATACGACCTCTTGAGTCCGACGCCAGGAAGATCTCGAGGCCGTCGCGGCGAATGGCGGTTCTGGTGTCGCGGTACGGCCCATTGAGCTCGACGACGTCGACGCCCGGTCCCCATGGCTCGTCGTCGTTGCTACGGGTGCTCAGGTAGATGTCAAAGTCGCCGAGTCCCCCGGGCCGATTGAAGCTCGTGAAGTACAAGCTCTGGACGCCAGTGGCTTCGTCTTCGAAGAACGTTGGGCCAGCTTCGTCATAGATCGTGTTCACGGTGCAGCCCAGATTCACGGGGGGATTCCAACCGAAGTCGTCGTCCTTGTCCCGACGCCAGGCCACGTAGAGATCGCTGCCGCCGCACCCGCTGGGCCGATCGCTGTTCATGTACAAGTGATGCCCGTCGATGGGGAGGTTCGGCGCAAAGTCATTGCTGCTCGTATTGATCGCTGGTCCCAGGTTGCGCGGCGATCCCCACGGGGCGTCCAGCGTGGCGCGCTGGGTCACCCAGATGTCGTTCCCGCCAAAGCCGCCGGGACGATTGGAGACAAAGTACAGGCTGAGACCATCCTTGGAGATCGATGGATGCTGGTCGTTGTAGGCCGAATTGACGACCGGGCCGAGGTTGACGGGCGCGGACCAATCGGAGAATTCAGGCTGCTCCTCGACATCGGCCACCAGGGGCTTGGAGGTGCGAGGGCTGACGAGGCCCTTGTCTGGAGTGCAGGCCTGAGCCAGCGCCACGAGCGCCACGAGCTGCGTGATTCGTTCGATCGATTTCATAGACCCTCCGTTCGTTTGATTGCCTTCCCTAGTGCGAACTCAACACGAAATTCCGGGACCCGTCGGCCTCGAGCGCGAACCGAGCAACCGTACGGCCGAGTTGCGCCCCCGTGTCGACGTCAAACCGGTAATGGATGCCGGCATACATTCGCGCGAGGCCAGCTTCGTGTACCATGGCGTCCAGGCTATCGGCCTTCGCCGGGAAGAACGCGCTCAACGTCTCCACGGCCGCCCCGGAGAAGCAGCTGTGCGCGGACGGGTACGACGGGTGATTGGGCAAACCGATCGCCGGGATGAGCTTGATGGCCGGATCGGCTTGGGGGGGACGAATGAACCAGTACGTGAGCTTCGCGTCCCAGCAGCCGATCGCTGCGTCCATCATGGCCGCGTCGAGCAGTGCGAACACGTGGGTCGCCTCGCGCTCGCGCAGCCCACTCGCCTCGATCCAGCCGGTGGCGATGGTGTTCCAGAAGCCAGAGATGCTGCTTGTGCCCGCGCCCTTCGCCCAGAATAAGGCGATGGCAACCTGCTCGGCCGTGCGGGTGTCCGAGATGTTCCGCACCTCGGCGAGCCCGGCGAGGTACGTCGGCGACCCGAACGCCGGCGGAGGGGCCGGCCGGAATTGATCGGCCGACGTGAGGAAGAACGGTCGCATCCCTGGGAGCTGTGCGTTGACGGGCGGTTGCGGCGGCTTCGCACTGCTGAACCACAGCCCCGGCCCGACCGGAACCGTGCCGGTCCACGGCAGATCAAAGCCGTCGGTCATCGTCCGCGCGATCGCCTCCGCGCCCACCTGCCGGCCCACGGCCTCCCCCCGCGCGAAGTCGGGACGCGGCTGTCCCGGTCCCGCGTTCGCCTGCTCTCGGACCTTGTCCTCGAAGAGTTGCGCGTCGGCCGGATCGAATGAGGTCAGAACGACGGCCGACGCGCCCGCGACCGCCCCGCGGTCGGCTTCAAGCCGGCTGCGACCGCCCCGGGCGAGGCCATTCCCCGGCTCGGGCTCCGTCCCGGACCCCTCCCCGCCGCTGGCGTCCTCGGCGCGCACCACCGCGTCATGCTGCGCCACGCTGAGATAGGCGTACACTCGCGTCGCGGCGGCGGAGTTGCGCGACAGCGCGGACTGCATGACGACGTTGCGCGCGATCGCCTGCCACTCGGGGCTCGCGAGCCCCTCGGTGAACGGGACGCCGACGGCGACCGCCACGGGCTTTGAGACGCCGGGGCCAGCGAGTCGCCTGTCTGAATCGCACGCGTAAGCCAGAGCCGCGAGCGCGCACAGCAGGGTGATTTTCTCGAGCGGTTTCATCGGACACCCCCTAGAGTTGATTGCCCAGGCCAGAATCAACCGGTAGCTTCAGGCTGACGGAGCAAGTTTCAGCGGGTCGCGTCACCAGGACGTGACTGATCCGTCACCGGTCGCGGTGACGCGCGCTGCTCCGCCAGCGTCGAAGGGGCTTCGCATGATCGAGTTCCGGCTGCTCGGGGCTCTGCACCTCACCGACGCCGAGGGACGCGAGGTCAAGAGCCTGCTTACGCGTTCCCGGCGCCTCGCGCTGCTCGCGTACCTCGCCGCGGCCACGCCGCGGGGCTTCCACCGCCGCGACACGCTGCTCGCACTATTCTGGCCCGAGCTCGACCAGGAGCACGCCCGCGCCGCACTGCGCCAGGCACTCCACGTGCTCCGGGGCGCGCTCGGCGCCGACGTCGTCGTGACACGCGGGGACGAAGAGATCGGGCTCAACGTCGACCGCCTTTGGTGCGATGTCGTCGCCTTGGATGAGGCCATCACGGCAGGGCGGTTCGGCGAGGCCCTCGAGCTGTATCGCGGGGAGATGCTCGGAGGGTTCTTCATTCCCGGCGCCGCGGAGTTCGAGCGCTGGCTGGACGTGGAGCGCGCACGGCTGCGGCAGGCCGCCTCCCGCTGCGCGCAGGCGCTGGTCGAGCAGTGCGAGGATGTGGATGACCTTCACGCCGCGGCGGAGTGGGCCCGGCGGGCAGTCCAACTCGCCCCCCATGAAGAGGGACTGCTGCGCCAGCTGGTCACACTGCTCGACCGCCTCGGGGATCGCGGGGGCGCGGTCGCCGCCTACGAGGAGTTTGCCAAGCGGCTCGGCGTGGACCTCGAGGCCGATCCCGCCGCGGAGACGAAAGCATTGCTCGCCGCCGTGCGTGCCCGGGAGACGGCGGCCCCAGTCGAGTTAGCGCGCCCAACGTCCCGCGGAGCCGCGCGCGTCGCCGCGGCCGCGGCGCTGCCGCGCGGGCGTCGCATCTTGTGGCCCGCTGTGATCGTCACAGCCTTGGTCGGGCTCGTTTTCTCGGGCGGCGGCGACTCGCCCGCTCGACTATGGCCGAGCTCCAAGGCGGGCAGGATTCAGTCCCTCGCGGTGCTGCCGCTCGCCAACTTCTCGCACGACACGGGGCAGTCCTGGTACAGCGACGGACTAACCGAAGCCCTCACGACCGACCTCGGCCGGATCAAGGCGTTACGCGTGGCCTCGGGCGGCGCGGTGGCTCAGTACCGGGGTACGCCGCAGCGGCTGCGAGACATCGTTCGCGAGCTACGCGTGGACGCCGTGGTGGACGGCGGCATGCAGGTCTCGGAGAACCGCGTGCGCGTCGATGTGCAGCTGATCGACGCCGCATCAGGTTACCAGCTGTGGGCAGGCCGGTTCGAGGAACCGATGGAGAACCGGTTCATCCTCGAGGACCGCCTGGCGCGGGGCATCGTGGCAGCGCTGGGCCTGTCCCTGACCGCCGCGGAGCAGCAGCGGCTGCGGACCCCGCCGACGAACAACCTCGAAGCGTACGACTTCTACCTCCGCGGCAAGATTCGGATCAGGCACGAGACTCGGGCGGACGACTCCGTGGCGATCGTGTTGCTGGAACGGGCCGTGGCACTCGATCCGAGCTTCGGGGCCGCGCATGCGCAACTTGCGCGAGCCTACGGGCTCCGGGTCACTCAGCTCGCTCGCGAGGACACAACCGCGCTCGAGAAGGCTCATGTCGAGGTGGAGAAGGCGCTCCAGTTGAACCCCGACCTTGCGGAGGCCCATTGGGCCAGGGCTTTTCTCTTGTGGGGAGTAACCCGCGCATTCCCACATGAGCAGGCTATCCAGGAGGACCGGCGGGCGCTCGCGCTGGACCCGAACCTCGGCGAGGCGCATCATCACCTGGGGATGATCTACCTGCACATCGGTCTCCTGGACGAGGCGGTCGCCGAGTTCCGAAAGACGCTGGCCCTCAATCCCTTCGATGCCAACGCCCTGCGGCGAATTGGCATCTCCCAGATCTATCGAGGACAGTATGGAGACGGCTATGCGACCTTCCGCCAAGTGGGGCCGGAAGCCAGCCCGGCGTTTTGGACCTACCAAGTCGCCTGGGCCTTGCTGTACCTGGGGAGAGATGCCGAGGCCTCGGCACTGATGGAGAACTATCTGCACGCCCATCCTGAGGACCGGGGGGGCGTGGTGAGGAGCACGCGGGCCATTCTGCGCGCGAAGGCGGGTGACGCGAGCGGCGCGGTGGAGGACGTCCGGCAGGCCGTGGACGCCGGCAAAGGGTTCATCCATTTCCACCACACGGCCTACAACATCGCGTCGGTCTACGCGATCCTCCGGCAGCCCGCCCCCGCCCTACAGTGGCTGCGCCGGACAGCCGAAGAGGGGTGGCCCTGCTATCCTTATTTCGCGAACGACCCCAATCTCGCCAACATCCGAGACGATCCGGGCGTCATCGCGTTCATGCGGGAGCTCAAGGGACAGTGGGATGGCTACCGGGCGCGGTTATAAGCCCTGTGGCATCGGGCGAGCCTGGTTCCAAACGCTCTTCCTCAAGGGTCCGTGACTTGGCGCCCCACCGGATCCTCGCTTGCTGCCGCACGCCGGCGCTGTTGCTGAGCCTCGGGTCGAGGCTCCTCGCCGCGCAGGGCACAACGACGGCATCCGTCAGCGGGACCGTCACCGACGATAGCGGCCGCGGCATTGAGTCCGCCCAAGTCCAAGTCATCAACCGCATCACGGGCGTGGTGACGACGAGTGCGACGCGCGACGCCGGCCGCTATCTCGTCCAGGGGCTGGAGGTCGGTGGACCCTACGCGGTCGTCATACGGCGCATCGGCTTCGCGACGCAGACGCGCGAGAATGTCTTCCTCAGCCTCGGACAAGACCTGCGGCTGGATGTCCGGCTCGAGCCCGAGGCCGCAGTCCTCACGCCTGTTGTCGTGGCTGGCAACACCGATGCGGCGTTCTCCACTTCCCACATCGGCGTCGCGACAATCGTGTCGGATTCGGCGCTCCGTCGGCTGCCGACGCCGAATCGGGATCTCTACGGCTTCGTGGCGCTCGCCCCCCAGGTGTCCACCGCGAACGGCCTCTCCGGCGGTGGGGTGAACCAGCGCTTCAACAACTTCCTGATCGACGGAGCGAGCGAGCTGGGCGTGTACGGCAGGTTGAACGGCGCGGTCTACGGAGCAAAGGCAATCTCGATCGAAGCGGTGAAGGAGTACCAGATTGTCTTGTCGCCGTACGCGGTCTCACTGGGCGACTTCGCGGGTACGCTGATCAACGCCGTCACCAAGAGCGGCACCAACGACCTTCACGGAACGGCGTTCTTCTACGCTCGGAGCGATCAGCTCGCCCGTAACGGCTCGTTCCAAGGTTCGTCGTCGTACCAGTCACAGACCGGCCTCTCACTTGGCGGCCCGATCGTGCGCGACAGGGTCCATTTTTTCCTCGCGTCCGAGTTTCAGCAGCGCACGGCTCCCGCGAACGGCCCGTACGTCGGGCAAAGCGCCTCCAGCCAGACCCCGTTGCCTGCGGACACCGCCGACATCACCCGGTTTGCTCAGGTTCTCGCCGCCAAGGGTCTCCAGGCAGGCACGGGCGGGTTGGTGGACACCCACGATCCGGCCGGCAACCTCTTCGCGCGGGTGGACATCGCGCTCCCTGCATGGGACAGCCGGCTGGTCTTGCGCTACAACTACACCCGAGCGGATAGCGGAGCGCTGTCGCGGCCGGAGACACCGGTCGCCACCATGTGCTTCACGCCGTCCTGCTTTCCACTGTCTTCCGTGCAGCGGCACCAGCTTGCCGTCAAGCACGTGGCCGTCGCCCGGCTATATACGTATTTCCGTGACGGCACCGACAACGAGCTGACCCTCGGCTACCGCACCCAGCCGCTGAGAATAACGCCCGACGTGAACCAGCCGCTGATCCAGGTCGTCGTACCGAACCCGAGCGCGCCCGGGACCCCTACCAGGCTCCAAGCGGGGGCGGTCGAGTTCGCCCAGGGAAATCTGACGGATCAGGTGGTCTACGACATCGCAGATGCCTTCACGTTCCCGATCGGCGCCCACCGCGTCAGCGTCGGGGCGAGGGTCGAGTCCTACCGAGTGCGCCTGCTCCAGCTCAAAGGCTCGTATGGCACCTGGACATTCTCGAGTCTCGACTCGCTGCAACGCGACAGCGCGCAGTCCTACAGCGTCGCCAGAGACCTGGGCGGAGCGGACGCAACACTGCGAGGAGTCCAGGTGGGGGTGTACGCCGGGGATCAATGGCAGGTCTCCCCGCGCTGGTCGCTGACGTACGGCTTGCGTGTCGACGTGCCGATCTTGATCAACCGGCCTCCCTACGACAGCGCGGTGGATGCGGCGTTCGGCCGGCGCACCGACGCCGTCCCGACGGGTCATCCGCAGTGGTCGCCTCGGGTCGGCTTCAACTGGGATGTGACCGGGGACCAGCAAAATCAGATTCGCGGGGGCGCCGGCGTGTTCGTCGGGCGGCCCCCGCTCGCCTGGCTGCTCAGCGCCTACGCCAACTTCGGCAAGGGGCTTGGCGTCCTCACCTGCAACGGCAACCCGCCGCCCTTCGATCCCGCGTCTGCCAACCCGCCGCTCGTCTGTGCGAGCAGGTCGGGCTCCAGTGCGAAACCCGTCGTCACCTTTCTGGACCCCGAGCTCAAGTTCCCGGAGACCCTCCGCGCTTCGCTCGGTTACGACCGCCGCCTTCCCTGGGGCCTCGTGGCCACGGTGGAAGGACTCTATACGAGGAACCTCGACGACTTCTTCTACGCGGACCGCAATCTTGCGGGGCGGATCGGCGTCGATCCCCATGGCCGCACGATGTACGGCACGTTCGACAACACCGGCGTAGCAACGCCGACCCTGATCTCGCCGGGGTTCCCGAAACAGGTGATCGAGTTGACCAATCAGTCGAGCAACTACTCCTACAGCCTCACGGGGCAAATGCAGAAGCGTTTCTCTCACAGCCTCGAGGCCAGTGCCGCCTTCAACTACTCGCGCGTACGCGACGTCCAGACTCTCCAAGCGGTCGGCGCCTATGACAACTGGCAGTCTGGGCGGGCGCTTGCGGGCGACGAGCTGCGCGAGAACCTGGGCGTTTCCGGCTATGACCAGCCCCAGCGCGTGGTGTTTAGCGCCACGTACACCTTCCCTTGGAAGCGGTGGACGACTGACGTATCCCTCGTCTATATCGGGGAAGCGGGGCTTCCCTACACCTACTTCGCGAACGGCGATCCGCGCACGGGGGACTTAAACGCCGATGGGACGAACCAGAACGACCCCGTCTACATTCCCAAGAGCACCTACGACACCCTCGAAATCCGGTTCAGCGGCGACGCAGCGACCGTTGCCACCCAGCAAGCGGCGTTCGACAAGTTTCTGCGCGATACGCCGTGCGTCAACGTTCAGCGCGGCAGGATCATGGAGCGGAACAGCTGCCGCAGTCCGTGGCGCAACACGACGAATCTCTCGATCCGCCAGTCGCTGCCGGCCCGCCACGGGCACACGCTAACGCTCCAGGTCGACATCTTCAACCTCCTGAACCTCGTGAACAAGAACTGGGGACTGCTCAAGATCCCCAACACCGCACTGCTCACGCAGGCCCCGGGGCCGGCTGCCCAGCAGCCGATCTTTAACTTCGATCGCGCGTTCCTTCCTTACAGTTCGCAGAACCTATACTCGTATTACCAGATCGAAGTCGCCGCGCGCTATAGCTTCTAGCCGTTGCAGCGAATGTTCTCTTTGCGTTCATCGTACGCCTCCTCCCAGGGCGAGGCGATCCGTCGCCCCTCGCGGAGGCCCACCACGCCCAAGGCATCCTGCTGTAGGGATCTCTCGGCCGGTTCGCCCACGAGCGGGCGATCGCGGAACCGGCGCGCCGTAGCCCTCAACCCGAACCTGGATGACGCGCACCACCGACTGGGCAACATCTACCTCCACATCGGGCTGCTGGACAAAGCGATCGAGGAGCTTCGGAAGACGCTCGCCATCTCCCCGCGTGACGACAAGCCACCTCAGATGGCGCCGTCGACGATCAAGCGAGCGCGGTGGATGGTCCCCATCAGGTCAACCCCAGTCTGGTACGTCTCGCGTGGCTGGAGATAGCCAGCCACCCGAAGCGGAAGCACGGGGCGGAGCAGCGGCCTGGGCAACCGCTCGGCTCGCGCCGACGAGGAGGACGGCGATCGGCGGCACGAGCGAGCGACAAGGCACACGCCACCGGCGTAGGGACATAGCGGACACGCTAACGCTTTGGTTGCGAGCCGCCACGACACACGATGCCCGCGCCGGCGCGGGCGCCCTGGTGCTTCTCTCCGTACGTCACTCTCCTCTCACACGGGGCGCCGCGACGCTTGCCGCAGATGCCGAGGGCTTCCAGGCGGGCCAGAACCCATCCGTGAGCTTTGATGCCAGACCGCTACCGTCGGCGTTGAGGATGTACACCGAGCCGCCGTACCCGACGGCGATCTTTCTGCCGTCCGGCGACCAGGCCGAGTGCTCATGAGGAGCGGGGGGCGGCGGGTCGACGTTATTACCTCCCGGGATATAGGGAAGTCCGTACATACCGGAGCCGTCGGCGTGTATGACGTAGGCGAAGTAGTCGAAAAAGCCGTTGCAATCCCCAAAGTCGTCGTAGGTGTCGCAGAAGCCACGTGAGAACGCCAGCGTCCCACCGTCCGGGGACCATGCGGGCCCGACGTCCACTGTCAGCTGAGAGTTGTTCGTGAGCTGGATGAGCCCCGAGCCGTTGGCGTTCATCACGTAGATTCGGTCCAAGCCGCTGCGCTCACTCACAAAGGCGATCTTGCTGCCGTCGGGAGACCAGGCCGGCTCGCCGTCAAACGCCGGGTCGTTCGTCAATCGAATGGGATTCGAGCCGTTTGCGTTCATCACGTAGATCTCGAAGTTGCCGTCCCGGGTGCTCTCGAAGGCGATCCTCGTGCCGTCGGGTGACCATGCTGGAGCCCCGTCCAATGCGGTGTCGGTGGTGAGCCGGGTGACGCCCGTGCCGTCGGCCTTCATTACGTAGACGGCGTCGCTTCTCGTGAAGGCGATCCTTGCCCCATCCGGGGACCAAGCAGGTTGCCAGCCGCCGGTCAGGCGCGTCAGGCCCGTGCCATTGGATTTGACGACATATATGTAGCCATCCCCGGCTGCGAAGGCGATCAGGTCGGCCCGCACGCAGGTGATGTCGAATGCCACCGACGTCGCAACGCCGATGGCAACCGTCACAGGGCGTGGGTTGGCGCCGCTCACCACGCAATTCGTCATTACGCCCGCGAGGGCGACGCTGTGGCCACCGGCGCTCAGGCGGGAGACGGTCATTGCACCATTCACCGCGACGACCTGCCCCGCCCCGCTGTCCACGCTGACGCCGTAACCATTCGGGTTCCAATCCTGACCCGTTGTGGCGAGCGTGACCACGAGGCTACCCGTGGTCGCGACGCACGTGACCGAGAACGCGACCTGGGCGGTATTGCCAGCCACGACGTCCACAGGGCGCGGGTTGGCCGCCCCAAATGTGCCGCAGTTAGAAGCTAGGCCACCGAGAAGAACGCTGTGCCCGCCAGCGCTGAGCCCAGCAAGAGTCATGGTATCGTTCACTGAAATGACGCGCAGGGCTCCGCCATCGATCGCGACGCTGTAGCCGTTCGTATCGAGATCGGCCCCGGTGGTCCTGACGGTCACCTCGACCGCGCCGATCTGGGGGCCAATCGAGTCGTTGCATCCCCCTGCCAGCACGAACACCAGCGTGCCGAAAACGAGCAGCCACCGGTGATGAGTGATCGGTTTCATGCCTTCCTCCTTGAGGCTTAGTTCATCCCCTCTCATCGCGCCGTCACCGCCAAACCCCCAAACCGATCGACCTCACGGGCGAACCGAGCAACCTGACGGCCGAGTTGCGCCCCCGTCTCAACGTCGAACCGGTAGTGAATGCCGGCGTAAATCCGCGCGAGCCCAGCTTCTGTCACCATCGCTTCGAGGCTATCGGTTTTCGCCGGGAAGAACGCGCTCAGGATCCCGGCGGCCGCACCGCAATAGCAGCTGTGTGCGGACGGGTACGACGGGTGGTTGGGCAGACCGATCGCGGGGATGAGCGTGATGGCGGGGTCGGCCTGGGGAGGACGGATGAACCAGTACGTGAGCTTCGCGTCCCAGCAGCCGATCGCCGCGTCCATCATGGCCGCGTCGAGCAGCGCGAACACGTGCGTCGCCTCGCGCTCGCGCAGCCAGCTCTGCTCGATCCAACCGCTGGCAATCGTGTTCCACAGCCCCCCGATGCTGCTGGTGCCAGCGCCCCTCGCCCAGAATAGGGCGATGGCAATCTGCTTGGCCGTGCGGGTGTCCGAGATGTGCCGCACCTCGGCGAGCGCGGTGAGGTAGGCCGGCGAACTGAAGGCGGGCGGCGGGGCCGGCCGGAACTGATCGGGGGACATCAGGAAGAACGGCCGCATCCCTGGGAGCTGTGCGTTGGCAGGTGGTTGAGGGGGCTTCGCGCTACTGAACCACAGACCCGGCCCGACCGGCACCGTGCCGGTCCAGTGGAGGTCGAAGCCGTCAGTCTGGGCCCGCGCGATCGCCTCCGCGCCCACCTGCCGGCCCACTGCCTCTCCCCGAGCGAAGTCGGGATGCGGCTGGCCCGGTCCCGCACTCGCCTGCCCCCGGACCTTGTCCTCGAAGAGCTGCGCGTCTGCCGGATCGAAGTACGTCAGCACGGCGACGGACGCGCCCGCAACCGCCCCGCGGTCTGTTTCGAGCCGGCTGCGACCGTCAGGCCCGAGACCGTTTCCGAGCGTTGCCTCTGTCTCGGACTCTTTCTCGCCGATGGCGTCCTCAGCGCGCACCACCGCGTCATGCTGCGCCACACTGAGATAGGCGTAGACGCGCGTCGCAGCCGCGGAGTTGGCGGACAGCTTGGACTGCATGATGAAGGTGCGCGCTGTCTCCTGCCATGCAGGACTCGCGAGCCCTTCGGTGAACGGGACGCCACCGGCGTCATTTGTCGCGTCGGCCATCAAGCGCTGCGATGCGCCAGGACCTACGAGGCGCTTATCCGAATCGCACGCAGAAGTCAGAGCCGCCAGCGCGCAGAGCAGCGTGATTCTCTGGATCGGTTTCATCGGACACCTCCTGTTGGTCAATTGCTAGGGAAATCAGCCGTGCCTTCACGGTTGACGGTGCCAGTGTGAGCCGGACGCGTCACCCCTTGGCGACGGTCGCGTCACCCCTGGCGGTGACGGCTCAGCTCTCATCGTCCGCCTCCTCACCGGTGAGGCGGTCACCGCGCCGTTCACGGCGACGGCCTGTCCCACACCGCCGTCCACGCTTAGGCTGTAGCCGTCCGGGTCGAGGTCCGTCCCTGTGGTGCTGATCGTGACGGTCAGGCTGCCTGTCGTCGCGATGCAGGCGACCGAGAAGGCGACCTGGGCTGTGGCGCCGGCGACCACGTGTGCCGTCCGAGGGTTCGACGCCGCCACTATGCCGCAGTTCGAAGCAAGCCCGGCGAGAAGAACGCTGTGACTGCCAGCGCTGAGCCCAGCAAGCGTCATCGTACCGTTCACTGAGATGTCGCGCCCCGCCCCGCCATCAACGGAGACGCTATAGCCGTTCGTATCGAGCTCCGTCCCGGTGGTCGTGACGGTCACTCGGACCGCGCCGGTGCTCGGCCCGGTTGAGTCGCTGTATCCTGCGGCCAGCATGAGCACTAGAGCAGCGGGAACGAGCAGCCACTGGTGATGGGTGATCGGTTTCATGTTTCCTCCGTCCTTGTCGGGGCCCCGCTGGCCCCTCGACAGTCGTGGCTCATCCCCCCCTCTCCGCACCGCGACCGCCAAACCCCCAGACCGATCGCCCTCGCCCACAAACCGAGCGACCTGCGAACCGAGCCGCAGCTCCACGAGCCTTGCGATCGTGGCTCTCACGTCCTGCCTCCCGTGAGCGTCAATACCGGGCTACCGGTCGATTTGCTGCCGCGTCGTCACGTAGAGGTCGCTCGCGCCGAACCCGCCGAGGCGTCGGGAGAAGAAGTAGAGCGTCGTGCCGTCGAAGGAGAGCGCCGGGGCGCCGTCGCGGGCCGCGCTGTTGACCACCGGCCCGAGGTTAACTGGCGTGGACCACGCATCGAGAGTCCTGGCGCGAGTCGCCACGTAGAGATCCCGGTCGCCGAGCCCGCCCGGCCGGTCCGAGGCTAGGAAGATCTCGAGCCCGTCGCGCCGAATCGCCGTGCGTGAGTCGCGACCCGAGCTGCTGAGCTCGGCAACCAACGCGCCCGGACCAAACGCACCATCCTCGTCGCCGCGGGGGCTCACGTAGATGTCGAAATCACCGCGACCCCCCGGCCGGTTGCTGGCGTAGTAGAGAGTCGTCGTCCCCAACGCTTCGTCTTCGAAGAAGGTGGGGAAAAGCTCGTCCGAAGCGGTGTTCACGACGCATCCGAGGTTGACAGCCGGTTCCCAGCCGAAGTCGTCCTTCGCGTCGTGGCGGTGGGAGACGTAGATGTCAGCGCCACCACACCCGCCGGTGCGGAGACTGCCGAAGTACATCCAGTGTCCATCGGGTGAGAACGCAGGCGCCAGGTCGGCTGCGTCGGAATTCACGTTCGGGCCCAGCGGCTGCGGTGGGCCCCACGGGTCATCCACGCTCGCGCGCTGCGAGACCCAGATGTCGAGATCGCCCAAGCCTCCGGGACGATCAGTGCTGATGTACAAGCTGAGTCCGTCTTTCGAGATCGCGGGATCCCCGTCGATGAAGGCGGTGTTGATCACGGGACCGAGGTTGCGGGGCTCCGTCCACAGTCCGTATGCGAGCCGGTCCCCCGCGACGTCGTGAGCGGTGACCTTGACTACGGGACCAACCGGCCGGTTGTCGTGATTGCATGCGACTGCCAGGGCTCCGAGCAGCGCCAGCCGCGCGATTGTTCCATTGGTTGCTCTCATCGTCCGTCTCCTGCGAGTGAGTAATTGCCACGCCCTTGTCACCGGGCTACGTTTGGATTGCGGACCCAGTTTAGGGGAGCGGCGTAGCGTCCCTGTGACGCGATCGTGACGCCGGCCGTCACGGCGCCCCCACGGGTGCGTGGACCTCTGGACGACGCCGCGTGCGCTACAAAAAGGCCTCGCATGATCGAGCTCCGCATGCTCGGGAGACTGAGCCTCACCGGTGCCGACGGGCGCGAGGTGCGGACGCTCCTCGGACAGCCTCGGCGCTTCGCCCTCCTTGCCTACCTTGCCGCCGCCACACCTCCCGGCTTCCACCGCCGCGACAGCCTACTGGCGCTCTTCTGGCCCGAGCTCGACCAGGAGCACGCGCGCACAGCGCTGCGTCAGGCTCTCCGCGTGCTTCGCACCACCCTCGGCTCGGGCGTTGTGGTCAGCCGCGGCGATGAGGACGTGGGCCTGGACTGCGAGCAGCTGTGGTCGGATGTCGCGGCCTTCGAGCGCGCTGTCGACGCGGGTGAATACCTAGAGGCCATGAACCTGTACCGCGGTCCTCTCCTGGACGGGTTCTTCATCTCGGACGCACCCGACTTCGAGCGCTGGCTCGAGAGCGCGCGCGCCCCATTGCGAGACGCAGCAGCGCAGGCGGCGCGGGCACTGGTCGAGCGGTGCGAGTCGCGGGGCAATCTCACGACGGCCGCGCACTGGGCCCGCCGAGCCGTTGGGCTCGCGCCGAATGACGAGGCGCTCGTGCGCCGGTTGATCAGTCTGCTCGACCATCACGGCGATCGCGCCGGCGCGCTCGAGGCCTACGAGGCGTTCAGGCGCAGGCTCGCCGAGGATTATGCGGCGGAACCCGCTGCCGAGACGCAGGGGCTCATCGCGGCCGTCCGGGCGAGAGAACGGGCGGCGCCCGCCGTCCCCCTGCCCGCAGTGGACCTGCTGGCGCGCCTGCAGGCCGGGCTCGCCGGCCGCTATCGGATCGAGCGCGAGCTAGCCCGGGGGCGGACGGCCACAGTCTTCACAGCCCATGACGTGAGGCACGACCGGCCTGTTGCGCTGAAGGTGCTGCACCCCGAGCTCGTGGCTGCAGTGGGGCCGGAACGCTTCCTGCGCGAGATTCAGTTCGCGGCCCAGCTCGACCACCCACACATCGTGGCGCTGCACGACTCGGGCGAGGCCGACGGCCTGCTCTACTTCGTCATGCCCTACGTCGTGGGCGAGTCACTCCGGGATCGTCTCGACCGCGAGGCGCAGCTGCCGATCGCTGACGCGCTTCGCATTGGGGGCGACGTGGCCGACGCGCTGGGCTACGCCCACGGCCTGGGCGTGGTGCACCGGGACATCAAGCCGGAGAACATCCTGCTCGCCGACGGCCGCGCCATCGTCGCGGACTTCGGGATCGCGCGCGCGATCACTGGTGCGGGGAGCGAACGGCTCACCGAGACGGGCATCGCTCTGGGGACCCCAGCGTACATGAGCCCCGAGCAGGGGGCGGAGGAGGGGGAAGTGGACGGCCGGAGCGATCTGTACGCCCTCGGCTGCGTGGTGTACGAGATGCTCGCCGGCACGCCGCCGTTTACCGGCCCCACGGCGCAAGCGATCCTGGCCCGGCACGCCGTCGATCCCGTCGCGCCCATCCGGACAGTGCGGGACAGCGTATCCGCGGGAGTCGAGCGCGCTGTGCTGAAGGCGTTGGCGAAGGTGCCCGCGGATCGCTACGCCCGTGCGGCCGAGTTCGCGCAGGCGCTCGCCGCGCCCAACCTCGAGCCGAAGGCAGAAGGGCGCGGGCGCCGGAGCCGAGGAGCGAAGATTGCGCTCGCCGCGGGTCTGCCAGCAGCCGCGGCCCTGGCCCTGCTCATCGGCGTCAATGTTGGCGGTTGGCGGCGGGGCGCCTCGGCCGAGAGCGGCCGAACCTGGCGCCGTTCCGTCGCGGTGCTGCCGCTCGACAACCTTTCGGGCGACTCGTCGCAGGACTCCTTCGCCGACGGAATGACGACGGCGCTCATCACCGACCTCGGGCGGATTCGGACCCTCCGGGTGATCTCCAAGCGGTCGGTCATGTCGTTCAGGGCCACGGCACTCCCCGCACGGGCTATCGGCGAGTCGTTGCACGTGGACGCGCTGCTCGAAGGAGGCATCCAGCGCTCGGGGGATCGGTTCCGGGTGGACCTGGAGTTGCTCGACGCAGCATCCGGTCGCCAGCTCTGGGCTGATCGGTTCGAGGACTTGACGCAGAACCGCTTTGCCATTCAGGACGCGGCGGCGCGCGGCGTGCTCTCGGCCCTGAAACTACCCGTGACCGCCGCAGAGGCGCAGGGCCTCCGCACACCGCCGACCAGCAATCTCGAGGCCTACGACCTCTTCTTGCGCGGGAAGATCCGTGTGCGACACGAGACGCGGGAGGATGACTCCATCGCGATCGCACTGCTGCAACGGGCGGTGGCGCTCGATCCGTCGTTTGCCGTCGCCCACGCGTGGCTGGCGCGCGCGTACACGCTGAGGGTCGCCCAATTCGCGCCTCGAGACTCAGCGGCCCTAGAGGGAGCCTTCTTGGCCACGGAGAAAGCCCTCCAGCTGAACCCGGATCTCGCGGAGGCCCACTTCGCCAGGGCCAATCTGCTGTGGGGTGCGACGAAACAGTTCGCCCATGAGCGGGCGATCCAGGAAGACCGGCGCGCCGTCGAGCTCAGCCCCAACCTGGACGCCGCGCACCATCATCTAGCCATGGTCTACACGCATATCGGGCTGCTCGACAAGGCCCTCGAGGAGCTGCGTAAGACGCTCGCGATCGATCCCGGCGACTGGATGGCGCAGGAGCGCATCGCTGAGACCCAGCTGTTGCAGGGGCGATACGAGGAGGGATTCAGGATCCTCCGAACGGTTCCCCCGGAATACAACCCGGCCTTCTGGAATTGGGACGCGACGTGGGCGCTCATCCAGCTCGGAAGGAATGGCGACGCCTCGGCGCTGATCGAACGCTACCTACACGACCATCCGGAAGACCGCGGCGGCCTGATGACCGGTCTGCGCGCCATCCTGTTCGCGACGCAGGGTGACGCGCGCCGGGCGGAGGCCGATATCCAATCGGCCGTAGAAAAGGGAAGAGGATTCGTCCACTTTCACCACACGGAATACGGCATCGCCTCGACATATGCAGTACTCCGGCAGCCGCGTGCCTCCGTAGAGTGGCTACGCCGAGTGGCGGCAGAGGGCTGGCCGTGCTACCCGCTATTCGCGAGCGATCGGAATCTCGATAACGTCCGCGGCGATTCTGGGTTCATCTCGTTCGTGCGCGAGCAGAAGACCCAGTGGGAGCGGTGGCGGGCGACGCTCTGAGCCGTGAGGTGTCGAGGCGGATCCCCGCCCCGACGCGCGCGTCGCCGATTCTCCCTCGGATTGTCAGGTGGTCGGCCTGTTCACGACGTCCCGCGCGATGACAAGGAGCGAGGCGCTCTCCTCTTCCGACAACATGCCGGCAGCACGGAACGCCTCCACCTGATTGATGAACCCCCCGAGCTTGTTCATCGCCGGCTCGGTCTCCCCGGCAGCCAGTTTCTCCACCGCACCTTGGAGCTTGACCGCTAGCGCGTTGCCTTGACCGCGGTTGAGCACACCGTTCGCCACCAGACGGGCGACGTGGTGCTGGAGAAAAGCGATCCGCTGCTCGGGTGGAGGCGCCGGAGGAATAAGGTTGCCGATCAGTCCGGCACGGACGATAGCCACATGAACGAGGCCCGACGTCTTCGCCCAGTCAACGAACTCGTCGACGTATTGCAGCCCTTCGCCGCTGTGGGCCTCCGCCGTGTCCGGAACCACAATGGCAAGGTTGGCGATCAGGAAGTCGTCGGGCAGCAGACGCCCGGTAGGAAAGCAGCACGCAATGAAAGCAGTCGTCCCCGAGCGGCCCCCGGCATAGACATCCACTTGACCCGTGCGCAACAACGCACGCGCCGAGTCGGTCGTGGGCGCGCGCACGAGCGTCGCGTACTTGAGGGTGCGGCTGAGATAGATGTCAGGAGAGTTTCCCTGGGCGACCGAGATCCGGACGCCAGGGGCATCGACGTCCGCGACCTTCTGAAAGGGAGCGTCGCCGCGGACGAGATAGGTGTTCTCCACACCGATGTGCGGAATGGCCGCCGTGATGCCGGACGGCTCAAGAGTCTGGTCGAAGGCGAAGGCCGCGTCCCATTCCCCCCTGGCGAGACCCGCCAGCAGCGGCGGCACTCCGGGATAGGGGGCCGCCACGAACGGCGCATGCGTTCCCTGTGCCAGCTTGCAGCTCATGTCTATGCCCGGCCCTGTAAGCTGGCCCGTGATCGCGTTCCGCGTCGCGTTGTTCCGGTTTCCGTAGTTGAACGCGACCCGCATGACAGCGCTCGGCGTGAGATCGTGCAGAACCGCCGCATCGGGATCCCCTTCCCAAGTCGCTCCGTCGACGTCGCACACGAAACGAGCAGCGGCTTCCGCGACTTGATCGGCGCTGATCGAGACGCGCAGAGCAACCGGCCCCTGGTCGAGATTGCAGGCCAGGGCGAGCGCTGCGAACGCCGCCACTCCAGTGAGCCTCTTCTTTGCTTTCATCGTACGCCTCCCGCGAAGGTCCTTGCCTGCCGCTGCCGCGCGATTGCTGCCCCGCGACCCCCGGCCTATGTTCCAGCGTCCGAATATCGGGCGGGACGAGCACGGCTTCGTGACGCAACCGTGACGGCTGTGCGGATCCGAGCACCGGGGCCCCTGTGCATGGCTGCTTCGATCGTGTTCCAGACGTTGGGACCCGTGAGCCTCACGAACGCCGAGGGTCGCGAGGTGCACGCCCTGCTGGCGCAGCCGCGGCGGCTCGCGCTCCTCGCCTACCTCGCCCTGACCGCCGCGCGCGGTCTCCACCGCCGCGACGCGATCGTCACTCTCTTCTGGCCGGAACTCGATCAACAGCACGCCCGTGCGGCGCTGCGCCAGGCGCTGCGCGTGATCCGCGGCAGCCTGGGTGCCGTCATCACCAGCCGCGGCGATGACGAAATCGGCTTGGACTTCGAGCACTTTCAGTGCGACGCGGATGCCTTTGATCAGGCGATCGCCGGCGGACGGTGGGATGAGGCGCTCGAGCTGTACCGAGGCGAGCTTCTCGAGGGGTTCTTCATCTCAGGGGCCCCGGAGTTCGAGCGCTGGCTGGACGCAGAGCGCGCGCGGCTGCAGTCGGCCGCAGTAGGGGGCGCACGCGCACTGGTCGAGCGCGCGACGGAGGTCGGGGACGTGGCCGCAGCGGCACAGTGGGCTGAGCGCGGCCTGCGGCTGGCACCGCTAGACGAAGCCCTCATGCAGCAGCTGATCGGCATCCTGGACCGGCGGGGCGACCGCGCGGGCGCCGTGCAGGCCTACGAGGACTACTCCCGGCGGCTCGCCCAGGAACTCGAGGTGCGGCCCTCGCCCGAGACCCAGGCACTGCTTGCCGCCGTGCGCGAGCGGGAAGTGGTCGCGGCGCCGATCGCGTTCGCTGAGCCTGGTGGCGCAGAGCGGGCAGCCTCGACTCCTGTCCCCTCCCCCTCACCGGGGGAGCGGCGCGTGGCACGGGCCGCCATCCTCGCGCTCGCGGGTCTCCCCGCGGCCGCGGCCCTGACGTTGCTCATCGGTTTCAATGTCGGTGGCTGGCGGGGACGTTTCGAGCGGACGGGAAACGCGCCCGTGCCGCCGACCGCCAACCTCGAGGCCTACAACCTGTATCTGCAGGGCAAGATTAGGGTCCGGCACGAGAGCCGAGAGGACGATTCGGTGGCCACGACGCTGTTCGAGCGCGCCGTCGCGCTCGATCCCAAGTTCGCCGCCGCCCAGGCGGAGCTGGCGCGCGCCTACTCGGTCCGCGTGTCGCAGTTCGCGCCGGACGACACCTCGGCGCTGGAACGAGCCCAAGTCGCGGCCGAGAAGGCGCTGCGACTCGACCCCGATCTCGCAGAAGCCCATCAAGCGCAGGCCACCTTGCTGTGGGGGACGATCGGCGGGTTCGCCCACGAGCGTGCGATCCGTGAGGACCGGCGCGCCCTCGCCCTGAACCCGAACCTGGATCGCGCTCATCAGCAGCTGGGCAATATCTACCTGCACATCGGGCTGCTGGACGATGCGATCGCGGAACTGCAAAAGACCCTCGCGATCTCGCCGCGCGATGACAACGCCCTGCGACGTATCGCGGAAGTGCGCGCGTATCAAGGGCACTACGCGGAGGCCTTGGGAGTCCTGCGCCAGGTACCTCGCGAGTCCAACCGACCATTGTGGACCTACGAGACGGCCCTGGTCCTACTGCACCTCGGCAGGAGCGACGAAGCCTATGCCCTGGTGCAGCGATACCTGAGCGCTCATCCCGAGGACCGGGGCGGCGTGGTGACGAGCGCGCGCGCCGTTTGGTTCGCTATCACGGGTGATCGGCGTCGAGCGGAGAGGGACATCGAGACCGCCGTCGCTAAGGGGAAGGGATACGTCCACTTTCATCACGCCGGGTACCACGTCGCCCTGGCGTACGCACTCCTGCACCGGCCGGATTCGGCCGTCCAGTGGCTCCATCGGGTGGCCGATGGCGGGATGCCCTGCTATCCGCTGTTCGTAAGCGATCCGTTCCTGAACAACATCCGAACCGATCCGCGCTTCGTCGCCTTCCTGAGCGAGCAGAAAGCGCAGTGGGAGCGGTTCCGGGTGACGCTCTGAGCGCCTCGGAGCATCCGGGTCAACGGCGGGTCGCCCAGCGGGCACCGCCTGCGCGTTCGCCGCTGCGACGGCCGCCAAAGTAGTGTCTGTCTTGACGGCTCAAGCACGTCTAGGCAGTGGCTTCGTGCCATCACACGACCACCTAATGCACGTACAGGGGGTCACGACGCGTCACGACATACGCGTGCTCTCACCACACCGCGGGCTTCGTAATGACGCCGTGGACGTCCTTTAGCGACGCGGGTAACTGCGACGCCTGCAAGGCGGCGGGGCGGATTTGCTAAGGCTTCTCGTGCGAGAACCCGACTGGCTTTCCTGTGAGGATTGAGAATCCCGACAACGAGCCCCAGCTCCTTGCGGACCATTCGCACTGGCTCAAGGAGATCGGAGTCGTTCGTGACTAGCACCGCAGCTTGGTACTCCTTCCGGAAGCCGTCTCGCAGCAGGTGAGTGGCGAGGTTCACGTCCGACCCCTTCTCTTCCGGCTTGATAACTCTGACGTATTTCGTCAGGCTGCGCCGCGTTGCAACGCAGCCACAACTGCGCGCGGATTGTGGGACGCGACGCGCAGCAGGGCGCGCGCTGGCCCTTCCGGCACCGCTGCTCCCAGTTGCGCAGCGTCGCCACGCTCACGCCGATCATCAGAGCGAACTCGCTCTGCGACTTTCCGAGCTTCACCCGTCCGGTCTTCACGTCGGCCGGCCGAAACGTGAAGGTGCGCGACGGCAGCGGATTTCGCGGGAATTCCGCGAGCAGGTCGCCGAGCCGGATCACTTTCTCGAGCGCCGCGACCTGAAAGCCTTGCTCAGCAGCGAGTCGCGTCAGGTCATCTCGATCAAGATTCGTTTGGTTCCCGAAGCGACACGACCGGCTCCGGTAGCACGAGATTCCACCGACTCACGAACACGCCTCCTTTCCCGCGCTGCCGACGTGGGAGGTAGTGGGGCGAGGTCGGCCGCCCACGCTCCAGTGTGCGGAGGTACTCCTCAGGCACGCGGAACGTCCGGTGGTACTGTTCGAGAAACCACCCGACGGCCCCCCAGAGGGCCTTCTGGTTGTACGCCTTCAACACCGCCCGGAGCAGATCGAGATCGAGCGATGAGAAGCCCCCAGCCGATTGGATCAGTTCCTCGAGCCCACCGACCAGCTGAGGTTTCCGGAACCCCTCCACGAGCGTCCGCTCGGGGCCGGTGGCTCTCAGGGCGCGGTCTCGGTAGCGGACCTCGCGCACGCCTAGCCCGACCGCGCGACGCTGCACGAACGGCGCGGGGTGGGAGGCGAACTCGACCCGCACGTTGCCCACGCGCAGTGGTCGACGGCGGCGACTGGTGAACACCGCCACGGCATGAAATACCGAATGGGCAGCTCCGAGCAGCTGCAGGGCGCTGTGATAGGCAAACACGCTGTCCTCGCGCGCGGTGACCCCAACGAGGAAGGCATCGGGCGCGAACGCCCGCCCGTCGACACCAGGTGGGACCGGGGCATAGAGACCCCGCTCAACTTGTCGGAGACGGCCGGTGGCGACGTGGTATTTCACCCAGGAGTAGAGCGCGGACGTCTTCCGAGCACCCATCGCTTCGGCGAGGTCGCGGAGGCCGAAGACTGGGTGCTTCGCGAGAAAGCCTTCCCCGTCGAATTGAACTTGACGTTCAGAGCTCATTTAGGCTAAAAAGTACCCTACTGGTGCTCCGAACGTCAAGTATTTGCTATTTTAGGATGGGCCGCGCTCCTGCAGCCAGGGGTCGCCGGGGCACGTGCGTCGCCATCGGCTTCGGCCTCGGGGCTTTGGTCGGTGCCGCAACCGGGCTCATCATTGGTCAGGCGGATCGATGTGAGGTCGGAGGGGAGAACACGTGCGGTCCATTTCTGTTGGTCGCGGTGCCCGGCGCTCTAGCGGGCGCGATTGTGGGAGGGCTGGTCGGCGGCGAACACTGGAAGAGCGCCCCGCTGCCGGCGCGTCTCAGTCTCAGACCGAACGGCTCGGGCCGGTTTGCGCTCGGACTATCAGTGCCGTTCTGAGCGGCCGTCGAGGCTACCGCACCGATCACCGGGAGGAATCATCCACGCACGGCCGACAGAGACCGGTGGCTGTCGCATAACCACTGGTCCGAAGAACAGGGGCAGGACACTCTAGCCGCGCCACGGCGCGGCGTCCTCCTCGGCGTCGCGCTCGCCGTCGTCTGCGGCCTCGTCTGGGGCCGGTGTTTTCTTAAGCTTCACGGAAAAAATCTCCCCGCCTTCGGTTGGGAAACACTGCGCAGGCTCGAAGCCGACCCGGGCGCGGTGTTGGAGACCCTCCCCCTGAAAGGAATCGCCTCGATTCGTGAGGCCGTCAGCGTCCCGCCGCGCTTCATAGCCTTTTCCCAAAAGTCTTATCTGTCATCCCGTGCATGATGTTGGGTGTCTTGGGGCTGTCATAATCGGCGGACTCATTCTCCGAGCCTGCCAATGATGTACGCGGCCCCCTTTCCGAGACCAATCGAGCCGACAACCAGGCCGAAATGGAAACCTCGCTCGCGGCTCGGGCGAGGTTTGGGGTTGTGCTGTAACGAGTTGGGAAGTCGGGGCGCCGGGATTTGAACCCGGGACCTTCTGGTCCCAAACCAGACGCGCTACCGGGCTGCGCTACGCCCCGAGGTTCTTATGATTCAACAATGTATCGGCGTTCGAACCGATCTCCAACGGCCAGCTTGCTGAACGTTTTCCTCAACTTTCGGGTTCCGAAAGACCGGTGGGACCCGAGGTCGAGCCGCGACGGTACGCTCGAGCGGTGCGCCTCAACCACGCTCGGCGAGCGTAAGCGTGCTGAATGTGAACCTGCCAGCGAGGACCTCCAATGAGCAAGCACATTCCACAAGGCGTACTCGCCGTTGCCTTCATGGCGCTG
>WNFC01003778.1_pt1 | contig 26318 bp, 25 predicted proteins | sample 5400541 | NCBI WGS metagenome assembly WNFC01 (sample SAMN13153342, study PRJNA577476) | soil metagenome | isolation source: 120 cm saprolite under Douglas fir tree site 2 hole 2 replicate 1 | place: USA:California | collected 2015-04-18 | reverse complement strand
TGATAGGCCGCGGTGGGGTCGGGCGCGGCGAGGACCGCAAGGAACTCCGGCACGAGATTGACGAGCATGAGTCGGCCGGCCCCAATTTGGGAACCGGCCCCGCCGGAGACAAGCGCGCGCCCGCCCCGGAACGAGACGCGACCGACTTGACATTTTAGGGTGCCGCGGTTCGCGCGACGGCTCTCAGGTGTGGTCGCGCATCTTGCGGCTCATCTCGGCGAGGAACCGCCGCTCTGCGGGCGTGAGACTGTCGATACCGCGCGCCGAGATCTTGTCGAGCACGCGGTCGACTTCCGCCTGCGCGGGATCGCGCTCGACACGGCGCGGCGGCTTGGGTGTGTCGCTGGCTCGAGCGGCGCGCCCCGGATGCACCAGCACGCTCGGCTCGGACCGGCGCCGCAGGTTGCGCTCCGCGCGTCCCAGCCGCCAGTCGCCGATCTTCAGATACAGGAAACCGGTCGCGAATCCGCCCAGATGCGCGAGGTACGCTACCCCGTCGCTCGTGGGCAGCAGTGCGAGCACGAGCGAGACCGCCACCAGGAACGTCACGAGCCACTTGGCCGCGATCGGCGCCGGGAGGAGGAACACGTAGATCGGTTGGTCCGGCGCCGCCCACGCGAACGCGAGCAGCACGCCATATACGGCGGCCGACGCCCCAATCACCGGATTGAGCTTGCCGAGGCCCCACCCCAGTACCAGCGACAAGGCGGCTCCGCCCAACCCGCAGAGCAGGTAGTAGCGGAGAAACGGCCCGCCGCCCATCCGCTCCTCCACCTCGGGCCCGAACACGTACAACGCCAGCAGGTTGAAGGCGAGATGCAGCAGGTTGGCGTGGACGAACATGTACGTGACAAACGTCCACGGCTGCCGGAACGCGTAGAGCGGGTTGAACCCGAGCGTACCGATGAACGCCGGGCTGACAAACAGCGTCACCTGGAGCAGGAACACGACGAGGTTGGCGACGATCAGCCGCCGCACCCACGGAGTCATGCCGAACATCCGCTGCGGGCCCATCGTATGGTTATCCCCCGCGCACGCTCCCCGAGTTCCCCGCGAGGCGGCAGATCCGCTCGCACAGCTCCGGAAACTCGATCCCCGCGGCCCGGGCGGCCTGCGGCAGGAGGCTGGTGCGCGTCATACCGGGGAGCGTGTTCGCCTCAAGGCAAAAGATGTCGCCCTCGGGGCTCAATCGGAAGTCGACACGCGAATATCCCCCGAGCTTGAGGGACCGGTGGGCCGTCAGCGCCAGCTCCTGCAGCTGCCGCGCCAGCGTCGTGTCGACCTTCGCGGGGAAGATCTCCTCCGACATCCCCGGCGTGTACTTGCACTCGTAGTCGAACAGCTCGTGCTTGGGAATGATCTCGCCCACCGGCAACGGCACGTCGCCCAGCACCCCCACGGTCAGCTCCCGTCCCGGGATAAATTGCTCGGCCATGACTTCCGCGTCGTACGCCTTCGCCACTCGGACCGCCGCGTCCAACCCCTCGGCGTTGCGCACCAGCGTCATCCCTACGGAGGAGCCCATCTTGGACGGCTTGACGATCACGGGCCACCCTAGCGCCGTGGTGACGTCCTCGGCGGCGACCGGGGCCATGAACCACCCCGGGACCGGAACCCCTGCCGCCCGGAACAGCCGCTTGGCGAGGTCCTTGTCCATGGCGAGCGCGCTGGCCAACGCCCCGCTCCCGGTATAGGGCACGGCGATCACGTCGAGCACCGCTTGCAGGATCCCGCCCTCGCCGCGGCCTGCGTGCAAGCAGAGGAACAGGACGTCCGCGCCGGTGACCTCCTTGAGCCCGGCGAGCCCGTTCGACAGCATGGCCCGCTCGCGCTCGTCGAGCTCGGCCACAGCGGGCGGCTCCCGGCCCACGGCGGTCGTGAGCAGCCGCTGCTCGTCGGTCGGGGAGAGGAGCCCGGTCACCGTGTCGACGACCCGCACGGTATGCCCGCGACCCCGCAGGGCTTCCACGATCTGGGCAGCGCCGGCAAACGCGACCGCGCGCTCCGCCGTCGCGCCGCCCGTGATCACCGCGATCCGCATCAATGGATCCCGGCGAGCTGGTGGAGCACGTCGTAGCGGGTGACGATCCCCGCCAGCTTGCCATCGCGTCGCACCAGCGCGGCCGGCGTCTCGCGCGATAGGAGCGTGGTGAGCCGCTCGACGGGAAGGTCCGCATCCACCACCGGGAACGGAGCATCCATCAGATCCTGGACCGGCCGATCCAGCGTCGACGGGTCCTCGAGCGCACGGGCCATGAGCCCCTGCTCGGAGACCGCGCCTACGCCGTCACCCACGTCCAACACCGGGAGCTGCGACACGTTGTAGGTGCCCATGAGGTTCAATGCCTGGCGCACCGTCGCCGTGGGTGCGACCGAGATCAGCGGGGGCGCTCCCGAGTTCCGCGCCTCGAGCAGGGCTCCCACCGACACCCGCTCCGCGTCGAGGATCTGGTTCTCCCGCAGCCACTCGTCGTTGAAGACCTTCGACAGGTACCGCTCTCCGGTGTCGGCGAGCACGGTCACCACCATCGCTTGCGGGTCGTTCACCCGGCGCGCCACGTCGAGCGCCGCCACGACATTGACGCCGGTCGAGCCTCCGGCGAACAGCGCCTCCTCTTTGGCCAGGCGCCGGACCATCAGCATGGCGTCTTTGTCGGACACCGTGATCCATTCGTCGATCACGTCCCAGTGCAGCGAGGTCGGCAGCTTGTCGCCGCCGATCCCCTCGACCTTGTAGGGATGGCCCTCGGTCTTCTGACGAGTGCGCGCATACTCCGTGTAAATCGAGCCGGCCGGGTCGCCCGCGATCACGCGGACCCGGGGGTTCTTCTCCTTCAGGAACCGGCCCGCTCCGCTGACCGTGCCGCCCGTCCCGGGCGCGCATACGAAGTGCGTGATCTTCCCTGAGGTTTGCTCCCACAGCTCGGGACCCGTCGTACGATAGTGCACCTCGGGGTTCACCGGGTTGTAGTGCTGGTCGGCGAAGATCGCATTGGGGTGCGCCGCGGCGATCGCCCGTCCCTTCATGATGTAGTTCTCGGGATGGTCCGGGGGCACCGCGGTCGGCGTGATGATCACCTCGGCGCCGAGCGCGCGCAGCAGCCGCGCCTTCTCCTGGGACATCTTGTCGGGCATGGTGAAAATGCAGCGATAACCCTTCACCGCAGCGGCGAGCGCGAGCCCCACCCCCGTGTTGCCCGACGTAGCCTCCACGATTAGACCCCCGGGCTTGAGCCGTCCCTCGCGCTCGGCCGCCTCGATCATCGCCAGGCCGATCCGGTCCTTCACGGAGCCGCCGGGATTGAAGTACTCCGCCTTGGCGTACACCGGCGTCCGGATCCCCTGGGTGACGCGATTCAGGCGGACCAGGGGCGTCCAGCCGATCGTTTCGAGGATGTTGCCGTACGGCTTAGCGTGGGACGGCATTCGAATCCGGTTTCGCCGCGCTGTCCGGGACCGCGCGTATCGTGTCCAAGGGGCGCGGGAACGTGTCCCGTCGCGCCGGTGTCGAATCGCGCCTCACCGGGCGCACCGGAGCAGGTGTGGGAGCTGCGGGTGCGCGCACCGGAGTCGGTCGGGGACGCGTGGTGTCCGGCTCCCCCTTCGAGACGGCGCCACTCGCTTGCGGATGCCGAAACTCGACCGGCTGGAGGAACGCCGTGGCAATCGCCAGGCCGTGCCGCCGGGCCGGAGCGAAACGCAGCTTGCGCGCGCCCATGAGGGCCGCCGAATCGAGCGCGGGATAGCCGCTCGGCTCGGCCACTCGGCTCGATTCCGGCTGGAGCCGCCCCGTCGAATCGACGAACAGGCGCAGGATCACGTCGCCCTCGACTTTCTGGTCGTACAGCCGGGGGGGGTACTGGATCGGCGAATCGGAGTTCAGGGCAACTGGGGGCTCCTGGTCGGGCGGAACGCCGGGGGCCCCGCTTCCCGACTGCTCGGCCGGGGGCGCCTGGCGGCATCCGGCGGGGCCCGCGGTCAGGAGGCCCGCGAGCGCGACGGTCCAGACTCTCATGGTCCCTCCGCGAGTTGTTTCTTCCACGCCGCCAGCCGGTTCAGCGCCTCGAGAGGCGACAGGGCGTTCACGTCCAGGCGCTCGAGCTCGTCGAGCAACGGATGCGGGCCCGGCGGGCCGAACAGGGCGAGCTGGGCCGCGTCCGGACGCGCGGGCGGAATCTGACGCGCTACGTGGTGCCCCGCTTCGAGCAGCGCGAGCACCTGCCACGCCCGCTCGACCACCGGCGCCGGGAGCCCCGCGAGCCGCCCCACGTGGACGCCGTACGACCGGTCGGCGCCGCCGGGCTCGAGGCGATGCAGGAACACGATCTCGTCCCCCGCTTCGCGCACGGCCACGTTGAAATTGCGCGCGTGGGCGAGCTCCTCGGTGAGTTGTGTGAGCTCGTGATAATGACTCGCGAAGATCGTCTTGCACCCGATCGTGTTGTGCAGGAATTCGGTTACGGCCCAGGCGATCGCGACGCCGTCGTAGGTCGAGGTTCCTCGCCCGATCTCGTCCAGCAGCACGAGGCTGCGTGCCGTCGCGCCGTGGAGGATGGCGCTGGTCTCGCTCATCTCCACCATGAACGTCGACTGGCCACGCACCAGATTGTCCGACGCTCCTACTCGCGTGAACAACCGGTCCACCACGCCGACCACCGCGCGCCGCGCGGGGACGAAGGCCCCCATCTGAGCGAGCAGGACGCACAAGCCGACCTGCCTGAGCAGCGTCGACTTGCCCGCCATGTTCGGACCGGTGAGCAGCATCACGCGGCCGGCCGCGTCGAGCAGCACGTCGTTCGGGATGAACGCCTCGCGCGCCATCATGCGCTCGACCACCGGATGGCGACTGCCCTCGAGCTCGATGGTGAAGTCGTCGCTGATCGCGGGGCGCACGTATCCCTCGCGGTGCGCGACGTCGGCAAGGGAGCCCCATACATCGAGCCGGGCGATCACGCCGGACGTCGTCTGCACCCGGGCGATGGCTTGAGCGACGCGCTGCCGCAAGGCGTCCACCAGTTCCGCCTCGCGCACCGCGATACGCTCCTCGGCGCCCAAAACCTTTGCCTCGTACGTTTTGAGCTCCGGCGTGACGAACCGTTCTGCGCCGGACAGGGTCTGGCGCCGCTCGTAATCGGCCGGCACACGATCCCGGTGTGGGTTGGTGATTTCGAGGTAATAGCCGAAGACCTTGTTGAACCCGACCTTGAGTGATGAGATACCGGTGCGTTCGCGCTCTCGCGCCTGTAGCCCCGCGATGTACTGCTTGCCGCCGTCGCGCGCATCCTTGAGCTCGTCGAGCTCGGGATCGTACCCGCTTCGGATCGCGTCGCCGTCCGACGGCTGGGCCGGCGGACGCTCCACCAGCGCCCGGGCCAATTCGTCGCGCAGGTCCTGTAGCAGATCGAAGCGGTCTGCGGCTTCCTCGAGCAGGGCGGCGCGCCCCCGCGCTTCCAGGCCGTCGAGCGCCCCACGAACGTCGGGCAGACGGAGGACGGAATCCCGCAACGCCCCGAGCTCGCGCGCAGTCGCGCGACCGAGCGCGGCCCGGCCCGCCAGACGCTCGACGTCGCGTACCCCGTCGAGCGCTTCCCGCAGGCGGTCCCGCCCCCGGGCGTCCCCGACCAGGACCTCCACCGCGTCCAGGCGGGCGGTGATGGCTGCGGACTGAACGAGAGGGGCGAGCAGCCAGCTGCGTAACAAGCGCCCGCCCATCGGCGTCAGGGTTCGGTCCAGGACCTCGAGCAGGGTCGTCCCTTCGCGGAGCGGCTCCACCAGCTCGAGGTTGCGCCGGGTCATCTCGTCGAGCGGCAACAGGTCGCCGCGCCGCAGCATGCGGGGACGGGTGAGGTGCGGCAGGCCGCCCGGTTTGAGCTCTCGCGCGTAGCGGAGCAGGGCGCCCACCGCACCTAGGGCCGGGCCGTCGCCCGGCTCGACGCCGAGGCCGTCGAGCGATGCCACGCGGAAGGTGCGGGCCAGGTCCTGGCGCGCCAGCTCCGGATCGAACTCCCATGCCTCACGCTCCGTGCGCACGGCGCCCGGGAGCGTGAAGGCGACGGGCGCGCCGCCGGGAAGTACGACTTCCCGGGGTTCGTAGCGCGCCAGCGTTGCCACGAGGTCCTCCGGAGCCACGGTCTCGAGCAGCAGCTCGCCGGTCGTCAGGTCCAGAGCCGCCACCCCCGCAGATGCGCTCCGAGCGTCGACCGCCAACAGGAAATTGTTCCGGTTGCGCTCGAGCCAATCGTCGGCGAGGACGGTCCCGGGGGTGACGGTCTCCACCACCGCGCGCCGCACGAGGCCTTTCGCGAGCTTAGGATCCTCCACCTGCTCGCAGATCGCCACGCGGTGCCCCAGGGCGATCAGCCGCCGCAGGTACTCGGTCGCCGCCTTGACGGGCACGCCGGCGAGCGGCACCTCCGCCGCGCCGCCGTTGTTCCGGGAGGTGAGGGTGAGTCCCAGCTCGCGGGAGGCGAGCCGCGCGTCATCCTCGAACATCTCGTAGAAGTCCCCCATCCGAAAAAACAGGATGGTGTCGGGGTGTCGCGCCTTGATCTCGCGATACTGCTGCATCAGCGGCGTGTCCACCTCGACGCGCGGCGTCATGGCTCTTCCACCACGAACGGTTGGCCCCCGAGCCGCGTCTTGAGTCGCCGCAGCGCCTGCGCCGCGTCCTCGTGCGTCCCATAGCGCCCGACCCGCACCTTGAAGAGTCCGCTCGTGTCGCGCACCACGCGGGCGTCGAACCCCATCACCTTCAGACGGGTGAGCATCTCGTCTACTTGCGCCGCGCTCTTCACGGCCAGCACTTGAACCGCATACGTCGCCGGGGGTGCGGGCTTGGCCTGGGTGTCGCCGCTCGCCGCGGGCGGCGGGGTCACGCTGCTCGAGACACAGCGCGACGCGTAGAAGCTCACCTGATTCTTGAACTCCACATCGGCGCCCGCGCGGTCCAGCGCCTCGCGGATCAACGGGCAACCGTGGGCGTCATCCTTCAGGTCGAAGTAGGCGCGCGCACCCCAGAAGTCCGCGCGCCCCCGGAGCGGGGAATCGGGATAGTCGAGGCGCAGCCGCTCCGCCGCCTGCACGGTGGCCGCGGGATCGCCCTGGGCGAAATACAGCTGGGTGAGCAGCACCAGCGCCGAGTCGGCCCACACCGACCGCGGGTACTCGACCACTACGCGCTGCAGGTTCGTGGCGGCGGTTGCTGCGTCGCTTGCGACTCGGCCCGCGGTGAAGAGCACGCCGGGGTAGATGGAATCCTGCGGCGACAGTCCCGCGAGCAGCCGGCGAACCATTGCGCGCGCAGAATCGGGGCGGGTCTGCGCCACGCGGAGCGCGGCCAGGCGGACGCTGTCTTTCTGCGCAGACGATCCGGTCTGGGCGGACAATCCGGTCGCACGGACGGACAGGCCCAGGACTGCGAGGGCGACCATCCGACCGACCCTCATGCCGCTTCCCTCGCGCGCACGCCCCACGACAGCACCAGTTGCTCGAGGATGCCGCCCTCATCGGTGAGGGTGCTCGATTTGAGCGCGCGATCGGCGTCGAGGGCCAGCCGCAGCGCGTGGCGCACCTCGCCCGCGGTCCAGAGCTCCGCCCACCGAGCCCAACGGAGCGCGGTCTGCTCCCAGCTGCCCAGGCCATAGGGTCGCGCCGCCCGCAGGTGCGACAGCAGCGCACCCTCGAGACGATCGCGTCGCCGCGCGTCGCGGTCGAGCTCCGCTCGGGCCAGTGCCGTGCCGACCAGCGCGGTCCCGAGCGCGCTGAGCATGCGGACGCCGCTCATGCCTGCCTGCTCGAGCACGGGCTCGACCAGGCGGGCGGCGTCCGCTGCGCGCCGCTCGAGGGCCGCTTCGATGAAATCCTGGAGTGTTTCGCCGCGGCGCACGCCCACGAGCGCTGCCACTTCGTCCCGGCTGGCCGGCCGCCCTAGGCAGAGCGGCGCCAGCTTCTCGAGCTCGCGGGCGAGTCCGCTCAGGTCGTTGCCGACGCTCGCCAGCAATAGCTCCCCGGCCTCGGGCGCGAGGGTGAATCCCAGCTGCTTGGCGCGGTGTGACATCCAGCGCTCGACCCGCTCCGGGGGTAGCGCCGCGACCTCCACGGCGGTCGCCCGGCGCACGAGCTCGACGTCCGGGGGCTCCGCGGTACCGTGCACCAGCACTAGGACCGTGGTGGGATTGGGTGAATCGAGGTAGTGCAGCAGCTCCTGGCGCACCTTGGCGGTCTTGCGGAGCTGTTCCATCCCTCGGAGGACCACGGCACGGGTGGCAGCGAGTATGGGAGGCGTGTTCACCAGGGCGTTGAACGCCTCGGGGTCGAGATCGGCGGCGCTGCGCTGGTCCACGTTGAAGTCGCGGGCGGCCGGGTCCACCGCGCGCTCCAGCAGCGCGCGCACCGCCTCGTCCTTCAACACGTCCTCCTCGCCATGGAGATAGTAGACGGGATCCGGCGCGCCCTGCTTCAGGCTCCGGAGCAGCGCGTCAAAGGTGAGAGCCCCCATACGGGGCGGAAGTTACCGTGGCCTCGAGTCGAGAGAAAGCCTACCGCCCCGCGGAGGCGGGCTCGACGAGCACGGCGCCGTCCGCCGCCCGTGACCCCGCGAACACACTGGCGCGCGGATCCTGGAACGAGACGAACGGCACACCAGCCTGTACGACCGGATTCGGGAAGGGAACGGGCGGGAGTACCGGGGCCTGCGCTACGTCGGGGCGCCGGACGCCTTCCAGCGCCAGCATCGCGAGCGCCGCCGCGATGACGAGAGCCGCGGCCACGCCCGCACTCGCCTGTACTTCCCGCGTGGCGCGGCGCTCCCGCTCGAGCCGCGCATCGAGCCGGCGTCGGAAGTCGCGCGATGGCTCGATCGTTTCCACGGCCTGCAGCGCGAGCACGCCCTGCCGCACGGCCGAGTCGTAGCGTCGGCAGCCGGCACAGCGCGCGAGGTGGCGCTCAAAACGGCGCAGCTCGCGGGGGGCGGTGATCAGCCCGTCGCGGAAATCCGTGTAGCGTTCGAGGAATTCGGCGCACGTCATGGCGAGAATCTACTACCGTCGGGCCGTGACTGGGTTCCCGGCCCCCCGGCCCCCTGGCCCCCGCCCTCCCGCACCCTACTGCAGCAGCGGGCCGATGAGCTGGGCGAAGCTGTTCCGGGCTCGATTGAGGCGGCTCTTCACCGTGCCCAGGTTGCACCCCGTGATGTCGGCAATCTCGGCGTAGCTCTTGCCTTCCAGCTCGCGCAGCACGAAGACGGCGCGGTGGTGTGTGGGCAACTGCTCCACGCACTGGTCCACGGCCTCCTTGAGGAAGCGCTTGCGGTACAGGTCGTCCGGCCGGGCCGTGGTGTCTTCGAACTGTAGGGGCCGGTGGTCGGCCTCCCAATGCTTCTTGATCGTCTGAAACAGCACCAGCGGATTCCGGCTGCGGTTCCGGAGCTCATTCTTCGCCAGGTTCGACGCGATGGTGTAGATCCAGGTCGAGAACTTCTTGGTTTGGTCGAAGCGGTGGAGGTGCCTGAACACACGGATAAAGACCTCCTGCACGAGGTCCTCCGCCCGCTCGCGGTCTCCAATGGTCCGATTGATGAAGTTGAGCAACCGGGTCTGGTAGCGGTCCACCAGCGTGCCGAAGGCTTGGGGGTCGCTGGACAGGTGCTCAAGCACCAGCCGGCCGTCGTCGAGCTCGTGCAGCGCCTGGCGCTCGAGGGCGCGCGGCGTTGCGACCGCCTGGCTAATCCGCTTGAGGGTTGCTCGCATGGACCGCTCCATGTTTTCAAGCACGTTGCTTCTATAAAGATATGGCACGAACCGTACCCGTCGCATCACCCAGCTAAACCTCGAAGCGGCTGCAGCTTCACGGATCCAGCGTCGAGTCGGCTCGACACGTCCCGGTTTGCTACAACCCGAGGACGAACCCGGCCATATAAAGGATAGCCACAAGCGTCTTTGCGTCACGGATTTCGCCATCCCGAATGCGGGCCAGCACCTGGGACAGCGGCTGTGGCACCACCTCGATGAACTCGTCGCGCTCGCGCGACGGTTCCCCGGCGGTCAGCCCGCTCGCCAGGTAGAGGTGGATCACCTCGTCGGTGAAGCCGGGCGTGGTCCAGATCGAGGTCAGCCGCTGCAGCCGGCCGGCCGTGACCCCCGCCTCCTCCAGCAGCTCGCGGCGGGCGCACGCCTCGGGATCTTCGCCGGGGTTCAGCGTGCCCGCGGGGATCTCCCACAGGAAGCCGCCCGTGGCGTAACGGTACTGGCGGATCAAAAGGATCGTGGGATCGGGATCTCCCTGAGGATCTGAGGTGCAGGGCACGATGGCCGCGGCACCCGGGTGGCGGATGATCTCCAGCTCTCCCATGGAGCCGTCGGGGAACCGCACCGTGTCGACGTCGACCCGCACGACCCGGCCGTCATAAACCCGGCGGCTTTCGAGCTGCATATGCATCCTCAGCGGTTGAAGATCCAGGTGACGGGGACTTTGAACCCCTCGGCGAGGAAGTAGGCGGCGTTGCGCCGTGGATTCGAGCGGATGGGGGAGTTGGGGGCGGGCGACGTGAACGGCAACAGTCCCAGCCGGGTGGCGATGATCCGGAGCCGTAGCATGTGAAAACCGTCGGACACGAGCAGCACGCGGCGGTTCTCTTTCCCCGAGAACCAGTGGGCGACGCTTTCGAGCGAGGCCGACGTGCTCGCCGCCGCGGGCAGCCCGACGACCGCGCCATCGGGGAGGCCGGCCTTGAGCAGGTAACGCCGGCCGACGTCCGATTCGCTCACCGTGTCGCCCGATCCCACTCCGCCGGTCACCAGCACCACGGGCGCGAGCCCGCGCTGGTACAGCGCCGCCGCGTGGTCGAGGCGGGCCCGGAACACGGGCGAGGGGCGGCCGTTGTACTGCGCCGCGCCGAGCACGGCGATCGCATCGGCCGTGGTCGCCTGATCGTGCGCGCCCTCCAGCGCCACGGCGACGACCACTGCCGCCCAGCCGAAGGTGAGCGCGGCCAGCACCACCATCGCTGCTACGAGCTTGCGGCGCAGAGTCCAAAACGGCATGGCGGAAAGACAACAAGGGGAGGGGGCGGAGGGAAGGGGGACTAAAGGCTTAGCCAGTAGTTGAGCTTCACCAGGAGCACGTTGGTCGGGGGGTCGAGAAACATCTCGTGACCGAGATAGCGCCCGAGGTCGAGCGTGGGGTCGAGAAGATTGACGAACCGCGACTGGCTCCAGACGACGAACAACGTGGAGCCGGGCCGGTATTCCCAACGCAGGACCGCGTTCGAGCGGAACGAGCGGACACGGCTGTCGGGGTTCGAGAACTGGAAGCTGTCGGTCGGCGCGATCGCGGCCGGGTGCACGGTATATACGGCCGTCGCGGGGTCGTAGGTAATCGTCGAGCCGTTGTCCCGACCATACAGGTTGAAGGTGAATGTACGTGGCGTCTTGAGCTCCTTGAAATTCGAGTAGCGTCCCGCGAAGGTGAACGGCTGCGCGTATAACTGGAAGCTGAGTGTTGGAGAGAAAGTGACGTTCAGGCGGGTCGTCAGGTCGAGTTGGCGCTGGCTGAGCTCCCCGAAGACGTAGCGGGCGCCGTAGGTCGCGGTGGCGGCCGCGTCGCCCTGCGACTGAACGAACTGGGCGACGGTGAAGCCTCTGACATAGCTCGGCCCCATCTGGAGCGACACCGCGGCGCTGGGACGCAGGTTGACCACCGGGTTCAGCGTGAAGGACCAGGTGCCGCCGGCGTCACGAAAGTACTGAGTATTCAGGGTACCGTTGACGGGTTGGCGAGTGTCTGACGTGATCCTCACGCCCGCCTGCCACTGCGCGGGTGCAACGGCGGCCGGCCCGCCGCGCGTGAGCCGGTCATCTATGCCCTGCTGTTGTTGATACACGAATACGTTGCTGCTCCAGTAGTTCAGAAACTGTCCAAACAGGTTGATGTCGCGGCCGAGCTGGATGCGATCGCCTCCGTAGTTCCAGGCAAAGGCGAGGGGATCCAAGCCGACGCTCGCCTGCCGGAACGCGCGGCCGGGCCTCGTCCAGCGATGGCCCAGAAACAGGTCTCCCGCAGCGCGATCGGTGCGGCGTTGGAAGCCCAGGTCGTTGACCTCGAATCCGGGCGTCGTCGTGCTCAGCGCGAACCCCCAATTGGAGTTGCCGCCCTCCTTGTTGATGGAGAAATCCGCCCCCACCCCGGAGAGCGAAGTGCGGCGTGGATCGTAGCGCCGGTTGAGGTACGGCGCATCGGGCCGCTGGTAATACCGGGTCGGCTGTTCTTGGGTGAGCCGCATTGCCAGGGTGTCGCCCGTGACGTGCGAGGCCCCCACGGAGGCGTACACGGAGTACGCGTTGTTGGCCCAGCGGTGGTAGACGTCCGCGGCCCCGACGTATCCGCCGCCCCGGAGAGAATCGAGCGCAGCGCTGCTGTTGCGGCGATCGACCGCGGTAGCGAGGAAGCCGAATCCGGTGTGGCCGCCGACCTCCCGCCGCACTCGCCCGACGACATAGTTCGTGAACGGTTCTACGTCCTGACGCCAGCCGGAACCGCCTGAGGCGAAGCGCGCCTGCTCCCGCGCCGTCACCGCGTCGAGCACGCCAACGGACCACCCGCTCGGCGTCTTACCACTCAGCTTCGCTGCACCGAGGATCGTGGCGTGCGTCGGCTGGTCGATGAACCCGCCTGGCGGCGCCCCCGGCTCGAGCGACGGGGCGCGCCCGACGCGGCGTGAATAAAAGTATTGCGGTGTGTTGCCGAATTGGACGTACGGACCGGTGCCGCCAAAACCGAAGATGCTCGCACCTTCCACGAAGAACGGCCGCCGTTCCTGGAGGAACTGCTCCACGGTGGTGAGGTTGACGAACGCCGGATCCGATTCCACCTGTCCGAAGTCGGGGTTGACGGCCGCGTCGAGTGTGAGGTTCGATGTGACGCCGTACTTGAGATCGAGCCCAACGTTTCCCAGGTAGGCGTGTCCGTCGTCGAACGGATTCCCGGCGGCTGGGCTGTCATAGGTACCGCGGCCGAGCGTGTAGGGCAGGAGCTCCAGCCGTTTCGGTGCTGGGATGTCGCGCAGGCCAAGCAGGTGACCGAAGCGAGACGCGTAGCCGGTCTCGATCTTGGGCTTGAAGGCCCACTGGCTGAGCTGGTTCTTCCGGAACACCGACCGAAAGAAGTTCACGCCCCACACCTGCTCGCGCGCTTGCGGAAACCGCAGCTGCGAAAACGGAATCCGCATCTCGACGACCCAGCCCAACGAATCGACGGACGTCGCGACGTCCCACACCGGGTCCCACGAGCGATCCCCCATGAAGAAGTCGTTGCTGCAGATATCGTCCTGCTTCACGCCGGCGGGGTTGACGGCGAACTCAAACGCCGTGCGATGGTCGTGGTAGCTGTCAAAGTCGACGTAAAACATGTCGCTCTGCGTATCGTCGTCGCGGCGGCCGAGGCGACGTGCAATCTTGGCGGGCTCCGCATCGTACAACCGCGCACCCACGTAGATCGCGGCATCGTCGTACACGATCATCACGGTCGTGGATTCGGCGGGCGATGTCCCTTCCTGGGGATCGGTTTCTCTGAAGCCGCCGATGCTCCGGGCCCGGAGCCAGGCGGGATCGTCGAGCCTGCCGTCGAGCACGGGTGGGCGCTCGATCCGGACCGCCGTCATCGTGGGCACGACGCGTCCGCCGGCGTGATGCAACGCGGAGGCGTCGGAGGGTACTTGAACGAGGAGTGCGGCCGCGACCACGAGCACCGGCGACGACCTCCCTGACCTCGGGGCGGTTAAGATACCCCTGGGAAAATCAGTCGGTCGTCTGGTCTGTGGCTTCAGCCTGTCAGGGTTTGGTCAACAGCTCCTCGAACAGCGCAAGCGCCCGCGGGTCGCCGGATTGGCCGAGCCAGAACAGCGCCTTGCGCCGCACCCCCGGCTCGGGGTGGGTACGCGCGATGCGAATGAGGGCGGGGACACCGGCCTCGCGCGGCTGCTGCGAGAGGGCGAAGACCGCCTGCTCCTTCACGTCCCGGTCAACGTCGCCATCGTCTACCAGGTCGGTGAGGTCCTGGGTCGCCGCTGCGCCCGCGGCCTGACCGAGCCAGAACACCGCCTGATGACGAGTGCGCCCGGGCGCGCGATCGTCACGGGCCAGCTTCAAGAGCATCGGCCAGACGATGACCGAATCCGCGAGCGTCGCGGGCAGTATCGCCTCCTCGCCGGCGCGAGAGTCGTCGCGGGTGGCGAGACCGAGCAGGAAGTCCACGGCCTCGCGCGCCGACGTTGTGCCGAGGTCGGTGACGGCGGCATCGCGAGGCGGAGTGACCCAGCGCCCTCCCACGTAGGTGCGGAGTGATTGCACGCGTCCGGCCCGGACTCTGAGCGAGACCCGCACCGGTCCCGGCTCACAATCGTACTCGACCTCATCATCGTTGAAGCCACGGTCGAGCGTGATCGTGCGTCCCCATCTTCCCCGCCCGCACTTCCCGCCGGTGCACTCGAGCGCGATGACGCTGTGTCCGTCGCCGCACACCCCGGGACGGGCGGCGAAGCTCAGCCGGACGGTGCCGTCGGCTGCGGCGGCGACCCGGGCGCCGAGGCGTTGGGCGACCGCGGGCCCCGCCAGGAGCACCCACGCGAGCAGCAGCCGGCCGGTCACGGGTTGATGATCTCCAGCAGGACCTGCGCGGCGCGCGGGTCGTGCGACTGGCCGAGCCAGAAGATGGCCTTCTTACGGAGCTCTTTGTCTTGCTCCGTCTTCGCGATGCGGATCAGCTGATCGAGCGCGGCGGGCTCGTGACGCTGTGAGTACACGAAGATCAGCTGTTCCTTCATGTCTTGGTTCTGCATCCGGTCGTACAGCCCGGTCAGCTGGTCCAGGTTGCCACCACTCTGACCGACCCAGAAGAGCGCCTTCTTGCGCATCTCCACCGGCTCGCGCTCGTTGAGCGCGATATCCATGAGCCAGCGCCCGTTCTCGGCGCCGCTCATCTGGGAGAGCGAGAAGATCACTTTTTCCTTCAATTCCTCTCCCGAGAGCTTGCTGTACAGGCTTCGCAGGAAGGCGGCGTTCTCCGGGGAGCGCTGTTGGCCCAGCCAGAAGATCGCTTTCTCGCGCGCCTCGCCTGGGGCACGCTCGTTGGCGGCGTAGTCGCGCAGGATTTGCGCGGCGCGGTCGTTGTGGATTTGCGACAAGGAGAAGATCGCCTTGTCCTGGAGCTCGGGATCGGTGGCGCTGCGCAGGATCGAGTCGAGCGCGGTCACGGCGCGGTCGCTGCCTACCTGCGACAGCCAGAACACCGCTTGGTGGCGCACGTCGGCGTCAGGGTCGTTGCGGGCGGCGTCGAGCAGGATGTCCTCCGTCTCGCCACCGCGCTTCTGTGAGACGATGAAGACTGCCTTGCGGCGCAATCCGGCGGAGCACGCATCGCGCTTCGCGAGGACCTTCTTGAGGATGGGGAGCGCGTTGGTCGCGTCCATCTGGAGCAGCCCGTTCAACGCGGCGATGCGGACGTCGTCCTCGTTGTCTTCATCGGGACAGCTGCGCGCGGCCACGGGCTGGGCGGTCTGGGCCGGTTGCGCGGGCTGGGCCGGTTGCGCGGGCTGAGCCGGCTGCGCGTGCTCGTTGACCCAGGCGGCCGCCTCGGCGTCGCCTTGCTTCGCGAGCGCCGCTTGAATGCGGGCGAGCAGAGCGTCGCCGTCGCGCAGCGTCGCCGCCTTCGGGTAACGCTGCTGCTGGGTGAGGATCAGGCCGCGCGCGCGATCGAGGTTGTCGTTCTTGTAGAGCGCGAACGCCGCCCAGTAGAGGGCGTCGCCGGCGCGGGCGGCGTCCGGGTATCGGCGCGTGAGGTCGCCGTACAGCTTCGCGGCGCTGGCGTAGTCACCGCGGTTGAAGGCACGCCGCGCCGCGCGCCACAGCGAATCGGTAGGGTCCTGCCCGTCCTGGCGCGCGCTGGCATCCCAGCTGTCGACCGGATGGATCGCATCGAGCGCATCGAGCCCGTCCAGGGCGTCGAGCGCGTCGAGCCCGTCCAGTGCGTCGAGTGCATCGAGCGCATCGAGCGCGTCCAGTCCCTGGAGCGCCGCCTGCGCGTGGGCCAAGGCGGGTACGACCACGCGCGGCACGATGGGCTGCTGCATTCCCAGGACGGCCGTAACCATCAGGTACATCGCCTGCATCACAGTACTCCTTGAGTGCGCACAGGGCCGGGGCCGGCGGGGTTCGCCGTCCGCAGGCGCAGCAGCACGCTGCGTTGGTCCAATCCCTGGTTGATCGACTGTACGTCTTCTCGATCGCCGCTCGAGGGCAGCTGGGCGATCTGCGCGAGCACCAGCTCCAGATCCTCGAACAGACCCTTCAAGCGGGCGTCTTGGGCCGCTGGCGAGTCGAGCATGAGCCGCGTGGTCGCGAGCAGATCACGCGCCTGCCTCGAGAACTGAGCGGCCGGCACACTGGGCGACCGCGCCTCGGCGCGGAAGCCGGTGAGCAGCGCCTCGGTGCGCGTGAGGTACTGCGCGGCGGCGACGCGGTAGGCGAGCGCCGGCGTCTGGTCGGCGCCGGCCGCCACCGCGGGTGAGGCGGGAGATTCGCCTCCGCGCGCGCTCCAGCGCCCGATGGCGATGCCCAGCGCGAGCACGGCGGCGATGCCCGCACTCCAGCGCAGCAGGGGACGGATCACCAAGATCCGGTGCTGCCGCGCCGCGCGCGCCGCCGCGATGCGGGTCCACAGCTCCTCGCGTGGTGTGGCGGGCGGGCGATGATAGCCCTGCGCCGCGTCCCGCAGCCACTCGTCAAATCGATCGTCGGTCATGACACCCACTCCCCTGCGAAATCCGCGAGCGCGTCACGCAGTTTGGCGCGCGCCCGCGATAGTTGCGCCTTCGACGTTCCCGTTTCGATGCCGAGGGTCGCGCCGATCTCGTCGTGTGTGTACCCCTCGACGTCGTGCATCACGAACACCGTGCGATAGCCGTCGGGGAGACCGTCGATCGCCTGTGCCAATCGCCGCTTCAGGTCCGGCTCCGCCGCGCGCCTAGCGGCGGACGTCGTGGCGGCCTCGTCCAGATCCGCTTCCCGCCGGCGGAAACGCTTCACCTTGCGCAGCCCGTTCAGCACCACCGACGTGGCGATGGCATGCAGCCAGGTCGAAAGCTTTGCCTCGCCCCGAAACGCGCCCAACCGTTCGAACGCGCGGACGAACGTGTCCTGGGTGAATTCGCGCGCCAGATCGTCGTCTCCCGCGAGCCGGTAGGCGAGGCGGTAGACGCGGTCCACATGGGCGTCGTACAGCGCGCGCTCAGCGGCGCCGTCCCCGGCCCGGACTCTGGCAATCAGTTCACGTTCGTCCACCAGGCTCCGAGCGGCGGGGGCTAGGTGCAGCGGGCAGTGTCGGTTAACGCTGTGACACGGTGAAGCGCGGAACGGTTGCGCGGGGTGCTAACCCTGCCTCAACAGGATACGGATGCCCACGCCGACCAGCACGGCGAGCAGGAAGGAGGCGAGGGTGCCGACCAGAAAGTACTCGGCGAATTCCCGGTCCTCGAGCTGCTTGAACCGGGCGAGGGACTTGGCGGCGATGATCCAGCCGACCGCGGCGTAGTCCCCGAGCAGCACCATGGTGAGGGCGAGGGCGCGCTCCAGGGACCCGACGGCGCGCCCCCGGGCGACATCGATCGCGCCGGCGGTGCGGTCCTCATCGCGCCGCATCTGCAGCGTCGGCAGCTCGAGTACGCCGCGGATCAGGACGATCCCCCGACCCGAGACGTAGAGGTAGGCCGTGGCCAAGAGCCCCGCCCTCCCCCACCAGAGCCCATCGGCGCTGGGTCGCGCCAGGGGGGCGAGCAGCTCGCCCAGGACGAGGGCCGCGATCACGAACAGGGCCTCCCCAATGAGCAAGGCGCGGCCGCGGCGGCGGCCGTCCACCTGGCCGGGCCACAGCGTGGCGGCGAGCGTATAGGCGAGCAGGGGTACGACGAACAGGGGATTCATCCGGTCTCCAGGAGAGCCCGAAACATCTTATCCCCGGCGGCCACGAGGGGCCAGGCCATACGGCGGGCCAAATGGGAGATGGCGCTGCGGTCGACACCGAGCCGGGTGGCCGCGGTCGCTGGGTCGCCCAGCCGCAACAGGGTGGCGGCACGGCGCTGGCGGGGCGTCCAGCTCCAGTACAGCGCCGAGTAGTAGCTGGCGAGCGGCTCGAGCGCCGGAGCGAAGCCGCCGAACGCAAACACCTGGCGCTGCCGCTTGGCGCGGTCCATTGCGGCCCTGGCTTCGTGAAAGCACGGGCCGTCCATCTCGGGGGCCGTGGGTGCCAGCGGCGTCGTGATCGGTCCCCGGCCGCAGGCCACGACCCAATCGACGGTAGGAAGGCGGGCGCGCAGGTCGTGCGCGAGTTCCCACACCGGCTGGGGCGTGGGGAGCAGGCACTGCAGCTCGTCGCCCAAAGTGACGGCGAAACGAGCGGCGAGGACGCGGCGGTAGCGCCGGTTCAGGTCCTTCACGGCGGCGCGGGCGTCGGCCTGCAGGCGGGCGCGGGTGGCCGCGGGGAGCTCGCGGGAGGCGATCGCGTCGGCGATGAGGGCGATATAGGACTTGGACATTTTATGTCACATTGGTCAGATATGACGAATTACGTCATAATATAGAAATGTGACGTAAACTGTCAACTGGTCGGCCGCGTGCTACCGCGTGCCGAACAGCCGATCACCGGCGTCCCCCAGCCCCGGCAGGATGTAGCCGTGGTCGTTGAGCTCGCGGTCCAGCGCGGCGGCGAAGACGGGGACGTCGGGGTGGGTCTCGAGCATGCGACGCACGCCTTCGGGCGCCGCGACCAGACAAAGGAAGCGGATGCGTTGGGCGCCGGCGTGTTTGAGCGCGCTCACGGCGTCCGCCGCCGAGCCGCCCGTCGCGAGCATGGGATCGAGCACGAAGAAATCGCGCGCGTCCTCGCCGGAGGGAATCTTGAAGTAGTAGTCCACCGGCTCGAGGGTGTCGTGCTCGCGGTAGATGCCGATGTGGCCCACCCGCGCCGAGGGGATGAGCTGCGCGATGCCCTCGACCATGCCGAGTCCGGCGCGCAGGATCGGCACGAGCGCGAGCTTCTTCCCCGCCACCCGGACGCCCCGCATCCGCTCGAGCGGGGTTTCCACCTCTGCCGTCTCGAGCGGCAGGTCCTTCGTCACCTCGTACGCCATGAGCATGGCGATTTCGTTCACCAGCTGCTTGAAATCCTTAGTGGTGGTGTTCTTGTCCCGCAGGATCGAGAGCTTGTGCTGGATCAGTGGGTGATCGAGCACGGTGAGGTTGGGAAACTTGGGGTGCGGCATGGGGGGAGAAAGTACGCCGTGCCTCGCCACGACGCCACGTTGCAGGAGTGTCCGCCTACGAATAAGCTCCGTATGCCATGAGGGAGGAACGATGAGCAAGAACCCCAGGTATCCCGCGGCCGCTGTCCCCTATCTCATGATTCGCGGGGCCGCGCAGGGCATCGACTTCTACAAGAAGGCGTTCGGCGCGGAGGAGACGACGCGGTTTCCGGCCCCGGGCGGGACGATCGGGCACGCGGAGATCCGGGTCGAAGGCGCCCCGGTCTTTTTGGCCGACGAGGGACCCGGGGTCGGCCTGCAGAGCCCGCAACAGCTCGGCGGGACGCCGGTGAGTGTGTGCGTCTACGTCGAGGACGTGGATGCGTTCGCCCGGCGGGCCGAGGCCGCCGGCGCCAAAGTGCTGCGGCCGGTGGCCGACCAGTTCTACGGCGAACGGACCGTGAGCGTGCAGGATCCGTTCGGTCACATCTGGCACTTCAGCACCGTCAAGGAGACGCTCACCGTCGAAGAGATGATGAAGCGCATGCCGAAGTAGATGATGCCCGTGCGTCTCCACTCGCCGGCGCACTGCTGCTGCTGTTGCTCGCGCCGTGGAGCGGACCGAGCGCGCATGGCGGGCGCGAGCGTGTCCGCGTCAACGACAATCGTCGCGCCGCGGGCACCACGCGCGATGGCCTCCTCACCCTCCATCTGGAAGCGCGCCTGGGCTCGTGGCACCCCGACGGCGACAGCGCCCCGGGCGCCGACGTGCCGGCGTTTGCCGAGGCGGGGAAGCCGACGGAGATCCCGGGCCCCCTGATTCGAGTGCCGGCGGGGACCGAGGTCGCCCTCACCGTCCGCAACGCCGTGCCGAATGCAGTGCTCACGGTTCATGGTCTCCACGCTCGGCCCCTCACGACCCCCGCGGTTGACACCCTTCAGATCGCCTTCGGCGCGACCCGCCCGGTGCGATTCCGCCTCGACGCGCCCGGAACGTACTACTACTGGGGAACGACGATGGGCCGAGAGTTCCGGGGGCGCACCCGGGAGGATGCGCAGCTCTCCGGGGCCATCATCGTCGACGAGCCCGGACAGCCACCGCGGGATCGTATCCTCGTCATCGGCGTGTGGGAGGACACGATGGGCGGGGTGGTACTGGCGCGGGAACGAGAGCGGGAGCTGATGGTCGTCAACGGACGGTCGTGGCCCCACACCGAACGGCTGTCCTACACCGTGGGCGACACGGTGCGCTGGCGGGTCCTCAATGTCTCGGCGGACGTGCATCCGATGCAGCTGCACGGCTTCTACTATCAGGTCGTTGCCCGAGGGGACGGCACCGGCGATACCAGCTACAGCGAAGCGCGTCGCGACCTGGTCGTGACCCAGCGGATGATCCCCGGGCAAACGATGCAAATGACGTGGATTCCGGAGCGGGCCGGCAACTGGCTGTTTCATTGCCACATCCCCCGGCACTTCGCCCCGCGCGAGCCGCTGGGACTGCGGCGCCCCGGCCGGACGCGTCGCGTTCCGGAGGGGCACGCGACAGCGAATCACGCGGTGGACGAAATGAACGGACTGGTCGTCGGGGTGACGGTCCTTGCGGGGAAGCGCGACCTGTCCCGGCCCGCGGCCGATGAGGCCCGACGCCACGTGCGTCTCCTCGTGCGCGAGAATGCCGGTGGGTCAGGGGCGGAGCCGTACTTCGGGTTCGCTCTGCACGCAGGCGGACCGGAGCCGCCGGCTGACTCGGGACATCACCCTGGTCCGCCGATCCTGCTCACGCGCGGGCAGCCGGTGAGCATCATGGTCGTGAACCGCACGCCCGAGCCCACGGCGGTGCACTGGCACGGCATCGAGCTGGAGAGCTACTTCGACGGCGTGGCCGGCTTCAGCGGGAACAGCACGCGCCTCGCGCCCGTCATCGCACCCGGCGATTCGTTCGAAGCCCGGTTCACGCCGCCGCGCGCGGGCACCTTCATCTATCACACGCACGTGGACGAGCTGCGCCAGCAGCCGGCGGGGTTGGCCGGTGCGCTCATCGTGCTCGAGCCCGGAGCACAGTAGGATCCCGCGACCGACCTGATTGTATTGATCTCCTCGCCCTCGGACTCCGCCGCCGAGCTGAGGTCGGTGCTGTTGAACGGCAGCCTGTCGCCCGGGCCGCTGGAGCTGCGCGCGGGTGTTGCCTATCGCGCGCGCCTGATCAACATCACGAAGGCGCGCCCGGGCATGCGGCTGGAGCTCGTCGGCGCCTCGGGGATCGTCGCGTGGCGTGTGATCGCCAAAGACGGGGCGGAGCTTCCCGAGACGCGCCAGGCGACCGGTCCGGCGCGTCTGCCGATCAGCATCGGTGAGACGGTGGACGTCCAGCTGACCCGAGGGGAGCCCGAGGAGTTGCGGCTCGAAGCGCGCGCCGCGGACGGATATTTGTTGGGCGTGATGCCGGTGCGGATTCGGGACTGATTCAGGACCCGCGCCGGATCGCTTTTCCCGGATAGACCGCTACCGACGCGCCGTTCCGCACCACGAACACGCCGTTCACCAGCACGTGGACGATCCCCTCTGAGAACTGCGCCGGGCGCTCGTACGTCGCCCGATCTATGACGCGCGCGGGGTCAAACACGGTGAGGTCGGCATCCGCCCCGACCTGGATGCGGCCCTTGGCGCGCATGGCGGGCACCACGCGCTCGAGTCGCTGGGCCGGCAGGAGGGTCATCTTGCGCACTGCGTCCTGGAGGCTCAGCGAACCGGAATCGCGTACATAGCGCCCCAAGACTCGGGCGTGCGTGCCCGCGAGCCGTGGATGACCGTGGGGAGAGATGCCATCGCTCGCGACCATCACGAGCGAGTCGGCCAGCGTCTGTCGGACCGTGCTATCCGGAATCTGGAAGATCACGACGGTGGCCCCCTGCCGGCGCAGTCGCGCGAAGCTGGCGCGGGTGAGGCGTTCGCCCGTGGGAGGATACAGGATATCGTGATAAGTGATTCCCATGCGCTGCTGCCACCCCGGATCGAACACAGCCGACTGCAGCGCGGTGGATCCCGCGGTGTAAGGGTAGGCCTCGGTGGTGACATCGAGGCCGCGCTCGCGCGCGCCGCGTATGAGCTGCAGGAGGAGCGGGGTGTCTCGCTGGCCCATGCTCGTCACGTGGACCACGTGCAGAGGAGCACCGGTCGCCGCGGCGTCGGCGATCACCTCTTGCAGCGCGGCCACGCTGCCGCCCGTCACCGGGTCCCGACCGCCTTGGCGTAAGTGAACGAAGCAGGGTACGGCGTGCCGCGCCGCGACCCGGAACACGCGGAGGATCTCCTCCCGGCTCGCGCCAGGCGTATAGGCGATGCCGAACCCCACGCCGAGCGCGCCGTCGGCGAGCCCCCGCTCCAGCAGGGAATCGAGTCGGGGCAGATCGGCGTCGGACAGCGCACGATGGGTCCAGCTCCGGCTCGTGTCGCGCGCAATCACGGCAACGCCGGCGAGCGACGCGTCGTGCGCGATGAGTGCCCGGCGCGCGCCCACATGCCCGGCGCTTACGCCGTAATTAATGAGGGCGCGGCCGTCGCGCTCGGCGTACCACGGCGCGACCGGGTAGGTCCCGATCTCGAGCTCGAGCGCGGTGGTCACGCCGTCTTGCGCGTAGTAGCGGTAGCTCTCGGAATCCTGCCCGTGGGCGTGGAGATCGATGAACCCGGGCGCGACGACGAGCCCGGAGACCTCGAGTGTCTCGCGCGCCGCGGGTGGCTCGACGGTCACCGCCGCAATCCGACCGCCCAGGATGCCGACGTTGCGCTTGGCGTCTAAGCCCGTCTCGGGGTCGAGCACGCGCCCGCCTACGAGAGCGAGATCGAATTGCTCGCCCTGCCCCCTTTTCCCGCGAGCTGCGAGCACGGCCGCGCCGAGGAGGATCAATAAGGGGAGTAGAGCCCACAGTCGGCGCCGGGTCATGGCCATATTGCCCGAGAAACTCGCCCAGGCCGTGGCGCAGCGCCACTCCCACCGCCCCAATCAGCCCGCTAAGTTCTTCTGCTGCATAGCCCGGCCAGGTAGCTCAGTTGGTAGAGCAGCGGACTGAAAATCCGCGTGTCGGCAGTTCGATTCTGCCCCTGGCCATAGTGAACGACGTTGCGACGACAGGGGGACGGAAGAGGGAGGCGCGCATGCTCGACAGTGTATTCGCACCGTACGCCGGCGTCGGCGAGCTGATCCTGCGGCTGGCGCTCGGGATCACATTCTTGGCCCATGGCCGGGGCAAGCTGAAGGATCCGGCCGCGTTTGCGGGGTTCCTCAGGCAGATCCGCGTGCCGGCCCCGCTGTTCTCCGCGTGGCTGGTCGCGCTATTGGAGACGGTCGGGGCGGTCCTGCTGATCTTGGGCGTCGCGACGCGCCTGCTCGCGTTGGGACTGGCGATCGATATGGTGGTAGCGCTCGCGACCGCGCGAATCGGGAAGTCTCGGTTCGCGTCGGGGCCGCAGGGGGCCGGATGGGAACTCGAGTTCTTACTTCTCGCGCTCTCGCTCGCCCTCGTCTTCACCGGCGCCGGTCGTCTTGGGCTGGACCGCTACCTCGGAATCTGAGGGTCGAGTGTTTCTGCCCCTGGCCATTGTCGCGTGCGCCCGCCTAGCCAATGTCCAGCAGCACCTTCAGCACTCCGGGTCGCTGTGCGTGCTCGAGCGCCGTGACCGCCTGGGCGAGGGGGTAGCGCGCATAGATCAACGGTTCGACCGCCACCCGTCCTTCCGCGAGTAAGCGCAGCGCCGGCGCGAACGGTCCGCAGCGCGATCCGACCGGGGTCAGCTCGTTCACCACCACCGCCGCGGCATCGAGTGTCAGCGCGCCGGCGTAAGTGCTCTTTAGTACCAACGTGCCGCGCGGTCGCACTGCGCGCTGCGCCACGGCGAACCCGTCGGGATTCCCGGTGCACTCGACAGCGACGTCGAACTCCGCGCTCATCACTCGGTTGGCACGCCCCGTCTCGATGCCCCGCGCGGCGAGCAGGGCCAGTTTGGCGTCGTGCCGTCCGATCACGAGCAGCGCGCAGCCGGTGAGCGCGAGCGTCTGCCCCACGAGCTGGCCGAGCTTCCCGTCGCCCACCACGAGCACGCGGTCGTTGGAGCCGATCCGCACCTGCTCCTGGATCTCGAGCGCGGCGGCGAGCGGTTCGGTGAACACCGCCGCGTCCGTGGACACGGCGTCGAGGACGGGATGGAGGTTCTCGGCGGGCAGGATGAGGTGGTCGGCGAACGCGCCGTGCCGGCTGACGATGCCGAGCACCGTGCGCCGCTCGCAGTGGGTGCGCCGGCCGGCGAGACACGCGCTGCACGCGCCGCACACGGCGTTGATCTCACCGACGACGCGGCGGCCGACGAGCCCCGACGGACCCTGCTCCACGACGCCGACGAACTCGTGGCCCAGGATCCCGGTGAACGTGTAGTAGCCGCGGGTGAGCTCGATGTCGGTGTTGCAGATTCCCGCGCGCAGCAAGCGTACGAGGGCTTCGCCCGGGGGCGGCTCGGGCGTCGCGACGTCGTTCCGCATTCGCAGGCGGCGGTCCTCCAGCCACAGAGCTTGCATGCCCGTTAATATGCCGCCCGAGTCGTTGACAGGGCCGCGGCCTCCATGGTAGTCTCGGCGCGATGACCGACCTGCCGTCCCTTCCCGCCTGGGCCAAGACTCTCCAGCGGCGCATCCGCCAGCGCGGTATCGACTTCTTCATCCTGCACGGGCCGGGTGTGCGCGACCTTCATCCGCTCGGGGCCCGGCGGTTCGGCACGATCGGCGACTGCCTGGCCCAGGTGATCCTGAACGACCGTTCGGCAATCATCACATACGACCGCGGCGCGGGGATCGGGTTCTCCGACCGCGACGTCGAGAACGACTTCAAGACGGTGCTCAAGGCCTACGACAAGCTGGGCGGAACGAACCTGGCCCAGGTGCAGCCGCGGGACCCCGACCGAGCCCTGCAGCTGATCGAGACCTACCTGCGCTACCAGCTCAGCGGGAACCCACGCTTCTCGGCCGCCGTCATCATTGATTATGGAGAGACCGTGGCGCCCGCGGGCGAGCCGGGGCAGCTCCCGGCGGAGGATCGCGGCGCGATCGTCACGCTGCGCCGCTGGGCCAGCGAGCCGCTGTTCCTGCAGCGCACGGTGACGTTCTGCGTGCTCGTGGAAACGACGGCGACGCTCTCGGCCGCCTTGGTGAGCGACGCCCGCACGTTCGAGATCGCCGTTCCCGTGCCGGATGAGCAGGAGCGCTTCGCGTATCTCGCGGGGCGCGGCAGCCGTCCCGAGACGTTTTCGGTGGTGGACGCCCGTCGTGTCGCGATCCTCACCGCGGGCCTCACACGCCTCCACCTCGAGAGCCTGCTCGCCGAAGCCGAGGCAGGCGGCGCCCCGCTCGATCAGGAGGCGCTCACGCGTGAAAAGAAGCGGCTGATCGAAGAGGCGAGCGGGGGCTTGCTGACGTTCATGACGAGCCGGGTGGGCCTCGATGCGGTCGCCGGGCACGAAGGCGCGAAGGCGCTGCTGCGCGAGACGGCGCGGGCGCTGTCGCAGGGACGGCTCGACGTGGTACCGATGGGCTACCTGATCTGCGGGCCGGTGGGCACCGGCAAGAGCTTCATCGTCCAATGCTTCGCGAAAGAGATCGGGATCCCGGTGGTCGAGCTGTTGAACTTTCGCTCCAAGTGGCAGGGGCAGACCGAGGCGAACCTGGAGCGCGTGCTCTCGCTGCTCGACGCCATCGGTCCGGTGGCGGTGGTGGTGGACGAAGCGGACGCCGCGCTGGGAACCCGCGAAACGGGCGGCGCGGACTCCGGGGTTTCCGAGCGGGTGTTCGCGTCGCTCGCCGCCTTCATGGGCGACACGCGCCGCCGAGGCAAGGTGATCTGGTTCCTGATGACCAGCCGGCCCGACCTGGTGCCGGTGGACCTGAAGCGCCAGGGGCGCGCCGAGGAGCACCTGGCGCTGTTTCCGCCCGCCACCGTCGCGGAGCGCGTGAAGGTGTTCGATCTGCTGCGGCAGCGGCTGGGGATCA